>Ga0209758_1002032_pt1 | contig 21725 bp, 24 predicted proteins | sample AraplaMF_Col_mMF_FD_184258 | JGI IMG/M metagenome (GOLD analysis project Ga0209758, IMG submission 184258) | Arabidopsis root microbial communities from the University of North Carolina, USA - plate scrape MF_Col_mMF (SPAdes) (version 2) | ecosystem: Host-associated > Plants > Roots > Endosphere...
AGCCGGAAGGCGAACCGAAGAAGATCCTGCGCGTCACCCTGCCGCTCGGCATGCAGCTGGTGCACGGAACCCGTGCCATCGTCGACAGCAATGCACCGGCGCAGAGTCCGTATGTGATCTGCTTTGCCAATGGCTGCATGTCGGACTATGAGGCGACCCCAGAGCTCATCGCGAACATGAAGAAGGGCCAGAACCTGATCGTTCAGGCGATCAATTCCAACGGCGCGCCGCTGACGCTGCCGCTGCCGCTGTCGGACTTCGCCAAGGCCTATGACGGTCCGCCGACCGATCCGAAGGTGTTCGAAGAAACCCAGAAGAAGCTGCAGGAAGAACTGCAGAAGCGCGCCGACGAAGCCCGCAAGAAGCTCGAGGCGACCCAGCCGGGCGGGGCGGCTGTCGCCAATCCGGCGGCGAAGTAGCGAAGTTCGTCATCAACGCTGAAGGGGCGCCCGGTTCGGGCGCTTTTTTTTTGTTGCCGGGCGACGCGCAGCAGTCACTGGCGACATTGACTGACATCACGGCAGTGGCCACGCAACCGCCTCATTTGGTGCAGAAAGCCCACTTGTGGACCGTCGGTGCGAGGGACGACGTCAGACGCGCGGGTTCGGGTGCCGCCGTTCAGAAAGGATTCTCCGACATGAATTTCCCTATCGTGGCGGCGCGAGGATTGCCCCGCACGCGGCTTTTCGCGTTGCTGGCGGCCACCGCATTAACAGTTACGGTGATCGTCCCGCGGGCCCAGGCGCAGGCGCCCGCGCCGGCTCCCGCGGCCCCCAAGGCCGCTCCCAAGCAGGCGGCCCCCAAGGCTGCACCGAAAGCGGCTCCAGCCCCGGCGCCGTCTGCGCCGGCACCTGCTGGCGCACCTTCGGCAGGCGCGCCGCCGGCCGACCAGCAGATCCAACTGAGCTATGCACCGTGGACCAAAGTCTGCGTCAAGGGTCAGGAGGCCAACGCCAAGCAGATCTGCTTTGTCGGGAGGGAGGGCCGCATCGACTTGGCTCAGCCGGTCATCACCGCCGTCATCATCGCGCCGGACGGCGAACCGAAGCGGGTGCTCCGCATTACGCTTCCGCTGGGCATGATTTTGGTTCACGGCACACGCGTGGTCATCGACAACAATCCGCCGGCGCAGAGCCCTTTCGCGATCTGCCTCCCCAATGGCTGCGTATCTGACTACGAAGCCACCCCGGAGATGATCGCGAACCTGAAGAAGGGGCAGAACCTAATCGTCCAGGCGATCAATGCCAATGGCGCGGCGCTGACGCTGCCGCTGCCGCTGGCGGAATTCGCCAAGGTCTATGACGGACCGCCGACCGATCCGAAGCAGATCGAGGAGAATCAGAAGAAGCTGCAGGAAGAGCTGCAGAAGCGTGCCGATGAAGAGCGCAAGAAGCTCGAGGCAACGCAGCCGGCCGGGGCCGCACCAGCCGGCGCCCCGAAATAGACGGCGCTTGATGAATATGAAAAGGCGCTCCGGTCGGGGCGCCTTTTGCCGGTCTGACGAGCTGTTGAGCCGACCTAGTTCAGCGACGGATTGCGCGGTCGATAGCCACCGGTCTTGTCCTTGACGAAAATCTCCGCGACCTGCGAATGCCTGATCGGCTCGCCTGACTCGTCCGGCAAGAGGTTCTGTTCGGAGACGTAGGCGACGTACTCGGATTCTGAATTTTCGGCCAGCAGGTGGTAGAACGGCTGGTCCTTGGAAGGCCGCACGTCCTCAGGGATGGACAGCCACCACTCCTCGGTATTGTTGAATTCCGGATCGATATCGAAGATCACGCCCCGGAACGAAAAGATCCGGTGGCGGACGATCTGTCCGATCTGGAATTTGGCGGTTCGCGCTTTGATCATGCTTTGTCGAATAGACCAGGATTGTGGCCGATGCTAGAGGCAAAGCCATGAATTCTGTCGCCAATTCCGCCGTCGCAGGCGTCCTCCCAGGCTCTCTTTGGCAGCCGGCCAGACCAGACAAACCAGCCTTCCGATGATCGACGTTCTCAATCTGGCGTTGCCGTATTTCGGCTTGATTTTCATCGGGTTTGCCTGCGGCAGACGAGGCAAATTGCCCGAAAGCGGGCTCGCCTGGATGAACTTCTTCCTGCTCTACGTCTCGCTGCCGGCGCTGTTTTTTAGAATCATGTCAAGGACGCCGTTCGAGGAGCTGAACAACCCGCCGTTCGTGATCGCGACCACGCTCGGGACGGCGATCGCCTTCGGCCTGGCAGCGGTCACCGGACGGCTGCTCGGCCGGCTGCCGAACCGGCAGGCGACGATGGCAGGCCTGTCGGGCGGCTATGGCAATATCGGTTACATGGGGCCCGGCCTGGCGCTGGCGGTGCTTGGCGCCAAGGCGGCGGTTCCGACCGCGCTGATCTTCTGCTTCGACAGCATCCTGCTGTTCTCGATCGTCCCGCTGGCGATGGCGCTGACCGGTGGCGAGCGCCGGCCGCTGCTGCCGACCATCGCCATCGTGGCAAAGGAAATCGCCTTTCACCCGCTGATCGTCGCGGCCTATTGCGGCGCGCTCGCTGCCGCGTTTCATGTCCAACTGCCGGTCGCGGTCGACGGCATGCTGCAGTTCCTGCAAAGCGCCGCGGCGCCGGTGGCGCTGTTCGCGCTTGGTGTCACCGTGGCGCTGCGGCCGTTCGGCAGGATTCCGTGGGAGGTTCCAGGTGTGATCGCGGTGAAGCTGATTGCTCATCCGCTGATCGTGTTCGCCCTGATGACGTTATTCGGCCCGTTCACGCCGGAGTGGGCGGCTACCGCGGTGCTGATGGCGTCGCTGCCGCCGGCGCTCAACGTGTTCGTCATTGCGCGACAATACGACACCTGGGTCGAACCAGCCTCGGTCGCGGTGCTGGTCGGCACTTTTGTTTCGGTGGTGACGCTGACCAGCGTGATGTATCTGCTGAAGACCGGGCAGATTGCGTTTTGACGATGGTCACCTCTCCCCGTGCGCGGGGAGAGGTGAAATCTCATCGCGGCGACAACCTAGCTCACACGCCTTCCGCGCCATGACGGCGCGAGGCCTTCGCGCATGGCGAGGCGGCGCAGCGGGCCGATGGCGCCGATCATGTGCAGGCCGAGCGCGCGCGCCGATTGCACCGGCAACAGATCACTCAGCAGCGAGCGGTTCGCCATGTCGATGATGAAGGTCCGGCTGGCGATGTCGCTGCGCCGGGCTTTTTCGAAGCGCGACAGCGCCTGGGGTGCGCCGGGATCCTCGCCGGATAACATTGCATCGCGCGCGATGTCGGCGATATCGGCGGCATCGCGAAGTCCCATGTTGAGACCTTGCGCGCCGATCGGCGGCAGCACGTGGGCGGATTCGCCGGCCAGCACGATGCGATTCTTGGCGACCTGCCGCGGCTGTTCGATCGCCAGTGGAAACAAATGCCGGCCGGGCTCGACGCGCATGCGGCCGAGGATCGAATGCGATTGCCGCTCGGCTGCGGCGGACAGGCCGTCATCATCGAGCGCCATCAACCGCTCGGCTTCGGCCGGCGCCGTCACCCACACCACGCTGGATCGATCGCCGGGCAGCGGAACGAACACGACAGGCCCGTGGATCGTATGGAATTCAGTCGAGATGTTGCGATGGGGCCTGGCATGACCGACGTTGAAGGTCAGCGCGGTCTGCGCCAGCGTGCGCCGGCTGACCTCGATGCCGGCGGCCTCGCGGCAGAGCGATTGCCGCCCATCGGCGCCGACGATCAGCCGGCCGCTGATCGATCGCCCCTGCCGCGTGCGAACCGATCCATTCGCCGGCTCGATGACGATGGCGTCCGCTTCGTCATCGAAACGGCTGAGCGCGGCGAATTCGCCCGCCCGGGCCTCCAGCGCGGTGACCAGCGCGCGGTTCTCGATGTTGTAGCCGAAGGCATCGAGCGCGATTTCCTGTGCCGAAAACCGCACCTCCGGCGCGCGGATCAGCCGGGCGGTGTCGTCGACCAGCCGCATCTCGGCGAGCCCGGCCGCCTGGTCCTCGCAGCGCCGCCAGACGTCCAGTTGCTGAAGGAAATCGACGGAGCCGCCGAGCAGGGCGGTGGTCCGGTTGTCGGCGTAGGGCAGGCGGCGCGCGACGAGCGCGGTCCGGCACCCGACGTCGGCAAGCGCAATGGCGCTCGCAAGGCCGACCGGTCCGCCGCCGATCACGATGGCATCGTAATTGTCCGCCTGCGGAGGTGCGTCATTCATGCCATCACAATTGACGCTCGCGGCAGCTTTTTCAAGAGCGCTGTTCAGGCTTTGGACACCATGGGATTTGCGCGGCGGAACGCCGCAAGCACGGATGTGCAATTCGCGGAAATTCCTGATAAGCACTGGCGAACATGACCTCAACCGACCAGCAGGGAACCCGATCCACTTCGCAGACCGCGCGCCTCGCCGCGTTCTCCGTGCACGTCTTTACGGCACTGGGCGCGGGTGTGGCGCTGCTCGCCCTGCTGGAGGCGGTGCATCAGCGCTGGGCTGCGATGTTTGCCTGGCTCGGACTGGCGTTGATCATCGATGGGCTCGATGGTCCCATGGCGCGGCGGCTGGACGTCGTGCGCCTGCAGCCGGACTGGTCGGGGGAGGTGCTCGATCTGGTGGTCGATTTCGTCACCTACGTCTTCGTGCCGGCCTATGCGATCGCCGCCAGCGGGCTGTTGCTGCCGTTCGCTTCACCGCTGCTGGGCGCCGGCATCGCCGTCACCAGTGCGCTGTATTTCGCCGACCGGCGCATGAAGACCGACGACAATCACTTTCGTGGCTTTCCAGCGCTGTGGAATGCCGCGGCGTTCTACCTGTTTCTGCTGCAGCCGCCGCCGGTGCTGGCGAGCCTTTGCGTCGCGGCGCTGATCGTCCTGACTTTCGTTCCGCTGCACGTCATTCATCCGGTGCGGGTGACGCGGCTGCGCGGGCTCAATCTGGCGCTGATGGCGCTGTGGGGCGTGCTCGCAATCGTCGTGCTGGCGCGTAACTTCGACGTGGCCGCGCCGGTGTCGATCGCACTGTGCGCCATCGCGCTCTATGTCGTCGGCAGCGACGCCGTATTCCGCATGCTGCGGCCGGCCGGCGCATGATGGAATTGCTCACCAGTCCCGAAGCCTGGGCGGCGCTGCTGACGTTGACCGCGCTCGAGATCGTGCTCGGCATCGACAACGTGATCTTCCTGTCGGTGATCGTGTCGCGGATCCCGCCGCAGCAGGCCAAGCAGGCGCGGCAGATCGGCCTGGCGCTGGCGCTGGTGTTCCGCATCCTGCTGCTGAGCATCCTGGTCTGGCTGATCGGCCTGACCGAGCCCGTTCTCACCGTAAAGAGCGTCGCTTTCTCTTGGCGCGACATCATCCTGATCGGCGGCGGCCTGTTCCTGATCGCCAAGGCGACCCACGAAATTCACGGCGAGGTCGAAGCCCGCGACGCGCAAGACGACGGCGCGGCGCCGAACGCCAGCGCCTTTTTCTGGGTGATCGTCCAGATCATCATCATCGACATGGTGTTTTCGCTGGATTCCATCATCACCGCGATCGGCATGGCGCAGGACCTGGAAATCATGATCGCGGCGGTGATCATCGCCTGCATCATCATGTATGTGTCGTCCGGCCCGGTCTCGCGTTTCGTCGCCGAGCATCCGACCACCAAGATGCTGGCGCTGGCATTCCTGGTGCTGATCGGCGTCGCGCTGGTGGCGGATGGTTTTCAGTTCCACATCCCGCGCGGTTACATTTACTTCGCCATCGCATTCTCGGCGGCAGTCGAGGCTTTCAACGTGCTGGCCGGGCGGAACCGGAAGCGATTGCCTTGACGGCGCAGCTTCGCTAGCTTCCGCTGAACTTAGAAGCACTTGATTCAGAAGCACTTGATTCAGAAGCGCTTGATTCAGAAGCGTCTGGAGGAACCCGATGACCAAGGCCGTGCGCGTCCATCACGTCGGAGGTCCCGAGGCGATGGTCTATGAGCCGGTGGATCTTGCGCCGCCGGCTCAAGGAGAGGTGCGGATCCGGCAGCACGCCGTCGGGTTGAATTTCATCGACGTGTATTACCGCACCGGACTCTATAAGGCGCCGTCGCTGCCGTTCATTCCCGGCAACGAGGCCTCCGGCGAAGTCGTTGCCGTCGGTCCCGGCGTGACCAATTTTCATCCGGGCGACCGCGTCGCCTATTATTTCAATCTCGGCGCCTACGCCACCGAGCGCAACGTTCCCGCTGAAAAGCTGGTCAAGCTGCCCGACCACATCACCTACGAGCAGGGCGCGGTGCTGATGCTCAAGGGCCTGACGGTCTGGTACCTGCTGCACAAGACCTTCAAGGTCGAGCAGGGCCATCGCGTGCTGATCCATGCCGCGGCGGGCGGTATCGGACTATTGGCGTGTCAGTGGGCCAAGGCGCTCGGCGCCCATGTGATCGGCACGGTGGGATCGCAGGCCAAGGCCGACCTGGCGCTCGCCAACGGCTGCGATCACGTCATCCTCTACAACAACGAGGACTTCGTCGCGCGGGTCAAGCAGATCAGCCGCAACGAACTCTGCGACGTGGTCTATGACGGCGTCGGCAAGACCACCTTTCCGGGGTCGCTGTCCTGCCTGCGGCCGCGCGGCATGTGGGTGTCGTTCGGCAATGCCTCGGGCCCGGTGCCGCCGTTCGCGATCGCCGAGCTCAACAACCACGGCTCGCTGTTCGCGACCCGGCCGAAACTCAACGACTATGTCGGCAAGCGCTCGGAACTGATCCAGGGCGCCGACACGCTGTTTTCCGCGGTGATCGATGGCAAGCTGCACGTGCCGATCAATCATGCCTACGCTCTGAAAGACGTGGCGCGGGCGCATATCGACCTGGAAGGCCGGGCAACGACGGGCGCTACGATTTTGAAGCCGTGAGCTCCCAACGAGTCGTCCCGGCGCAGGCCGGGATCCAGACTCCCTGGATACGCTCTTAGGCACCGAGGCCGTCGCCTTGCTTCAACATGGGCGCCAGGGGTTCTGGGTCCCGGCCTGCGCCGGGACGACCCGTTGAGGGTTTTCTTTCACCCCACACATCTCGCCACGCCAAGCCTGCTCAGCGCGTCATCGAGATAGCCGATCATCTGGCCAATCTCGTCCCGCGTCACGTTGAGCGCCGGCATGAAGCGGAGCGCGTCGGGACGCGGCGCGTTGAGCAGCACGCCGTCTTCGAGGGCCGTCGCGACGATGGCCGGCGCGATCGGACGCTTCAGGTCGAGCGCCAGCAGCAATCCCCGGCCGCGGATCTCGCCGAGGCCGTGGCGCGCCGACAGCCGTTGCAACTCGCTCGCCAGATACTGTCCGGTGTCGGTCACCGACTTCAGGAATACGGGTTGACCGACCTCCGCCAGCACCGCCGCGCCAACCGCACACATCAACGGGTTGCCGTTGAAGGTGCCGCCCTGGTCGCCATGCGCGAAGCAGGAGGCCGCCTCGGTCGCGAGCAGGACCGCCAGCGGTACGCCGCCGCCGATGCCTTTGCCGAGCGTCATGATGTCGGGCTCGATCCCGGCATGCTGGTGGTGAAACAGCTTTCCGGTGCGCCCGATGCCGGTCTGGATCTCGTCGACGATCAGCAGCAGGCCGTGCTCGCGGGTCAGCGCCCGCAATGCCTGGAGAAATTCATCGCTCGCCGGCCAGACGCCGGCTTCGCCCTGGATCGGCTCCAGCATCACCGCGATGGTGTTGTTGCCGATCAGTTGCTTCACCGACTCAAGGTCGTTGAGTTTTGCCTTGGGAAAACCCGCGACCTTCGGCTCGAACAGCGGCTCGAATGCCTTCTTACCCGACGCCGACATGGTGGCGAGGGTTCGGCCGTGAAAGCCGCCTTCGAAAGTGATGATCTCGAACGCGCCGCAGCGATGCAGCGCGCCGTATTTGCGCGCCAGCTTGATGGCGCCCTCGTTGGCTTCGGCGCCCGAATTGGTGAAGAACACCCGGTCGAAGCAGCTCAGTTCGACCAGCGACTTGGCGAGCTTGAGGCTCGGCGCATTGTAGAATGCCGGGCTCGGCGTCAGCAGCAGCCGCGACTGCTCGGCCAGCGCCTGCGCGATGACCGGCGGCGAATGGCCAAGGCTGTTGACCGCCCAGCCCTGGACGAAATCGAGATAGCGCTTGCCGGAGTCGTCCCACAGATATGAGCCATCGCCGCGCATGAAGACCACCGGCGGGCGCGCGGTGATGTCCATCAGAGCGTCGAACGGATGGGTGGCGAGGTTCATGTCGGTCTCCCGTGGCTGGATTGGAAAAATGGTTCGATCTTGAAAAACGCTGCCGAAACGCAAGAAGGCCGCACTTTTGAGGGTGCGGCCTTCTCGAAAACTTGGCTGAGTTTATCTGTTCAGCGTTGTCGTCGGACACGGCGCGACCCATCGTCGAGCGAACGACGACGCAGGGTGGCGCGGAAATGGGTCCGGTTGAATGTCATAGCGCAGGCCCTTACAGCGGAAGGGCAGGCGGTGTCAAGCGGCCATCCACGTCTTGCTTGCTTAGATGCCGTCAAGGCGTGGATGCCCGGAAAAGCCCCGGGCATGACGGGCGTTTGTCGAGAGCACGATCTTCAGGCGCGCCGGCGTCAAGGCGGTCCGGCCGCCTTGCCGGAAAAAATGCCGCTCCACTGCCGGTCGAGCCGCGCCAGCGCGTCGACGAGCGGCACGGCCGAGAAATGGCCATCTGCTTCCTGCAACAGATCGAGACGCTTGAGCCATGCCAGCGCGCTGTCGATTTCGAAGTCGGCCGTCACGCCGAATGCGCGTGACAACAATTCCTCGACGCGCGCGTCGAGCGTCTCGCGCGCCAGCGGCGTCTCGGCCGTCGAGAGACAGAAATAGGCCAGAAGAGCCTCTTTCCAATCCTGATCCTCGGCCTCGCCGATGATGTAGGTGAAGATGCCGGAGTTGTTGTTCATGTTGCGGTAGTAGATATTTTCGGTGAGCTGCTTCTGGTGGATCAGCGACTGCCGGTGGAAGCTTCCCCATTGCCGCAATACGAAGGCGCCGAGCGCGAACAGGCCGCTGAGCGCGGCCAGCGCCCGTTCGGTGTCGTTGTCACCGATGCCGCCCGTCATGCCGAGATAAAAGCCCCCGACGAGGAAGAGTACCGTCAGGGTCGAGGCGAGCTTGATCAGGATCGGTACGCCGCCGATGATCGCCGGAACGCCGAGCGTCAGATGATCGAACAGGCTTCGCACCACCCGGGCGTTGGGAAACAGCGCCTTGAGATCGGCGCGGGCGATGTGGCGGAAATACTTGAACAGAACGGCGCCGTCGCGGACCTTTTGCCCGCCATGCCTGGCGCTTGCCAGGGTCTTGTGCGCGCCGGTCGGGGGAGCCGGCTTGGTCGCGATCATCAGCACCACATCGTCGTAGACCAGGACCTCGCGCCGATGTTTGCGCAGTCCGAACCAGATCGGGTCCTCAATGACTTCGATATGATGTCCGCGGCGAAACATACGGACGTCGCGATAGTCCTCGACCGGTGCCTTGATCCTCACCCGCAAACGTGCGCGCTCGGGGTGCACGCGCCGGATCTCGTCATGCCCCAACTCGACAAAGTTGGCGTCCTCCAAGACCCGAATGAATTCTTCGCTGAGGGCGCGGTAGGCCTTGTCGAGGTCGGTTGCGGAGCTGAAAGTCCGTGGATCGACCTCCGGGTCGAAGTGAAAATAGGCTTCGCGCAGCCGATCGACTTTTTCCAGATACTGGTAGTGAAATATCGCGCCAAGCAGCCGTGCAAAGTGTCCGCACTCGGCCTGTGCCGCCTCGTCAAGCAGCCCCTCAGCCTGCAGGCCGCCAATGATATCGGACTTCCGCAACGGAATGACGCGGTCTCGCGGAACTCCCGGAGTTGGTTCGTTCCCGTTCACCAATTGGCGTCCAGCGACATCGCTCACGGCAGCTTCATTCCGCCTGCCCAGACTAGAATCCGGCGACGCTGCCGTGAAGATCGTAGGCATCGGCGCGCTCGATCTTCGCCGTGACGATTTCGCCGACCCGCAGCGGACGGCGACTTGACACATAAACCGCGCCATCGATCTCCGGTGCGTCGGCCTTGGAGCGGCCCTTCGACACCGTCGGCCCGACCTCGTCGATGATGACCTGCTGGCGGGTGCCGACCTTGCGCTTCAGGCGACGCGCCGAGATCGTCTGTTGCCGCGCCATCAGCGCGTTCCAGCGTTCCTGCTTGAGTTCTGCCGGTACGGCGTTGCCGATCGCGTTGGAGGTCGCGCCGGCGACAGGCTCGTATTTGAAGGCGCCGAGGCGATCGATCTCGGCTTCCTCGAGCCAGTCGAGCAACGTCGCAAAATCGCTCTCGGTCTCGCCGGGAAAGCCGACGATAAAGGTCGAGCGCAACGTCAGCTCGGGGCACTCCGCGCGCCACTTCTTGATCCGGCCTAGCGTCTTCTCCTGTGCCGCTGGGCGCTTCATCGCCTTGAGGATGTCCGGGCTGGCGTGCTGAAACGGGATGTCGAGGTAGGGCAGGATCTTGCCCTCGGTCATCAGGCCGATGACCTCGTCGACGTGCGGATAGGGATAGACATATTGCAGCCGCACCCAGGCGCCGAATTCGCCGAGTTCTTTGGCGAGGTCGAAGAATTTCGCGCGGACCTGGCGATCCTTCCAGGGGCTGTCGGCATACTTGATGTCGACGCCGTACGCCGAAGTGTCCTGCGAGATGACCAGCAATTCCTTGACGCCGGCATTCACCAGCTTCTCGGCCTCGCGCAGCACGTCGTTGGCCGGACGCGAGACGAGATCGCCGCGCAGTTTCGGGATGATGCAAAAACTGCAGCGATTGTTGCAGCCCTCGGAAATCTTCAGGTAGGCATAGTGTCGCGGCGTCAGCTTGATACCCTGCGGCGGCACCAGGTCGAGATGCGGATTGTGCAGCGGCGGGATGGCGCGGTGCACCGCGTCGAGCACGCTCTCATATTGCTGCGGGCCGGTGATCGAGAGAACGCCGGGATAGGCCTGCTCGATCTGCTCGGGTTCGGCCCCCATGCAGCCGGTGACGATGACCTTGCCATTGGAGGCCATCGCCTCGCCGATGGCACCGAGCGATTCCTGCTTGGCGCTGTCGAGGAAACCGCAGGTATTGACGATGACCAGATCGGCGCCATCATGTTTGCGGGCAAGCTCGTAGCCCTCGGCCCGCAAGCGCGTGATGATGCGCTCGGAATCCACCAACGCCTTGGGACACCCCAAGGAGACAAAGCTGACTTTTGGCGCGGCGGCCTGTTGCATGTTCGATCTGCCTGATTGATGGGCAGGAGCTAGTCCCAATTGCTCATAATTACAAGGCTTTAAGCAGGTCCTCGGCGTGCTATGGATGATTTGCCGCCAATGTGAGTCACCGATGAGCGCCGAAGTGTCGCCGAAAATCGTCATCGTGGACGAAAATCCGATCAGGGCCGCGATTCTCGAGGAAGGATTGCGCGACGCCGGATTCACCGCGGTCGAACACATCAGGGAGATGCACAACCTGCTGGCGCGGATCTACGCGCTCGATCCCGACGTCATCGTCATAGATCTGGAAAACCCCAGCCGCGACGTGCTGGAACAGATGTTCCAGGTCAGCCGTGCGGTGCGCCGGCCGATCGCGATGTTCGTCGACCAGAGCGACACCGATTCGATCCGCGCCTCGGTCGATGCCGGGGTCTCGGCCTACATTGTCGACGGCCTGAAGAAGGAACGGCTCAAGTCGATCCTCGACCTTTGCATTTCGCGCTTCAATGCGTTCGCAAAGCTGCAGGACGAGCTCGACCGCACCAAGTCGGCGCTGGAAGACCGCAAGGCGATCGACCGCGCCAAGGGTATCCTGATGAAGCTGAAGGGCCTCAACGAAGATGAGGCCTATGTGCTGCTGCGATCCACCGCGATGCGTGAAAAGAAGAAAATCGGCGAAATCGCGCAGTCGATCATTACCGCCGCGGAGTTGCTGAAATGACCGGTCAACCGCTTCATGTCGGTTTTATCCCGCTGGTCGATGCCGCGGCCCTGATCGTCGCCGTCGACAAGGGATTTACCGCGGCCGAGGGCCTCGACGTGACCCTGGTGCGGGAGGTGTCGTGGTCGAATGTCCGCGACAAGCTCAATATCGGCCTGTTCGACGCGGCGCATCTACTGGCGCCGGTCGCCATCGCCTCCAGCCTCGGGCTCGGGCACGTCAAGGTGCCGATCGTGGCGTCGTTCAATCTCGGCCTCAACGGCAACGCCATCACGGTGTCGCCGGCGCTGCACGCCGCGCTCCTGGCCGAAATCGACGGCGATCCGTTCGACCCGATGGTCACCGCGCTGGCGCTGGCGCGCGTGGTCGCGTCACGCAAGAAGCACGGTGCCGAGCCACTGACCTTCGGCATGACCTTTCCGTTCTCGACCCATAATTATCAGTTGCGATTCTGGATGGCCGCCGGCGGCGTCGATCCCGACGAGGACGTACGGCTGGTTGTGCTGCCGCCGCCTTACATGGTGAACAGCCTGGCCAGCGGTCATGTCGATGCGTTCTGTGTCGGTGCGCCGTGGAACTCAGTCGCCGTCGACCACGGCGTCGGCCACATCCTGCATTTCGTCTCCGATATCCTGGTGCGCGCGGCCGAGAAAGTGCTGGCGACGCGACGAGACTGGTCGGAAAGGAATCCGCAAATTCTTGCCGCGCTGATCCGTGCGCACCAGCGCGCCGCCACCTTCATCGAGGATCCCGACAACCGTGCCGAGGCCGCCGCGATCCTGGCTCGGCCCGAAAGGGTTGGCGTGGCCGCCGAGGTCATCCAGCGCACCCTGGACGGCCGCCTCAAAATCTCCCCGGACGGCACAATGCGCGAAAGTGGTCGCTATCTGCTGGTCGGGCGGGAGGGGGCCGGGCGCCCGGATCCGCGGCAGGCCGCCTGGCTCTACGCGCAGATGGTGCGATGGGGGCAGGCCTCGCTCAGCCCGGAGGCGCTCGCGACCGCCAAGGCGGTGTTCCGGCCTGATCTGTACAACGCCGCGCTGCAGATCGACCCGGCTGCTGCCGCCGAACTGCCGGAAGCGATAGGCGCGTTCGCCGGCTCGCCGTTCGATGCCGATGACATCGAAGGCCATTTGGCGTCGTTCAAGATCATGCGCCACAAGGCCTGAATGATCGTCGACCACCTAGCCTGACTAGAATTTGGGCGGCTGGAGTTCTTGGCCAGTAGTTGGGCAGCACGCCTGAAGTCGTTTCGGCAGGACGTCTCCTGGCGATGCCTCATAGGGCTTGCGTGAGCAGCCTTTGCGGCATGGCGAGGCCGAGCGTGATGTTCCGCCCATGCAGTCGTCGGCCGGCGCGATCTCACCAGCCCATTTTCTCCGCGAGCACGTCGAGCAATTCGCCGGCCTCGAAGTTGCTCGCAGTCATGACGGCGCCCGCGCCAATCAGATCGTCGTGACCAAGGCCGGTGCGGATCCCGACTGTCGCGATCCCGGCAGCAGACGCCGACTGGACGCCGGAGCGCGAGTCCTCGAACGCGATCGATAGGCCGGCGGCGCCGCCTGTCGCGCGCAGGCCCTCCAGATACGGCAGCGGATGAGGCTTGCCGTGCGCAAGCTCGTCGCCGATCACGACGGCCTTGAAACGATGCGTAATGCCGAGCCCGCGCAGCATCATTTCGGCGTTGAGACGCGGCGCGTTGGTGATAGCCGCCATCGGAACTTGGGCGCGGTCGGCACGGTCGAGCAGCGCCATCAGGCCGGGCAGCGGCTCGATCTTTTCGGAGGCGAGCTTGCGGAAGATCGCCTCCTTGTCGTCCATGATGGCATCCTGACGCTCAGCGGGCTCGTCGGCCAGAAATCGCGCCTTGATCGAAGCCAGCGAAAAGCCCTGCAACTCCCTGGTGAAGCGCTTGTGATCGAACACTTGTCCGCGCGGCGCAAACACCCGGTTGAAAGCTTCGAGATGCAGGGCGTCGGTGTCGGTAAGTGTGCCATCGATATCGAACAGCAGCGCTTTTCCCGGATTTGCATTCATGAATGGACTCCCTGCGGCAGGCCCTTATCGCAACGCAAAGCGGCCTGCGCAACGTTCCGGCTGGTCTCGTCGCCGAATCTGCTGTGATCGCCGGGGCGGTTCGGCAAGCTGGCCGACATGCCGGCGACAAGCGGTCCCAGGTGAAGTTTTCCGCCGCAGCGGTCTGCGAACTCGTCCACGGGAACCGCTATCGCATCGCAGATCCCAACCCCGGCCGTTTCGACGACTGACCGTGGCAACCCGCAGGTTTACGAAAATGTGAGCGAATAAAATGCTCTCCGGGATTCGGCTGAGAGAATTTTCATCCGCGATCGCCTCGCCGGCGACGGCGTCATCATTATTTCGCGCCAAGACTTGCATCCGGCCGGCAACGGCATTCTCTTACACGTCATGCCTTGGAGATCGACGATGCGTGAACTATCCGCCGAAACCCGTCTGCACATGCACGCCATGACGGTGTCCGGACGAACCGTGGTCCGGATTCAGAAGTTTGCGCTCTACAGCGCATTCGCGTTGATCGCCGCGGTGGTGTTCGGTTCCTTGTCGATCCATCCGTTCTGATCAACAGCGAGCATGACTTTTCGGAAAGCCGGTTTCCACTTTTCAGGATCGTATTCTACGCCCGCTTGAACGGCGCCACCTCAATTCCATTGTCCTTCAGCGCCCGCCGGACTCCGCGCGCGATCTCGACCGCGCCTTTGGTATCGCCATGAATGCACACCGTGTCGGTGCGCATCTTGATGATCTTTCCCGTCACCGAGACGACGGCGCCATCCTGCACCATGCGCACCACGCGCTCGGCGATCGCCGCCGGATCGTGCAGCACCGCGCCTTGCTTGCGCCGCGACACCAGATTGCCGTCGTCTTCATAGGCGCGATCGGCAAACACCTCGTGCGCCATCGGCAGCCCGGCGGCGTCGCCGGCGGTCACCAGCTTTGAATTTGCCAGCACGACGAAGATCAGATTGCGGTCGACGGCTTTGATCGCCGAGGCGATCGCCCGGGCCGTCATGTCGTCCTCGCAGGCGACGTTGGAGAGCGCGCCGTGCGCCTTGACATGGGTCACCTTGTGGCCGGCCATGGTGGCGATCGCCTGTAGCGCGCCGATCTGGTAGGCGACGAGGTTCTCGATTTCCGCCGAACTGAGACCCGCCACCGGCCGGCGGCCGAAACCGTGCAGGTCGCGGTAGCCGGGGTGGGCGCCGATCGACACCCCGCGCGCCTTTGCCAGCGTAACCGTCTTGCGCATGATGTCCGCGTCCCCGGCGTGGAAGCCGCAGGCGATGTTGACCGAGGTGGCAAGGTCGATCATGGCGGCGTCATTGCCCATGTCCCAGGCGCCAAACCCTTCGCCGAGATCGCAGTTCAAATCGATGTTCATGATGGTGTATCCGCTTGCGTGGTTGAATCCTGGAGCCAGCTGCGTGCGTCCACCGCATTGACCGCGCTGCCGGCGACGTTGGCGCTGCGCAAGGCCTCGAGGTCGAGGCCCGACGCAGTGGCATCATGGACGCGCGCCGGCAGGCCGCGCAACAGGGCCATCATGGCGCGGTATTCGGCCTGAGCCTCCGCCATGCCGACCGCCTTGAAACGAAAACCGCGGCCGGCCTGAATCTGGCCGAAGCGGCCGAGGTCGGCCGATATCACCGTGGCAATCTTCGGATATCCACCGCTTGTGCCGCGATCCGGCATCAGCACGATCGGCTGGCCATTGCCGGGCACCTGGATGCTGCCGTTGACAGTGCCGTCGGAGACGATGTTGTGGCCGCGCAGATGCCGAATGACCGGGCCTTCGAGCCGATAGCCCATCCGGTCGCTGGCGGCGGAAATCCGCCATTCGCTATCCAGAAACAGCGCTTTGACGGCGGCATCGAACTCGTCGTCCTGAGGTCCCCATACCACGCGGATCGGGCCCTCGGCAGGCTTCGGCAGATCGATCCGGCGCGCCATCGCGCCGCTCGCCGCCCTTGCCTGCAAGGCGTCGCCGGCCTGCAGCGGACGCGGGTAGGGACTGCCGAGTCCGGCACGGGCATTGACGGCGAGGCTGCCGAACATCGGCTCGCCCTGCACGCCGCCCTCGATGGCGAGATAGCCGAACACTGCGCCGCGCGCGACGCCGAGGTTGAGGCTCTCGCCGTCGGCCAGCGTGACTGATTCATTCAGCGCCACCGTGCGTCCGTCGACATCGGCGAGGCGCATGGTGCCGGTGAGGGCGACGCGCACCGCGCCGTCGCGCGCGGTAAATACCGAGTGCAACGGCCCGAGTTCGATCGCGGCGGCGAACGGTGCGTTGCCGAGCAGGCTGTTGGCGGCGGCCAGTGCCAGGCCGTCGACGGCGCCGCTCGGCGTCAGCCCGTAGCGCTGCGCGCCAAAACGTCCGCCATCCTGCACGGACGTGCCGGGGCTCACCGCGGTGACCACAAGCCGGCTCATGATGCGATCAACTCGGCGACGATCCCGCCATGCTCGGCGGCGCGATCTTGCTCGCCGAAAGTTTTGGCGTCGACGGCGGCAAAGGTCACCGCGTCGCCGGGCTCGAGCAGGAAGATCGGATCGCGGTTGAGCTGATAGGTACGCACCGCGGTGCGTCCGAGCAGATGCCAGCCGCTCGGCCCGGCGAGGCACTGCACGCCGGTCTGAATGCCGCCGATCGAGATCGTGCCGGGCGGCGTCAGCAGACGGGGATTCTGCCGGCGCGGCAAATGCAGCGAGGCATCGAGGCCGCTGAGATAGGACCAGCCGGGCGTAAAGCCGATCATGGCGACCCGGTAGTCGCCGGCGACGTGCCGTGCCACGATGTCGTCCGGCGTGGTGCCGAGCGTCCTGGCGACATCCTCGAGATCGATGCCGTGCTCGCCGCCATAGACCACCGGAATGCGCCAGCGCCTTGCGTTGGTTGTCGGAGGCGCCGGCAACCGGGCCAGCGCGACAAGTTGTTCGCCGAGCGCGTCAAATCCGATCTGCACGGGATCGTAATGCACCAGCAGTGAGCGATAGGTCGGCACCGTTTCGGTGACGCCGGCAAGCGGCGCCCGCGCAAGGTGGCGATCGAGCGCCAGCACCCGCCGATTGGCCTCGGCATCAATGGTGCGGCTGAATTCCACCGTGATGGCGGCGTCACCGCTTTGCAGGATGCGGGGCGGAGCAGGGGGCGCGGCCATGGCCTCAAAACTCATTGAACGGGTTTCAACGCATAGCCTGTTTTGCGCTGCAGTGGAATTCGCTTTGCGAAAATAAGCTTGCGACTTCAATAAATTAATGCGCACGACGGCGATAAGATAGGCTGATCGAACGGGGCTTTGCGGCGCGGTGCAGGCATCGCCAAAGCGCACTTGACGCGCCTTGCGTCGCCCGCAAGATGCGCCGCCGATCAAATCTCACCGGAAAGCCCGCAATGTCCCTGACGCCTGAAGCCATCGCGACCCTGTCGCGCGTGTCCACTGCGACCATCACCACGGTCCTGCTGAAAAAGGGGCTCCGCAACGTCTGGCTGCGCGGATCGCGTCCGTTGCGGCCGGGCTTGCCGAGGCTGGTCGGACCGGCCTTCACCCTGCGTTTCGTGCCGGCCCGTGAGGATCTCGCCACGCCGGAATCCTGGTCGTCGCCGATCTCGACCCGGACTGCGATCGAGGCGATGCCCGAGGGCTGTATCGCGGTGGTGGATGCCATGGGCGTCAAGGACGCCGGCATTTTTGGCGACATTCTGTGCGCGCGCATGGTCAAGCGTGGCGTCGCCGCGCTGATCACCGACGGCGTGGTCCGTGACGTCGAAGGCGTGCTCGGCACCGGCCTGCCGGTATGGTGCGACGGCTATGCCGCGCCGCCCTCGGTCGCCGGGCTGACGTTCGTCGGCTGGGGCGAGCCGATCGGCTGCGGCGGCGTTGCGGTGTTCCCCAACGACATCATCGTCGCCGATCAGGACGGTGCGGTGCTGATCCCGCAGGCGCAGCTTGACCACATTCTGGCCGAAGGCCCGGAGCAGGAGCGGATGGAGGGCTGGATCGTCGATCAGGTCAATAGCGGCGCGGTCTTGCCGGGCCTCTACCCGATGAACGCTGAGACCAAGGCACGCTACGCCGCCAGCAAGAAGTAAGAACAACGGAGGTCATGTCGATGGATATCCACTCCGCCGCTTCGCGGCCGAGCATCCGCCCGCCCGAGGCCTATTTCACCGGAACGGTCTGGCAGGATCCGATCGTGGCGGCACCAACCCCGGCGCGGCTGGTGTCGGCTCGGGTCGCGTTCGAGCCGGGCGCGCGCACCGCGTGGCACACCCATCCGCTCGGCCAGACGTTGTATGTGATCTACGGGGTCGGACTGGTGCAGGCCAAGGGCGGCCCGATCCGCGAAATCCGCGCCGGCGATACGGTGTGGATCCCGCCCGGCGAAAAACACTGGCATGGCGCCTCGGCGAAGAATGCCATGGTCCACATCGCCATGCAGGAGTCGCTCGACGGCACTCACGTGAGCTGGATGGAGAAGGTCACAGAGGAGGAATATGGCGGGCCTGCCGGGGCATAAGAAACCCGGCCGCATTCTGTCGGGCCTGTTTCCTGAAATGGCGGCGCGGCTGCGGCGGCGCCACCACCATGGTCAGCCAGGTGTTATCCAGGTGTCGTCCAGGCGCCGCTTTCGCAACGATCAGACGTTCTTGCAGCTGGTGCCGGAAAGGGTCGGGTTGGTCAGCGGTGCTCCGGCTTGCGAGGCCTCGCCGCCAATATAGGCCTTCATGCCTTTGCCCACCTTGTAGGTGTAGGACTTTTCCAGTTTGGAGTTGTCCTTTTTGGTGAGCGTGCAAGTCGCGCTGCAGGACTGATCGGCCTTGCCTTGCTTGTTGTCACCGGTGATGCTGAAGCCGTCCTTGCTGCTGCCGGTCACCTCGCAGAGCAGGATGACGCCGTTTTCCGTCTTGGTCGATTCCGAAAAGGCCGGGGTGGCAATCATTACCATCAGCGCCGCCGCACATTGGATCTTCATTGTCGCTTTCCTCTGGGTTGCTGGTCTTGGTTGATCTGCAGTGTCGATCGTCCCCGTATTGAAAGCTGCATCGAAAGCTGATCCGTGCAGTCCCCGACCGGAGGACGCTCCTCAATTCAACCGGCTCCAGGTCTGGCCGCCGCAGAACATGCCGCCGAACGCGCAACCCTGCACCTGCAGCGTATCGGGATCTTTCAGGGCGATGGTGGAATCGTAGTTGCCGCCACTCTTGGGATCGTGGATCCGTCCCGACCACTTGGTGCCACTGACCGGGCGCATGTTGATCAGGACCTTCTCGCCATTGGCGCCGCCGCTGGCGTCGACCGAATAGCCGCACAGATTGGCGCCGCAGGCCTCGATGCGGATCAGGCCTTCCTTCTTTTCGGTTTGCCAGATGCCAAGCGGCGAGTTGGCCGGCCGGCTTGCAGCGGGGGCCTGCTCCCGCTGGACCGGGGCTGACACCGGGGCCGTGGCAACGACCGGCCCGGCTTTGGGAGACGGCTCAGCAGCGGGCGATGGAGCCACGGGGGCCGGGTCGGAGGAGGGCGCCCCTGCAGTGGTGGTCGGAGCTGGGGCCGTTGCGGGCGGCGTCCTGTCGGCCCGATCCCGCGGCTGTTCCGATTTTGGCGCCGTTGGCTCCGGCCTCGCCGCTGGTTCCGCCTTGGCTTGCGGCTCGGACGAGTTGTTGCGGGGGCGGCCACGCTTTGGAGTGGATTCATATACTCCCGGGATCGACACCGAGACGCAGGACGGCGAGTCGCAATCGCTCGGCGCGTCGATGTGGATGGTGCGGCCGCCGATCTCGAATGAATAGGAATCGCCCGCCTGCGCGGCTGAACTTGCCAGCAACAGGGCCGCGATGGTCAAAAGCCGTCTCATGGCTATCTCCTGAGCAGGTGTGGAATCTCGGATCGGATCCTAACCCTGGGTCTCAATCGATAACGTGATGGGGGTCACGCTCAGATCATGAGTAGCGAATTCCCGCGTTCAGGTTCAACGCAAAGCACCGCTGCTGAAAACATCAGCAGCGGCATTCGAAGCTACGGATACGGCGATCGATCGGCGACGTCGCGCCGGTTTCGGGCGCGTTCTATTCGAACCAGGTGCGATAGATCCGGCCGAAGCTGCCGTCTTCCATCATGATGTGCAGCCATTGATCGACGAAGGCCTTGAACGCGGGATCGCGCTGCAGCCAATAGGCCTTCTCGGCGAAGTCGAACGGCTGGTCCGGATGGAGCGCGCACAGCACGCCGGGATGCAGCTTCTGTTGATACCGCGTCTCCGACGAGTCCGTCATCATCAGGTCGGCGTTGCCCTTGGCGATTTCGTCGAAAATGGTAACGTTGTCGTTGTGCACCTTGATCTCGGCGGCTTTGACGTTGGCCCGCGTGAAGCGTTCGTTGGTGCCGCCGGGATTGACGATGACCCGGGTGCCGGGCTTGTCGATCTCGGCGAGCGTTGCGAATTTATCCTTGTCGGAGCAGCGCGCGATCGGCGTCTTGCCCTCGCGCATGATCGGTGTGGAGAACATGCCCTTTTTCTGGCGGTCGAGGGTGATCGAGACGCCGCCCATCGCGACATCGAAGTTGCCGGCCTCGAAATCCGCCATCAGCTTCGGCCATGCGGTCGGGACGTATTCCACCTTGACCCCGAGCGCCTTGCCCAGTGCCTCGGCCATGTCGACGTCGAAACCGCGAAAGGTCGAGGTGGTCTTGTCGAGCGCGGTGAACGGCGCGTAGTCGCCGGTCATGCCGACTCGCAGCGCACCGCGCTTGATGATGTCGTCGAGCCGCGACGCCGTGCCGGCTGGCTGAGCGTTCGCGCACACTCCTGCCAGCGACAGCATGGTCAAGGCCAGCACGGCCCTGCCGAACGCCGGCCAAACCCGGCACGTCAAAATCCGAAATGTCCAAATTCCAAGAGTCATTGCGCTTCCCCTGCGAGCACCATCTTCGCCGACGTTTCGGCTGGTGGCTGTTGCCGGGGGACCTTAGCGTTGCCACGCCGGGTTTCAACCCGGAAAGGCCGGATCAGATTTCGCCGCCGTCCGGATCGTGGCGATAGCCGGCGGCAATCCCCTTGCCGGTCATCTCGTTCTTCAGCGCCTCGAACCGCCGCCGGGCGTCGCGCTCGCGGCCGTCGATAAAGCTGATCGCGTCCTTCTTCGGCATCGGTCCCGAAGTTATCGGCCGCGAGCCGTTGCCGATCGTCTCGTCGACGAAATAACTGCCGTCGCCGGCGGGCCGGGCCGTCCACTTGAAACGGATCGCGTCGAGTGGTCCGGGGCCGTATTTGACATAGCCGTCCAGATTGGCCGGCGGAGGCGGCGGCTCGGCAGCACGGGGAGCAGAGCCGTACGTTTCGGCGGTAACCTGGGCCTCGGCGGGAGGCGCTTCAGAGACCTCAGTCTCAAGAACTTGAGGCGCGGGGATTTGCGCCTCGGGAATGTGAACCTCGGGGACTTGAGCCTCAGCGAGGGGCGGCGGCACGGCGGTCTCGGCTAGTTTCGGGGCCTGTCCACCCAACGGCCGGCCGGCGGGCTTGTCGAGAATACTGGCAATCGCGGCGAGCGCGGAGTCCGTAGGATCGTTTCGGCTCACGGCCGGACCCCCAGTATCAACGCGGAACGAACCAAACAGCTGGTTCTGACCGTAGCGCCGGTCCGCGGTTCTTCGCTCCCAGACGCCCTGCGCCTTCTGATCCGCATGCAGACCTTCGTCCTTTTTCTCCATCCCAGCACCTGTCCCCGACCGGCCGCATCAAGCTGCCGAGCCCCCAGACATA
>Ga0209758_1002034_pt1 | contig 21711 bp, 20 predicted proteins | sample AraplaMF_Col_mMF_FD_184258 | JGI IMG/M metagenome (GOLD analysis project Ga0209758, IMG submission 184258) | Arabidopsis root microbial communities from the University of North Carolina, USA - plate scrape MF_Col_mMF (SPAdes) (version 2) | ecosystem: Host-associated > Plants > Roots > Endosphere...
GCGCCGCCGGCTGGGCGATCGTGTAACTCTGCCACGACAGCTTTCCGGTCTCGGCGTCCAGCGCCACGAGGCTGCCGCGAAAGCTGCAGCACTGGTAACGCGGACTGGCGCCGGTCACTTCTTCGTACGATGAAACCGGCACATACAGCACGCCGCCCGCGAGCGCGGGCGCGCCAGTGACAACCGCGGCGCGGTGGGAATCGATATGGGTCTTCCAGCGCAGTTTGCCGGTTACCGCATCGAGGGCGAAGGCATTGCCGCGCTGGTCGCCGAAATAGGCCGACCAGCCCTCGCCGCTGGCGCCGATGGTGATCGCGGAGCGCACGCCGGCCCCGGCATCGAACACCCAGTAGGTGCAGCCGCTGCCGGCGTCGAGCGCATAGACCTTGCCGCTCTGGCTGCCGACGAACAGCGCGCCGCCCATGATGGTCGGCTGGGCCTGTGCCCGGGTGGCACCGGGAAAGCCGAACGCCCATTTCAGTTTGAGACGGGGCACATCCTGCGCGCCGAGCTGCGCCATCTCCGCCGGCTGGAAGCGGTGCTGTGACAGATCCGCGCCCCAGCCATTCCAGTGCGGCCGCGCCAGCGCATCCGCCAGCGGCGCGGAGGTGTCCGCGCAGGCGCCGGCTGGCAGCGCCGTCTGCTGGACCAGGCTTGCGCCGCCGACGAAGCGGCTCAAGCTCTCGAGTTGCCCGGCCGTCAGGCCCTGACCCTGGCTGCTCATACTGCCCGATCGCAGCGCGGTCAAAACCCGGTCCGGCGACATCTGCCGAAGCGTCGCAAGATCCGGCGCGCGGGTCGCGCCGGTTTCGTGGCATCCGACGCAGCGCTCGCGATAGATCGCCTCGCCGCCGATCGTGCCGGTCGATTGCGCGCCTGCCGGCCCGGTTGCGACCAGAACCAACGCCATGACGCCGAAGAAAGGAAGGGCGCTGAGGCCACCGAACATCGATCGGCCCCTCGTCACTGAAACGCTGCCGTTCATTATCCGCCCCGTTCATGCCAGGCTCGTTGGCGAGACGGTAACATCAGTCGTAGACATTTGCGACAGGCGGGTCATCGAATGCGAATCGACGATGGCACGACCGCTTTGCGGGACGGCGCGATTTCGTCATGATCGCGCGCCCTCCCGATGTCCATGCTGATGGGACAAGAACACTACAAGGAATCCAATGCGGACCATTCGCCTGTTGCCGACGATCTGTGCGCTCGCTGCGCTTCTGGCTCCCTTGTCGACCGCCGCCGAGACCTACCCGGCGCGGCCGGTCCGCATCCTGGTGCCGTTCGCTCCGGGGGGCGGCACCGACCTGATCACGCGGGCGCTGGCCGACATCATCGCCGGTGATTGGAAGTCGGCCGTGGTGATCGAGAACCGGCCCGGCGGCGGCACCACCATCGCCACGTCAGCCGCCCTGGCTGCGGCCGCCGATGGCTACACCCTGCTGGCCGCGTCCAACAGCTTTCTGGTGTCGCCGATGCTGATGCCGCAGGCGCCTTACCAGTGGGATCGCGATTTTACAGGCGTTTCGCTGTTCGCGGTCTCGCCACACGTGCTGGTGGTCAATCCAAAAGTCCCGGCCCGCACGCTGGACGAATTCGTCGCCTGGGCCAAAGCGCAGAACGGCAAGGCCAGCTTCGCATCGTTCGGCAGCGGATCGTCGAACCATCTCGGCTTCGAGGTGCTGAAACGAAAACTCGGCATCGACATCGCCCACGTCCCCTACAAGGGCAGCGCGCCGGCGTTGAACGACCTGGTGGCCGGGCATGTCGACGCCATGCTGGGCGACCTGCAGAACGTCGCCGAGCACCTCAAGGGCGGCACGCTGCGCGCGATCGCGGTGGCCAACGAGACCCGGCTGCCGTCGATGCCGGATCTGGCGACGCTGGATGAGCTCGGCGTCAAGGGCTTCACCTCAAAATCATGGTTCGGCGCCCTGGCCCGCAAGGAGACGCCGCCCGAGATCGTGGGGAAATGGAGTGAGGCATTCGCGGACGCCCTGAAGCGCCCTGAGGTGCAGCAGCGATTGGGCGGACTGGGAGTCGAACTGGTCGGCTCAAGTTCTGTGGCGATGCAGGCGTTTCTGCAAGCGGAGGCGGCGAAGGCGGAAGACGCGGTCAGGATGTCAGGCGCGAAGATGGAATGAGACCGGCCAGCACGCCTTGACTCCGTCAGCAAGGGCCCGCGTGCTTTTTGAACCTTTCCCGCCCACAGGGCACCAAGGTTTGATTGGATCGTGCGGCTGCGCGGCCGTGGCTGCTCGCGGCTTCAGAAGCAGCGCCAGCCAATTTCATCCACGGTGGGGTCAGCACAATGAGTTCGACGATGTCGATCGACGATGGCAGCGCCCTGCCCGCCCCGCCTGCCACTGAGCGCCTGCTCGGGCTGCGGGTGGTACTGATCCTGGCGGCTTTGTTCGAGGCTTATGACGGGGGTTCGACCCTTTCCGCCATCACCAGCGGTCCTGCGCAGCACACGACGCAAGGCCTCGTCGGCGTGCTGAACATGGCACAGATCGTCAGCCATCCCTTCCTGGCTGCCTCCGCGCTGGGGTTCGCGCTGATCGGCCGGGTGCGCGATGCCATCATCGCGCTGGCCGCGATCCTGGCGATGAACTGGCTGAGCGACGTGCCGTCCCTGGCGCTGCACGGCTTCGAGTTCGATAGCCTGCTGATGATATCGCATGTCGTGGCCTACCCGTTGATGGCGGCCTGCGGCATCGCGCTGGCCCTCCGCGGCGAGCGGCTCGGATTGGCCACCGCCATGGTGATCCTGCCCACGCTGTTCTCGGTGGCGGGAATCACCGCATTTGCTGCCGCGGTCAGCATCCACGGCTTTTGACGACGGGCGCCGATGGCCTTGCGTGAACCGCGCGCGCAGGCTTCAATGGCGCGGGGGTATTCCATGACAAAAATGCTATTCAAGACTTCCACCGCGCCGGTGCTGCTGATCCTGGCCATGCTGGCTTTTGGCGCATCGCCGGCCCGCGCCGATCGTTGCGACGATCTCGCCGCCCAGCTCAAGAGCCAGATCGACGGCGTCAGCGTCGGCAAGACCGCCGCCAACGTGATCTATCTCAGTCATCCCGCGGCAAAACAGCTCCGGCTCGGCTGCTTCAGCCGCACCGTCAGCAACGAACTCTACGCCGCCTCGGACAGCCGCAAGCCGACGCCGGCATTTCTGGGTCTCGTCGCCAGCGCCACCGCGATCATCTTCACCATTCCGAAATCGGACAGCCTGGCCGGCACCACCCGCTGCATGAAGCGGATGGGTTTCTTGCGCGGCGACAACGTCAAAACCCGCTACCGCCGCCTCGACATGCAATGCACCCGCACCAAGACCAGTTCGGCGATTTCGATCTCGCGCGGCAAGGACGAATGAATGGTTGGAGCATGATCCGATCCGAAAACCGGTATCCACTTTTCGGGATCATGCTCAAATCCGTCGCATTTTAACGAACGCGCTGGTCCGCCGCTAACCGTGGCGCCGGATTGCCGGCGATCGGAACAGATTGCACGACCGGATTCATCACTCGTTGTCGCACCGGGCACACACTCTCCTGGCATATCCAGGAAAGGATTGTTTCGATGAGCATTTCGAGTGTTGGTGCGCCACCGCCGACGGTGCCGCCCCGGCCGGTAGAAGCCCAGCCGCCGGCCGTGAAGCCCGACCAGGACGACTACCGCACGGCACCGCCGCCGCCACAGGCGGCGCTGCCACCGGGTCAGGGCACCCGGGTCAACATCATCGCCTGATGGTGTTTTGAACGGGCGTGACAGAGCCCCGCATCATGCGGGGCTTTTTGTTGTCCGCGGCGGGCGCGGAAAGGGCTGATACGGAATCCCGAGCAATCTCAACTCGCGCTCGATGCGCTGCATCTTTGCCTCGGCAATGGCGCGCGACAGTATTTTAAGCACCCGTAAAATCACAAGCATGGCAGTCTCCCGGATCGATGGACGCGGCACGGTCGCGACGATGCCGGGGAGATGCGCCCCGGATCGATGGAAATCCATGTGAAGCGAATAGCCGCTTCATAGGAAATCCATAAAGACCCCGATTCACAGCGTGGTGAATCCCGTCAAACCAGTGCTATCAATCCAGATGAAAGCACGATCCGGCCCCTTCAGGGAGTTGAGCGATGCCCGACATGAGGACCTTTACCGGCGGCTGTCATTGCGGGCTGGTGCGCTTCGAATGCACCACGGACCTCGCCATGGTGACGGCGTGCAACTGCTCGATCTGCACCAAGAAGGGGCTGCATTTCGCCTTCCTGGCGCCGAAGGATTTTGCGTTGCGGGCCGGCGAGGACAATCTGAAGGATTACCTGTTCAACAAGCACGCCATCCGCCACCAGCTTTGCACCAATTGCGGCGTCGACGTGTTTGCCCGCGGCAGCAAGCCCGACGGCACCGCGGTGGTGGCGCTGAACGTCAGCTGCATCGACGGCGTCGAGCTGGCGAAGCTGGCGATGACGCCGATCGACGGGCGGAATCGGTAGTCGCCGGCTACAGATCCAGCGCCTCGTAGTGGCGGAAGATGCCGTCTTCGTTGAAGGGAATGCGTCGATCGCTGGCGAGATACGCCTTGATGTTGGGCCGTGCGGCGACGCGATCATGCAGATCGACCAGGCCGGGAATTTTGCGTTCGAACGCCTTCATGCGTCGCGGAAATGCATAGCGCAGCCCCGCCACGATCTGGAACAGCGACAGGTCGGCGTAGCAGACCCGGCGCCCGGTGAGATAGGCGCCACCGCTGCCATCCAGCAGCCGCTCGAAATAGCCGAGATATTTCGGCACGCGCTCTTTCCAGAATTCGTGGGTGCGCTTTTTGGCCGCCGCCCGCTGATCTTCGTAATAGAGCGAGGTGGCGATCGGGTGGTGGGTGTCGTGGACCTCGGCAACCAGATCGGTCACCGTCAGCTGCAGCTGATGGACCCCGAGGCGTCCAGCTTCGGACTTCGGCGCCAGGCCATGACGCGGGCCGAGATAAAGCAGGATGTTGGCGGTCTGGCCGATCACCAGCGCCCCGGCCTTGAGAAACGGCGGCGCGAACGGCGGTGTTCCGCCGCGCGCCTGCATCATCCTCATCATCGCCGCCATGCCGCGCTCGCCATTACGGGCGACATCGGCGTAATCGGCGCCGGCATCCTCCAGCGCCAGACGGACGTATTCGCCGCGGCCCTGAATGGTCGGCCAATAATAGAGCTCATAGCGCATGGGAACCTCATCTGAGGCCGCCGGCCGGCGGGACACGATAAACCAACCGTCAGGTGCATCGTTTCACGCCGGCGAGCGGATGGAACTCCAGATCCGCATCGCGGCGCTCATCAATTTTCAACGCTGATTGGCAAAGTGCAAGCGTTTCAAATGCATAAGACAGCCGAACACCGGGGATTAACCGCCAACGGCTAGAAGTGACTGATTGACGAAAGATATCCGATGCGACCCGAGACGATCAACGCATTCGCTTACCATCAGTTGCTGGTGCTGATCGCCGGCTCGGTCTGCCTGTTCGGCACCTGGGTCGGCATGCGCCATTTCGCCCGCGCACGAGCCACCGAAGGCGCGACGCGCTATGGCTGGCTGTTCATGGCCTCGGTCGGCACCGGCGCCGCGTTGTGGGCGTCGACCTTCATTTCGATCCTGGCGCTCGATCCGTCGCTAAACAGCGGCTTCGATCTGGTTCCGACTGCCGGCGCGCTGGTGATCGCCATCGTCTCGTGCCTGCTCGGGTTCGACGTCGGCAGCAAGTCCAAACCAGCATTGGCGCCCGAACTCGGCGGCCTGGTGGTGGGCATCGGCATCCTGGCGATGCATTATGTCGGGCTGCGAGCCTGGCACATCACCGGCATCATCCAGTGGAACTTCTATGGGGTGATCATGACCTTCGTGCTCGGGCTGGGCCTGAGCGCGCTCGCGGTCAACCGGGCCAACCGGCCGGTGACGCGCTGGTGCCGGCACGGCGCGGCGATCGTGCTGGCGTTCATGATCTGCGTGATGCACTACACCCTGACCGGATCGGCGACCTCGATTCCGGATACCGCGGCGGTGCTCAACCCCGAACTGATCCCGGCCAAGATGCTCGGCATCGGCGTCGTCGGCGCCGTGCTGCTGGTGATGGGCAGCGGGTTCTCCTCCTACATCATCGACCTGCGGCTGCGCACCGAAGCAGCCGATCGCATTCATCAGCTCGCCTTCAACGACACCATGACCGGCCTGCCGAACCGCGTCGCATTCAACGAGCGGCTGTCGTTCGACGCCGCGGAAGCCCACGAACGTGCCGAGAAGCTCGCGGTGTTCTCGATCGACCTCGACGGCTTCAAGGAAGTCAACGAGCTGTTCGGGCACGGCGCGGCCGACCGTATGCTTATCGAAGTCGCCGACCGGATGCGCGCCGTCCTGCGTCCCGGCGAGTTCCTGGCCCGGCAAAACGGCGACGAATTCCTGGCACTACAGGCATCAGCGAAGCTTCCCGATGACGCCGTGGCCTTCGCCGAACGCATCGCGGCGGTTCTTGCAGAGCCCTTCACGGTGCAGGACCAATCGATCATCGTCACTGCATCGATCGGATTTTCGATCTTCCCGACCGACACCGCGGAACGCGAGCAGCTGTTGAGCAACGCCAAACTGGCGATGCAACGCGGCAAGAGCCGGCAGCGCGGCGCGATCTGCATGTATCGCCGCGACATGGATGAGGCCGCCCGCAACCGCCGCGCGTTGATGCGCGACCTGCAATGCGCGACCGAACGCAACGAGTTGGAGCTGCACTATCAGCTGCAGATGTCGCTTGCGGATGGCACTATCTGCGGCAGCGAGGCCCTGATGCGATGGAACCATCGCGACCGGGGCATGGTTTCGCCGGCCGAGTTCATCCCGCTGGCGGAGCAGACCAAAGCCATCTTCGCCATGGGCGAATGGGCGCTGCGCACCGCGTGCCGCGACGCCGCAAGCGGCAAACTGCCCGGCACCATTGCGGTCAACCTGTCGCCCGTTCAATTCAGCCGCGACGACCTGGCCGACAAGATCCACGTGATCCTGCTCGAGACCGGCCTGTCGCCGAAGCGGCTGGAGGTCGAGGTGACGGAATCGACGCTGATGGCGGACCAGAGCCGCGGCCTCCACATCCTGCGCAAGCTGAAGGCGCTGGGCGTGTCGATCGCGATGGACGATTTCGGCACCGGCTATTCGTCGCTGGCGACGCTGCACGCATTTCCGTTCGACAAGCTGAAACTCGACCAGTCGTTCGTGAAGCGGCTGCCCGACGATGCCGCCGCCGCGGCCATTGTACGCACCGTTCTTGCGCTCGGCGAAAGCCTCGGAATCCCGGTCCTCGCCGAAGGCATCGAGACCGAGGCGCAATGGCAGTTCCTGGTCCGCGCAGGCTGCGACAAGGGCCAGGGCTATTTGTTCGCCAGGCCCGTGCCGATCGCCAGGATGCCCGTTGTCGTCACGGCTGCCGCGCAATTCGCTCGGGGCGATGAGCGGAATGCCGTGACCGCAAGGACCCCTGCTGCCGCGGTTCGCCGCGGCAGGCTCGGAATCTAGTTCACCGCGAAGCAATACAGCAGGCCGTCGCCGCCGGTAGAGACGAGATCCTTCTGGCTGCAGCCGCCATCCGGTCCGCGCGACGGATGCGAGGTGTTCCAGGATTTCGAGGCGTCGTCGTCGCGCAGGCCCTGGCGATCGGCATGGCCGAGCATCGCGGCGCCCTGGGTGCTGCTCGTCCAGTTCTTGCAGGTGCGGTCCTCGCCCGCCGCGAACGCAGTACCGTCCGCCTGGGTGCCGGTCAGGATATCGTGGCGGTTCGGCGTGTCCCCACGGCCGTTGGTGACGTCGCCCTTTTCGCTGAGCGCGGTCTGCTTGGTAAGATTGTTGGTGCCATGAAGCTCGGCGACGTCCTTGGCAATCACGACCCCTTTGGCGTTCTGCCAGGGCCCCTTGCCGATACGGTCGCGGGCATTTTCGGCGGCTTTGCCATCAGCGGCCTGAGTCGACAGGTAGGCATGCCAGGTCTTGCCGCCGGCGCCGGCGGCCTGGGCCAGCGTCTGACAGTGATTGTCGGCGCCAGCGAGGCCGCCGAGGTTGGCGCCGTTGCCGATGCCGACGCTGGTGATGAAGAAGCTGGTGTTGGCGGATTGGGCGCTTGCGGCCTGACCCGCCACGAGCACGAACGTCGCCGCGGTCGCGGCCAGACCCAGACGCGAGATGATGAAGCGTTTTGACATGGGCATCCTCCGATTGATTTCTTGAACTGCTGAATGTTGAGCGCGGGACGACAAGACATCAACCCACCGCACTCGTGGTTATTCCCCGGGCGGCCACGATCGATCCTCGCCGCCTTCGCTGTCAAAAAAAAACGCCGCGGCATGAACCGCGGCGTTTCGTATCGAACATGTCTCGAATTTACGAGGTCTGCTGGATCGCCGAGAGCTCCCAGTTTCCACCGCGCTGCCGCACGAAGGTCCACACTTCGGTGGCCTCGGTGGGCTTGTCGCTGCCGCCGACAAGGCGGCCGGTGCCGCGCTCGAGGGTCCTGTCGACCAGCGAGAACCGCATCGCCACGCTGGCGTAGTCGGTATCGCCCTCGCGCCAGGCTTCCGCGAGATCGCCCTGCAGAAGCTTCACATCGGAGACCTTGTTGATGTCGTTGTGGGCCTTGTTCTCCGCCAGATCCTTCGAGAAGTAGGACACCATCTCAGGGGTCGCCAGCGTGTGCAGTTTGGCGACGTCCTCCTCCGACCATGCGGCCTGGATCTCACCAAGCAGCCGCTCGAAGGCCTCATAGTCGCTCGGACCGATCTCCAGCGGAGCGTTGCCCGAGCCGAACCCGAAACCGGTTCCGGTGCGGTAGCTGGTCTGGGCGCCCGGGCCTACGTCCGGTCCGGAGGTCGGGCCGGCATAGGCCGAGGCCGGCGCATTGCGGCGCTGCCACCACGACATCGCCAGCCGCACCACGATGATGATCAGACCGACCTGAAGCAGCAGGCCGATGATCGAGGACAGGCCGCCGAGGCCGGAGAACATGCCGCCACCAAACAGCATGCCGAGCAGGCCGGCGCCGAGGAAGCCGGCGGCGAGACCACCGAGCATGCCCATACCGGGCCGGTTGAAGAAGCCGCCGCGATTGGCCGCAGCAGCGGGAGCGTTCATGCCGGGGCTGCCCGGCTGGGTGATGGTGCGCTGCATCGGCTGAGCGGCCGACGGCGCGGTCGACGTGGACGGCGGCGCGGAAAAGGTCCTGGTTCCGCGCGATCCCGAGCTGCCACCGCCGCCGATACGCGCATCGGCCGACGACATGGCCAGCATCACGGGTAACGCCAACGAAAGGGCAACGGCCATCGCCTTGATCAAGCCGCGCGTGCGCTGCGTAAATCTCATGTTTATTCCCTCGATCCCCGGCAGGGGGAAAGCGCACCTAACATGGGCACCAACGCCTAAAAGTGAAGCCACTATCGGAACCCAAGGCTGCGGCCCTCGGTCGCGGGGATGCGTCAATAAGGCGTGTTGCCCGGTATCGCGGTGCGAAAACGTTACGACGCCGTCATGGTTTCCTTAACCTTGGCGATCAGCGCGCTCAGCGCGAACGGCTTTGCCAGGAAGGCGAACTGCTCGTTCTCCGGCAGGCTCTTCTCGAACGCTTCTTCGGCGTAGCCGGACACGAAGATGATCTTGAGATCGGGATTGCGCGCGCGCATCTCCTTCAGAAGCGTCGGGCCGTCCATCTCCGGCATCACCACGTCGGACACCACGAGATCGACCGCGCCATCCTTCTCCTCCAGCGCTTCCATCGCCTCGATGCCGTTGGATGCCTCGATCACGCTGTAGCCGCGCGAGCGCAGGCCGCGCGCGTTGAGCGAGCGCAGACCCTCCTCGTCCTCGACCAGGAGGATGGTGCCCTGCCCGGTCAGGTCGGGTCCGCGCGGCTTGGCCTCGACCGCCGGTTCCGCAACCGCGCCGTTGACCGGCGCCGGCTCTGCCTGCATCTCCTTTTCCTGGTGGTGGCGCGGCAGGAAGATCCGGAACGTGGTGCCCTTGTCGGCTTCGGATTCGACATAGACGAAGCCGCCGGTCTGCTTGACGATGCCGTACACCGTGGACAGCCCGAGGCCGGTGCCCTTGCCGACCTCCTTGGTGGAGAAAAACGGCTCGAAGATCTTGTCGACGATATCGGCAGGTATCCCGGTCCCGGTGTCGGCGACGTCGATCCGGACATAATCGGCCGCCGGCATGCCCTTGTAAGACAGCCGCTCGGCCTCCTGCGCGGTGACGTTGCCGGTGCGCACGATCAGCTTGCCGCCGGCCGGCATCGCATCGCGGGCGTTGACGGCAAGATTGACGATGACCTGTTCGAATTGCGAGACATCGACCTTGACCGGCCACAGGTCGCGGCCATGGACCAGATCGAGCTTGACCTTCTCGCCGATCAGACGGCGCAGCAGCATGGTAAGATCGCTCAATGCGTCGCCGAGATGCAGCACTTGCGGACGCAGGGTCTGGCGGCGGGAGAACGCCAGCAGTTGCCGGACCAGCGTCGCCGCACGGGTGGCGTTCTGCTTGATCTGCATGATGTCCTGGAACGACGGATCGGTCGGCTTGTGGGCGTTCAGCAGGAAATCGTTGGCCATCATGATCGCGGACAGCACGTTGTTGAAATCGTGGGCGATGCCGCCGGCGAGTTGGCCCACCATGTCCATCTTCTGCGACTGGTTGATCTGGTTCTCGAGCGTGCGACGCTCGGTGGTCTCCAGCATGTAGACGATGGCGGCTTCGGTATCGCGCTCGTCCTCCTCGACCGCGGTGACGAAGAACTGCCCCCAGCGCTCCTTGGCGCCTTCGAGCATCGCCTCGACCGGCGCGATGTCGCCCTGCCCTTCGGCGGCACGGCCGATGGCGGCGATCAGCAGGTTGCGGTCGCGCTCGCTGACTGCCGCCAGGATCGACTTGTTGACCGCGCCGTTGGGGCCGAGGCCCTGCGCCAGCTTGGCAAAGCGCGCATTGGCGCGGACCACCGTGCCCGCGCGATCCACCGTGGCGATGGCCATCGGGGTGTGATCGAAGAAGCGCATGAAGCGGACTTCGGCGGCGCGCTGCGGATCGGAGCGCTCGTCGCGGGCGCGGCTGATCACCAGGGTGCGCGAGGCACCCGGCGTGCCGTCGGCGCCAAACGCCAGTTTGTGATAAAGCTGCACCGGCATGGTCCTGCCGCTGCGCATCTTCAGGTCGACGTCGAACACCTCGGTCCTGACCTCGCCCGGCACCGGCACGATCGAGGTCAACAACGAGGCGCCGTCACCCGACACGATGTCGGTGAGCTTCAACCCGCCGGAGCCGATTTCGGCGAGATCGTGGTCCAGCCAGTTGGCCAGCGTGGCGTTGACATAGACGAGGTCGCCGGCCGGGTTGACCGAGAAGAAGCCGCAGGGCGCGTGATCGAGGTATTCGATCGCGTGCTGCAGTTCCTGGAAGACGTCTTCCTGGCGCTCACGGTCGCGGGTAATGTCGGCGACCGACCACACCGCGGACCTGGACTCGCGGCGCGTCGCGCCGAGCGGGCGGACCCGCATGCGCAGCCAGCGGCCGTGCGAGCCGTCGGCACCGGCGACACGAACCTCCTCCTGCTGCCGCTTGCCCTCGCGCGCCGCCTTGAGCAGCCGGAACACGGCTTCGGAGACGTCGGGATTGCCGATGAAGACGCGTTCCACCGGACGCACGTCCTGCGGCGTCTCGGCGCCGGTGAGCGCCAGATAAGCCGGGTTGGCGTAGACCACGTGACCACGTGAATCGGTGACCGCCAGCCCGTCAAAGGCGTGGTCGGCGATCAGCCGCATGATCGGATCGTCGGCGACCCGGTCGGCGAAACGAACGATGCCGGCGGCGAAGGCGAATAGGGTGAACAGGCCGACCATGGCCAGCACGGCCAGCGATCCCAGAATGTAGGGCTGCGCCTGCGCCCGGCCCAGCGTCATGAAGGCAACCGCGGCCGCAACGATGGCACCCGCGACCAGCAGGACCAAGACAATGCTGCCGCTGCGCCGGCCGCTCTCATGTACGCCGATCGCCTCGTGCGCCAGATCAGTGTTGGTGTCGGTGGTCATCGGACGATGTGCAACCTGTTGCGAATGCATGCGGTGCGACCGCGCGCGCCGTCTCCTGAGTGCCTGAATCGGACCGGCGGACGCAAGCAGATCATGCGGCAATTCCGGCCTTTTCGCTCATTTCCTGCCCCGACCCAAGAATTCCCCGGAGCTAGGTGCGGCGGCCGGAAATACCACGCTTGAGGCCCATCACGTAACCGATAATTTCCGCGACGGCCTGATAATGCTCCACCGGGATCTCGTCATCGACTTCCACGCTGGCGTGAAGGGCACGGGCCAGCGGCACGTTCTCGACGATCGGAATGTCGTGGGCCTTCGCCACCTCCCTGATCTTCAGTGCGATCGCATCGGTTCCCTTGGCGACGCAGATCGGGGCCGGCATGCCACGCTCGTACTGCAGGGCGACGGCGTAGTGGGTCGGGTTGGTGATGATCACCGACGCCTTCGGCACCGCGGTCATCATCCGCTTCTTCATCATCTGCTGGCGCAACTGGCGCAGCTTGCCCTTGATGTGGGGGTCGCCTTCGGACTGCTTGTACTCCTCCTTGACTTCCTGCAGCGACATCTTCTGCTTCTCGTACCAGGTTCGGTACTGGAAGAAGAAATCGGCGATCGCCACCAGCGCCAGCATGGCGACCACCGCGCCCATCAGTTGCAGCGTCAGCGTGGTGGTCACGCCCAGGATCGCCGCCGGGTCGAACCGGATCATCGCGTCGAGACGGTGGCGCTCCGGCCAAAGCACAGCGCCCATGACGATGCTCAGCGCGGCGAGCTTGAACAGCCCCTTGAGGAAATTCGCGGCCGCCTGCTTGCCGAAGATCCGCTTGGCCCCGGCCATCGGCGAGATCTTGCTGAATTTTGGCGTCAGCGATTCCGTCGACCAGATCATGCGATGCTGGATCATGTTGCCGCCGACCGCCGCGATGATCAACATCACGATGGGCATGCCGATCGCCGCGATGATCGCGTAGCCGAGCGACTGCGCCAGCATCAGGAGGCTTGGTCCGTCGACGCGGATCATCCACGACTTGGCAATGAGGTTGCGCAGCGGGACCTCCAGCCCGGTGCCGATCGAGCCGGAAAACGACGACATGACCAGCGTGGCGCCGGCGATCAGGAACCAGGTGTTGACTTCCTGGCTCTTGGCGACGTCGCCGCGCTCATGGGCGTCGTCGAGCCGCTTTTGCGTAGGGTCCTGTGTTTTCTCTGATGCATCATCGTCGGCCATGGTCCGGCTCGCGCTTTCAGGTTCAGACTCTCGGCATCAGGTCGTGCATGACGCCGATGAAGTAATCCATGAAGGTGCCCATGATCGTCGTCAGCACGGCGGCAAAGATCAGAAATCCGACCATGATCGACAGCGGCACACCGACGAAATAGACCTGCATCTGCGGCATCAGCCGCGCCAGCACGCCGAGCCCGACGTTGAACACCAGGCCGAACACCAGGAAAGGCGCCGCCAGCTGCATGCCGATCTTGAAGGCGGCGGCGAAGGCGCGGGTGGCGAGTGCCGCGACGTCGCCGCTCGGCATCAGTTCGCCGGGCGAGAATATGTTGTAGCTGTCGCTCAGCGCGGCGATGACGAGATGGTGGCTGTCGGTGGCGAACAGCAGCGACAGGCCGAGGATGGTGAGGAAGTTTCCGATCAAGAGGCCCTGTTGCCCCTGGGTCGGATCGATCGCGGTGACGAAACCGAGGCCGAGTTGCTGGGCGATCACCGACCCCGCCACCTGCAGCGCGGACAGCGTCACCCGCGCAGTGGCGCCAAGTATCACGCCGATGATGATCTCATGCACCATCATCACCATCAACGGGGTCAGCGACGTCATGTCGACATGATAGGCGGCGCGGTGCAGCGGCAGGATGATCAGCGTCAGCGCCAGCGCAATCGACAGCTTGACCCTGGTCGGGATGTTGACCTCGCCGAGCCCGGGCAGCAGCATCACCATGGCGCCGACGCGGGCGAACACCAGCATGAAAGCGGCGGCGAGCGCCGGCAGGAGCGAGACGTCGATGCGCATGGTTGGGCGCGAATGTGCATCAGCCACCGATGATTCGCGACGAAATCCGCATCATATGACTGTGAAGCGCGTCCGCCATGAACGGCAGCGCCAACAGCATGGTGACGAAAATCGCCAGGATTTTCGGCACGAACACCAGCGTCTGTTCCTGGATCTGGGTCAGCGCCTGCACCAGCGAAACGGCGACGCCGACCACCAGCCCGATCACCATCATCGGCGACGACACCACGACGATGGTCCAGATCGCATCGCGCGCGACGTCGAGAGTTTCAGCGCCGGTCATTTATTTTTCCTCTTCCAGCTGTTCTGGCTTCATCCTGAGGAGCTTGCGCAGCAAGCGTCTCGAAGGATGGAACCGGGTATTGCCTCGCCGCCATCCTTCGAGACGCCGCCTGCGGCGGGCTCCCCAGGATGAGGCCGTCATCAGATCGGCATCTTCATATCGGCATCTTCATGATGTCTTCGTAGGACTGGATGACGCGGTCGCGGACCGAAACCAGCGTCGAGACCGCGACGTCGGTTTCCGCCACCGCGGTCACAACATCCATCACGTTGGACTTGCCCGACGCCATGGCGACGGTCTGCGCGTCGGACTTGCGGCCGGCATCCATGACGCTGCCGAGCGCGTCCTTGACCATGGCGCCGAACGACGGCCCGCCGCCTTCGGCAGGTTTGCCGGCGCCGGCACCCGGGCTGGTCAGCTTGGCGAGGCTTGCATAGGCGTTGGCGGCTGAAATCGGCGATGCCATGATTTAGGTTTCCTGTTCAGGCCTTGAGGATGTCGAGCGTGCGTTGAATCATGCGCCGCGTGGCGCTGATGATGTTGAGGTTGGCCTCGTAAGACCGTTGCGCATCACGCATGTCGGTCATTTCGACCAGCGCGTTGACGTTGGGGTATTTGACGTTGCCGGCGACATCCGCCGCCGGGTTGCTGGGCTCGTATTTGACGCGGAAGGCCGAGGTGTCGGGCTTGATGCGGCCGAGCGCGACCACCCGGGCATCGAGCGTGCGATCCAGCGTCGAGGAGAAGGTCGGTACCTTGCGGCGGTACGGATCGCCGCCCGGCGTCTGCGCCGTGGAATCGGCGTTGGCGATATTTTCCGAGATCACCCGCATGCGGCCGGCCTGAGCGCGCAGGCCGGAGGTAGCGATCCCCATCGATCTGGCGAAATCCCCGCTGTCGTCTGCCATGCTTTGGTTTCCTTAGTGGGCCGGTGGCGTCAGCGTTTTCCGATGGCCGTCTTGAGCAGGCCAAGGCTGCGGCTGTAGAGCGAGGTCGCCGCGGCATAGTCCATCTGGTTGGCCGAGACCTTGAGCATTTCATCTTCCAGGTTGACGGCGTTGCCGGCGGGCCGGGTCTCGAAACCGCCCTTGCCGTCCGGTGAGAAGCTTTCGCCGCCGCCGGTCTGAGCGAGATGGCTGGCGCTGGTGCGCAGCATCGCCAGTGACCCCATCGGTCCGCCGGCGGCCCGGGCGCCGGCCTGGTCGAATTTCGGCGCCACGAGGTCGCGGGGCTGGAAATTCGGCGTATCGGAATTGGAGATGTTTTCTGCCAGAACGCGCTGGCGCTCCTGGTGCCACTGCATCTTGGTACGCAACGCCGACAGGGTGGGAAGGTCGGTGATGGACATCGGGCGGTCTCCGCTCTCACCTCCGGGCCGCGCGCCGCTGAGGTGGGCAGAATTTGCCGCCCTTATGGTTAACAACGGGTTAAGAACCGCGATGGCAGCGGCGCCGCGGCCGACCTTACGGCGGGAAAACCAGCTTTTGATGCGCGCTCCATCGCCCTTTTGCCCCGATTTGCCGCCTTAACCGCTCAAATCATTGATGTGGCCAGGGATCAGAAGTCGTTTTGGCTCCGCCGATTCCTGGTTTATGAAGGCGAAGGGCGGCAGTTTTTGCCGTGGATGGTTAAGAGATGGCGCAGGACTCACGTTTCGTTCGGCGTTTGTTGTACTGTTCCAGGTCCGTGTTGGACGATTCTGGAACCTGAAGCAGGCGCGCTGTGCCGGGGACAAACAATGCCGAATCTTACATTCGTGTTCGCTTTTCTGGTGGTTCTGGCGATGATCGGCGCCGCCGCCTGGCTGGTGCGCCGGTTCGCCGGGAACCGGCTCGGCGCCAACCCGAATCGGGGACGGATGCCGCGACTGGCGGTGATCGACGCCGCCGCGGTGGACGGCCGCCGCCGCCTGGTGCTGGTGCGGCGTGACAATGTCGAACATCTGCTGATGATCGGCGGCCCGACCGATATCGTCGTTGAGCCCAATATCGTGCGGGCCACGCCGGCACGCGACCAGGCTGCGCAACGCCCGGTCGGCAGCGAACTGCCGCGGATTCCGGCGATCCCCGATGCCGCCAGCTGGCCTGAAGGCGACGGCCTCGACCATACCGAGCCGCATCTGCCCGAGCCGCCGCCGCGGCCGGCCCGGCCGGCGTTTGCCGACGAAGTGCGCCGTCCGGCGGCACCGGCGATCGCCGAACGACGCCCGGAGCCTGCGGGCCGCGGTGATCCGATGGCCGGCTTCGTCCCGGAGCCAATGCAGCGCCCCGAACCACGTCCGGAGCCACGCGCCGACGCGCCACCCCCCCGCATGCCGCGCGGCGAACCGCCGATGATGCCCCGCGCGCCGTCACGGCTAGCCGATCCGCCGATCCGGACCGCGCCGCCGATGCGCGCCACCGAACGTGCTGCCGCGCCGCCGCCGATCCCGGCGGCCCCGGCCCCGGCGCCAGCCATCTCGTCGGCGGATCAGAACCTGGCCGACATGGCGCAACGTCTGGAAGCCGCACTGCGGCGTCCGGCCGGCGATGTACGGCCGGAACCGACTGAGCCGCGCGTTGGCGCCCCCCCGGTTGCTCCCGAACCACCGCCGAGCCGCCCGGCGCCGCGCAACGAAGCTCCGGCGGCCGCCCCGCGCAATGAACCGCCGGCCGCGGCCCCATCAACGAAGAGCGGCTTCGAAAATCTCGAAGACGAGATGGCATCCTTGCTGGGCCGTCCGAAGACCCCTTCGTGAGATCGGCGAAGGGCCCGCGTAGAGTTTCATTTCTTCTCATCTTGATCGCCGCCGGATCGCTCGCCGATCCGGCGCTGGCGCAGGATATCAGCATCAACCTCGGCCAGGGCAATGGCGGCGTCACCGAGCGCGCCATCCAGCTGATCGCGCTGTTGACGGTGCTCTCGATCGCGCCGTCGATCCTGATCATGATGACGTCGTTCACTCGGATCGTGGTGGTGCTGTCGCTGTTGCGCACCGCGCTCGGCACCGCGACTGCACCGCCCAACTCGGTGATCATCGCGCTGGCGATGTTCCTGACCGCGTTCGTGATGGGGCCGGTGCTGCAGAAATCCTATGACGACGGCATCAAGCCCCTCGTCGCCAACCAGATCAGCGTCGAAGATGCGCTTCAGCGTGCCGCGGTGCCGCTGCGCGGCTTCATGCAAAAGAACGTCCGCGAAAAAGATCTCAAGCTGTTCATGGATCTGTCAGGCGAGCCGCCCCCGGCCACGCCCGAGGAGATGTCGCTGCGGATCCTGGTGCCGGCCTTCATGATTTCCGAGTTGAAACGCGCCTTCGAGATCGGCTTCCTGCTGTTCCTGCCGTTCCTGATCATCGACCTCGTGGTCGCATCGGTGCTGATGTCGATGGGCATGATGATGCTGCCGCCGGTGGTGGTGTCGCTGCCGTTCAAGCTGATTTTCTTCGTGCTGGTCGACGGCTGGTCGCTGGTCGCCGGCAGCCTGGTGCAGAGCTACGGCGGCTAGCGCCGAACCCCTGCCCTAGCCGCTCAGGCCATACTGCCTGCTCAGGTGATCGCCGATCTGGACGATCATGGCGACGCATTCGGGATAGCCGGGCCTGGCAATGGTCGCCGCATCGGCCGAGGTGCGGAATTCCCAAGTCGCACCGTCCCGCAGCACCGAAATGACGATGCCGTCGGAGCAATCGGCGTGGGCCTTCAATTCGGCCCGCGCCATCGCAATCAATTCGGCTTCGGTCTTTGTCGGCTTGCTCATGGCTGAGGGCTCCGTCCCGGTCGATGGTGCGCAGGTTGCCGCGCCGCATCCGTTCTGTCGAGAGGCCGGCGGCCTCAGCGCGTCATCGGGATCTGCCGGATCCTGGTGAGCACCGGCACCGAGCCGGTCGGCGCCGGGTCGGCATTCGCCATGCCGGGCGGCAGGATCGCCTTGGCGCTGGCGTCCGGGAAGCGGGCGCGCATGTCGCGCAGGAATCCATCCAGGGTATCGACGCTCGCCGCCATCTTCGCGATCTGGGCAAAATCAGCGCTGTTGGTGGAGGCCGGCTTCGACGCGGTCTCCATGATGGCACGATCCTTTTCGCTGTTCATCAGCGGCGCATATTTTTCGCGAAACCGGGCGAGACCGAGCGCGTCCTCGGCCAGCGCATAGCCGAGCACCGCGCGGATCACGTCACCCTTCTCCTGGGCGTTCAGCGGTTTGAAATCGCGCCAGCGCTCGGCGTAATACAGTTCGATCTGCTCGGACGCCTCGCGCCAGCGGCGCGCCGCCCAGTAGATATCGGAGCGCAGCCGTACCGCCTCGCGACCGCCGACATTGGCGATGATATCGAGCGCGAGGTCGCGGCGGCCGACGTCGCTCTGGGCGCGGGCTTCCAGCAGCAGGCGCTGCTGGCGCAACTCGCCGGCGAGATCGGCGATGCGCGTCGAACGAAGTGCCGCGATGGCGCGGTCCGGCTTGCGGTTCATCAGATAGACCATCGCCAGCCGCGACGCCACCTGGGACCGCGCCGCGCCCTCCAGCCGGTGATCGACTTGATATTGCAGAAGCTCGCTGGCCTGATCGAGCAGATCGACGGCGACCAAGCGATCGGCAAGGCGGCGGATCATTTCATCGCCGCGCCGACCGATCGGCGTCAATTCGCGATACTCGTAAAATACCGCCAGCGCATCGATCAGCGGCAGATCGTCGCCTTTCTGGCTGAGGAACAGTTGCGCGAACAATGCGGCGGCCTCGTCCTGGATCTGGCGCGACGTCTCGGAATTCGCCTGCAGGTCGGTGGCCGCACGCGCCGCCGCCAGCGATTCGCCGTAGCGGCCGAGATTGGCATAGATGCGCGCCAGCATCTGCAGGGTCCTGATTTCGATGGCATCGCCGCGCCACGTCACCGAAAGCGTCTCGAGGCTGCGCAGCGCGTCGTCCTGGCTGAGCTCCTCGCGCTTCTGCAGCAGCACGATTTCGAGCAGCTTGGCCTCGCTGGCGGCCTGGCGATCCAATGAGCCGATGGCCTCCTTGTACCTCGTCAGCGCGTCCTTCTCGTGTCCCAGCGCCTCATCGACCCTGCCCTGCATCACCAGGATCGATGGCTTCATCTCCGGCGGCACTTCGAGAAGCTCGAGCTCGCTGCTGCGGGCCGCGGCGCCGGAAAAATCCTTGGCTTCCAGCGACGCCCGCATCGCGCCCGAGACCGCGACGCGCTGCAGCTCGATCGGCAACGAGGCGACGGCGAATTCGACGTTCTTGAATTTCTCGCGCGCCTCGTTCCATTTCTCCTGGCGCACATAGGCCAGCGCCTTCCAGAGTTGCGAGTCGTAGCTCGATCCGATCGCCGGATTGGCGAGGTCCTTCAAGCTCAGCTCGGGGCGGCCCATCAAGGTGGCCGCGACGGCGTGCATCATCAGTGCCGCCGGCAGGTCAGGACCGGGCTTTGGATCCTCCAGCACGAGATCGAGAGCCGCCTTGGCTTCCTGATACATCGCGCGCGACATGTAGAAGCGCGCGAGATCGAGCCGCGCCGGTGTCCGCTGACCGGCGTTGGCCTGGATCATCGCATTGACCAGCGCGTCCAGCCGCTCGTTGAACGGCTGCTGCTGGTTCTTGCGCCATTCGCCGAGATCGAAGATCGGGCGAACCGCCGACGACGCGCGCTGAGAAATGGCATTCGCCGATGACAGCGTCAAACCACCCGGCCGGCTTACGGTGATCTTGTCCGCAGCGACGTCGACGGCAATGTCGTCGGAGGCCGGCGCAATCGCGACGCCATGGACCGATTCAAGCAGCGAAAATTCCACGAAATCCTGGCGCTTGACGAAGCCCCGCGGGGGCGGCAGCGCGGTCACCACCATCAGCGGGTCGCCGGCGTCAGGGTCGACCAGCCGATGCAGCAGCCCGGCGCTCGACAGCGGCACCGCTACCGTGGCCTTGGTCGGATCGGTGATGTTGCGCAGGGCCACCAGAGGCTGCACGGGCGTCTGCAGCGTATCGGCGAACATCAGCATCCAGCTGCGGCCCATGCCGGCCTCGTCGCCGCTACGCAGCGATGCCAGTTGCGGCCGGTTGAGACGAATGCCGATCGCCTGGCCTTTCGACAGCGCGATCCGCCTGACGTCAGCGATCAGCGACCCACCTTCGCGACGGATCGGCTCCAGGTCGATCGGATCGGTTGAATCGAACACCAGCCAGGCGACATCGGCGCGGCGGAACAATGCCGCCGGCACCGGGGCGGCGAATGTGAATCCGAGGCGGAGGCTGTCGCTGTTCCGTTTGGCGTCAATTGCGGTTGCTCCGGTGTCGGCTCTCTTCTCAGCCAGCTCGGAGGATGCCGGCGCCATCTTCGCTGGCGCGGCGACGACCACCGCCGGAGGCGGCGGCTCGGTCGCCGCGGCAGGCTTGGCGGCTGCCACGGGCGGCGGCGCGGCCGCCATGGTTGGTTCCTTTACCGGAGCTGCCACCTCAGCCGGTGCCGGCGACGGCTTCGGCGGCGGTTCCGATTTGGCTGCCGTCTCAGGCCTGGTCTCAGGCTTCGCCTCAGGTTTGGCTTCGGGTTCGGCCTTGGCGGGCGACTCGACCTTGGGCGCAGGCTCGGGTTTGATTTCCATCCTGGCCTGCTGCGCGATCGACTCCGAGGTTGGAGGAACGATCTCATTCGATGCCTTGGCCGCGGGCGCCGGAGCTGCCGGCTTGTCGGGCGCGCCATGCGCGGCAGCCGCGGGAGCGCCACCCGCCATGGCCGGCGGCTTGTTCAAGATCGACGGCTTTTCCGCCTGCTGAAAGCCGATGTCGACGATGTAATTTTTGTCTTCGCGGAACGAGTGGACATCGACATCGCCGATCAAGGCGACTTCCACCGTGGAGGATTCGCCTTCGGTTCTCTGGTTGATCGACGAAACGTTCGGCGGCGCTGCCAGCTTGGCGTCCGCCAGATCAAAGTTCAGCATCGCGCTGAAGGTCAGCGACAGCGTCTTCTCATTGAGCACGGTGTTGACACCGGTGCCCTCTGGCAACTCAAAGACAAAGCGTACGAAGGTGGGCAGCACCGAAGCACGAACCCGGATCGGCGGACGCTTCTTCGCTTCCTGGGAGGCGCGCTGCTGGCGCAGCGCACGCTCCGCCAACCGGGCGCGTTCCGCCAGTTCACGGATGACCTCCGGTGGCAGGCTGGGAGGCAGGCCTTTCCAGGTGTCGGGCAAAAGATCGACGAACAGCCGTTCACCTGCGGCCATGGCGTTCACGGTAACCTTGCGCGCCAGCGCCAGGCGAACCGCCGAGCCATCGGGATCGCGCCGAGCCGATCCGACATAATCGGTCGCCGCGTCGGAGAGTTTCACAACCGGAA
>Ga0209758_1002037_pt1 | contig 21694 bp, 20 predicted proteins | sample AraplaMF_Col_mMF_FD_184258 | JGI IMG/M metagenome (GOLD analysis project Ga0209758, IMG submission 184258) | Arabidopsis root microbial communities from the University of North Carolina, USA - plate scrape MF_Col_mMF (SPAdes) (version 2) | ecosystem: Host-associated > Plants > Roots > Endosphere...
TGGCGGTCGGTTGATCCGTCTCCGCCGCCGGAAGCGACCGAATTTGGCGACTGGATGGGACGGTGGCTGGATCCTGCCGCCCGGATCGCGCACTACAGCCTCTATGTGTTGCTGGTCGCGGTTCCCGTCGTCGGCATCGTGCTTCAGTTTGCGCGCGGCGATGCCCTGCCGCTGTTTGGTCTGGCCGAGATTCCATCGCCGTGGCTGAATGATCGTGCCTTCGCCCGTAATGTGAAGGAGGTGCACGAAATTCTCGCCCATGCTCTGGTGATTCTCGCAGCCTTCCACGCCGCCGCCGCGCTGATCCATCACTGGATATTTCGCGATCGCACGCTCGTGCGAATGCTGCCTCACGCCGACAGATAGCGCGGGGGGCATTCCGGGCGCTTCAGGGATTATTTGGACATGAGCCGCCTTCGCGCGCATCCCGAAAATCATCTGGTCGATCGGATCGGATGGTTGAGAGCCGCCGTTCTCGGAGCCAATGACGGCATCATCTCCACCGCGAGTCTGATTGTCGGCGTTGCCGCGGCAGCCGCGACGCGAAACGATGTCTTGATCGCGGGGATTGCGGGATTGGTGGCCGGTGCCATGTCGATGGCGGCCGGCGAATATGTTTCCGTCAGTTCGCAGTCGGATACCGAGCAGGCCGATCTTGCGCGGGAAGCCAAGGAATTGCGCGAGAGCCCGGCGTTTGAGCTCGACGAACTTGCCGACATCTACGTCAAGCGCGGTGTCGACAGGCCGTTGGCGCGGCAGGTGGCCGAGCAGTTGATGGCCAAGGACGCATTGAAGGCCCACGCACGCGACGAATTGGGAATCTCGGACGTCACCGCGGCCCGCCCCGTCCAGGCCGCGCTCGCGTCGGCTGCCATGTTCTCGGTGGGCGCCGCCATGCCCTTGCTGATGGTTGCCATATCCCCGGTCAACGCGCTGGTGCCGGTCGTATCCGCGGCATCGCTGGCCTTTCTCACCGTGCTGGGAGCGATCGGTGCAAAGGCCGGCGGTGCCAACGTCCTGCGCGCCACCATACGGGTGACGTTTTGGGGCGCGTTTGCGCTGGCGCTGACCGCCGGTATCGGAAAATTGTTTGGCACAGTGGTCTAGAGCGGTCCCATTCCAATCGCGCAACGAGGTCGATTGAATGCTTGCCGGCTTCCTGGTTCGGGCCCTGCTGGTCGTGTTGCCGGCGTTCGGTCTTGCCTTTGGCTTTGCCGTTTCGCTGCTCGGACAGGCCGCGTGGCAGGATCGTGTCTGGGCGCTGTTCACGATTCCGGTTCTGATCGTGCTCGTGTACGACATCGTCACGAGCCTGCGACGCGGTGAAGTCGGCCTCGATATCGTTGCAGCCTTGTCGATGGTTGCCGCCCTCGTCGTGGGTGAGGAACTGGCGGCGATCGTGGTTGCCCTGATGTATGCTGGTGGGCAATTTCTCGAAACCTTTGCCGAACGCCACGCGCGCAGCGAGATGACGGCGCTGCTGGCGCGGGTGCCTCGAACGGCCATTCGGCACCGGGACGGCGAACTGGAAGAGGTTGCGCTGGACCTGATTGCGCCGGGCGACCGTCTGTTGATCCGACAGGGCGATGTCGTCCCGGTCGATGGCGTGGTGGCCAGCTCCCTCGCGGTGCTGGATCAATCCGCGCTCACGGGAGAGCCGATCCCGGTCCAGCAACATGCCGGCGACGAGGCGATGAGCGGATCGACCAACGCCGGCGACGCATTCGATCTCGTCGTATCGCGCCGTGCCGCCGAAAGCACTTATGCCGGCATCGTGCGCCTGGTCGAAGGCGCGCAACGCTCCAAGGCGCCGATGTCGCGGCTTGCAGATCGCTTTGCGATGGTGTTCCTCGCGATGACCGTGCTGATCGCGGCCGCCGCCTGGTTCTTCACCGGTGATCCGGTTCGTGCGGTCGCCGTTCTCGTCATCGCAACGCCGTGCCCGCTCATTCTCGCGGTGCCGGTTGCCATCGTCTCCGGCCTGTCCCGGGCGGCGGGACATGGCATTCTGATCAAGGGAGGCAAGGCGATCGAAGCGCTCGCGCGCATCAATTCGCTGGTCCTCGACAAGACCGGCACTCTCACCGACGGCAGGGCGAAGGTCGTGGCCGTCAACGTATCGGCCAATGCCGATCCCGACGATGTGTTGCGCCTCGCAGCCTCGCTTGATCAGGCGTCCAAGCACATCATCGCCCAGACCATCGTTGCCGAGGCGCAGAGCCGTCAGCTCAAGCTCACCATCCCATCCAGCGTGGTCGAAACGCCGGGCGAGGGCGTCCAGGGCGTCGTGGAAGGGCGGTCCGTCACGGTCGGTGGTGTCAGGTTCGTGGTGTCGAAATTGACGCAAGCAGGGGAGAATTTCGTCCAGCCATCACGCAAGCAGGGGAGAATTTCGTCCAGCCATCAAGGGATGCCGGCGCCGCCACTGTTGCCATTGCAATCGACGGCCATATGGCGGGCGAGATCAGGCTGGCCGACGAGCTGCGGTCCGGCACGCACTCTCTGCTTCGGCGGTTGAGAAGCCTGGGCGTGCAGCGGATCGTTCTGGCAACGGGCGATCGCCGCGAGGTGGCCGAGGCGATCACGGCCGGTCTGGACATCGATTCGGTTCGTGCGGGGCTGACGCCGGATCAGAAGGTCCTGGTCGTGCTCTCAGAGCGGAAGAACGGCCCCGTCATGATGGTCGGCGACGGCGTCAACGACGCGCCCGCGCTTGCCGCGGCCGACGTCGGCGTGGCCATGGGAGCCAGAGGCGCCGCTGCATCCGCCGAGGCCGCCGACGTCGTCATTCTGGTGGATCATCTCGACCACATCGTGCCGGCGATTGAGATCGCCCGGCGTTCCCGTTTCATCGCCCTGGAGGGTGTCTTTGCCGGAATGGGGCTCTCGGTCATCGGAATGGTGGCTGCCGCGCTGGGTTACCTGACGCCGGTGCAGGGGGCCTTGATCCAGGAGGCGATCGACGTTGCGGTGATCGTGAATGCGCTGCGGGCGCTCGGCGGCCGATAATTTGCACTTCATCAACGGCCCGCCAGCACCTCCTTGCACTTGGCCGCGAAGGCGTTGAGGTACGAGCCGATCTCGCCCGCCAGCGCATCGGATCGATCGACATTTTGCAGGCTCATGTTCAATGCGTAGACCGGAAGCCCGTCGAGCACGATCGGCGTTGCGACGGCAAGAACGGCTGGCTGCCACGACACCGCGCAATAGCCGTCGCGTTCGACGGCGCTGATCGATCTCCTGACGTCCGCGAGCAGCGCCTTCGTGTCCGCAGAGCTGCGCCGTTTGAACAGTTTCAGCAATCGCTCGCGCTCGGTTTCCGCAATGCCGGCCAGATAGGCGCGGCCGAGCGACGTCAGCTCCATCGGCACCTGCTGCCCGGCGACCACGTTGCGCAGCGCCGCGCGGGGGCTGTAGCGGATCGATTCGAGATAGACCATCACGGCTCTGTCAGCGGTAGCTAACCCCACGTTCAGCCGGCGCTTCGCGGATTCCGTACGCATCATCGCCCCGATCGTGTTGAGCACGGGTGATCCCGTCCGCATCGCGTGGCCGATACTGATGACGGATGCGGCAAGGCGGTAGGTTCGCTCAGCGCGGACTTCGTCGAGCATCCCGGAATTGACCAGCGTTCGTGTCAGCCGGCTGACCGTCGATCGCGGCAAACCGGTTCGCTCCGCAATCTCGCCGTTGCCCAGCGTGTCGACGCCGGGCCGGAAAGCCCTGAGGATTTCGACGCCCCTTTCAAGCGACCGGTTGCCATCAACCCCGCCCGCATATCTGCGCGCCTGCGCCATCGCCAGCCTCCCAGGAGTTCCCGCTAAGCCATTTCCACTAAGTGGAATTAGGGGGATGTGCCTGATGGCGCAAGCCGATATAGGCGAGGGCAAGAAGAATGCCCGGCCGCGCACGGCTCATTGAGGAAATGGCACGGCCTGAATCGGCATTTGGGAGCCGACTCCAACCACGGAGCTTGCCATGGCCTATCAGCTCATCGAATTCTCCGTCGAAGCCGGTGTCGCGACGATCGCATTCAACCGGCCGGAACGGCGCAACGCCATGAGCGACGACATGCGCGCCGAGTTCGTCAATGCGCTCGAAACCGTCGCTCGCGACAAGGCGATCAAGGCCCTGGTGCTGACCGGGCGCGGCAATGCCTTTTGCGCCGGCGGCGACATCAGCGGAATGAAGCGCCGGCTCGAATCGCCGCAGGGCGAAGTCGCATTCAACGGATGGAGCCGTCAGCAGGGCGTGCACCATGTGCAATCGTTCTTGCTCGGTCTGCCGAAACCGACGATTGCCGCCGTCAACGGTGCCGCGGCGGGCCTCGGTGCGGACACCGCGCTCGCCTGCGACTTCGTCATGGGAACGGAACGATCGAAATTCACCTGGTCGTATATCAAGCGGGGCCTGATCCCCGATGGGGGCGGCCTGTATTTCCTGCCGCGCCGGGTCGGGCTTCCCAGGGCCAAGGAACTGATCTTCACCGGGCGGATGGTCGAGGCCCACGAAGCGCTCGCGCTCGGCATCGTCGATCGTAAGGTGGCCGCGGCCGAACTGCTGCCGGCCGCGCAGGCCTGGGCCGCCGAACTGGCTCAGGGATCTCCCACGGCGCTGGCGCTGGGCAAGAAGATCCTGAACGAGACCTTCGAGCATTCCGCACATGACATCTTCAGTCTCGGCAGCCAGGCCCAGGCCATCTGCTACACCAGCGCGGAGCATCGCGACGCAGTGACGGCGTTCCTCGCGCAATCCGCGTCGAAGGATTGAGCGATGGATGCGATCGAACGCCTGATCCGGCCGCGCAGCGTCGCCATCATCGGTGCGTCGGCAGATCCGAGCAAGACGGCGGGGCGGCCGGTCTCCTATCTTAGGAAGCACGGCTTTGCGGGCAAGATCTATCCCGTCAATCCGAAAGTCGCGGATATCGGCGGTCTGGCTTGTTACGCCGACATCGCTTCGCTGCCTGAAGTGCCTGATGTCGGCATTGTCCTGCTTGGCGCGGAGCGCGCGCATATCGCGGTGCGCCAATTGTCCGAGCGAGGCGCTGCGGCGGCGATCGTTCTTGCCAGCGGCTACACCGAGACCGGCGCGGACGGCGCCGCGCGCCAGAAGCAGCTGATGGAAGCCGCCGGATCGATGCGCCTGCTCGGGCCGAACACGATCGGCCTCGTCAATCTCACCGACAATATCGTGCTGTCGGCCTCCGGCGCGCTGGCGATGGATCACTTCCCGCTAGGTGCGATCGGGCTGGTCTCGCAAAGCGGCGGCATTCTCGGCGCCCTGTTGTCGCGCGCCGCGGCGCGCGGGGTCGGGCTGTCCAAGCTGGTGTCGACCAGCAATGAAGCCGATCTCGAGCTCGCGGATTTCATCGACTTTCTCGCCGACGACAGTGCGACCAGAGTCATTGCGCTCTATATCGAGGCGATCCGCAATCCGGCGCGCTTTCGCCAGGCGGTCCTCAGGGCGCGCCGCGCCGGCAAACCCGTCGTCGCCTTCAAGATCGGGCGATCGGAGGCGGGTGCAAAGGCGGCCGTCTCGCACACCGGGGCGCTTGCGGGTTCCGACCGCATGTACGATGCCTTGTTCGGGCAACTTGGCGTGATCCGCGCCAAGACGTTTGATGACCTGCTCGACATTCCCGCGGCCCTTGCGGCGGGGCGCAAGCTGTCCGGCAGGCGTGTGGCGATTCTCACCTCGACCGGCGGCGCCGGCACGATCGTGTCCGACAGTCTCGGCGTGGCCGGCTTTGCAACGCCCGCGCCCGACACCGAGACGTCAGCGCAATTGCGCAGCCTCCAGTCGGGATCGCACGCTACGCTCGATCGCAATCCGATCGACGTGACCTTGGCCGGTTTGCAGCCGGATCTGCTCCGCGCCGCAATTCGCATCCTGCTCGCAAGTCCCTCCTACGACGCGCTGACCATCATTGTCGGTTCTTCAGCCGTGGGATCGCCAACTTTGATGGCCGATGCCATCCACGACTGCCTGCCGATGAGCGACAAGCCCGTCATTGCCTATGTCAGTCCCTACGCGCCGGACGTGGTCTCCGTCCTCACCCGGCGAGGCGTTCCAGCCTATACATCCGCCGAGAGCTGCGCTGCCGCGCTCGACGGGCTCCTGCAGGCCGGATTGCCGGAACAGGTCTGGACATCCGGCTCGACCGAGCCGGCGGCCGATATCAGCGACTTCCCGGTGGGATCGCTGGATGAAGCACAGGCCAAGGCGCTGTTCGCCCGTTTCGGCGTTCCCACCGTGGTCGAGAAGGTGGTCGCAACGTCGAGCGAAGCGGAGCAGGCGGCGCGCGGCCTCGGTGGCCGGGTCGTGCTCAAGATTCTCTCGCGCGAGATCGCGCACAAGAGCGATGTCGGCGGAGTCGCGGTCAATCTGACCGCTGATACGATTGGCGATCGCCTGACCGTGATGGCGGACGAGGTCGAGGCCAGGACGGGCAGGCGAGCCGAACGCTTCCTGGTTCAGGAAATGATCTCAGGTGGCGTAGAAATCATTCTCGGGATGCATCGCGATCCCTTGGGGACAGCGATCCTCCTCGGAATGGGCGGCGTCTCCGCCGAACTGTTCAAGGACACGACGATGCGTCTCCTTCCACCGGAAGGCGGCCTCGGCTTGTCCGAGGCTCGCGCAATGGCGCGCGATCTCGTCACGTGGCCGTTGCTGGACGGTTTTCGTGGCCGGCCGAAATGCGATGTCGAAGCCCTCGCAGAAACGATCGTCGCTTTCTCTCGCATGGTTGCGCAGCTCGGCGACCGCCTCGCTGAAGCCGAGATCAACCCGGTTTTCGTGCTGCTGGCGGGCCAGGGCGTGAAGGCGGCGGACGGATTGGTTGTTCTCAATGACTGAACAAAATCGGATGGAGCTCCAGATGGCCATTGGCGAAACTTTCAATCACGACGGCGCTCGCAACAGAGGTTCCGCCGTGCGGCGCTGGCTGAATCTCGCCGTGTTCGCCTGTGCCGTCGTGCCAGTGGTCGCGGGGCCTGGCGTAGCGCCAGCGCGCGCCGAATATCCCGACAAGATCGTCAAGATCGTGGTGCCCTTCGCTGCCGGTGGCGGGACCGACATCATTGCGCGAACGACAGCGCAGGAAATCCAAACGGACCTTGGCAAAGCCGTCATCATCGAGAACAAGCCGGGCGCCGGGACCATCATCGGAACCCAGACCGTCGCTACGAGCGAGCCCGACGGCTATTCGCTGCTGATGGCGACCTTCGCGCACGCGGTCAACCCGAGCCTGTACAACAAGCTGCCGTTCGATCCGCACAAGGATTTCGCGGCGGTCTCGTTGATCGCGCGGTCATTCAACATCGTCGTCGTCAACCCTGCCTCCAAGATCAACTCGATCTCCGATCTGATCGCTGAAGCCAAGGCCAATCCGGGCAAGCTCAATTTCGGGACGTTCGGCACCGGCACCTCGGCCCATCTCGCGGGCGAGCTGTTCAATGCGATGGCCAAGGTCAAGATGACGGCGGTGCCCTACAAGGGCGCGGCGCCTGCGATCAGCGATCTCCTGGGCGGGCAGATCGACGTGATGTTCACCACCGTGGCGAGCGCGGCCTCGCTGGTGGCTGCGGGCCAGCTTCGGGCGCTGGCTGTCACATCCGCCGAGCGTTCGACGGCGTTTCCGCAATTGCCGACCGTCGCCGAAGCCGGGGTGCCCGGCTACGCTGCCGAGTCGTGGTACGGCTTGTACGCGCCGGCCAAGACACCCGCTCCCGTGATTGCGCGCCTGAACCAGGCCGTCGCGAAGGCCGTTCAGTCCGGTGGTTTCAAGCAGCTCGAGGCCAACGAAGGCCTCATCATGGTGGGCGGCTCGCCGGAACAGCTTGATCGTTATGTCGGGCAGGAAGAGGAGCGTTGGCGCAAGCTGGTCAAGGACGCGAATATCGAGGTGCAATGAGCAGCCGGTTGATGATCTGAGCCAGCCAAAACGCTTGGCAAGCACAACTGTCATCGAGGCTCCGCAAACTGGTTCGGGTCGTCTTGCTGGGCTGCATGTTCGCCTTCTGCCCCGCTCGGAGACGAGTCGGCGCCCAACGGAACCCTGCCGCATTCATCTAGATGCGATTTCAATGATTTGAGCGCAATCCATTGCGAATTTCTCACCCTTTCTTGCGGAGGGTCAGGTGCAGCCCAAGGGCGGAATATGCGGCGAAGAACCGGCGTCGGCTGAACAAAGCCGCGAGCTATGACCCCCGCGCGTCCCAACCGTAACCGCCGGTTAACCATGGATATTTACGGTGTAGCAAGCCTCTGAATTGCGGCTGTCAGTTGATTTTGAGTCCAAACCCATGGCGTTCGGTCGAAGCGCATCTCCGCGAAGCATCGCCCCGACGGAGCCTGCGGCTTCGTGGGAAGCGCCGCGGGCTGCAACGGCGAAGCCCGACGGCAACGGCCCCGCGCTGATCAAGGGATCGCTGACCGTCTCCGGCGCGCTCGCCTTCCTGCGCGACAACAGCCGCCGCATCCTGACGCTGGCGTTGGCGCTGTTCGCGCTCGGCGTCATTATCCTTATGGTTCTTCCGGTCCGGTATGCCGCAACGGCCCTGGTCGTCGTCGATCCGCGCGAGCTGCGCGTGACCTCGGATCAGGACGTGCTGCCGGGCATCGGCCAGGATGCCGCGGCGCTTCAGAGCCAGATCGAGATCGCCAAGTCGGACGGCTTTCTCCGGCCCTTGATCGAGAAGCTCAAGATCGCGGACGACGAGGACATCGCGGGCGGTCATACCGACATGACGCGCCTGCTCGAGAAATTCCGCAGCCGCCTCGACATCTCGCGCCGTGGGCTCACCTACGTCATCGCCATCTCGTTCACGTCGAACAGCGCGGAGCGCGCCGCCTACTATGCCAATGCCATCGCCGAGGCGTTCGCCGCGAGCCAGGGCAGGGTCCGCACCGAGGCCACGGACGAGGCGGCCGACTGGCTCAAGGACCGGCTGAAGGCATTGAACGAGCGCCTGCGCGCGTCGGAAGATGCCGTCGCGGCCTTCCGGCTCGAGCACAAGATCCTCAATGCCGGCAAGGACTCCACCACCCAGCAATTGCGGGTGACGGATATCAACCAGCAGGTCTCCGCCGCACGCGCGCGCACAGAGGAAGCCAGGGCGCGTTACGAGCAGGTGCAGCGCGATCTCAAGGCCAATGTCGAAGGGCCCGTGAAGCAGGACCTGTTGAGCATGCTGCGCGCGCAGCGCTCGACCCTGAATGACCAGATCGCGCAGAAGAAGGCGGTGTACGGCGACCGCCACCCTGATCTTGCGATCTCCTACAGCCAGCTGGCCGACATCAACAGGCAGATCGAGGTCGAGCGGAAGAAAAACATCGACACCGCGAAGTCCGAATACGAATCGCAGCTGGAGCAGCAGAACGCGCTGGAGAAGCAGCTCAAGGCCATCGAGACGCAGATGCTGGTCGACGGCCAGGCGCTGGTGAAACTGCAGGAGCTGCAGCGGGACGCCGACGCCAACAAGAACATCTACGAGCAGTTCCTGTCGCGGTTCAAGACCACCAACGAGCAGCGTCAGCTGCAGAGCTCGCAGACCAAGGTCGCGTCGCCCGCCATTCCGCCGCTGCGTTCGACTCGTCCGCCGCTCGCTTTGTTGCTTGCCGCGCTCGCGATCGGCTCGCTGTTGACCTCGACCGCCGCCGTTGCGGCGATGGGAAGCATGCCCGGCGGGGCCGAGCCTGTGGAGGTCCCCGTTCAAACGCCTGTGCGCGCGGAAGCGATCAGCGTGCCCCATCGGCAAGCTCCGCCCTCGGCGCCCGCCGCGCCCCAGCCCGAGGCGATGCCGAATCTCCCTGTCTGGGCCCGCATTCCCGATCTGGCGTCCGGCGTCGCTCCAGGCACTGTCTGGCAACGACCGGCCACCGCCATGGCCGAGCTCGATCTTGGCGCTTACCTGCGTCCGCTGCTTGAACGGATCGATCGCACGCCGGTGCGCGGTTGCAAGGTCGCCCTTGTGCTGTCTGTCGGCAAGAGCGCCGGCGGCAACACCGTTGCGCGCTCCCTCAATCGTGCGGCGGTCAATCGCGGCATGATGAGCGTGCTGATCCGGCTGCAGCCGGAATTCGCCGGTGCCCCGCCTCCTGTCACCGAATGGCAGGATGGCTCGACCACGGCGGGACTTCAGTCGATCGACGAATTGCTGAGCGCCGGTCGCAAGGCCGATGCGCGGCCGGAGGACGACATCCGCTCGGAATTCGATCTCATCATCGTCCATGCGGGCAACCTCGCCTTGCAGCCCGACGCCATCGGGCTGGCGGCGCATGCGGATCTGATCATCCCGGTGGCGCGCGCCGGCGAGCTCGGTTCGGCGGCGATGCGGCGGGTCACCGCGGCGCTGGCGAGGTACAACACCGTGCCGACCGGCCTCGTCGTCAATCATGCGCCCGCGGGCTCCGCGGCGCCTCATCCCGACGGCGGCGCATTGAGCCGGGCGATCTGACGATGACGACCTCGCGCGGTCGTCTGCTTCTTGCCGCGATATTGCTTTCGCTATCCATGCCGCCGGCGTCGGCCGACACTTGCGTGCCCGTGCCGCAGACCGTTGCGCCGGACAGGCTCGCCGCCTTGTCGCGCGGTTTCAATGCCGACGGCTGGATCAACGGTGAACGATCCGCGCCCCCCAGTCGCGAACTGCTGATGCAGCTTCGCAAGGCGGGCATGAGTCACGTCCGGCTGCCGGTACCCGCGGAGCGCGTGATGCTCCGCTTTGCCGCAAAGGCCGAACGCGACGAGACGCTGCGCGCGCTCGACACGGCGTTGAAGCAGCTCACGGCGCTCGGCTACTCCGTCTCGGTCGATCTGCATCCCGGCGAGCGCTTCAATCGCCTGCACAAGGACGATCCCGACGCGGCGCTGCGCGAGATGAAGGAGGCGTGGAGCGCCCTCGCCGACATCATTCGTGCCTATCCCACGAATCGCGTCTTCGCCGAGTTGCTCAATGAGCCCGATGTCGAAGCGGGCGGGTGGCAAGAGGAGGTCGAATCGCTCGCCGCCTTCGTTCGCCAATTGCTTCCCGCGACCACGCTGGTTGTCGGGCCGGTCAACTGGCAGCGGGCGGACTCGCTTCCGCAATTTCGCCCGTTGCCGGATCCGAACGTCGTCTACGCCATCCATTTCTACGATCCCATGGTGTTCACCCATCAGGGTCACTGGGATGCGCAGGATCCGCTGCACGACATCATCGATCTGCCCTATCCGATCAGCGCGAGCGATCCCGCCGTCCGGATGCTCCGCCAGGACTTGCAGGCGAGGGGCGCGGCCAAGGCGCTCGGCATGCTCGACACGGCGATTGCGATTGCCCGGGACAAGCCGAGCGTCGATCAATGGCTTGAGCCCGCGGTCGCATGGCAGCAGAAGTTTGCGCGGCCGCTCATCGTCAACGAGTTCGGCGTGCTGAAAGCGGGCGCGCCCCGCGACAGCCGCCTGCGCTGGCTCGCGTCAGTCACCGCCTATGCCAGGGCGCATTGCTGGGGCTGGACGCATTGGGAGCTGGCGCAGGGATTCGGCCTCGTCGACAGCAGCACCGGCAAGCCCGATCCCGGCGTGATGCGGGCGCTGCTGGGGGCGAGCAAGCCGGGCAAGCGATGATGCCGGTTCGCTATCGTTAACGAATCCTTACACATCCCGTAGCTATCGTGGCCTCCGCGCTACGCCAAAGGACGAGTTATGAGTGGCGGGACCTCACCGCGATATCAGACCGTGCAGGCCGGCATGTCCGAGCCGTCGCCTTTGCGCGATCTGGTCCCGACGCTTCTGATTGCAGTTGCGACGATCGGCTTCGTTCCGCTTCTGCACGTGGCGAGCCCGGTGCTGTCCCTCACCGTCGAAGTCCTCGTCGCCATCGCCATTGTGCTGGCGGTTCCGACCTACGCGCCGGCGGTCGCGATCTTCGTCCTGTTCTTCCAGAACCTGTTCGTCTCGATCTTGTCGCCGCTGGTGTCGATCCCGTCCGATCTGGATTTCATCAAGGGCTATAATTTCCTCGTCTGCTCGGTGATGTGGCTGACGACGTTCGGTCTCTACGTGCTCGGCCAGCGAAATCAGTCGGCCGAGGTCATCAGGATCATGCGCTGGGGTGTCGTCACCCTCGCCGTGGTGGCGCTCTATTTCGCGATCGGCTTCGTCCAGAACGGGCAGGCGGCATCGGTCTATTTGCGCAACATCGTGCTGCCGCTGTTCCTGTTCCAGCTCTCGCTGCTGACCGCTGCGACCTTCGAGGTCCGCGCCACGCCGTTCCTGGTGACGCTCGCGGTCATTCTCATCATCTGCGGCTACGTCGAGTTTGCGTTCCGCGATTTGTGGCTGGCCCTCACCAACGGTTACACGTTCTGGGGTTTCGACGAGCTCAAGGCGACCCATTCGGGAGTCTGGGAAGCGGAAATGCGCGCCACCGGAAACGTGCCCGTCGACCTCAAGGATCGCTTCAGCTTCGACTTCCTCAACACGCCGCTGCTCGAAGGCTTCGGCCTGTCGAAGATCCTGCGCATCCACGGGCCGAACATGAGTGCGATAAGCTTCGGCTACGGCATCGCCTTCTTCGGGCTGTTCCTGTTTTCGGTCGGGCGTCCGTTCCTGGCTCTTGCCGCGCTGCCGCTCCTCATCGTCTGCAGCGTCAAGGGCGCGCTCATCACGGTGGTGTTCGTGGTCGCGGCCTGGATCTCGACCCGCATCCTCGGTGCGGTGATGACGCTGGTGCTCGGCCTGCTGGCGCTGATGGTGTTCGCGGTCGTCGCGATCCGTATCGGCTTGCAGATCGGCGACTATCACGTCATCGGCCTGATGGGCGGCCTCAACGGCTTTCTTGAAAAGCCGTTCGGCCGTGGCCTCGGCATCGGCGGTAATTTGTCGGACGGCTATTTCTCGATCGATTGGAGCGCGGCGCAGGCGGCCGGAACGATCGATGGCGCGGTCGAAAGCGCGATCGGTGTGCTGATCTACCAGATGGGCATCGCCGCCCTCGTGCCGCTCGGCTTCTATTTCGCGATGGCCCTCAAGGCCTGGCGCCTCTACGCGTCGTCAGGATTTCTGACACAGGGCCTCGCCGGCTTCGGCGTCATGGTCGTGCTGCTCAATGGCCTGTTCCAGGAAGAAGCCCTGTTCGCGCCGCCGGCGCTGGGGCTGATGCTCTCGCTGACGGGGCTCGTGATCGGAAGCCAGATCAGGATGCAGACGGTGGTCGTGCGGGAGGAAGAGCCGGAGCCGCTCACGCACTACCAAGCCGCGACTTAATCCGCACGAACTGGGACTCGCGTCGCCGAACCGGTCTGCTCAGTCTCGCAGATATCACCTGCCGATGCTGACCCAGTCCTGCGCCTTCTTCCGCCATTCCCTGTCAAAACGTGCGGCGAGGTCGGCGGCCGCATCGCGCGAGAGCAGCTGGTCGATGCTTGAGATCTCAATCCCGTCGATCTCGGGAATGTCGGTATATCCGAGATTGGCGAGCCGTTTGCCGAAAGGCGGATGGGTCGAATCCGGATCATGCTCGCGGCTCAAACCCGCGACGGCAGCAGCAGCCATCGGTTCCGACGCCCAGATATCCGCGAGCTGCTTGACGATCCGCTCGAACGGCGGGCGTGGCGCATGGATGGCACCCAGCATCTCTTTCTCGAGAGGCGCGAACACGAGATCGATGAGACGTGTTCTGCAAGCTTCGACCAGCACAAGTGCACGCGCCGTTTCGGCGCGACCAACCTTCTCGGCTGCGCCGAGATCGGCATGAAGTTCGTTCTCCCGCGATAGAACCCGATATTCCTTCTCGAGCCATTCGAGCATGGAATGGAGCAGGGCCCGCACGATGCGTCCCGTGATGGTCCACTCCGGATTGGCGTAGAGGAAGACATTCTCCGAAGCCGCGATGAAATCCGCGAGGTTGATGCTTCCCGAGGTGTGGCGAAGCCTGGCGTGCGCCACCTCATGGGCCACGACGGCGCGAACCGCGCGCGCGTCGAGGATCATGAGCATCGGCAGACCGACGGTCATCGTGACCCGTTGCCCGAACAGTCCGGCGTATCGCCTCACTTCGCCGATCGAAGCATTGAACTCGGTGTCGATCAGCAGGGTGCGGCGCGACCGGACGAAGCTGTGATCGAGCTCCTTCCACATCGCCCAAAGGCCTGGAGCGGTCGCCTCGTCGGCCTCAAAATCCCGATGCTTGCGCGAGGGCAGGAGCAGAAGGCCAATCACGAGTGCCAACGCGCCCAAGAAGATTGAGAACACGACCGGTGCCGTGACCAACGCGGTGATCGTGTAGCGATCGATCGCCATCAGCCAAACAGCCAGGATCACGCAGGCCAGCACGACGGCCGGAAGTACGGCGTAGCGGCCGAGACGCAGGATCGTTTTCAGGACAAGCCGCTTCATCCGCGTATAGATGGTGGAGCTGCCCGGTCAGGCCTTGCCGCACGAGCCGTTGCTCTGACGCAAGCTGGCGACGTCGGCGCGGCCCTGGCCTTCGGTGACCTGGATCAGCGTGATCGCGCCGGGCGTCACGATTCCCATCTGCGGCTGGGCGGAAAGATAGGTGGTGCTGCCGGCGCGCAGATCCAGGCTGACCTTCTCGCTTCCTTGCCCGAACAGATTGGTACTCAGAGGAAGATTGTTGACGGCGACCTCGTGGCGGCCCGGAGGAAGGTCGCACGAGACGAACCCCGCGGCCTGGCTGCCGCCAATCACGCGCCCATCGACGGCGTAATTGGGCATGACCGCAAATCCCAGGGCCGATGAGCGATAGACCACCAGGCGTGCAGTATTTGACTTGACGTTGTCAGTCAGAGCCGCGTCACCCAACTGCCCCGATGCGCACCCCGCAAGCAACGTGGCCACGACAAAGATTCCCACCAACCCGCGCATTCCAGCCCCAAATCGATTCCAATCGTCCCCGGAGACAATATTGGACAGGGTGGTAACTGAAGTCAATCACGACCAAAGGTCGTACAGCGTCGCGCGCTCACCGCCACCCCAACTCCGGCGCGACGTGCTTCAGGATCGCCTCGATCGCATGCGCGCAATAGTCGACGCCGAGCTGGTTCGGGATGGTCAGCAGCAGCGTGTCCGCCTCCGCGATCGCCTCGTCCTGGCGCAGCTGTGCGATCAGCGCATCCGGCTCGGCGGCATAACTCCGGCCGAAGATTGCGCGCGTCTGCGGATCGATGAAGCCGATCTGGTCTTCGCCGCCGCGCTCCCCACCGAAATAGGCGCGGTCGCGGTCGTTCATCAGCGCGAAGATGCTGCGGCTCACGGACACGCGCGGCTCGCGGCTGTGGCCCGCTTCCTTCCAGGCGGCGCGATAGGCGCGGATCTGGGCGGCCTGCTGCACGTGAAAAGCTTCGCCGGTCTCGTCGTTCTTCAGCGTCGAGCTCTGCAAATTCATGCCGTGCTTTGCCGCCCACACCGCCGTGGCGTTCGAGCCGGCGCCCCACCAGATCCGGTCACGCAAGCCCGCGGCATGCGGCTCGAGGCGCAACAGCCCCGGTGGGTTCGGAAACATCGGCTGCGGATTCGGCTCCGCAAAACCCTCGCCGCGCAGCAGGTCGAGGAACACTTCCGCATGACGCCGGCCCATGTCGGCGTCGCTTTGGCCCTCGGCCGGGCGATAGCCGAAATAGCGCCAGCCGTCGATCACCTGCTCGGGCGAGCCGCGGCTGATGCCGAGCTGGAGCCGGCCGCCGGCGATGAGGTCGGCGCTGCCTGCATCCTCCACCATGTAGAGCGGGTTCTCGTAGCGCATGTCGATCACGGCCGTGCCGATCTCGATCGTGCTGGTTCTCGCCCCGACGGCCGCGAGCAGCGGGAAGGGCGAGGCGAGCTGGCGCGCGAAATGATGCACCCGGAAATAGGCGCCGTCGGCACCTAACTGCTCCGCCGCGACCGCAAGCTCGATCGATTGCAGCAGCGTGTCCGCCGCCGAGCGGGTCTGCGATTGCGGCGAGGGCGTCCAGTGTCCGAAGGACAGAAATCCGATCTTTTTCATGGACGTCATTTAATGACGGCAGCGACGGCGTCAACCGCCCGCGCTCGCAACGGGGCTCTGCGCCGAGGTCGACGCAAAGTGCCCGGCGCGCTCGACCAGCAAATCCAGGAAGCTGCGCGCACGCAGCGACATCCAGTGCGTTTCGGGATAGACCGCGTGCAAGGGCAGCGCGGCGATGCTGTAGTCCGGCAGCACATGCTCGAGCTCGCCGCTGCGAAGACCGCCCGCCGCATTCCAGTCGGGCAGGATGGCGATGCCGAGATGCTGCATCGTCGCCTCCTGCATTGCATCGGCGTCGTCGACATGAATGGGGCCGTTGATCGAGGCGACGTGACGGCCATGCTCGGATTCGAAGGCCCATTGGTGCGCCGGCGACATCCTGGAATAGACGATGCACTGGTGCGAGCCGAGATCGTCAGGCGTGCGCGGCAGCGGTCGGCCATGCAGATAGGTCGGCGTCGCGACCAGATAACGCTGCACGGTGCCAAGCCGGCGGGCGACCAGCGTGCTTGCCTCCAGGTTTCCGATCCGCAGCGCAAGCTCGATGCCTTCTTCCACAAGGTTGACGAACCGTTCGCTGAAGCGGATATCGACCCGCACCTCCGGATAATTCCGGACGTATTCGGCGATCACGGGCATCATGTAGCGCCGCCCGAACGACGACGGCACACCGATCCGCAGCGTGCCGGTCGGGCGAGGCGCGGCCTTATCGACGCTCGCTCGCGCCATGTCGAAACTGTCGAGGATCTGCCGCGCGAGATCGTAGATCCTGTGCGCCTCGGCCGTCGGCTTCAGCGTGCGCGTCGTGCGCAGGAACAGCTGCGTGCCGAATTCGCTCTCCAGCATCGCGATGCGCTTGCTGATCGCGGGCTGGCCGATGCCGAGCTCCTTGGCCGCAGCCGAAAAGCTGCCACCCTCGAGGGTGCGAACGAAAGCGCGCAGGCAATCGATCCGGTCCATAATTCATTCCAATCTGGAATAAATTATATCCCATTTATTCCGTAGTGCGCAACACGGCAAGCCATTAGGCTTCTTCAAAACAAGCAATCACAGGGGGAGACGACATGGCACGCAACATCGGAATTGTCGGCGCCGGAATCGCCGGTCTGCATCTCGCGCTCTACCTGCAGAAGCACGGTGTGGACGCGACCATCATCACGGACCGGCCGCCCGAGGACTATCGCAACATCCGGCTGCTCAACACCGTGGCGCATCATCACGTGACGATCGCACGCGAGGACTATCTCGGCGTCAATCACTGGACCGATCCGAAGGACCATTACTACTACCACGATCATGTCTTCAATTTCCCCGAGCCGCTGCGCTTTCGCGGTGACTTCTCGAAGGCAAGCCGCGCCGTCGACTACCGGCTGTATCTTCCCGCGCTGATGCAGGATTTCACGAAGCGCGGCGGCAGGATCGAATACCGCCGCATCGAGGAGCGCGACGTCCGCCCGCTGGTCGCGCGCTTCGACCTGCTGGTCGTCTCGACCGGCAAGGGGCCGCTGGGCCAGCTCTTCACCTATCGTCCCGAGCACTCTCCCTATCAGCAGCCGCAGCGGCGCCTCTGCGTCGGGCTCTACACCGGTGTGAGGCAGCCGGATCCGATGAACGTCACGCTCTCGGTCTCGCCCGGCCATGGCGAAATGATCGTGATCCCGACCGTTACCTTCGGCGGTATCGCCAACGCCCTGCTGATGGAGAACGTGCCCGGCGGCGACATGGAGGAGCTGGCGACGCTCAGCTACGACGACAATCCGAAGCACTTCCTGAAGGTGCTGCTCGGCAAGCTGGAGAAGCACCACCCGACCACATACGATCGCATCGACACCGCGCGCTTTGATCTGGCGCAGCCGCAGGATCTCCTGCAAGGCGGGGTGGTCCCGACGGTGCGCAACACCATGGTCGAATTCGACGATGGCAAATGCGCCATCGCGCTCGGCGACGTCCACGCCATCGTCGATCCCATGATGGGCCAGGGCGCCAATGTCGCCTCCTATGCAGCCTTCGTGCTGGGCGAGGAGATCGTCAACGCCGACGCGTGCGATGCACGCCTCTGTGAGACAATCGATCTGAAGCGGCAGGACCGCGTGCTGGCGGCTTCGCGCTGGACCAACGTGATGCTGCAGCCGCCCACGGAAGCGCTGGGCATGCTGATCGGCGCCATGAGCCAGAACCCTGCACTGGCGAACGAGTTCACCGAGAACTTCAACTATCCCGACCGCCAGTGGGACCGCATCTCCACGCCGCAGCGCATCCAGGCCTGGATCGAGCGTATGTCGGCGCCATCAGAGCCCGTCAGGGCGATTGCGTGATTTCAGATGCGAGCGGAAACTGACATGCAGCGCGCCAATCCGGCGTCGTTCCGCGAGGCGGCATCGCGCTTTGCGACCGGCGTCGCGGTGCTGACCGCGCTCGACGAGCACGGCCGCGTCTGCGGCATGACCGCGAACAGCTTCGTCACCGTCAGCCTGTCGCCGCCGACCGTGCTGGTCTCCGTCATGCCCGGCCGCATGCACCGCGCGATCTCGGCCACCGGCCGCTACTGCGTCAACGTGCTGCCGGAGCACGGAAGGGACCTGTCGCGGCATTTCGCCAGCCAGCCCAACACCGGCGCGACGCCGGATTACGACATCGTCGACGGCCTGCCGCGCCTTCGGGGCTGCATCGCCTGGTTCGCCTGCGAGGTCACGCGTCAAATCGACGTCAGCGACCACACGCTGATCATCGCCGAAGTCTCGACCTGCGACTATCGCGACACCACGCCGCTGGTGTTCTTCTCCAGCCGGTATCATCTCGGGCCGGGCGTGCCCGTGGATCGGTGAGCGTGCCTCAGGCGTAAGCCACCCAGCCACGGAAAGTGAAGCCGGTGTAGAACAGGGTTGGGTCGGAGAAGCCTGCATCGCGCAAGATCACTTCGTCCTGCTCCGGCGCCAGAATGCTCAACTGCCGGTCGACGGCCTTTCGCGCGGCGGCCGCCTTGTCGGGTTCGAGCCCGGATGCGGCGAGAAAGGCGGAATATCGCGACAGCCAGAGCGGCCGTTCATCGTCGCCGCCGGGGATGCTGAAATGGGCTGTCACGAATGCGGCACCCGGCTTGAGGCGGCGGCGGATTTCGGACGCTATGCGACGCCGTTCCTCGACATCGACGAAATGCAGGGTCAGCAGGCACGTCGCGCCGTCGTACGGCCCGGCGGGTGCATCGTCGATATAGCCCTGGTGCAGACGCGCACGCGACGTGAAGGAGCCCAGCGTCTGCTTCGCAAGATCGAGCATCGCTGCGGATGGATCCACGCCATCGAAGGTCCAGCGCGGCCGGGCCTGCGCAAAGGCCTGCAATTCAAGGCCGCCGCCCGCGCCAAGCACCAGTATTCGTGCGTCTTCATGCGCCCGCTCGCCCAGAAGGATCGCGGCCATGGACAGCATGGAATTGTAGCCCGGAACGAACCGCGGCGGCCCCTGCGTGTAGTTCGCCACCATTTGCGGATCGGAGAAAGCGGTTGGGATGTTGGTCACGATGTCGTCCTGCTGACTGGAGTTCATCACGCGTGATGCGCGCCGATGCCTTGAAGCTTGCGCGACCCGAGGCGTTTGCGCAGATCGTCACCCAGCATCGCCAGCGTCACTTCGCCGAGGCGTGACAGCAGCAACGCCTCTGCATCGTCGAAGGCCTGATCGAGCGCGGCATTGACGGCCTGCTCGACGAGGCAGCCGGGCGCCTCCGTCCGGTTGCCCATGGCCAGAATCGAGGGACTGCCGAGCGCGGTGTAGACATCGCGCAACGTCACCTTGGAAAGATCGCAAGCCAGCGTCCAGCCGCCGCCGTGCCCCTTCTCGGAGCGGACGTAATTGAGGTCGCGCAGGCCCGCCATGATGCGGCGGATCACCACCGGGTTGGTGTCCATGGCCTTCGCCAGGGTCTCGGACGTGAAGGGTCCGGGCTGCTGCGCCATGTGCAACAGCACGTGCAGCACGCCGGACAAGCGGCTATCTCGTTTCATGTAACTTTATATGTTACATAAGCGGCAAAAGGTCAAGCCTCCAGCAACCCGCGGCGGGCCACGCCGGCGATAGCCGTGTCTGGGATCGATTTCCGGCGCTCGGACGAGCCGCTACAGCAGCGCCTTCGGCAGCAGCATGTGGATGCCCTTGTTGCCGTCGACGAGCTGCGTGACGCGCAGATTGCCGGCCAGCGAACACAGCATATAGGCCTCGTTGCGCGTTCGGTTGGTCCGTGCGCAGACATGCTTGACCATCTCCCGGACCGCCTGCTTGGCGGCATCGTCGAGATCCTCGTCGAGGCCGATCGACATGAGATGTGTCGCGCTCTCGGCAAAGGGCCATTTGATCTCCATGTCCTTGCGCACGGTCAGGCGGAACGTCCCGGTCACCCCGGTCTCGAGCGCGGTGATGCAGACTTCGCCGTCACCCTGCACGCCGTGGCCGTCGCCGGCGAAGAACAATGCGCCCTCGTTGAACACCGGCAGATACAGCGTTGTGCCGGCCCGCAGCTCCTTGTTGTCCATGTTGCCGCCGAACGCGCGTGGAACGGGCGAGCCGCAGCGGCCCCAGCTCGGTGGCGGGGCCGTGGCGATGATGCCGAAAAAGGGAGCGAGCGGAATCTCCGTGCCCCACGGCATGATGCAGACCTCGCGCTTGCGGTCGATCACGGGATGGATCGTTTCATAATCCGTGAACTCGTCCGGCAGCGTCCCGAGCAGGGGTAGGATCGACACGAAGCCCCAGTCCTGGCGCACCTTCACGTCGAGGATGTCGACCTGGAGCGTATCGCCGACACTGGCGCCGCGCACATAGACGGGTCCGGTGATGAAGTGCGGTCCTGGTCCAGGCTGCATCGTGTCCAGGGCGAGCAGATAGTCTTCGGGAACAAGGGACCGATCGTCCGGCAGCGTCTCTCGTCCTCCAGCCGGAAAGCTGTGCAGCGTGACGCTGTCGCCGGAACTGACCTCGAGGACAGGCGGCGTGTTGCAGTCCAGATAGCCCCAGACCATGTTTTCGGGCGTGGCGGGGATCTCGTGGCGGCGCTGCATTGGACAACTCCAGGCGTGGCGGTTCAGGGCACTCGTTGGCTCCAGGAGCAATCCGCCAGGGATCGCCACGGTGCGACCGGCAAAATCGTTCTCGGATATTCTAGGCGCCGGCGATCCCTGGGCTATACTGACCTCAGGCCCAGCGCGGGCCGGCGTTCGAGCCTCTGCAAATGACGGGCCGATGGAGAGAGCGATGAGGCGATCCCGATTCACCGAGAATGAGATCATTCATCTCCTCGCTGAGGCGAGTTCCGGGGTGTCCATTGCGGAAATCTGCAAGACCGCCGGCATCACGGAACGCACATTCTACCGGTGGCGTCGCAGCTTCGGCACGCTCGATGTTCCCGCCGTCCAGCGGATGAACGATCTGAAGTCGGAGAATCTGCGTTTGCGCGGGCTGGTCAACAATCTCTTCGAACTTCTGCGCAAGGCGGATGGCGGCGTGAGGAAGGACGAGGTTCCTTCGCAGCCACCGGCGGCGCCGCGCGAGCCGACCCGGGCAAGCCGCATCGCGGCCGAAAAATGCGGAGGGGCGCTGACCGGCCGCTTCTCGTCGGTGCGCGTCAATCCGTAGTCGCGTGCGGCCGTCGCGACGGGCGTGGCTATACGCTGCCCGGGCTGCAAATCTTTTATGCAGTCAAAATGTCAGAA
>Ga0209758_1002041_pt1 | contig 21649 bp, 22 predicted proteins | sample AraplaMF_Col_mMF_FD_184258 | JGI IMG/M metagenome (GOLD analysis project Ga0209758, IMG submission 184258) | Arabidopsis root microbial communities from the University of North Carolina, USA - plate scrape MF_Col_mMF (SPAdes) (version 2) | ecosystem: Host-associated > Plants > Roots > Endosphere...
ACTCGCCGGTCAACGCGCCCGAGAATACGACACCGCCCGCGGTCGAGAGTACGCCGGAGAAGCGCGGGATGTCGCTCGGTGCCTCCCACTTCGCCTTGCCGGTCATCGGATCGATGGCCTTGAGATGACCGCGCGGCCCGTCACCCCACTCCCAGGGATCGGTGAGGTCCATGCCGAGATACCATTCGCCCTGCTTGAAGGTGGCCGGCTCGGTCTTGTACCTGCCGCCGAAGGCGAGCGTGTTGGCGTAGGCCAATCCGGTCTGGGGATTGAACGACATCGGCTCCCAGTTCTTGCCGCCGAGGACCGATGGATAGACGACGACCTTCTTGCCCTCGCGCGCGTCCTTGCTGACGTCGGTCTCGATCGGACGGCCCGTCTTCATGTCGATGCTGGTCGCCCAATTGACCTTCACGTAGGGATTGGCCGCGAGCAGCTTTCCGTTGGTGCGGTCGAGCACGTAGAAGAAGCCGTTGCGATTGGCGTCCATCAACACCTTGGTCGGCTTGCCCTCGACATTCATGTCGGCGAGGACCATCTCGGCAACTGCATCATAGTCGAACGGATTGTTCGGCGAGAATTGGTAGTGCCACTTGATCTTGCCGGTCTTGGGATCCATGGCCAGCACCGAGCAGGTGTAGAGATTGTCACCGGGGCGCACCGCCGAGTTGAACGGACCCGGATTGCCGATGCCCCAATAGACCGTGTTCAGCTCGGGATCGTAGGACCCCGTGATCCAAGTCGAGCCGCCGCCGAGCTTCCAGGTGTCGCCTTTCCAGGTGTCGCCCCCGGGCTCGTCCGGCGAGGGGATCGAATGCGTGCGCCAGAGATGCTTACCAGTTGCCGGGTCCCAGCCGTCGATGAAGCCGCGGGTGCCGAACTCGGCGCCGGAGATGCCGGTGATGAGGACGCCGTCGGCGACCAGCGGCGCCACCGTCATCGAATAGCCTTCCTTGATGTCGGCGGCCTTTTGCCGCCACAGCTCCTTGCCGTCCTTGGCGTCGAGTGCGATCACGTTGGCATCGAGGGTGGTGCGGAAGAGCTTGCCTTCATAGAGCGCGGCGCCGCGGTTGATGATGCCGCAGCAGACGATGCGCGGCGTCTCGGCCGGATATTCGATCTTGGATTTCCAGATCTGCTTGCCGGTCTTGGCGTCGACCGCCATGGTCGCGTTGTGAGAGGTCACGTAGATCACGCCCTGGTACACCAGCGGCTGTGATTCCTCGCTGCGATCGTCGTTGAAGGAGTAGTTCCAGACCGGGACGAGGTTCTTGACGGTGTCCTTATTGATCTGGTTCAGGGTCGAGAAGCGCTGGAGATTGTAGCCCATCCCGTAGTTGAGAACGTTCGACGTATCGGTTGCGCCCTTGACCAGCTGATCGGTCGTCTGTGCGCTCGCAACCGAGCATGCGGATATGACGAGGCTCGCGGCCATCGCAAAACGTTTCATCCGTTCCTCCCAATATGCGCGCCTTTTGACGCTGCGATCGCAACACTCCGTCGGAAAACAAAACGCGTCAATACGAAAGTCGAAAGCGGCCTGCCGATATGTTGGACGTCGGATGCCAGTCACCTCAGGGAAACCTGATGGTCGACTCCTCACTTGTGTGCAGACGCTGAAATAATTCCGCGGCACGAAGTTGTCTCGGCGTGGCGTCGCAATCGGCGGGCGTGAGTTGTGCGGCCTGCAGGTTGCAATTTCGGGCTTGAACCGGGGCAGGCTTGTGGACTTATGTAGCTTTCGAGCCCCGATGAATCAGGGCTTTTGGTCAGGGAGGTCTCAAATGATATCGCGTCGCTCAGTTGCGCTTGCGCTCACGATTGCATTGCTGGCGGGGCCGGCTTGGTCGGCATCCGGCAGCGCCGTCAAGATGTTCGACACCGACAATGACGGCACACTCGACCTCGCCGAGGTGAAGAAGGCCGCAGCCGCGCTGTTCGCAAAGCTCGATCCCGACCATGACGGGACGCTTGACGCCCGCGAATTGCGTGGACGTTTAACCGCGAAGGAACTCGCGGCCGCGGATCCCGATCATGATCGGACCCTGACGCTCGACGAGTACCTCGGCGTGGTGGAGCAGCGCTTCAACGCAGCCGATCCCGACAAGGATGGAACGCTGGACGCGAAGGAGCTGAGATCGCGCGCTGGCCGCGCATTGCTGCGGCTGTTGCAATAAGCGGGGCCGAATTCTGCCCCGACTTCGGAACATCGGCCGATTCGACCTGTTCTTCTCAACATCCCCGCCCGGGGCTGAGATCCCGCGGCGGTAAGGATTGAGGAGACGATCAGATGAACACGAAACGATCCATTCTTCTTGCGTGCACAGCCTTGACGCTGAGCGCCGGCCTGGCGATGGCGGGCCCCTGCAACACGGGTAGCACCGCCAGCGACAAGGACGCTGGTTCTGGCCCTGTCACGGTGGGCTCGGCGCAGTCCCAGCCATCCGACGCGGCGAGCAATAACCAGCATCCGCCGACCAGCACGATGAATCGCGCGAGCGGCGAAACACCGACGTCGTCCGAAGACGCGCAGCGTCAGATGCAAAGTCAGCCGACGGCGGCTCAGAGCGCTCAAGGCGCCAAGCCGAATGCGACGACGGCCGACAAGGGCTGCTGACGCTGAAGCGTAGCCGTATCGAGAGGTGCGCCGCCTCGCGCAAGGCGCTGCTCAGTCGTCGCGTTTGACCAAGAGGGAACTGGCTTTGTCCGAGAGCGAAATGCGGCCGCGAAGAATCGGCACAGAGTCGCTCGGCGTTCGAATCCAGGCTTGAACTGCATGGAGCACAGCCCTACGTTTTGCCCCGCGCGATGTCGCGCTCGAATACTTGGCTCAAAATACTTGGGAGACCCGAATGGCCTGGAAAGCTCCGAAGATCGTGGAAGTGCCGGTCGGCATGGAAATCAACATGTACGCCTGCGCTGCGCGCAAGTAAGACTGACGACCTGTCACGGCCTCGATGGCGGATACCGTCGAGGCCGCGACAGTGATTCGGCGTTCGGCGCGTTCGCATCCGGCGTCGCGAGCGATCGAGCAATGCGCTCGAAATCTCAACTCCCCAGGCCGGAAGGCGAATTTCCCTTCATTCAGCACGGACCTTGAAACGCGCGTAACGAAGCGCAAGGGTCGGCAACACCAGCAGACTAAGTGCCATCGAGGTCATAAGACCCCCAAGGATGACGATCGCCATCGGGCCCTCGATTTCACGGCCGGGCTCTCCTGCGCCGATGGCGAGCGGCAGCAATCCCAAGCCAGTCACGAGAGACGTCATCAGGATCGGGATCAGACGATCCGCCGCGCCTTCCATCGCAGTTTCCGCTCCCCATGCACGGCCATCGATGAGGACGAGATGCTCGTAATGCGAAATCATGAGGATCGAATTCCGCAGCGTGATCCCGAGCAGCGTGACGAAGCCGACCATCGATCCCAGCGAAAGCAGGCCACCCGTCAACGCGAGTGCGAGCACACCACCGACCAATGCGAACGGCAGGTTGATCAGCACCAGCAACAGATTGCGCCAATGGCCTGTGACCATCGAGAGCAGAACGACGATGCCTATCCCGGCCAGCAGGGAATTGACGATGAGATCGCGTCGCGACCGGGCTTGAGCTTCGGCCGCTCCGGCAAATTCGATGCGAGCGCCGGGTGGGAGTTTGACTTCGCGGGCAAGCTTGCGTTTGGCGGCGGCCACGAAGGATTCGAGATCGCGTCCGCTGACATTCGCCGTTACGGTTTGAACGCGCTGCGCATTCTGGTGCTGGATCTGATAACGACCCGACGTTTCATAGATGTCGGCGATCTGTTTCAGCAGAATGTAGGCGCCGCTCGGCGTGCGCACCGGCAGGTCGCCGATCTGGGTAAGCCGTGCGCGGGCCGGCCCATCGAGGATCACGATGATGTTGAAGACGGCGTTGCCTTCATACCCCTGGCCGACGATGTCGCCTTGATAGGCGGTGCGCACCAGTTCGAGCACTTCGACGGCATCGAGTCCCCAGCGCTGCAGATCGGCCGGCCGAAGTGTCACGTTGACCTGCGGCATTCCGGGCGGTGAGCGTCGCTGGACGTCGGCGGCGCCGCCGACTTCGTCGAGCTCTCGCGCGACGTCGCGTGCAGCGCGATCCAGCGAGTCGAGATCGGACCCGTAGATATTGATGACCACGGCCGCGCTGAAGCCGGAGACGGTCTCCTCCACACGTTCGGTGAGGTAGGTCTTGCTGGAGAAGGAAACTCCAGGGAAGTCGGCGAGGGCGTCCCTGATGCGCGCTTCCGCTTCGGATTGGGCCTGTCCCGAGAGCCCTGGCGCCAAATCGACCTCGAACTCGCTGGAATGCGGACCGACCGTGTCGATCCCGGCCTCGGCCCGACCTGCATGCTGCGCCACCCTGCGGACGCCCGGGATCTGCCGAAGCGCATCCGTCATCAGTTTGCCGATGCGAAGAGATTCGTCGAGCGAGGTACCGGGGATTGCCGAGACGTGCAGAATCAAATGGCCTTCCCTGAGGTCGGGGAGGAAGGTGCCGCCAAAGAAAGGCAGCATTGCTATGCCGGCGATCGTGACGGCTGCGGCTGCCGTCATCACCAGCTTCGGGAAGCGGCCGATGCGACGCAGCAAGGCCTGGTAGTAGCGACGGGACCAACGCACCGCCGGCGGTTCATGCAAGCGTTCTCTCCCGCTCCTCCCGACGAGGAGCAGCATCGAGAGCGCCGGCGTCACCGTGAGAGCAACCGCGAGCGATGCGATCACGGCGAAGATGTAGGCGATGCCTAGCGGGCCGAACAGGCGACCGGCAATGCCGGAAAGCGTCAGGATCGGAAAGAACACCAGCAGCACCGCAAACGTCGCGTAGGCAACCGCAGTGCGCACCTCGAGGAAAGCGTCGAGCACGACACGAGCTTCGGGTCTCGGCGCCGTTGCCCGGCGATTTTCGCGCAACCGGCGTACGACGTTTTCGACGCCGATCACGGCGTCATCGACGACTTCGCCGATCGCGATTGCGAGGCCGCCCAGCGTCATCGTGTTGAGAGTTTCTCCCATCCATTGCAATGCGAGCACGGCCGCTATCAACGACAGGGGAATCGCGATGCAGCTAATGATCGAAGTGCGCCAGTCGAATAGAAACAGGAAGAGAACGACGACCACGAGGGCTCCGCCGATCAACAGGGCGTTGAGGACGTTCTCGGTCGCCGCATCGATGAAGTTGGCCGGACGAAATATGTCCGCATGAAGCTTGACGCCATCGGCTTCGAGGCCGGGCCGCAGCTCTTGCAGTGCGGCTTCCGCGCGTGTGGTGACATCTCGTGTATTCGCGCCATATTGCTGGCTCACCATGAGCATGATGCCGGGCACACCGTCGATGAGGGCGGCTCCGATCGGCTGCTCGGGAGCGGTCACGACGGTTGCGACGTCGCCGAGAACCACGCTTGCGCCGCCTTCGTGCAGAAGCACGGTGTGGGCCAGCTGGTCTGGCGTCAGCGACTGTCCCTGGGTTTGCAGCGTGATGCGCTGATTGGCGGTATCGATGAAACCGGCGCCACGCACGCCGGTGGCTTTGCGCGCGGCGGCCAGCACGTCATTCAGGCCGACCCGGAAGCGGATCAGATCGTCGGGGCGGACCTGCACTTGCAGGGATCTGACGTCTTTGCCGTAGGTCGAGACCTGTGCCACGCCCTGCACAGCCAGAAGTCGTCTTGCCACGGTCCAGTCCGCAATGGTGCGCAAATCCATCAACGAACGCTGGTCGGACGTCAGGCCGATGACGAGCACCGTGCCGGCCAGCGGCGTCAGTGGCGTCATCGACGGCGGCTGAACGCCCTGCGGCAGGCGCGCGGCCACGACCGCGAGGCGTTCGGTCACCAATTGGCGCGCCCGATAGATATCGCTGCGCGGCTGGAAGATGACGGTCACGACCGAGAGCCCCTGAATCGACGACGAGCGCAGACTCTCGACCCCGGCCAGGCCGTTGATCGACGTTTCGATCGGTTGCGTGACCAGGATCTCGACATGCTCGGGGCTGAGGCCCGGAGCTTCGGTCTGGATCGTGACCTGCGGTGGCGCGAATTCGGGGAAAACGCCGTACTTGGCTTCACCAAGCGCGAACAGGCCGTAGCCCAGCAGTGCGAACGAAAGCGCGAGCACGATGCCGCGGAAGCGGATGGCAAATTCGACGAGAGCGGCTTGCGGCCCTGACTTGCCGGAGCCGGCGCCATCAATCGTCATCGCCGCCCCGAAGCTCGCTTTTGGCCTCCTCGGACAACAGGACCTGCGCGCCCCGCATGACGATTTCGGACCCGGATGGGATGTCCCGGACGACGTAATCGTCATCGGAAACCGGCTGGTCCGTACTGATCGGATGCCGTCGGAAGCTGTCGGGGCTTACACGCAAGTAGACCCACGCCCGACCTTGCCATCGCACGATGGCAGTGTCTTCGATGAACACGCCCTCATAGGTGTTGCCCGACGGCACATAGACCGTGGTGTTCATGCCGGGCAGCAGGCCGCTATCGCCCGGCACGGAGAAGAAATAGCTCAATCCCTGAATGCGAGGGTCGGTGCGCGTTGCCGGAGAGATGTACCGCAGATCGATATTCGCATTCCGCGTCGGCGCCTGCGCCAGCGCCGTTCTCGGAGTGCCGGTGACGGTGGTGCCGGGCGGCAGCGTCACCTGAACCAGAAACTGATCACGTTCGATCAGTCTGACAACGGCCGGCGAACGCTCGACGATTCCGCGGCCGATGACCGGCCCCCATTCCTGCTGTGCTGTTGCTGCCAAGGTCCTGAGCTGTGATTCCGCCGCGGCCAGCGCCGCCTTGTCGACCCGCAATGTTCCTTCTGCGGTCTCGGCTTCCTTCTTTGGGAGGGCGGCGGAGTCGACGAGATTCTTGGTCCGGTCGTATGCGCTCTTCGCGACTTCGAGCTTGGCCTGCGCTGTCTGGAATTGGGCTTGCGCGTTGGCGTAGCTGTTGGCCAGCTCCGTGATGCGGGAGATATCGAGCACGGCGCCATAGGCTCGGAATTGCTCGGGATGTGGAGCTGCTTCGAGAGCTGCGGTTTCGAGCCCGACCTGAGCCTGCTGGCTCGGCGTCAACTTGACCACAGGTTGGTCGCTGTTTGCGGTGCGGGAAGGCTCGGTGTGACCCGAATTGGATTTATCGAGCTGCGTCTGCGCGGCAGCTCGCGAGACACAATCCGTGACGGCAGAGGTGCTGGCGACGATCACCAGCACATAGATTGCGTTCGCGACGCCGCGCCGGAAGGTTTCCTTGAGAGCCATCAGCCTGTTAGCAGTTGTCGGGAACAAGCTTATTGACGAAATCAGCGGGCGGCAAGGCGCCGATTGCCTCTCCGCCACGCCTGCGATGGTCGGTGTCCTTGGCTGCAGCCCGATCATTCCCGCCGGCTCACGCCTGTTTGAAACTTCCGGCGGCCTGAGGCGTAGCTGTCTATGGTAATTTCCTGGCGATCCCTGAAGGATTCTCGGCATGAACCCGATCGACCTGGTGGTGACTGTCTGTGCGGTGCTCTCGCCTGCGACCTGTGAGGAGCAGCATCTGGTGTTCAACTTTGGCGGTTCGCCGGCGCAATGCTCCATGGCCGCGCCGCCTTACATCGCGCAATGGGTCGGTGAGCATCCGAAATGGCAGGCGGTGCGCTGGCGCTGCGAGTATCCGCGCCCGAACGACAAGGCCTGACGCGTTACTTGGTGCAGTCCTTCAGGTCCTTGTCGGCGATCGAGAACACTGCATCCGCCTTGATCTCGATGTCGCGAACGATGCATTGCCGTGAATTGGGATAGCTGACCTTGGCGTCGTAGCGGCCGGGCTCAACGCCGGTGATGCGCAGCCGCTCGTCGTGATCCACCTCCTTGTCCTTGTCGTTCAGGCACTGGTTCGGACCCCAATCCGTCTTGCCAGACGGTGCAAGCTGGAAGCCGGAAATCGTCTCGCTCGTCAGATTCCAGAGCCGGATGCCTTTGCCCTTGGTCTGCGCGGCGGCTTCACCGGCACACACCAGCACCGCGATCAAAACGAGACACCAACGCATCACCCCATTCTCCCCAAAGTGGCGCCACTATCGTCTGATCAGGCGCTCAAGGTTCTTTGCCTTGTCGAAATTCTTGGCTCGGTCAAGGCCGATCGGCGCAATCAGTTTGGCGGAAGTGAGATCGGCGCCATCGAAATCGGCGTCGATGATGGTCGTGCCGGTCAGGTCGGCGCCGCCGAGCTGAGCGTTCTTCAGCGATGCGCCGGTCAGGTCAGCACCCTTGAGGGAAGCAAATTCGAGATCGACCCGGGACAGGTCCGCGTTGCGGGCGTTCAACTGCGCCAGATTGGCAGATCTTAGCACGGCGCGCATCAATCCCATCGACTGGTTGCGCATGTCGGCACCGAGATGCGCATCCGCGATCGACGCGCCGACCAGACTCGCGCCGCTGAGGTCGGCCGCGATGCGCGCCCCGGTTAGATCGGCGCCGTCGAGGCGAGCGCGCGCCATCTGCGACGCGAACAGATTGGCTCCCTTCAGGCTCGCCCTTGTAAGATCCGCATCCAACAGCCACGCTTGATCGAGGATCGCCCCGTCAAGCCGGGCGCCAGCGAGTTTCGTCTTGTTGAGCCGTGCCGTGCGGAGAATTGCCTTGGTCAGGTCGAGACCGCTGAGATCGAGCCCCGATAGCCGCTTGCCGGTCAAATCGGCGGGCGCGCCGGCGCTTGCATTGGTCAGAATGGCCTCGACCTCCTGCCGAGTCATCTCGGCGGAGACCATGGCGGGTGACGTCAGATCGAGATCGCGCACCATGTCCTGCGCGCGCGCTGTTGGCGCGAGCAGAGCGAGGCCAAGCCCCATCAGGGCAATCGTTCGCTTCATCAGCAGACTCCGCTGCGATCCAATCTAGCACGCGCCTCGCTCGATTGCCTATAAGACATCCCGCCCGGCGCGGTCGTCGCCTTGTTCCGCTTGGATACGCAGCGCAAGCCCGGCCCTGATCGCCGCAATCTCGGCTTCGCCGCGCGCGTCGCGCGGAACGGAAATCGGCACCTCCTGCACGATGCGGGCGGGGCGCGGCGACAGGAAGAACAGGCGGTCGCCGAGACGGATGGCATCGTCCAGGCTGTGGGTGACGAGCAGCGTCATCACGGGACGACTCGCCACCAGCGTCGCGATCTCGTCGCGCAGGCGGCCGGCAAGTGCATCGTCGAGCGAGGCCAGGGGCTCGTCCAGCACGAGCAGGTCCGGCTCGACCGCAAAAGCGCGGGCGAGCGCGACGCGGCGGGCGAGGCCCAGCGACAACTCACCGGGAAAATGGCTGCGATGCGCTTCCAGCTCCAGGATTTTGAACAGCTCCGACAGCTTCGCTTCGGTGACGTCAGGCGCCGCCAAGCGCACATTCTGCTCGACCGAGCGCCACGGCAATAGCCGCGGCTCCTGGAACACCATGCCGATCCGCGCCCCCGGCGGGCGCGCGACATGGCCGTCGAAGTCGCGATCAAGCCCGAGGATGATGCGCAGCATCGTGCTCTTGCCGCAGCCGGAGGGGCCGATCAGCACGCCGACCTCGCCGGACTGCAGAGCGAATTTGACCGGCGCCAGCACCTCGTGCGTGCCGCCCGCTGCGCTGCTGTAGGTCTTCCCTGTGATCTCGACCTCAAGCCGCACGGGGCCGCCACCGCGTTGCGCGGGCCTCGAACGGCTGCACCAGCGCCGTCTCGATCACGAGCACGACCGCGGCGAATGTCAGGGAATAGGCGAGCAGGCGCGGCGTGTCGAACAGCTGGAAGGCGACGCCAATCTCGAAGCCGACGCCATTCGGACGTCCCAGCAGCTCGGCAACCAGCACGATCTTCCACACCAGCGACAGGCCGGAGCGGGCGGAGGCCGCGATATAGGGCGCAAGCTGCGGCAGCACGACATGGCGGAACGCACGCCAGCGCGGCATCGCGAACACGCTCGCCATCTCGTCGAGCGAGCGGTCGAGCGCGCGCGTGCCCTCGCGCAAGGTGACGACGGCCGTCGGCAGTTTGTTGATGGCGATCGCCGCGATGGCGGCGGCTTCGGTAAGTCCGGCCCAGATATAGGCGAGCACGATCACCACCAGCGCCGGCAGGTTGAGGAGCAGGATCAGCCAGGGATCGCCGAGCCGGTCGGCAAGCTTCACCCGTCCCATCAAATAACCGATCGCGCTGCCGAGCGACATCGCCAGCACGAAAGCGAGCGCGACGCGCGCCAGGGTTGCGCCGAGATGCAGGAACAGTGCGCCGCTCGCGGCTTCAGCGATGATGACGTTGAGCACCGCGGGCGGGGAGGGCAGCTTCGCGCCGCCGACGAACAGCGCGGCAATCCACCAGATCGCGAGAAACAGAGCGAAGGAGAGAAGGCGCAGCACCTCAGTCTCCGGAGACGGCGTGATAGAAGGTGCCTGGATCGAGCTCGGCCGCCGGACCGACTAGGTCGCGACCGCCAATCTCGGCAAGCACGCGGTAGAGCACGCGTGCATCCGCCTCTTCGTCACTGATGCTCCGGCGCGGAATACCATCGCGATAACGGTCGCGATAGGTCTTCAGCATCGCCGGATCGCTCGCGCCGGTGAGCGCGGCGATCTTCTCCCAGGCTGCATCCGAAGTGACCAGCAGTTGTTTGGCCTTGCGCGTCATGGCGATGAAGCGTGCCACGGCGTCGCGATGGCTCGCGGCCCAGCTCTCGTCGAAGACATACCCGACCGCGGACACCGCGCCCTTGGCGCCGAGCTTGGGCAAAATCTCCTCGATGCCCACGAGGCGCCTAAAACCCTTGGCCTCGAGCTGGGCACAGAAATTCCAGAAGTTGAGGCTTGCATCCATCTCGCCGTCGAGCGCCTTGGCCGCGATCAGAGGCGGGGCGCCATAGACGATGCTCGCATCCGACTTGAGGTCGATGCCATCCTGTTTCATCCGCGCTTGCAGCAGCAGCCAGCTCTTGTCGATCGGGCCGCCGCCGATGGCAAGCTTGCGGCCCTTCAGATCAGCGAGCGTTTTGATCGGCGAGGCTGCCGGCACCATCACGGCGCCGAGCGCGCTGGAATAGGGATAGAATGTCAGCTTGGCGCCAAGCGCGCGCTCGCGCGACACCCACAGCCAGTCCGACAGCATGATGTCGGCATTGCCGGCGCGGAGCGCGATCTTGCCGGCCTCGGGGCTCGCAAGCTCGGTGACCTCGAGCGACAGGTTGGCCTCCTTGTCGAGCCCGGCCTCGCGGATGGTCGCCAGCTCCCAGGAGAACGTTCCGGTCTTCTGCACGGCCAGGCGGATGGTGTCCGCAGCATGGGCCGGCGTACCCAGCGCCAGCGCCGTCACGATCGCCAATATCCGTGCCAAAACTCTCATCACTTGTGAGCCATTTCCTCTGACAGAGTGCTTTTCAGGACAATACGCATAGCATAGCTTCCATCGCAACCAGCGGGAGGACGCTCATGGGTATTGCGGGACAGGTACGACCGATTGTCGCCGCCGTGGTCGTGCTCGCGGCGGCGGTGACAGCGGCGCGGGCGGAGGAGGCCAATGACTATCCGACATCAGCGCGCGCGGAATATGTCTATGGCTGCATGAAAGCCAATGGCGAGACGCGGCAGGCGATCGAACAATGCTCCTGCTCGATCGATGTGGTCGCCTCGATCGTGCCCTATGAAAGATATGTCACTGCCGAGACCGCGCTCAGCATGGCCCAGGTCCGCGGCAATCTCGGCACCCAGTTCAGGACCTCGGAGCAGGCCAATGCAGCCGTGAATGATCTCAGGCGGGCGCAGGCTGAGGCCGAGGTGAGGTGTTTCTAATCAAGCGGTGCCCACCGTATTGGTCATGCCCGGGCTTGTCCCGGGCATCCACGTTCTTGGAGACAGGCGAGAAGTTCGTGGATGGCCGGGACAAGCCCGGCCATGACGGTGGAGAGATCTATGTCCCCGACTTCTCCACGTCCCACTCATGGCGGAACACGTGCCCCGCCGTGTCCGTGGCTTCCGCGCGGAAGCGCTTGGCGCCATTGGAAACGTAAGTGAAGCGCAGATTCGGGTCTTCCGAGATCGAGATGCCGCCTTCCATCGACAGCACAGGGCTGTCGTCCTGCGTCAGCTTCAGCTGGTTGATGAAGAAGGCGGGAATATAGAGCTGCGTGACCTGATCCATCTGCAGGCCGGAATTGTTGGGATGACCGATCATGATCTGCGCTTCGCGGATGCGGCTTGCCGGCGCGTCCTCACGCGCGAATTGCCGGTAGCGCATCTGGCCAAGGTGGTTCTTGGCTTCCTCAGCGTTCTTCCCCGCCGGTGCCGAGCAGCCGCCTGATGCCTTCACGTAGGTCTTGGAGACGTAGAGCTGGCCGTCGCTGAGCTCAGCGACCGCATGGACATCGGTGTAATTGTTGACGCGCACGCGCGTGGAAATCTCGGTAACGTTGGCATCCGCACCAAGCTCGAATTTCGCCGCCATCGGCGCCGGATTCCGATCGATCACCAGCGTGATCGATCGGATGCGGCGGCTATCTGCCGGCGACAGCTTGCTGCGCAGTGTGACCGGCACGATGGCGGCGTCCTCGGCGCGATAGGGCATCTCGATGGCGATGACGCCGTTGCCGTCGTTCATTGGACGGTTGTTGAAGATGTCCTGCATCAGACCCGGCCAGGGATCGTAGGCCTCTTCGGCGCCGGCCGGCAGCGCGAAGGCAATGCCGAGCAATGCGGCGATCAGGGGCAGGCGGCCTGTGCATCCCGTCATGGTCAACGTCCTGTGCGGGCGACGCAGTTATCTAACCAAGGTAGCGCGCCCGCTACTCCCATTCAATTTCAGAGAATGCTGCGGTTGCGTTGCGGGCGTTGTAGTCGTCGAACAGTTCCCAATGCGACCGTTCCGTTTCCGCCGCCTTCTCGGCTGCGGCTCGGATCGGCTCGCCCTTCTTGTTCGAGGCACGGACATCCGACAGCAGCGTCGAGAGATAACGCCGCTCATCAGCCAAAGCGGCAGGCCAGTCGCTCACAGGGCCGTGACCGGGAACGACGCGGACCGCCGGAACGGTCTCTAACTCCTCAAGCAAGGCAAGCCAGCCGCGAATGCTGCCGTCCATGACTGGAATATGGCGGAGAAAGACCAGGTCGCCGGCGAACAGTGTCTTCGTGGTCGCGTCGAATACCGTCAGGTCGCTGTCGCTGTGCGCGGCCGGCCAGGCCCGCAACATCAGCTGCCGCGATCCGAGATCGAGCATCATTGTGTCCTTCACGAGCGCGGTGGGAGCAACGATCTTCACGGGATCGATCAATTCGGCGCCCATGATGCGCCGGAAATTGTCGAGATAGTAGGGTCCGCGCGTCGCCAGGGCCTGCGGTAGTCTGCTGTGGCCAACGAAGCTGGTTCCGTCTGCGACGAAGGCCGCATTGCCGAAGACATGGTCGGGATGCCCATGGGTGTTGATGACGTAACGGATCGGTTTGCTGGTGCGGGCGCGCACCGCTGCCAGCAGTTCCTCGCCTTCCCGAAGGCTGCCCCCGGTATCGATCACGGCCACCGCATCGGCGCCGACGATGAAGCCGACATTGGCAATGTCGCCCTCGTTCTGCCGCGTCATCAGGGCGATAGTCCCGGAGTGCACGAAGATTCCCGGTGCGACTTCGCTCACAGGCAATTCGATCGCCGCGGCGCGTGCTAGCGTCGCTGCTGCCAGCAGGGCAAGGGCTGCGATCTTTGACGCGAGATGAGACACTTTTTCGCCTCAGTTCAGGGTTCACTGCATTGCACTGCAATACGAAAAGCCAACGCAAAGCTTGGCGAGACATGATGCGTCCATGCGGTGCATGGATAGCATTCGAATGAAGCGAGGAGGAAGCGCGATGGAGGCCGGACGACATCGTCGCTGGTTGTTTTCACTTTGTGTGGTGGCGGCGTCCTGTGCGATCGGCGACCTCGCCCGCGCGCAGACGACGGATGGTGGTGATCTCTCGTTCGAGCTGGTCGATCCGAAGGTGCTGCGGGTCTGCGCAGATCCGCGCAACATGCCGTTCTCCAACGAGAAGGGCGAGGGGATCGAGAACAAGATCGCCGAACTGTTTGCGGACAAGCTCCAGAAGAAGCTCGACTACGTCTTCTTCCCGCAGGCCACCGGCTTCGTGCGCATGACGCTAGGCGCGCATCGCTGCGACGTCATCATGGGCTTCCCGCAGGGCGACGACATCGTGCAGGGCACCAATCCCTATTACCGCACGACCTATGCGCTGGTCGCCAAGGCCGGCAGCGGGCTCGAGGATGTCGACACGCTCGAAGATCCCAGGCTGAAGGGCAAGCATGTCGGCATCATCGCCGGCACGCCGCCGGCGACGAATATGGCCATCGCGGGGCTGATGAGCGATGCCAAGCCCTATCCACTGATGATCGATACGCGCTACGACAATTCGGCGCAGGCAATGATCGACGATCTCACCGCGGGCAAGATCGACGCTGGGGTGCTGTGGGGGCCGATGGCGGGGTACTACGCCAAGAAGGCCGGCTCGCTGCACGTCACGCCGCTGGTGAAGGAAACCACCGGTCCCAAACTGGTCTATCGCATCGGCATGGGTGTGCGCGCCGCCGACCAGAACTGGAAGCGGCAGCTCAACAAGCTGATCCAGGAGAACCAGGGCGAGATCAACAAGATCCTGCTCGATTTCGGCGTGCCGCTGCTGGACGAAAACGACCGGCCGCTCGGTGCGGAGACGGCCAAGACATCGCCATGAGACGGCATCTTGCCGCTGCGCTCGTCGTCGCCGCTCTGACGTTGCCCGCTTTGGCGCAGCAGCAGGAACCATTCGAGCCGGAAGGCTATCGTACCGACAATTACCGCGCGCCCGTCCCGGCGACGCTGGAAGGCGCGCGTGTGCTGACGACGGCGGATGCCGAGACGATCTGGCGCGCGAACAGCGGTGCCTTCATCGATGTATTGCCGCGTGCGCCGAAGCCGAAGAACCTGCCGGCCGGAACGGTCTGGCGCGATATGCCGCGGAGAAATATTCCTGGCAGCATCTGGCTGCCGGATACTGGCTACGGCGCGTTGCCGCCCGCCATGGACGATTATCTCCAGCGCGGCCTCGGGCGCGCCTCGCACGGCGACAAGGCCGCGCTGCTCGTGATCTATTGCCTTGCCGATTGCTGGATGTCCTGGAACGCGGCCAAGCGCGCATTGGCTTACGGCTATTCCAACGTCGCCTGGTATCCTGATGGGACCGACGGCTGGGAGCACGCGAAGCTTCCCACGGAGGAGGCGCAGCCTGAGGCGCGGCCCGAGCAGTGAATGTAGAATCGTCATGGCCGGGACAAGCCCGGCCATGACGCCTCGTCGAAAGCGCAAGCCCTACTGCTTCTGCAACTTCGTCAACGTGCTCGAGCCGTCAGTATCGGTCGCAGAGTAGGTCACCCTGTCGCCGGCGTGAACGGCATCCAGCATAGCGGCATCCTTGGCCTTGTACTGCTGGAGCGCGCCGGCTGCTCCGCCGGTGCCGCTGCCCACCGTCCCTTTTTGGATCTGCTGGATCGAGATGGTGTTGTTGAGCCTGTTAATGCTGGTGACCATTCCGGTCATATCGTCAGCGTAGGCGCTGGATGCGAGCATGGTGATGGCTGCAGCGCCCGCAAGGATGAATTTTGTTGTTCCCATCGAGGCCTCCCGGCGTTGGAGATTCTCATCGACAAGCCATCCTAGATCGATTTGGTTCCGGCAGATAGCGCGGCAACATTAAGGATCGCGTTGATATCGCGGGGAACTTTCGTGGAAGCCGTCAGTGAGGCTGACGCTATTCCATTTCCTGCTGGATGACGCGGCCGAGCGCGAACAGGCGCTGGTCGATCGTGGTCGGAACCTCGCAGACGAAGCGCACCACCTTGCGGCGGTCCTCGAAGATGCGGGTCTCCCAGATCAGCTGGTTGCTCATCGCGTCGACCTTGGCGTCGTCGCGCGGCGCTGCGTCCTGGAGCGTCTGGAGCTGGATCGTGTCCTCGCGGATCTTGTCGGCGGCCTCGCGTTGCTTTCGGCTGACGCGTTCAAGCCCGCTCATGACTTGGGCGCGCTGGGCGTTGAGGGTATCGAACAGCCCGGCGAACAGCAGTTTTGCGTTGGCGGTCTTGTCGGCTGAGGCTGCCAGGAATTCCTTCACCGACTTCTCGGCCTCGTCCAGCGGCGTCTTGCGCGCCGCGAGCTTCGAGACCAGCGCGCTGACCTTGCTGTCATCCTTCCATTTGGTCTCGGCATCGTCGAGCGGGGGACCTGCCCAGACGGCGGCGAGCGAGATTTCCGGCACCTTGGCCTGCGCGCAGGGCCAATTGGGATAGCGCGGATCGGCTGCGCGTGCGGCCGAGCCTGCGACCACGAACGCAAGCGCCGCGATGGCAAGTGTCCGAACCATCATCCTTCGCCTCCAGCAGGGCCGCGCCTTGCCAACCCGCGCGACGGATCATAGGCATAGATCGCGGCGATCATGAAGACGATTGTGCAAACTCCGACCACCGCCAGCGAGATCCAGCTGATCTGTCCATACAGCGCGAAGCGTATCAGCTCGACGGCATGAGTGAACGGATTGGCCTGGCAGACATAGTAAAGATAGGGACTGCCCTCCTGCACGCGCCAGAGCGGGTAGAGCGCCGAGGAGGCAAAGAACATCGGGAAGATCACGAAGTTCATCACGCCGGCAAAATTCTCCAGCTGCTTGATGCCGGAGGAGATCAGCATTCCGAGTGAGCCCAGCATCAACCCGGAAAGTATCAGTGCCGGCAGTACGGTGAGGTAACCGATCGGGGGCGGGGTGATGTCCCAGAACCAGGCGATGATGAGGAACGCATAGACCTGGAGCAGCGACACGGCGGTGCCTGCGAGCAGCTTGCAGAACAGCAGGAAGCCGCGCGGCAGCGGGCTCACCAGCAGCGTGCGCATATTGCCCATCTCGCGGTCGTAAACCATCGAGAGCGAGGATTGCATGCCGTTGAAAAGCTGGATCATCGCCATCAGCCCGGGCGCGATGAAGACCTCGTAGAGAATGTAGGTCTCGTATGGCGGAATGATCGAGATGCCGAGCACCTGGCGGAAACCGGCGGCGAAGATGAACAGCCACACCAACGGCCGCACCAGCGCCGAGACAAAGCGCTCGCGCTGATGCAGAAAGCGCAGGCCCTCGCGCCAGACGATGCCGGTGAGGCAGGTCATGTACTCGGAGGCCGAGAAGCCGCGTGGCACGTCGCGCGTGGTGATGCTGCTCATGCGCCGCCTCCCGGCATCGCTTGCGCGCCTGTCAGGCGCATGAAGGCGGTGTTGACGTCCTGTGCGCCGGCCTCGCTGATGACACGGCTCATCGGGCCCTGCGCCAGCACCTTGCCCTGGTGCAGCACCACGAGGTCGTCACCGGACATGATCTCGTCGAACAGATGTGTCGCCCAGAGCACGCCGATGCCTTGCTCGGTGACGAGCTGGCGGACATGGCTGATGATGTCGGCGCGCGCTTTGACGTCGAGGCCGACGGTCGGCTCGTCCAATAAGAGCAGCCGCGGCCGATGCAGCAGCGCGCGGGCGATCTCCAGTCGTCGCATCTGGCCGCCGGAGAGGTCGCGCACCTTGCTGCCGGCACGCTCGGTGAGGCCGATGCGCGCCAGCAGCTCGGCGCTGCGGGCGGCCGCCTCGCGGCGGCTGATACCGTGGAGGGCTGCGTGATAGAGCAGGTTCTGCGTCAGCGACAGATCGAGATCGAGCGTGCGCGGCTGGAACACGACGCCGAGCAACCGCAGCGCCTCCCCGGGCGTGCGGCTGATGTCGTGGCCGAAAATGCCGATGCGGCCGGACTGAATGCCGAACAGGCGCGTGATCAGCGAGAACAGCGTGCTCTTGCCGGCGCCGTTGAGGCCGAGCAGCGCGGTGAAGCTTGCGGGCTGCACGTTGAAGCACACGTTCACCAGCGCGCGGCGCGGGCCGTAGGAATGGCTGACGCCGTCGATGGACAGCGCCGGCACCGCGGCCGCTTCTAGCCTCGGCATCTGCTGCGGTTCGGCGATGGGGGCGGGGTTGGTCATGGTGCGATCGTGATGCCCCAGGGCAGTTCGCCCACCTGAATGGTCTTGATGACCTTCTGCGCGGCGACGTCGATGACGGAAACATCGTTGGAGACGCCGTTGGTGGTGAGCAGATATTTTTCATCCGGCGTGAACGCCATGTGCCAGACGCGCTGGCCGACCAGGAGATATTTCGTCACCTTGCGCGTGGCGGTATCCACCACGGCGATGCGGTTGGCGGGACCGAGTGCGACGAAGGCAGTCTTGTCGTCCTTGGTCATGCCGATGCCAACCGGCTGGATCGCCTCTTTACGCAGGCCCGGAATCTCGAAATTGACTTTGCCGATCACCGCATGCTTGTTGGGATCGATCACCGAAACCGTGCCGCCGATCTCCGACGACACCCATAATTCGGATGCGTCATGCTTGAACTCGGCAAAGCGCGGCCGCGCGTCGACCAGCACGTTGGCGACGATCTTGCGCGAGCCAGTGTCGATGAAGTGCGCCATGTTGGTCGTTTCCGACGTATTGATCAGCGTCTTGCCGTCGGGGCTGATGGTCATGCCTTCGGGCTCGACGCCGACCTGGATGTCGCCGAGACGCGCGCGTTTCTCCAGATCGATCACGGTCACCGTGTTGTCGTTCTCGTTGGCGACATAGAGCGTCCTGCCGGCGGCGTCCTGGGTGAACAATTCGGGGTCGGGACCGGAGGGCAGGGTGTCCACGACGGCTTGCGTCTTGGCGTCGATCATCTGGATGGTGTCGTCATCGCCGACGGCGACCATGACGAACTTGCCGTCGCGGGTGAATTCGATCCCTCGCGGGCGCTGGCCGACCTTGATGGTCTTGGCCACGGTCCAGCTGTCCGTATCGACCACCGAGACCGTATTGCTCTTCTCGTTCGAGACATAGGCGATGAAGGCATGCGCGGGCCTGGCGGTGAGAGCTACGAGCACCGTTGCCAACAACATGCGCAACATCTGTCCGCGGGCGGTCCTTACCTTCCCCGCAAGCGGGGGAGGGAGCGCAGCGTCGTTGTAGCGGGGGATCGAACTCATCTCACATCGCTCATTTCAGCTTGCATTTGCTCTCCGGGCGATCGTAGCCGAGCGTGTCGAGCTCGGAGACCTGGTGCAGAAATCCTTCCTGCGGCGACACCGACACCACCATGCGGCCGTCGACGAGCAGGATCGGCTGACGCAACTGCAGATTCCAGTCGCGCAGCGTCAGCCTGGTGCCTTTGAAGGCGGCGACAGAGAAATCCGGACCCTTGATGAAATCCGTAACCTTCTTGACATCGCCGGAATTGGTGCGCGAGGTGGCTTCGCCGATCATGCGGACGGCGGTCCAGGCCTGCATGTCGAGCGCGGTCATGCGGCGCGAATTCAGCTTCATGAAGCGGTTCTGCATTTGCGTCGCACCCCACTGGTCCTGCGCCGCGTCCCAACTGCGCGGCTCGAGACCGGCGGATCCCGCTACGGGGCGGGCATCCCAGGTGCGGTAGGGCAGATAATCTGCAAACACTTCGCTTTCGTCGGCGGCAACCAGCACATCGTAGGCGGGGGCCTGTTGCGTGAACACCGGGATCTGGCGCTGGATCAGCGTCAAGCCGGAATCGGTGCGGCGCGCACCGCCGGTGTCCTCGAATGTGCGCTCCTGCACGATCTTGGCGCCGAACCGCGTCGCGGCGCGGCGGAGCGCATCGGCGTAGAGCTTGTCCTGGTCGTGCGAGCCGACCACCAGCAGCCAGCGCGACCACTTCTTCCACACCAGATACTGGCCGAGCGCATCCGCCAGCATCGACCGCGTCGGCGCGGAGTGGATCACATTGGCGCGGCAATCGGCCTCGCGCAGCCGCTCATCGATGGCGCCGGCATTGAACAGCAACGTGCCGCGATCGCGCAGGGCATCGGAGACCTTCAGCAGCGCGTCGGCGGGTAGATCGGTGATGATGAAGTCGTTCTTCTCGGCGAGTGCGGTCGCGGTCCGGACCGGGTCCTCGTCCTCCTTGATGCGGTGCTCCTCCAGCGTGAAATGCTGGTTCAGGAATTTTCCTGTTGTGTTGTTGTCCTCGATCGCAAGCTTGGCGCCGGCGACGCCGTCATTCTGGGCCGGCTGCTCGACCAGCGACAGCGTCGATCTGGTGCCGGCGACGCCGAGATAGCCGACGCCGATTTCAATGGAGTCAGCCGCCAGCGCCTGCGTCGTCGCAAGCGCGAGGCCAATCAGGCCGACCAACCACCGGATCATGCTTCCTCCAAAAATCCTCCCCGGCTTGACCGCCGGTGGAGAATTGTTTCTGCTGGAAACATGACCGATTTGGCAAGGCTTGCAACCCCGCATTTCGTCCGCACGCGCGCAAGCGCCGGAATCACGATCGTGCGAGCGCTACTGTGTTTCGCCGGATTGCTGTCGACGGGATCGGCCGCGTTCGCCGATCCGCCGAAACTTGCCGTGTTCGATTTCGAGCTGATCGATACCAGTCTGCCCGGCGAGTTTTACGGTTCGAAGCCGGAAGAGGTGCGGCTTGCGCATATCAGCGAGCAGCTCCGCAAGGAACTGGCCGATTCAGGCAAGTTCCAGGTGCTCGATATCTCGCCGGTGAGGGATGCCGCTCAACACAGCAATTTGCAGGCCTGCGGCGGCTGTGATCTCAAGCTTGCCGGACAATTAGGAGCGGACCTCGAGATCACCGGCCTGGTGCAGAAGGTCTCGAACCTGATCATCAATCTGAACGTCTATCTGCGCGACGTGAAGACCGGCAACATCATCACCGCGGCAAGCGCCGACATGCGCGGCAATACGGACGAATCCTGGTCGCGCACGATGAGCTATCTGATCCGCAATCGCCTGCTCGCACCGAATTACGGCAGGCCGTAGTAGGGTATTCTCTCGGCGCGCGCCGCGGCACCCTCTCCCACAAGGGGAGAAGGAAGAAAGCATCGAGCGGCTTCTAGGCCTTCAACCGCTCCGCATGCCAATGCAGATGATCGCTCATGAAGGTCGAGATGAAATAATAGCTGTGATCGTAGCCCGGCTGCCGCCGCAGCGTCAGCGCGATGTTGGCCTTGCTGCATGCGGCCTGGAGCAATTCGGGCTTGAGCTGCTCCTTCAGGAAATTATCGGCCTCGCCGACATCGATCAGGAAGCCTGAATATTTCGCGCCGTCCTCGATCAGCGCCACCGTATCATGGCTGCGCCAAGTCTCCTTGTTCGACCCGAGATAGCCGGTCAGCGCCTTGATCCCCCATGGCACCTGTGACGGCGCTACGATCGGGGCGAAGGCGCTTGCCGCGCGATAGCGGTGCGGGTTGCGCAATGCCACCGTCAACGCGCCATGGCCGCCCATCGAATGGCCCATGATCGATTGGCGCTTGGCATCGACCGGAAAATGTCCCGCCACAAGTTTGGGCAGTTCATCGGTGACATAGCTCCACATGCGGTAATTGCGCGCGAACGGCTCCTGTGTGGCGTCGACATAGAAGCCGGCGCCGAGACCGAAATCATAGGCATTGTTGGCGTCACCAGGTACCTCGGGCCCACGCGGGCTCGTGTCGGGAGCGACGAAGATCAGGCCGAGCTCGGCGCAGGCTCTGCGGAATTCGCCCTTCTCGGTGACGTTGGCATGCGTGCAGG
>Ga0209758_1002049_pt1 | contig 21606 bp, 22 predicted proteins | sample AraplaMF_Col_mMF_FD_184258 | JGI IMG/M metagenome (GOLD analysis project Ga0209758, IMG submission 184258) | Arabidopsis root microbial communities from the University of North Carolina, USA - plate scrape MF_Col_mMF (SPAdes) (version 2) | ecosystem: Host-associated > Plants > Roots > Endosphere...
CGACCATGACAAAGCGCCACGGCTGGCTCAGGCCGACCGAGGGCGACAGGCAGGCTGTCTCGATCAGCCGCTCCACGGTGCCGTCGGGCAGCGCTTCGGTGCGAAAGTGGCGCACGTCGCGGCGCCACACGAACAGCTCGCGCAATTGCCGGCGGAATGCGTCATCGAATTCGACCATGACTTCATCCTCCCGTGCGAAGGAGGGCTGCGGCGACCAGCAGGATCAGGATCTCGCCGAATTGCTCGAATGCGCCGAGAATGTCGCCGGTTTGTCCGCCGATCTGACGGATGGTGAGCCGCGCCAGCGTCAGCCCCGCAATAGACAGCAGGACCAGGCCGACCAGCGCCTTGGCAGGCCCGAGCGCAAGGGCAAGCGCGAGCGTTCCAACAGCGAAGGCGATGGCGACACTGCCGCCCGGCGGCGCGCCAGCACTGGCCGCAAGTCCGTCGCGTCGCGCCGGGGGCACCAGCGACATGAAGGCCGGCACGCCCGCGCGTGAGGCGGCATGTGCCGCGATCAATGCGAGCATCACGCCCCACGGACTGGCGATCGCGACCAGCGCGCTCCAGCGCAAGCCGAACGACAGGATCAGCGCGCAGACGCCATACGTCCCGATCCGGCTGTCGCGCATGATCTCCAGCTTGCGCTCGCGCGTGCGCCCGCCGCCGAGGCCATCGGCGGTGTCTGCGAGCCCATCCTCATGCAGCGCGCCGGTGATGAGGGCTGTCGTTGCCAGTGTGAGCAAAGCGGCGAGGTTGGGCGGGAGGCCAAGGCGGATCGCGATCTTGTAGGCCAGTGCGCCCGCAAGCCCCACCAGCAGTCCCGCGACCGGCAACGCCCAGGTTGCGCGTGCGATGGCGCCGTCGCCTGAGGGCTTCGACGAGGCCACCGGCATGATCGTGACGAAGGACGCCGCGATCCTGAGATCAGCGACGACGTCTTTCAGGATGTCGGCGCGCGGCGTCATTTCAGCTTCATCGGCAGGCCGGCAACCACGAACTCGACCTTATCCGCGACATCAGCAATTGTCTGGTTCATGATGCCGGCGGCATCGCGAAAGCTGCGCGCCAATGCGTTGTCCGGCACGATGCCAAGTCCGACCTCGTTGGTGACAAAGATGACGGGGCTCTTGAGACGGGGCAGGGCGGCGGCGAGCTCGCTCACCTCGCGCTCCCAATCGCGCTCCGCATGCATGAGGTTGGAGAGCCACAGCGTCAGACAATCCACCAGCATTGCGCCGCCGCCATCGCTTGCGATGAGCGCGGCCACGAGGTCGAGCGGCGCCTCGCGCTCGATCCAGCCGGGTCCGCGTCGCGCGCGATGCCCAGCTATGCGCGCTTCCATCTCGTCATCGAGCGCCTCGGCCGTAGCGATGTAGATCGGCGGCTGGGCCGGAAAGCTGCGCGCAAGCGATTCCGCGCGGACGCTCTTGCCCGATCGCGCTCCGCCCGTGATCAAGATGACGGCCATCAAAATCTCCTGTGGGCCTGACTAATCACCAATCGCGGCCAAAGACAAAGCCGAAATCAGGCCACCGGGGGCTTGCGCTCAGCCCTGGCTTTGCGCAACAGGGGCGAAACAGGAGGCTTGTGTGGGCTTTGCGGGCGCGATGGTGATGGCGATGGCGGTGGATGCCCTGATGGGCTGGCCGTCACCGCTTTTTGAGCGGATCGGCCATCCCGTGACCTGGCTGGGGCGGCTGATCGGTGCCATCGATCGCGGCTGGAATCGCGCCGGCGATCCGCCGGCGCTTCGCCGTGCGGCTGGGGTCGCCGGCGCGCTGTCGGTGATCGCGCTTTCTGTTGCGTCCGGCTGGATGCTTCAATCTTTGTTCCCCTCGGGCTGGATCCAAATCGTGCTGGTCGGCGTCCTGGCCTGGCCGCTGGTGGCGCTGCGCTCGCTGCATGATCATGTCGCTGATGTCGCAACTCCTCTGCTGGCCGGCGACCTCGCCCGTGCGCGCGAAGCGGTCTCGCGCATCGTCGGCCGCGATCCCACAGCGCTCGATGAAGCCGGCATCGCGCGTGCGGCGATCGAGAGCCTTGCCGAAAATGCCTCGGATGGAATCGTGGCGCCGGTGTTCTGGGGCGCGCTGTTCGGCTTGCCGGGCATTTGGGGCTACAAGGCGATCAACACGCTGGACTCCATGATCGGCCATCGCAATGAACGCCACGAGGCTTTTGGCTGGGCCGCAGCGCGCATCGACGATGTCGCCAACTTCATTCCGGCGCGGCTGACCGGATTCCTGTTCGTGCTGCTGGCGCCGCGGCGATCGGAGGCGCTGTCGTGCATGACGCGCGATGCACGCCGCCATCGTTCGCCCAATGCCGGCTGGCCGGAAGCGGCGATGGCCGGCGCGCTCGGCGTGCGGCTCAGCGGGCCTCGCATCTATCACGGCAGCGCGACCGACGAGCCCTGGCTCAACTCAAGCGCGCGCGATCCGCATGCCGCAGATATCTCCGAAGGGCTGGCGGTCTGCCGTCGCGCCATGCTGCTGCTCGCCGGCCTACTTGCGGTCCTGGTTTTCGCGTGAAAGAACGGACGCATGCGCGAGCACGGTGGAAATCTCGATCTGGCCCAGCAGCGTTTTGGCGGGCGTGCGGAAGACTGGATCGATCTGTCGACCGGGATCAATCGGCTGCCCTATCCCGTGGGCGACATCTCCCCGCACTATTGGCGGTCCTTACCTCTGCGATTCCAGATCGAGAGCTTGCATCAGGCGGCCCAGCAGGCCTATCGGACAACTGCGCCTGTTGTCGCCATGGCCGGAGCGCAGGCAGCCATTCAAATGTTGCCGTACGTGATCAAGGGCAGCGGTGCCCGCATCCTCGGGCCGACCTACAACGAATATGCTTCGGTGTTGGCGGCTGCGGAATGGGACGTCGAGGAGGTCAGCGAACTCGACGCGCTGGCGGGGGCGGATCTTGCCATCGTCGTCAACCCCAACAATCCCGATGGCCGCTCTCATACGCGGAAGGATCTGCTTGCGCTGCTGCCGCGCGTCGGTCGTCTCGTGGTCGACGAGAGTTTTGCCGATGCTGTTCCCGAACTCTCGCTCGCCTCCGACGCCGGTCAGCCGGGGCTGCTGATCCTGCGCTCCTTCGGCAAGTTCTATGGCCTCGCCGGCCTGCGGCTCGGCTTTGCGATCGGCCATGAGCTCGACATCATCGAACTGGCGAGGGTATGCGGCCCGTGGCCGGTATCGGGCGCGGCGATTTCGATCGGCTGCCGTGCCTTGCGGGATGAGGCTTGGGCCAAGGCGACGTCAGCGCGGCTTGTGCGGGATTGCGCGCGTCTCGATGAAATGGTGCAAGGGCAGGGCTGGCGGCTCATCGGCGGCGCGCCGCTCTTTCGTCTCTATGAGACGCCCGACGCGCGCGCCGCGCAGGACAAGCTTGCACGTGGCCATATCTGGTCGCGTGTCTTTGCCGACAATCCAACCTGGCTGCGCCTCGGGCTTCCCGGGCCTGAGACCGAATGGGAGCGTCTCGCCGAGGTCCTAGCGCGCTAGCGCGAGCAGGCCTTCGACGTCGAGATGTTGTTCGATGTGATCGGCGAGGGCATCCAGCGCGCTCTCGACCCTCGCGTGATAGGGCTCGTCGCCCGGCGCAATGCCGAGCTTCGCCAGATACGCCCTGCGAAACTCGTCCGACGTGAACAGGCCGTGCAGATAGCTGCCCTGCACGCGGCCATCAATCGAGATCGCGCCCTCCGGCTCGCCGTTCAGTGTTGTGAACGGGCGGGCGCGATCGGGCCCATCGGTGCTGCCGATGTGGATTTCGTAAGCCGCGATCGGCTGCCCGGTCGCCGCATGCACGGCCGCGACACGCGTCAACGTCTTCTGCGGGCTCATCACCGTTTTGACATCGAGCAGCCCGAGGCCCGGCGCTTCGCCCGCGGGACCTTCGATGCCTTCGGGGTCGGCGACGCTGCGGCCCAGCATCTGATAGCCGCCGCAGAGACCGAGCACGTGGCCGCCCCTGCGATGATGTGCGAGCAGGTCGATGTCCCAGCCCTGGACGCGCAGGAAGGCGAGATCGCCGCGGGTGGATTTTGAGCCTGGGATGATGACGAGCCTGACATCACCCGGGATCGCTTCGCCCGGACGCACCATCACAAGATCGACACCCGGCTCGAGCTTGAGGGGATCGAGATCGTCGAAATTGGCGATCCGTGACAGTGCGAGGCAGGCGATCTTACATCGGCCGGGCTTGCGCGCATCACTCAGGCCCAGCGCGTCCTCGGCCGGCAGCTCGCCGGCGCGTGCGAACCAGGGCAGCACGCCGAGGCCGCGCCACGCAGTCTTTTGCTCGATCAGTCTGTAGCCATCATCGAATAGCGTGGGGTCGCCGCGGAACTTGTTGATGACAAAGCCCTGGATCATCGCGGCATCGTCGGGATCGATCACCGTCTTGATGCCGACGAGCTGGGCGATGACGCCGCCGCGGTCGATGTCGCCGACCAGCACGACCGGCACCTCGGCCTTGCGGGCAAAGCCCATGTTGGCGATGTCGGCCTTGCGCAGATTCACCTCGGCCGGGCTGCCGGCGCCTTCGACCAGAACCAGATCAGCGCGTGCCTTCAGCCGCTCAAAGCTCTCCAGCACGGCGCCCATCAGCGATGGCTTCATCGCCGCATAGTCGCGCGCCCGCGCGGTCGCGATGCGTTTGCCCTGCACGATGACCTGCGCGCCGACGTCGGTCTCCGGCTTGAGCAGCACCGGGTTCATGTCGGTGTGCGGCTCGACGCCGGCGGCGAGCGCCTGCAGCGCCTGCGCACGGCCTATCTCGCCGCCATCGACCGTGACGGCAGCATTGTTCGACATGTTCTGCGGCTTGAAGGGGAGCACGCGTAAGCCCCGCCGCGTGAAGGCGCGCGCAAGGCCGGCGACGATGAGCGATTTGCCCACGTCCGAGCCGGCCCCCTGGATCATCAGCACGCGTGCCATTGCGTTTAGAACTCGACGCCGGCCTGCGCCTTGATGCCGGAGCGGAAAGGGTGCTTGACCAGCGTCATCTCGGTGACGAGATCGGCGATCTCGATCAGCTCGTCCTTGGCGTTGCGCCCGGTGAGCACGACATGCGTCATCGGCGGCTTCGCGGTCTTGAGGAAATCGACCACCTCGGCGATGTCGAGATAGTCGTAGCGCAGCGCGATGTTGATCTCGTCGAGCACGACCATGCGCAGCCGCTCATCGGCGATCAGCGCCTTGGCCCTCTCCCATCCGGCGCGTGCCGCCGCGATGTCGCGGGCGCGATCCTGTGTCTCCCAGGTGAAGCCTTCGCCCATCGCGTGGAACTGGCAGAGCTCGCCAAAATGGCCGGTGAGCAGCCGCCGCTCCCCGGTATCCCAGGCGCCCTTGATGAACTGCACGACGGCGCAGGGCAAGCCATGGGCGACGCAACGCACGATCATGCCGAAAGCCGAGGAGGATTTGCCCTTGCCGGCGCCGGTGTGGACGATGATGAGGCCCTTTTCGCCACTCTTGGTCCCCATGATCTTGTCGCGGGCGACCTTGATCTTCGCCATTTTGGCGGCGTGCTTTGCGTCAGTCTTGGCGTCGGCTTCGTCGGCCGTTTGGATATCCGGTTCAGGCGTCATGGGACGAGAGTCCTTCGGCTTGACAAGAGGCGGCCACCGGCAAATGGTGGCCCAGCGTTGGTTCCTGTCCTACGACAGGCGAAGAGGGAATGCGATAGGGTCCGAATCGGCAAGATTGGGGTCCAAAATGCAGCCGCCCCCGCGACCGTGACCGGAGAGATGCCCGAAGCCACTGATCCCCTGGGATCGGGAAGGCGGGGATCGAAGGGCAAAGACCCTGCTCCGCAAGCCGGGAGACCTGCCAGCGCGGACGAGTTTTGGACCGGCGGACGGGGTGTTCCGCGACGGGGAAGCGGCCTCGCAAGTCAGGGTCCGTGCGCCTCTTCGCCTCCCGCTGAATAATCTGGAAGAGGCGATGACCGTCACACTTCATGTCTGCATCACCTGCCGCGCCGGCCAGACGCTGGGCGAGGGCGAGGTCACGCCCGGCAAGCGCCTGCATGGGGCGATTCTGGAAGCCGGCGTGCCCGAGGGCGTCAGCGTGGTTCCCGTCGAATGCCTGTCTGCATGCAGCCAGGGCTGCTCGGTCGCGCTCAGCGCGCCCGGCCGCTGGTCCTATGTCTATGGTCGGCTGTCGGATGCGAATGCGCAGGACGTGGTCGCGGGCGCCGCAGCCTATGCCGCCGCGCCCGATGGACTCGTGCCTTGGCGCAGCCGGCCGGAAATCTTTCGCAAGCAATCGCTTGCCCGCATTCCCCCCATCGCCGTGTTGCCGGAGGCCGCTGAATGAACTCGCTCGCAAAAGTCCCGGTCACTGTCGTCACGGGCTTCCTCGGCTCCGGCAAGACGACGCTGATCCAGCATCTGCTCAGCAATGCGGGCGGCAAGAAGCTCGCCGTGCTCGTCAACGAGTTCGGCAGCGAAGGCGTCGACGGCGAGATCCTGAAGTCCTGTGCGGACGCGAACTGCCCGGAGGAGAACATCGTCGAACTCGCCAATGGCTGCATCTGCTGCACAGTCGCGGACGATTTCATTCCGACCATGGAGCAATTGCTGGCGCGCCCGGTGCGGCCCGATCACATCCTGATCGAGACCTCGGGGCTGGCGCTCCCGAAGCCGCTGCTCAAGGCGTTCGACTGGCCGGAGATCCGCTCACGCATCACGGTCGATGGCGTGATCGCGCTGGCCGATGCCGAGGCCGTCGCCGCCGGCCGGTTCGCGCCCGATCCCGATGCAGTCGAGGCGCAGCGCGCGGCGGACGAGAATCTGGATCACGAGACGCCGCTGTCCGAAGTGTTCGAGGATCAGATCGCATGCGCCGATATCGTGCTGTTGACCAAGGCCGATCTTGCGGGCGCGGCAGGCATTGAAGCTGCCAAGGCCGCCATCAGCGCCGAGATGCCGCGGCGCGTGCCGATGTTGCCCATCACCGACGGCGCGATCGATGCGCGCGTCATCCTCGGTCTCGGTGCTGCCGCGGAGAACGATCTTGCCGCGCGTCCCTCGCACCATGACGGCGAGGAGGAGCACGAGCATGACGATTTTGCTTCGGTCGTCATTGATCTTCCTGAAGTCACCGATATCGATGCATTGGTCGTATCCGTCCAGCGCCTTGCGCGGGAACAGAACGTGCTACGCGCCAAGGGCTATATCGCCGTCGCGGGCAAGCCGATGCGGCTGTTGCTGCAGGCGGTCGGCGAGCGCGTGCGGCATCAGTTCGACAAGCCCTGGGGCGCAGGTCTCAGGCAGTCAAAGCTCGTGGTGATCGGCGAGCACGGAGATATCGATGAGGCCGCGATAAGGGCAGGATTGACGATCTGATGCACGTCGTCTTCCGCGAGAGCCGCGGTCTGGAGGAGACCGCAACGCCAAGGGATATCGGCCAGGACCCGGCCGATCTCGTGGTGCTCTCGTATTCTGATTCCGACCTTGCCGCATTCGCTGCCGGCTGGCGGCGCGGTCGCATTAGCCTGCCGTCGCTGCGCCTGGCCAATCTCGCGGAACTGCGTCATCCGCTGTCTGTCGACACCTATATCGAGCGTACGCTGGCGCATGCGCGTGGCATCCTGGTGCGCTTGATCGGCGGTGAGTCCTATTGGCCGTACGGGCTCGCGGCGCTCCAGCAGCTCGCCAAGGATCGCAACATCGTGCTGGCCGTGCTGCCGGCCGATGGCCGCGACGACATCAGGCTGGATGCCTATTCGACCTTACCGGTCTCGACGCTACGCCGGCTCAAGGTGCTCTGCGATGCCGGCGGTCCCGTCGCGGCGCAAGCGGCGATTGCGCAGCTCGCGCTGGCCTCGGGGCTCTATGCCGGTCCGGTCACCGGTGAGATGGTCGTGCCCGAGATGGGTTTTTACGATCCGGCGCGTGGCGTGATCGCCGCGCCAATACCGAACGAGGGAAAGCCGTCCGCGCTGGTGACGTTCTATCGCTCCTATCTCACTGCCGCGGACACCGGCCCGGTCGATGCGTTGATTGCGGCGCTGCGCGAGAAGGGCTTTGACACGCATGGCGCGTTCGCCACCTCGCTGAAAGGCGCCGGCGTCGCCGACTGGTTGCGGGCGCATCTCGGCAAGAATCCTCCCGCAGCGATCGTCAATGCGACGGCGTTTTCGGCAATGGGTGACGACGGCACCACGCCGTTCGATGCCGCGCCGTGTCCCGTGTTCCAGGTCGCGCTTTCGTCGGCGCGCCGCGAAGGCTGGGCGGAGTCGCTGCGCGGCCTGTCGCCCGGCGATCTCGCGATGCATGTGGTTCTACCCGAGGTCGATGGCCGCCTGTTCGCGGGCGTGGTGAGCTTCAAATCGGCGGCCGCGCGCGATCCCGATCTGCAATTTTCGCATCTGGCTCACAGGCCGGATGAAGAGCGCGTGAAGGCGGTCGCCGCCCGCGCTGCGGCCTGGCATCGCCTCGCGGAGAAGCCGGCGTCCGAAAAGCGGCTGGCCATCGTGCTCTCGAACTATCCGGGCCGTCCGCACCAGATCGCGCACGCGGTTGGTCTCGATGCGCTGGCGTCGGTCGAAGCATTTATCTCTGATCTCGCAGAGACGGGATACGAGATTGCACCGGTTCAAGATCTTGGCGGGAGATTGCTGACGCGGACCTTGACGTGGAGTGTCGCCGAATATCGCGCCGCACTCTCCTGGCTGCCGCAATCACTGCAGAACGATCTCGCGCAGGCCTGGGGCGCGCCAGAGAGTGACCCGAGCTGCCGCGACGGCCTGTTTCACTTCGCTGCAATCCAATCCGGCCGATCCATGATCGCGGTTCAGCCCGAGCGCGGTGAGGCGGCCGCGCGCGATGCCGACTATCACGATCTCGCTCGCACGCCACGCCATGCCTATGTCGCGTTCTACCTGTGGCTCCGCGCGCAGGAGAGTGATGCCGTCGTGCACATGGGCGCCCATGGCACGCTGGAATGGCTGCCCGGAAAGTCCGTGGCGCTGTCCTCAAGCTGCTGGCCTGAGGTGCTGACTGGCGATCTGCCCGTAATCTATCCCTTCATCGTCAACGATCCCGGCGAGGCCGCACAGGCCAAGCGGCGCACCGGCGCTGTCACCATCGGCCATCTGCCGCCGCCGCTCGAAACATCCGCGGTGCCGGAAGGCCTGCGCCGTCTCGAACGGCTGCTCGACGAATATTCGACGGCCGATGGTCTCGATCCCGCCCGCCGCGAGCGCTTGATCGCTGCAATCCGCGACGAAGCGCGCACCGCGGGCCTCGAAGACGATCTCGGCCTGGAAGCAACGGCAGCTCCGGCCGAAGCCATTCCGCGGATCGATCGGTTCGTCTGCGATCTCAAGGAAAGCCAGTTTGGCGATGGTCTGCATGTGTTCGGCCGTGGCGCCTGCGGCCATGCCGAGCGCGACGCGCTGCGCGCCGCGCTTGCCGGCCGGCGCGTCGCCCCGGGTCCGTCAGGGTCACCCTATCGCGGACGGCAGGACGTGCTGCCGACGGGACGCAATCTGTTCGCCGTCGATCCGCGCGCAGTGCCGACGCCGTCGGCGCATGCGCAAGGCATCAAGCTCGCCGAAGAGCTGCTGCGCCGCCATTTGCAGGATCACGGTGACTGGCCGAAGGGCCTCGTCGTCGATCTCTGGGGCTCCGCGACCATGCGCACCGCGGGCGAGGAGTTTGCGATGGCGCTGCATCTGGCCGGCCTCGCGCCGCGCTGGGATCATGCTTCCGGCCGTATCGTCGGATATGACATCATCGCGCCGGCCGAGCTCGGCCGTCCCCGCATCGACGTGACGCTGCGTGTCTCGGGCCTGTTCCGCGATGTCTTCGCAGGCCTTGCCCAATTGTTCGAGGCGGGCACTGAAGCCCTCGCTGCGCGCGAGGAGGGCGACGAGAATCCCTATCGTCACCGCGCCTCGCGCGTGTTCGCGCCGCGGCCCGGACAATATGGCGTCGGGGCGATATCAGATGTCTTCACGCCGGAGACGCGCGATGCCGCGGGTGAGGCCTGGCTGTCGGCCTCATCCTGGGCATTCACAGCCGATGGCGAAATCAAGCCCGATCGCGCCGGTATCGAGCAGCGGCTCGCATCCGCAGATGCGTTTGTCCATGCCCAGGACCTGCCGGAAACCGATCTCCTGCTCGCTGCCGACTATGCCGCACACGAAGCCGGCGTTGCCGCCGCTGCGGCACATCTTGGCGCAGCGCAGCCATCGCTCTATCACCTCGACACGACGCGACCCGACGAGCCGCATGCGCGCACGCTGACCGAGGAGATCTCACGCGTCGTCCGTGCCCGCGCCGCCAACCCGGCCTGGATCGCCGGCATGATGCGCCATGGTTTTCGCGGGGCTGCCGAGATATCGTCGACGCTGGAGCACATGGCCGCCTTCGCTCATCTGGCAGATGCCGTGCCGCCGCATTTGTTCGATCTCTATTATGACGCGACGCTCGGCGATGCTGACGTCCGTGCCTTCATGGCCCGGGAAAACCAGGCGGCGCTCGCCGCGATGGAAACCTGCTTCACCCGCCTGCACGAAGCTTCGCTCTGGCGAACACGCCGCAATTCGATTGCGGCCGCGCTGAAGGAGGCATCATGAGCGCGGCTTCGGTTAAGGGCTGGTGCCCCGGCGCTATCAGGCCGATGCCATCCGGCGACGGGCTCGTGGTCCGCGTCCGTCCGTTCGGCGGGCGGCTCGACGCGGCGCAGGCTGCCGGACTTGCTGATCTCGCCGAGCGTCACGGCAACGGGCTCATCGATGTGACCAGCCGCGCCAATCTGCAGATCAGGGGCGTCAGCGAGAACAGCCATCGGCTGCTGCTCGACGGGCTCGCGCAACTGAGCCTTCTCGATCCGGATGCCGGCACCGAAGCCCGGCGCAACATCCTGGTCACGCCGTTCTGGCGTGACGGCGACGAGACACAGGCACTCGCCGCCGAGCTCGAAGAGGCGCTGGCGGACAGCATGCTGGAGCTGCCTGTGAAATTCGGCTTCGCCATCGATGACGGCAAGTCGCGCGTGCTTGCCGGCAATTCCGCCGATGTGCGGATCGAGCGTGACGCTGCCGGCGGTCTCCTCGTGCGCGCGGACGGCGCGAGGTTCGGCCGCAGCGTCGCACGCGGCGAAGCTGTCGCGACTGCGCTTGCCATCGCGCGCTGGTTCGCCGCGTCCGCTGTCAGCGATGGACGGGGGCGGATGGCGACGCATCTGGCCGCCGGCGCAAACTTGCCTGCGGCGCTGCGCGGCGAGATGGAGCCTGCGCCTATCATGGCCGCCGCGCGTCCGGGCCTTTATCCGCAAGGCGCCATGGTCGGCGTCGCCTTCGGTCAGTTCTCGCATGCGACGCTCAACCAACTCTCCGGTTGCGGGCATGCGCTGCGGATGACGCCGTGGCGGATGGTGTTGAGCGAGGGCAAGCGGACGATGCCGTCGGCGCCCGGCCTGATCACCGAACCCTACGACCCGGCGCTGCGCGTCATCGCCTGCAGCGGCGCGCCGCGCTGTCGCGAGGCCCATGGCGACACCCGCGCGCTGGCCGCGGCGCTGACGCACAACATCGGCGCGGCTGCGCAGCTTCACGTCTCCGGCTGCGCCAAGGGCTGCGCCCATTCCGGCGCGGCGGCGATCACGCTGGTCGCGACCGCTCAAGGATTCGATCTCGTGCGCGGCGGCTCGACGCGCGACGAGCCCGTCCTGCGCGGACTCGATCGCGAGGACGTGGTTCGCGATCCCTCCATCCTGATGGGAGGGAACTGATGCCGCATCGTTACGAGACCGATGGCGCGGCGATCTACCGGCAATCCTTTGCGACCATCCGCGCCGAGGCTGATCTTGCGCGCTTCACGCCTGACGAGGAGCAGGTGGTGGTGCGGATGATCCATGCCGCCGGCATGGTCGGCCTGGAGGCGCACATCCGCTTTACGCCCGGCATGGCGACCGCTGCACGCGCAGCGCTACAGAAGGGCGCACCCATCCTGTGCGACGCGCGCATGGTCTCGGAGGGAATTACGCGGGCGAGATTGCCCGCAGCCAATGCCGTTATCTGCACGCTCGGCGACGAGACGGTGCCCGCGCTGGCGCAGTCCATGCGCAACACGCGCTCCGCCGCCGCATTGGAGCTGTGGCGTCCGCACCTCGATGGCGCGATCGTTGCGATCGGCAATGCTCCAACGGCGCTGTTTCACCTGCTCAACATGCTGGAGGACCAAAACTGTCCGCGGCCTGCGGCGATCATCGGCTGCCCGGTCGGCTTCGTCGGTGCGGCAGAATCCAAGGCGGCGCTGATGGCCGATCCGCCGGTGCCGGCGCTGGCCGTCGAAGGCCGCCTCGGCGGCTCCGCGATCACGGTGGCCGCCGTGAACGCGCTCGCGAGCCGGAGCGAATAGTCATGGGACGCATTATCTGCTGCGGTCTCGGCCCCGGTGATCCCGATCTAATGAGCGTGCGCGCCGATCGAACCGTGCGAGGCGCCAAGCACGTTGCCTATTTCCGCAAGAAGGGCAGGCCCGGTCAGGCGCGGCGCATCGTCGAGGGCATGCTGGCCGCCGATGTCACCGAATATCCCATGGAATATCCGGTGACGACGGAGATCGCGTTTGACAGTGCCGACTACGTCCAGCTGCTGTCAGGCTTCTACGACGAATGGGCCGAGCGGCTGGCGCGGCTGTCGCGCGCCGTCGATGTCGTCGTGCTGTGCGAGGGCGATCCCTATTTCTACGGCTCCTTCATGCATCTGCACGCGCGCCTGCAGGGTCGCGTCGAGATCGAGGTGATCGCCGGCATTCCCGGCATGGTCGGCTGCTGGAACGGCGTCGGCCAGCCGATCGCGCTCGGCGACGACGTCACGACGGTGCTGATGGGCACGCTTCCCGAAGCCGAGCTCGAACGCCGCATGCGCGATTCCGATGCGCTCGTCGTCATGAAGACCGGCCGCAATCTCGCAAAAGTGCGCCGCGCGCTCGCATCCGCAGGCCGGCTCGACGATGCCTGGCTGGTCGAGCGCGGCACCATGCCGGGCGAGCGCGTGGCGCGGCTCGCCGAGATCGATGCCGCCGATTGTCCCTATTTTGCGATCGTGCTGGTTCACGGCAAGGGCCGGCATCCGGACGCTGCCGAATGACGGGCACGCTGACCATCGCGGGCCTCGGCCCGGGTAGCGAGGCGCTGGTGACGCCGGAGGTTTCCGTCGCGCTGGCCGCTGCGACCGATATCCTGGGCTATGCGCCTTATGTGGCACGCATCGCGCCGCGGCCGGGACTCACGCTGCATCCGTCCGACAATCGCGAGGAGTTGCAGCGCGCGCGTGAGGCGCTGCGCCTAGCCGCCGAAGGCGGGCAGGTTGTGGTCGTCTCTTCCGGCGATCCCGGCGTCTTCGCCATGGCGTCGGCCGTGTTCGAGGCGCTCGAACAGGCGCCGCATCTTCAGGACCTGCCGATCCGCGTGCTGCCTGGCATCACCGCGATGCTGGCCGCCGCCGCGCGCGCCGGTGCGCCGCTCGGCCATGACTTCTGCGCCATCAATCTCTCCGACAATCTCAAGCCGCGGGCGGTGATCGAGAAGCGCCTGCGGCTCGCGGCGGAAGCGGATTTTTCGATTGCGATATACAATCCACGTTCGCCGAGCCGGCCGGAGGGATTTGGCCGCGCGCTTGCGGTATTGAAGGAAGCCGGCTGCGGCGAACGGCTCGTGATCTTCGCCCGTGCCGTCAGCGCTGCCGACGAGAAGATCGTCAGCGTGAGGCTGAACGAAGCGGCGCCCGAGATGGCCGACATGCGCACGCTGGTGATCGTCGGCAATTCGCAGACGCGCCGCGTCGGTCGCTGGGTTTACGCACCGAGGCAGGTCCGATGACCGAGCCACTGCATCACCTCAGCAACGCTCTCCACGCGCGGCCTTTCGGGCAGCTCTGGCCGGGAGATCATGATCACTGGCAGGCCGAGCAGGCGAGCAGCATCGATCTTGGCGCGCGCGCCGTCGCCACCGGAATTGCGGGCCACGATCCAGGCGATCTTGCGCGCGCGCAGCATCTCCAGTTCGCCGTCGAGCGTGAACGGCCCGCGCGAAACGATGACATCGGCGGCGAAGGGCAGCGCCCCTTCAGGCGGATCGACGAACCGCAGCGTGTAGGCATGTTGCGGCCTGCTTGCGAACGGCGCGATGTGCTGGCGGCCAATGGCGAGGAACACGTTCGCGGGCGCTTCGGACAGCGCGGCGGCCGCTGCGTCGACATCAGCCGCGTCGATCCAGCTATCGCCGGGCGCCTTTGTCCAAGGCGCGCGCTCCAGCGCGATCAGCGGCGTGCCGGTTTGGGCGCAGGCCTCGATCGCGTTGCGGCTCATCTCGACCGCAAAAGGATGAGTCGCGTCGATCACATGCGTGATGCCGTCGCGCCTGATGGTATCGGCAAGCCCGCTCACGCCGCCGAAGCCGCCGCTACGCGTCGGCAGCGGTTGATCGGCAGGAGCGCGGGTACGGCCGCCATAGGAATAGACGGCATCGATGCCTGCGCGCGCGATCTCCACGGCGAGCACGTTCGCGTCGGCAATTCCGCCCAGAATGAGGGCGCGCATCATGTCTGATCCCTGGCTGACCATCATCGGTATCGGCGAAGATGGCCTTGCCGGGCTGTCGGACGCAAGCCGAAAGGCGCTCGCCAATGCGGAAACCGTCTTCGGCGGCGAGCGGCATCTCGCGCTTGCAGACGTCGGAAGCCGTGGCCGGGCGTGGCCCGTCCCGTTCGATGCTGAAATCGTGTTGAGCTGCCGCGGACGACCGACGGCGGTGCTCGCCTCCGGCGATCCGTTCTGGCACGGCGCCGGTGCAGGTCTTGCCGAGAAGCTGGGTGGCGGCGAGTGGATCGCGTATCCCGCGCCATCGGCCTTCTCACTCGCTGCGGGGCGGCTTGGCTGGCGGCTCGAAGCAACCACATGCCTTGGCCTCCATGCCGCACCATTCGAGCGTCTCGTCCCCCATCTGGCGCAAGATGCGCGCATCATTTGCCTGCTGCGCGACGGGAAGGCCGCCGGCGATCTCGCCAAATGGCTGACGCAGCGCGGATGGGGTGCCTCCCTCGTGTGGACTCTCGAGGCGCTTGGCGGGCCGCGCGAATATATTGATCAGCACCGCGCCGATCTGTTTGCTCAGGATATTGCCGGGAAGCTGGTTGCGGTGGCGGTGCAGGCGCGGGGAGGCCAGGGTATTCCCCGAAGCTCCGGATTGCCGGACGATCTCTTCGTTCATGACGGCCAGATCACCAAGCGGCCGGTGCGCTCGCTCGCGCTCTCGGCACTCGCGCCGCGTCCGGGCGAACGGTTGTGGGATATCGGTGCCGGTTCGGGCTCGATCTCGGTAGAGTGGGCGCTCTGCGGGGGAACTGCGATCGCGGTCGAGGCGCGCGAGGATCGCGCCGCGAACATCCACAGCAATGCGGCGGCGTTCGGGTCGGCGCACCGGATCATTGTCGTCACAGGACAAGCGCCGGAAGCGCTGGCGACGTTGGATTTGCCTGACGCGGTCTTCATCGGTGGCGGCCTCGATCGTGCGATGTTCGATGCGATCTGGTCGCGCCTGTCGCCGGGCGCGCGACTGGTCGCGCATTCCGTGACGCTGGAGACGGAAGGATTGCTCGCCGAAATGCATCGGCAGCACGGCGGCGATCTGCTTCGGGTGGAGATCGCGCATGCCGCCCCGCTCGGCCGTTACCGCTCGTGGGAGCCGGTGCGGCCGGTGGTGCAGTGGAGTGTGGTCCGATGAAGGTCGCCGGGCTCGGATTCAGAAAAGACGTGACGCTCGCCTCGTTGCGAGAGGCGCTTGCAGCTGCCGGCGGTCCGGAGGGCCTTGGGGCCGTTGCTACGGTCAGCGACAAGGCCGATGCGGAGGCCCTGAAGCAGCTCGCGCGCGAGTGCGGCGTGCCGATCAGGGCGGTATCGGCCGATGAACTCGCGCGGATCGACACGCCGACGCAGTCGGAGCTCGTCGTCGAAAAGTTCGGCACCGGCTCCGTTGCCGAAGCGGCGGCGCTTGCAGCAGCCGGCGCTCGTGCGCGGATCATCGCGACGCGTGTGGTCTCGCAGGATCGCACCGCGACCGCGGCAATCGCCGAAGGAGATGGCCCATGACGGTGCATTTCATCGGCGCCGGGCCCGGCGCACCTGACTTGCTGACCTTGCGCGGGCGCGATTTGATCGCCGCTTGCCCGGTCTGTCTCTATGCGGGATCGTTGGTGCCCGAAGGCGTGTTGGCGCATTGTCCGCCGGGTGCGCGCATCGTCAACACCGCGCCGCTGTCGCTTGACGAAATCATCGCGGAGATTGCCGCCGCGCATGCCGAGGGCAAGGACGTCGCGCGGCTGCATTCCGGCGATGTCTCGGTCTGGTCGGCGATGGGCGAGCAGCTTCGCCGCCTGCGCGCGCTCGACATTCGCTTCACGGTGACGCCGGGCGTGCCATCCTTCTCCGCGGCAGCGGCCGCGCTTGAGGCCGAGCTGACATTGCCCGGCCTTGCGCAAACAGTTGTGCTGACGCGCACGCCGGGCCGCGCCAGCGCGATGCCAGAAGGCGAGAAGCTCGCGGCATTCGCCGCGACCGGCGCGGTGCTCGCCATCCATCTGTCGATCCATTTGCTTGACAAGGTCGTCGCCGAGCTCACGCCGCACTATGGCGCGGACTGCCCGGTTGCCATCGTCTGGCGCGCGAGCTGGCCAGACCAGCGCATCGTTCGCGCGACGCTCGGCACGCTCGATGCGGCTGTGGGCAGCGAAATGGAGCGCACCGCGCTGATCCTGGTCGGCAAAACGCTGGACGCTACGGATTTCGACGAGAGCCGACTCTATGCCGCCGACTACGATCGCCGCTACCGGCCTGTTGGTGCCGAGCCGCGTTTTCCGGAGGCATCGTGATGCCGGCAGGCCTCGTCATCTCCGCGCCGGCCTCGGGCGTCGGCAAGACCACGCTGACGCTGGCGCTCGCGCGCGCCTGGCGCAATCGCGGCTTGAACGTGCAGTGCTTCAAGAGCGGCCCCGACTATATCGATCCTGCCTTCCATGCCGCGGCCACGGGGCGCGCTTCGGTCAATGTCGACAGCTGGGCGATGGATCGCGCGACGATCGCGCATCTCATCAGCCGCGGTACGGATGCCGATATCGTGCTGGCCGAGGGCTCGATGGGCCTGTTCGATGGCGTCGCCGCGCGCGGTGTCTCCGGCACCGGTGCGACCGCCGACATTGCAGAGATGCTGGGCTGGCCGGTGGTTCTGGTGATCGATCCCTCCGGGCAGGCGCAGACGGCAGCGGCCATCGCCGCGGGCCTGCGTGATTATCGCGCCGGCGTACGCCTTGCCGGGGTCGTGCTCAACCGCGTCGCCAGCCCACGCCACGAAGACCTGGTGCGGCGTGCGCTCAATGACGCCGGCATTGCCGTGTTCGGCGCGCTGCCGCGCTATGCCGAGATCAGCCTGCCGAAGCGGCATCTCGGTCTGGTGCAGGCCGAGGAGCAGGCCCAGATCGGCAAGCTGATCGACGAGGCTGCGCGCTTTGTCGCCGAGCATGTCGATCTCGACGCGGTGCTGCGGGCGGCTGCGACATGGTCGCCTCAAGCTGCGTCGAACGGCCTGAACGTGACGCCGCCCGGCCAGCGCATCGCGTTGGCCCGCGACGCTGCGTTCTCGTTCGTCTATCCTCATATGCTGGAAGCCTGGCGTGCGGCCGGCGCGGAGATCTCGACATTCTCGCCGCTGGCCGATGAGACGCCCGATGCAAGCGCCGATGTGTGCTGGCTGCCCGGCGGCTATCCGGAGCTTCATGCCGGCGGGATCGCCGCGAATGCGCGCTTCCGCAGCGGCCTGCGCGCCTTTGCCGAGAGGCGACCTGTGCATGGCGAATGCGGGGGGTATATGGTGCTGGGCACAGCTTTGATCGACGCCGACGGTATCAGGCACGAGATGACGGGCCTGCTTGGCCTCGAGACCAGCTTTGCCAGGCGTCGCATGCATCTGGGCTATCGTCTCGCCAGGCTGGCTGCGCCGATGCCGGGACACGCGACCGGCGCACGCCTGCGCGGACATGAGTTTCACTATTCGACCATCGTCGCGCAGCCCGATACGCCGCTGGCGGTCGTGCACGATGCAACGGGCGCGGTCATCGCCGAGACCGGCTCGCGGCGCGGGCACGCCACCGGCACGTTCTTCCATCTGATCGCGGAGGACCGGTGAGCGGTTTTGTCTCCTTCGTCTCCGCCGGCCCCGGCGATCCCGAGCTTCTCACCCTCAAGGGCGCCGCGCGGCTGCGCGAGGCAGACGTCGTGCTCTATGACGATCTCGCCTCAGGTGCGATCCTGGATCTGGCCCGGCCCGGTGCCAATCTCGTCGCTGTCGGGAAACGGGCAGGGCGCCCCTCGACAAAGCAGCACCACGTCAACCGCCTCTTGGTCGACTACGCCGCGACGGGGGCGCGGGTCGTGCGGCTGAAGTCGGGCGATGCCGGTATCTTTGGCCGGCTCGAGGAAGAGCTCGAGACGCTGCGCGAAGCCGGCATCGCCTACGAGATCATTCCCGGCGTCACCTCGGCCTGCGTTGCCGCCGCGCAGGCCGGCATCCCGCTGACGCGTCGCCACACCTCGCGCCGCGTGCAGTTCGTCACCGGTGCCGACGTCACCGGCGAACTGCCGCCAAATCTAAACTGGACGGCGCTGGCCGATGCCGACGCGACGACGGTGGTCTATATGGGCCGGCGGACGTTTCCGGCGCTCGTCGCCAAACTGATCGAGCACGGTCTCTCACCGGGCACTTCGGCGCTGTTCGCGGAATCCCTCGGCCGTGCCGACGAGCGGCTGGTCCGCACGACGATTGCCGAGCTCGCCGAGCAACTGGCGCGGGGCGGCGCTGCCTCCACGGCCGCCGTCATCATGTTCGGCGCGCTCGCGGAGGGCGGATCGTCATGATGACGCTCTCCCTGATCGGTATCGGTTGCGGCGATCCGGAGCAGCTCACGCGCGCTGCGGTTCAAGCGATCAATGCCGCTGATCTCGTGCTCATCCCGCGCAAAGGGACGGCAAAATCCGATCTCGCCGATCTCAGGCGGACGATCTGCGCCGATGTGCTGACGAGCAAAAACACGCGCATCGCCGAATTCGATCTTCCCGTGCGCGACGCGGGCGAAGCGGATTATCGCAAGGGTGTGGACGATTGGCATGACGCCGTGGCCGCGGCCTGGTCGCAGACGATCGCTGACCATATCGGCGGAGAGGGCAGGGTTGCGTTGCTGATCTGGGGCGATCCCTCGCTCTACGATTCCTCGCTACGCATCGCGCGGCGGCTCAATCCGCTGCCTGAGATCGAGGTCGTGCCCGGCATCACCTCGATCCAGGCGCTGTGCGCGGCCCATGCGCTGCCGCTCAATGACATCGGGGAGCCCTTCCTGGTCACGACGGGGCGGCGCCTGCGCGAAGGCGGCTGGCCAGAGGGCGTCGATACAGTCGTTGTGATGCTCGACGGCGGCACGGCGTTCCAGTCGCTCGATCCGGAAGGTCTTCACATCTGGTGGGGTGCCTATCTCGGCATGCCAGACCAAGCCATCATGGCAGGGACGCTAGCCGAGGTGGGACCGCGCATCGTCGCCGCGCGGCAGGACGCACGCGAGCGGCACGGCTGGATCATGGACAGTTACATTCTCAAGCGCAGGCCATAAGCGAGGCAGCATGTTCCCTGAATGGGTCACCCAGAAATGCCCGGAGACTTCCGCGGTTCATCACGAAGCAGCAATCGCGCGGCAGGCGCAACTGACAAAGCCGACCGGTGCGCTCGGCCGGCTCGAGCAGCTCGCGATCGAGCTTGCCGGCCTGCAGGCGACCGAACAACCGCGTGCGACACGCGTGCCGATCATCGTCTTCGCCGGCGATCACGGCATCGTCGCACAAGGCGTATCGGCGTATCCACAAGCGGTCACCATCGCGATGATGGCGAATTTTGCTGCCGGGGGTGCTGCGATCTCGGTGCTGGCGCGCCAGCTTGGTTCCACCCTTGAAGTCGTCGACGCTGGAACGCTGGCGCAGGAAGAGATGCCGGGCATTGTCGCGGACAAGCCGCGCCACGGCACGCGCGATTTCAGCATTGAGCCTGCGCTGACGCCTGCGGAGCTGGCCTTCGCCTTCGAGGCCGGCCGGCGCGCCGTGACGCGGGCGGAGGCCAACCAGCCCGATCTCCTGATCTTTGGCGAGATGGGCATCGGCAACACCACGACGTCTGCGGCGATCGCGGCAAGCCTGCTCGGTATCAGCGCGGAAGAGATCGCGGGTCATGGCACCGGTGTCGATGCGGCCGGCCGCGCCCACAAGGCGCGTGTGGTGGACGCCGCGATTGGGCGTCACGGCTTGGCGGGTGCTTCACCCGAAAAGATCCTGTGCGCTGTTGGCGGCCTCGAGATCGCGGCGATCTCCGGCGCGATCATCGCGGCTGCGCAGGCGCGCATTCCCGTGCTGATCGACGGTTTCATCGTGTCGGTTGCCGCACTCGCCGCGGTGCGGGTGAACCCATCGTGCCGGCCGTTCTTGCTGCCGTCGCATCAATCGGCGGAGCAGGGGCATCGGCTGGTGCTGCGCGCGCTGAACGTGCAGCCGCTGATCAGCCTCGATCTCAGGCTCGGGGAGGGATCGGGGGCTGCGATCGCGCTGCCGCTGGTGCGGGCGGCCTGCGCCCTTCACAATGAGATGGCGACTTTTGCGCAGGCCAATGTGCCCGAAAGACCTAGCTGACCTGCTGATTGACCGACACGACGCGCCAGCCAGTCGCGAGCCGGTCGATCCGGGTCAGCGACAGCGGATCAATGACGAAGCGCAAGGCTGCCTGCGGCGTCAGATCGAGCGCGATGCAGAGTGCGGCACGAATGGTGCCGGAATGAACGACGAGCGTTGCTGAGCCCGCACCAATCCGCGCGAGGCCGAGCCTGACGCGCGCGATCTGGTCTTCAAAGCTCTCTCCATCGGGCGGCCGGCCGCGTGCCGGGTCGCTCCAGAATTGCGCATAGGTCTCGCCACCGACCGCGGCGAGCTCGTCATGCCGCCGACCCGTCCAGTCGCCAAAGTCCTGCTCGCCGAATTCGGGCACCAGCTCAGGCTCCAGCCCCAGCGCTCGTGCGGTCTCCACCGTGCGTCGCGACGGGCTGGCATAGCTCGCCGCATCGCGCGGCAAGCGCTGGCGCAGTGCCTCCAGCTGCGTGCGATCGGCAAGATCGGCCGGCGCATCAGCCGCGTGGATGGTGCCCGCGACGCCCTCGACGGGGGCATGTCGTATCAACAAAAGGAAGGTCTCGCCTTCCATGCAGATCTCCCAGGGAAGTTGCCCGCTGTGGCTTGTCGCCGCGTCTGGCACATTGACTCCATCTTCGCCGTAATCCTAGATGGCGATGACGGTTTCCCCGAAAGGGGAGGAAAAGGGAATGCGGTGCGGGGATGTTTCCCCAATGCCGTAGCTGCCCCCGCAACTGTGAGCGGTGAATCCTTCGTCACAAGCCACTGGGTCCTCGGTCCCGGGAAGGCGACGAAGCGGTCACGACCCGCGAGCCAGGAGACCTGCCGTCAGCCGTGGTCACACGCGAAGATGTCGGTCGGGGAGT
>Ga0209758_1002056_pt1 | contig 21509 bp, 20 predicted proteins | sample AraplaMF_Col_mMF_FD_184258 | JGI IMG/M metagenome (GOLD analysis project Ga0209758, IMG submission 184258) | Arabidopsis root microbial communities from the University of North Carolina, USA - plate scrape MF_Col_mMF (SPAdes) (version 2) | ecosystem: Host-associated > Plants > Roots > Endosphere...
GAGAACATGTGCCTGACGCCGCGCTCGCTCGGCGTCTATTGCGACGGTGGCTATGCCGATCACATGCTGGTGCCGCATCCACGTTACCTGCTCAATCTCAGAGGACTCGATCCCGCAACGACCGCGCCTTATGCCTGTTCGGGCGTCACCACTTACAGCGCGCTGAAGAAGGTCGAGCAGTATTTCGATACGCCGATCGTGATGTTCGGCGCCGGCGGCCTCGGCTTGATGGCGCTCTCGCTCCTGAAAGCCATGGGCGGCAAGGGCGCGATCATGGTCGATATCGACGTCAGGAAGCGCGAAGCCGCCGAGAAGGCCGGTGCGCTCGCTACCGTCGATCCCAAGGCCCCGGACGCGCTGGAGCAGCTGGCGAAGAAGGCGGGTGGTCCGATCCGCGCCGTGATCGATCTCGTCGGCAATGCCGCGACGACGCAGCTCGGCTTCGACTGTCTGACCAAGGGCGGCAAGCTGGTCATCGTCGGCCTGTTCGGCGGCGGCGCGACCTGGGCGCTGCCGCTGATCCCGATCAAGGCGGTGACGATCCAGGGCAGCTATGTCGGAAATCTGCGCGAGACGCAGGAGCTGCTCGATCTCGTGCGTGCGAAGAAGGTGCCGCCGATCCCGGTGACGAAGGCGCCGCTCGACAAGGCCAACGATGCGCTGCTGCAATTGCAGCAGGGCGCGGTGGTCGGGCGCACCGTGCTGACGCCGTAGTTTGTTCTGTCATTCCGGGGCCGTCCGCAGGACCTAGCCCGGAATCTCGAGATCCCAGGTTCGGCTCTTCGAGCCGCCCCGGGATGACGTCCCCGATACAGGAACCCCCATGTCCGCAAACAACGCCTTCCACATTGCCGTGCTCGCCGGTGACGGTATCGGTCCCGAGGTCATGGCGCCCGCGCTCGAAGTGCTGCGCAAGGTCGGCGACAAGTCGGGCCTGAGCTTCCGCTTCACCGAGGCGCCGGCCGGCGCCAACAACTATCTTGCGACCGGCAAATCGATGCCGGACTCGACCATCAAGCTCTGCGAGGAGGCGGACGCGATCCTGCTCGGGGCCTGCGGCCTGCCGTCGGTGCGCTACCCCGACAACACCGAGATCGCGCCGCAGATCGAGCTGCGCTTCATCTTCGATCTCTATGCCGGCGTGCGGCCCGCACGCCTCATTCCTGGCGTGCCGAGCCCCATCGTCGGTGCCGACCAGCGCGGCATCGATCTCGTGGTAATCCGCGAGTCCACTGAGGGCCTGTTCGCCTCCATGGGCAAGGGCGTCGTCACCCAAGAAGACGCGCGCGAAACTATGGTGATCACGCGCAAGACCTCCGAGCGCCTGTTCGAATTCTCGTTTCGCCTGGCCGAGCGGCGCAAGGCGCGCGGCAAGCCCGGCTCGCTCGCCTGCGTCGACAAGGCGAACGTGTTCAAGGCTTTTGCGTTCTTCCGCGGCATCTTCGACGAGATCGCGCAGAAGCATCCCGGCGTGACGGCCGATCGGCTCTATGTCGATGCCTGCTCGGCGATGCTGGTCAAGCGTCCCTGGGATTTCGACGTGATGGTCATGGAGAACATGTTCGGCGACATCGTCTCCGACATCACCGCGAGCCTGATCGGCGGCCTCGGCATGGCACCCTCGGCCGACATCGGCGACACCTACGCGGTGTTCCAGCCGTGCCACGGCACCGCACCTGACATCATGGGACAGGGCAAGGCCAACCCCACGGGCATGATCCTGTCGGCGGCAATGATGCTGGACTGGCTCGCGGACAAGCACGGCATCGAGAGCGCGACGGAAGCGGGCGAGCAAATCGAGCGGGCGGTCGATCAGGTCTATGCCGGCGGCCTCAAGCCGATGGAATTTGGTGGCAGCAATGGCACCGCCGAGATCACGAAGGCGGTGCTTGGGGCGTTGTAGTTAGAAGCCATGGCAAGGGGCCTTGCGGCCCCTTCTCGTTCACCAGCGGTGCCAGTAGCGATGGCGCCAGCCCCAGGGGCGTCCGTAAAACGGGCGCGGGCCGTAATAGCCGTAGGCGCCGTAGAAGTTCGGACGCCACCAGCAGCGGCCCCAGGGGTTACAGACCCAGCGTACCTGATCGACATGCGCGGCCGGACCGCTCGCAGTCTGGTCCGCCTGCGGGATGCCGTTCGGCATTGCCGCGAGCGCCTGTCCCGACGCCAGCGCGGCACCGCCCAAGGCAGCCAGACCAAGAACAGCAAATTTGAGTTTCATCGCAATCTCCCTCGTTGGTGGCGGAAGAACTTGCGAGGGATCAAGTGGTTGCTATCGCGACAAACCGGGCGAGGAATTTAATCTTCCTGAATGGAAGTTCAGCTTCACCTCCGCTGTTCTTCATTTCCCCCTGAACTGCGGCTTGCGCTTTTCAATGAAGGCCTGCCGGCCCTCGCGAAAATCCGCTGAGTCTATGCAGGCGGTGCCAATCGAGGAGGATCAATAGGTTGTCGTCGCGATGCGGCAGTTCATATCGGATCGGCATCTTTCAACGCCGGTTCAAGCACCGCGGGCTGCTCTTGACGTCCACATCCGCTCCCGGATCACGCTGCAGATCTGGAATTTGAACTCGCTGAAGAACGTCTCCACGCCCCGCCTCTTGGCCTTGGCGTGCTCGGGATCGATCCGCCATTGGTGAAGCGCCTCTTCGGTCTCGAACTCGACGATCGTCACCCGTTCTCCATCGTCAGCAACGAAGCCTTTGTGTGAGATGTAGCCGGGTATCGTCCGCGCCAGTTCGCTCATGCGTTTTGCCATCGGCCCATATTCATCCTGTACGCCGGGATTCATTCGGGTGCGAAATACGGTGACGATCATTAGACAAGCTCCTGTGTGGGACTGCGATCTTTACCGGAAGGGCTAAATCACCTCATACGCGAGGGCAAGCGCCTGCATCTGGCGCCCCAGGGACAACTGCTGCTCGGCTACGCAAATCGATTGCTTGCGCTCGCGGACGAAGCCCGCGATGCTTTGCAGAACGCAAAGCCCCGCGGCACGTTTCGTCTCGGCGCGATGGAGAGCACGGCAGCAGTCAGGCTGCCGGCGCTGTTCAGCCAATACCACCGGCGCCATCCAGAGGTGGTTCTGGAGCTTCGCACCGGCAATCCGCAGGTTCTCGCGAGCGCCATTCTAGCCGGCGAACTCGATGCGGCGCTTGTGGCCGAGCCGATAGCCGACGAGCCCTTTGAGAAGGTGCCGGCCTTCGAGGAGGAGTTGGTAATGATCGCGGCTGCCGATCACCCGCCGATTGGCAAGAAAAGTAGCAACCTGCCACGGACAATCATCGTCTTCGAGCACGGATGCCCGCATCGCAAGCGGCTTGAGGACTGGTACGCAAAACGAAACGAAATGCCGGAGCGCCTAATCGAACTGGGCTCATATCACGCCATGCTGGGCTGTGTCGTTGCGGGAATGGGCGTGGCCCTGATCCCAAAGAGCGTCCTGACCACTTTTCCTGACCGGGGGCTCTTGAGTCTCCATCCATTGGGAAGAACCGAGGATCGGGCGTGGACCGTGCTCATCTGGCGCAAAGGTGCGCGTTCCGCCAACGTTCAGGCCTTGAACGAGATCTTGCAGAGCCCCCGGTTCGCAAGCTCGAGACAAGCGCGAGCCGCCGGAGCTGCTTGAGGCGTCACTTCCCCTGAAACTGCGGCTTGCGCTTCTCCATGAAGGCCTGTCGGCCCTCGCGGAAATCCGCCGAGTCCATGCAGGCGGTGCCGATTGCCTTGATCGCGTCCATGTCGCGGGCGCTTTCGTCCTTCAGCACCTCGGCGATGGTGATCTTGGCTGCCTTGATCGCGAGCGGGGCGTTCTCGGAGATGGTCTGCGCGATCGCCATCGTCTCTCCCCACAGCTGATCGATTGGAAACAGGCGCTCGACGAGGCCGATGCGCAGCGCTTCGGCTGCATCGATGCGCATGCCCGTATACATCAACAGCCTTGCCCAGGACGGTCCGACCAGCGACACCAGGTGCCGCAGGCCGTCATAGCCATAGGCAATGCCGAGCTTTGCCGCGGGAATGCCGAACTGGCTGCCATGCGCGGCGAGGCGGATGTCTGCAAGCATTGCGACCTGCATGCCGCCGCCGAGGCAGAAACCCTCGATGCAGGCGATGGTCGGCTTCGGGTAATTCGCGAGCAGCGCGCGTTGGGCGGCGCTGCGCCTGGCGTACTCTTCGGATGCGGCGGCGTTGTGCCTGACCTTCTCGAACTGGCTGATGTCGGCGCCCGACACGAATGCCTTGCCGCCGGCACCGCGCAGGATCACGACGCGCACCGTCTCGTCGTCGCGCAAGGCCACCAGCGCCTCGCCGAATCCTTCCCACATCTCCAGCGACATCGCGTTGCGCTTGTCCGGATTGTTGAAGGTGATCACGCCTACGCCGTCGATGACCTGCTTCAGGATCTTGCCGTCGGCGTAGGGAGTATCTTGGGAGAGGTCAGGCATCGCGCGCTCGCTTGTCTTCGGGCGAGACGCAATGTGCTGTCAGCCCGAGGCCCGGGTCAACTGCGGCGGGTGAAGAGATCTGCATCCACCCGTGCTGCCATTGCATGCCTACTGCGCCATATGTGCGGTCAGCGGGTGGTTAGCGGCATTGCTGAAGAACGCCGCTTCCTCGGCAGTCGCCTCCAGCAACTGCTCGTCCTGGTTATAGACGTCGTTGCGGAACTGGATGGTCTGGTCCTTGGTCATCCACGCCGTGAGATAAATCCAGGCCACTGGCACCTTTTTGGCCATCGCGACCTCCTGATGCTGCCCGGTGGCGATTTCCGCGTCGATCGCGGCGCGGGTCCATTTCGGCTGGTCCTTGAGCAGCCAGGCGGCGAGATCGCGTACGTTGTCGACGCGCGAGCAGCCGTGAGAATCGAAACGGTAGTCGTCGCTGAACAGATTGCGCTGGTTGGTGTCGTGCATGTAGACCGAATAGGAGTTCGGCATGTCGATCTTGACCGCGCCGAGCGCGTTGAACGTGCCGTTCTGCTGGCGCACCGTGAAGTTCGGTGTGTGCGTGCCCGACCAGTCGACCGAATGCGGATCGATCGGATTGTCGTGGGCGTCGAGCACCTCCATGTGCATGCGCGACAGATAGGTCGGGTCCTTGCGCATGTGCGCGGAGATCTCGGTCTTGGCGATCGAGGAGGGGACCGTCCAGGTCGGATTGAGCACGACGCCGGTGATTTGCGCGGTCAGCGTCGGCGACGGCTTTTCGGTCTTGCCGACGATGACGCGATAGCGCCGCACCACGACGTCGTTCTCGACCGCCTCGGCGTAGGCGGCGGGGATGTTGACCACGACATAACGCTGGCCGAAGCTGAAATTGCTATTCTCGAGCCGCTCGAGCGAGGCTTCCAGCTGGCGAATGCGCTTCTGCACCGGGACGTTCATGGCCGCGAGCGTGCGCGGCGTCATCATGCCCGTGGGCGCGAGACCGTGGCGGGCCTGGAAGCGCTTCACGGCGTCGGCGAGATCCTGGTCGAAGGCGCCGCTCGCTCTGTCGGCGGCGAGGTCGCTGCTGAGGATGAGCCGTTTGCGGAGCAGGTCGTCATTGGGGCCGTGGACGCCGAGCGTGAATTTGGCGTCCGCGGGAATCGTCGGCCAGCCGCCGCGCACCGCAAGGTCGGAATAGCTCAGTGCCGCGTCCTTGATCCGCTGGGCGGTGCCTTCGTCATAGGTCGGCTCGTGCGTCAGCGCGAGCGCCGCGGCGGAGCGGCTCTCGGCGGTCGACGCCGGTGCTGCTGCGGCTGTGGGGGCGGCGGCGTGAGCCGGGTTGGCGGCTGCGGGCACCGCGCCGGACGAACTGTTGGTCTTAGGGCTGCTTTGGCCCGTGGTCTCGGTCTGCGCAAGCGCGGAAGCGCTGGCAAGGAGGCCCATGGCAATGATCACGGCATGGCGTTTCGACATTTATCTGGTTTTCCCATGAGGACGAGGCCCGCAACGGGCACTCGCGTTGGCACGTCCCGGTCGCCGACGCGACACGCGCCGATTCGCTGAAATCGGCGGGACGCTAGGGCATCGAGGTTGCGGTCCCATTAAGCGTGGCACATCGAAGCCGGTGCATCCCTGCACCGGGCTCTCGATAGGTCGCAGCAAGGTCGGGACGGGTTCGCGAAATCAGCGATCTAAGACAGGCGGATGCCGGCAGAACGCAAAGAAAAGGACGGCTAGGCCGCCCCGAAAAGCCAAGACCGTGCGCGCGGATGGCGCGCGGGCCCAAACTGGAGTCGTCATATCTCGCCCAATCCGGCCGCGCCCCCGCGACGCGGCGGATTGAACATCGACCGGAAAGGCCGGACCGTCGACCGCTCAGTCCTCGTTCGCCGCGATCGATTCCATCAGCGAGACGAGCTGACGCTGCACCGTCTGGTCCTTGATCTTGCTGTAGGCGCGCAGCAGGCGGAGGCTGAAAGCCGAATCCAGGAACAGGAGGCTTTCGACTTCGCGGGCCTTGTTGTCGCCGTCATAGAAGAAGGTCACGGGCACATCGAGGGCGGAGGCGATCTGCTGAAGACGAGCCGCGCCGACGCGATTGACGCCTTTCTCGTATTTCTGGACCTGCTGGAAGCTGACGCCGAGCTTTTCGCCGAGCTCAGCCTGCGAGATCTTCATCTCGACGCGCCGCAGACGGATCCGCTTGCCAAGCTCAATGTCCGGCTTGCCGGCACTGCGCTGCTTCATCCTTTTCGCCGCTGCTTTCATCGCTGTTTTCACCTTTGTTCTTCGGTTGAAAATCCCCCGAAGAGCTGGGTCAGGGGTTCGCCCATATACGAGTCCTTGAATTCATGCGGGTGCACGAATTCTTCCTTAAACCACGGGAAGCGAGCCGGATTGAAAGCTTCGATCAGCCAGTCAATCATGTGCCGCACGCGGGGAATCCGGCCGCTACCGGGATGGTAGGACAACCAGATATCCAGCGGCCGGTTCAACTCGACCTCCAGTGGAATCAACTTCCCGCCAAGCGCAATGGCGTAGCTGGGGAAGACGCCGATGCCGGCGCCATTCGCGACCGCCCAGTAGTTGGCGCTCGAGACGTTGGTCTTCATGACCAAAAGGTCACGTTCCGGAACGCCCGGGAAGAAGCTCTCGAATGTTTCCTTGGCGGCGATCTGATCGGCGAATTGCAGCACCAAGCGGTGCTTGATCAATTCCGCGGGCGAGCGCGGCGCGCCATGTTTTGCGATGTATTTCTCAGAGGCCCAGAACATCAGGTGCATGCGGCCGAGCCGCACCAGCTTGACGTCGAGCGCCGAGGGGCGCGACAGATGGATGGCGACGTCGGCCTCGTGGCGGGAGACGTCGGCCGAGCGCATCGCGCAATGCAGATCGATCAGGATCTTTGGATAGGCCTGCTGGAATTCGACCAAGCGCGGGGCAAGCCAGAACGTGCCCAATCCTTCGGTGACGGCGACGCGGACCTCGCCGGTGAGGGCGTTGGCGGTCGAATCACTGGTGCGCATCACGTCGAAGGCGGCGGCCTCCATGCGCTCGACGGCTGCGACCACCAGCGCACCTTCATCGGTGAGATGGGTGCCGTGCACATCGCGGGTGAACAGGGTGGTGTCGGTCTGGCGTTCGAAATCGTCGATTCGGCGGCGGACAGCATTGATCGACAGCGACAGGCTTTCAGCCGCCGAGCGGAAACTTCCGCATCGAACGACTTCCAGGAATATGCGAGCGGCATCCCAGTCCGAGAGGCCGCTGATATTGGTCTTTAGGCGTTCCTCTCGTGGAACGCCCCTTTCCGCCAAGGAATGCATACAAGTCCCTTCGGTCCGCTAAACTGGCAGAATCTAGCGCAAACCACAACCACGACGGGTTGGGGAGCGGTGAGTTTTGAACGCCATACTTACTGCGCCGGGACGGTATTTGGGTGTGTCCTGGGGTTGGGGAATCGGGCCAATTTCCGTCCGGAAGAGGGATAGGCGTGCGTTCCGTTGCGAGCCCTAGAATGGCTGCGGGATTGCCGGGTCCCGGCGGACCAAAGGTAGGCGTACACGACGTCATGCGCCCCGATGAGACGGATCGATCGCGCCCGCTCAAGCGTTTCACGTTTGACCATTCCGGCTTGCTGCGCCGAGCGATGCCGTCTGGAACCGCGGTATCAACGCAGAAACACTCTGAATTCGTCTTCGAAGGCGCGGACTCCTCGTGTTATCCTTCGTGCACCTTGGGGGCCGAGGGGATCGTTTCAAGCACGTCTCGCAGGCCGAATTAACGGAAAGAACGCCGGTGTCGCATTCAGACGAACAGTTGCAGTCGGTGCTCGAGACGCTCGAGGAGTGCCGCAAGGTTCTCAACGAGAGCAACAGCCGCGAGTCGGCTGAGTTGCTCTCGATCGTCATCCTCGACGTCCGGATGAAGCTCAAAGGAATTGACAGTGCCGACCTCAAGGCGCTGTGCGACGAAATGCTGCGGAGCGCTGCCAGCGAGCCGCCGTCCCCCTCCAAGCAGACGCAGGACCAGCCCCGGCGTCCGCTGCTCCGCGTGGTAAAGTAGCCGCGCCGCCGGGTCTCGCTTTTTGGCGAGATTTGTGCGCGTCCCGGTGCCGCATCTGTGATCGCAGATGGCATCGGGAGGAGCCCTGGTTTGATCGCGCCTCTGTTGCGCATTCCCCGGCATCGGCTACACCGGAGCCGGTTCGGCCCTAGACACGTGCGCGTTCCCCGCGCCCAACCCGAGGGCCCGGGATGGTCTTGACTGCATCATGCAAAATGTTTCGATTACGGCGGCGCTGATTGCCGGCCTCGTCAGCTTCCTCTCCCCTTGCGTGCTGCCGCTGGTCCCGCCTTATCTGATCTATCTCACCGGCGCCACGATCGAGCATGTCGAGAGCGAGGAGCCTGACACGGCCTCGAAGCGCGCGATCATGATCTCGGCGCTGCTGTTCGTGCTTGGCTTCTCAACGGTGTTCGTCGCGCTCGGCGCCAGCGCCTCGCTGATAGGCGGACTGATCCGCGCCTGGTCGGCGGAGCTGTCGATCCTCGCCGGCATCGTCATCATCGTGATGGGGCTGCACTTCCTCGGGCTGACGCGCATCGGCCTGTTGATGCGCGAGGGCCGGCTTCCGATTCCGAAGCCCGTCGGGCTCTGGGGCGCCTACATCATGGGCCTCGCCTTCGCCTTCGGCTGGACGCCCTGCATCGGTCCGATCCTCGCCGCTATCCTCTCGATCGCCGCGGCTGAAGCCACCGTGACGAAGGGCGCCGGCCTGCTCGCGGTCTATTCCGCCGGCCTCGGCATTCCCTTCCTGATCGCGGCGCTGATGATCGAGCAGTTCACAAAACTGTTCGCGCGCATGAAGGGCCACCTCGTCAACGTCGAGCGCGCCATGGGCGTGTTGATGGTGATCACCGGCATCGGCTTCCTCACCGGCGCGGTCTCCAATGTGAGCATCTGGCTGCTGGAGACGTTTCCGTCACTGCAGACGATCGGGTAGGGCGCTGGGCTCTCTCATGCCGTGGCGGATCGTAAGCGGCGCCAGGCGATGTCGGTGTCTGCGGCGGCGGCACTGCGGGTAAGACGATATCCTTCCATCACCGCTCTCCGTCCAGCCCGCAGGTCACCGTGCAGACCACGCCGCGTGGCAGGAAGTCGACGGTCGCTTCGCCGCCGAGCTGGTCTCGCGCGCTGCGCTCGATCAGGCGTGAGCCGAAGCCGCGCTGCACTGGCGCTGTTACCAATGGACCGCCGAGCTCGGTCCAGATCAGCCGCAGCCGCGGCTTCGGTGCATCGGCGATGACCTCCCAGTCAAGCGTCACCCGGCCGGTCTCGTTGGACAAGGCGCCGTATTTCGCGGCGTTGGTCGCGATCTCGTGCACGATCATCGACAGCACCACGGCGAGTCGCGGCGACAGCGGCACGGCGGGACCGGCCATTCGGATGCGATCGGGATTTGCAAGCAGGAACGGCTGGAGCGCACGTGCGATCACGTCTCTCAGTTCCGAGCCTGCCCACTTCTCCTGGCTGAGAAGGTTATGTGCTTCGGCGAGGGCGCCGAGGCGCCCCTCGAACTTGGTTCGCTCGTCGCGGCTCGCGCTGCGAAAAGTCTGCACCGCGATCGCCTGCATCAGCGCCAGTGTGTTCTTGACGCGATGATTGAGCTCCTCGATCAGAAGACTGTGCAGCATCTCGCCGCGCGCGATCGTCGTTGCCATCCTGATCGCAAAGGTGAGGCCGACCAGGAGCAGCACGCCGCCGATCAGGCTCGTGATCGCGATGTTGCGCCAGAGCGGCGCGATCAGCGAGCTCTCGGTGACACCCGCGGCGATGGTCCAACCCGTCAGCCGCGATCGCGTATAGGCCGAGGCAAGGGCGACGCCGTCGAGCGAGACGCTCGACAGAACCGCCTCGGGTGAGCGGAACATTGCGTCGAAGAGCGATGGCGATGCCTGCTTGCCAAAAGTATCGTCCGGGTTGGGAGTGCGCGCGAACACGATGCCCTTGCTGTCCAGCAGCGATACGGTCCATCGCTCGTCCGGTCGCTGTCGCTCGATCAGGTGCTGGAAGATGTCGATCGGTGGGCTGAATGAGAGCGCATAGACCACCTCGCCGTCGCGCAGCACGGGGACCTCGACCGTGACGATCGGGCGCTTCTTGGTTGATCCAACGAACAGATCGGAAAATTGCGGCGCCTTGCTCGTAAAGACCCGTTCGACGATTTCGTGGTTGTTGCGCGACGGCAGATTGTTCGTTTCGGTCGTGACCGTTGAGAACAGCTGGTGCCCGGACCTGTCGGCCAGCAGTAGGACGCTGTCTTTGCCATATTGGCTGATGAAGCCGACGGCGAGACGTCGGAAGCCATCGAAGTCTCCGTTGCGCAGGGAATCGCTGAGCGCGAGCACTTGCAAGCCGCCGGTCATCCGCTGCACTTCGGAATCGAGCACGAGACGCATGCTCCGTACCGTCTCGAGCACCCGGCGTGTCGCGTCGCTGCGGTCCTGGCGATAGTTGAAATAGGCAATACCGACCGCGAAGACGATCAAGGGCAACATCGTCCCCATGACGAGGAGAGCGAGCCGGACCGGCAGAGTGAGCTTTGACAACGCGGGCGTCCCGGTACCAGCGCTTCAGCGCCGGATTATGGTTTTGTCTGACCATACGGGCAGGATTTGCGGGGCGCCATGACTTTCGCATCCAGCGAGCAGAGCGGAACAGGAGTTTTGCGACGCTGTCGCGAATGGTGCCATCTCAGCTCATGCTGATTGCGGTGAGCAGCAGGCACAGAGCATAAATGGCCGCCAAGCTCAGCCCGGCGATCCGGGCCTCGCGATGCGGTGACATGCGATCGACTCCGAGAAGATGACCGCTCCGTCAACATCTCGCCGAAGGGGTCGTTCCGGCCAATAGGAACAAATTGCTAGTTTTTCCCGTTCCTGAATTGGCCGGGTGCCAAATGCCCGGCGATTGGAGGAGGAACCAGATGAAGCTGAAGATGATGACAGCAGCGCTGATGATTACTGCATTCTCTCTGCCGGCGTTCGCGGCCGACGAGTTCTACGTCGTGCAGGACGTCAAGACCAAGAAATGCACGGTCGTCGACAAGAAGCCGACGGACTCGTCCATGACGGTCGTCAGTCCTTCGGGCACGATCTACAAGTCGCGCACCGAGGCTGAGAGCAGCATGAAGACCGTCAAGGTCTGCACGTCGAACTGAGGAGAATAGCGAATGCCAGTCCTTATTTTGTGGGCCGTCCCGGCCGTGCTGGTGATTGGCGGCGGAATTTATCTGATCGGCCATTTTCACTAGATAAGATAGCAACGGGCTCCGCGATCGCTCGCGAAGCCCGTTGCGACAAATTCTGGGACGTCAGAGATTGCTCTCGGTGATCGCGGCGTAGACCATGCTGCGCAGTTCGCGGCGGAGCGGATAGGCGCTCGATGGCAGCACCTGCGTCATGAAGATCGCGATCAGCTCTTCAGCCGGATCGATCCAGAACGAGGTGGTTGCGGCCCCGCCCCAATTGTATTCGCCGGGGCTGCCGGCGATCAGCGTCTCGGCGGGGCGCATGGTCACCGCAAAGCCGAGGCCGAAGCCTATGCCATTATAGGTGGCTTCCGAGAACAGCGAGCGGGACACCTCCGGTAGCGCGCGACCGCCCGGAATGTGATTGGTCGTCATCAGCGCCAGCGTCTTCGGCCCGATCAGCCTCACCCCGCCAAGCTCCCCGCCGTTGAGCAGCGCGCGGCAGAAGGTCAGATAGTCGGCAACCGTCGAGCACAGTCCGCCGCCGCCGGAGATGAAGGAGGGCGGGGAGAGGAACGAACTCGTCGCCGGATCGTCCTGGAGCGTGATGCCCTCGCGGCGTTGGCCGGCGTGGAAGGTCATGCCGCCGCCAGGGTCTGCCGAGTAGCACGCAGCGAAGCGATGTGCCTTGGAGGCCGGCACGTGGAAATCGGTGTCGGTCATGCCAAGCGGATCCAGGATCCGTGCCTTCAGGAACTGCTCGAACGGCATGCCCGAAATCTTACCGACGAGATAACCGATCACGTCGGTCGCCACGGAGTAATTCCAGGCCTCGCCCGGCGAGAATTCCAGCGGGATCTTTGCAAGGCCCTCGATCATACCCTGGAGCGTGCCCGACTTCTCGACCTCGCCGATCTTCTCGGCGCGATAGGCCGCATCGACATTGGAGCGCTGCTGGAAGCCGTAAGTCAGGCCGGACGTGTGGCGCAGCAGGTCGACGATCAGCATCGGCCGGGATGGCGGCCGGGTCAGGAAGGACGGCGAGGTGCCGGCGACGAACACGCCGAGGTTCTTCCATTCCGGAATGTACTTTGCGACCGGCTCGTCGATCGCGACCAGCCCTTCCTCGACCAGCATCATGAAGGCGACGCTGGTGAGCGGTTTGGTCATGGAATAGATGCGATAGATGGTATCGTCCCTGACCGGTACCTTGCGCTCGACGTCGGCGAAGCCCTGCACCGAGCTGTGGGCGATCTTGCCGCGGCGGTAGACGAGCAAGTGCGTGCCCGGGAAACGGCCGGCATCGATGTACCTGGCCCTCAGATGGGCATCGACGCGGTCGAGCGCGGCCTTGGACATACCGACGGATTCGGGCGAGGCGGGGGTGGGGGCGAGCATCAGTTCCTCCGGGCAGTTTTGTCCGACGTTGATAGCCGAAATGGCGTCCCTCTTCCAAGCGGGTCGCGCTTAACGCTGGCCCGCCCGATGGTGTAGGCTCCGGCTTGGAACGCCGCCAAGGAACCTCAACGGGCCAACGAGAAAAACCAAGGGCAACGCAACATGACCCAGTTCAACGAGACCGAGCTTACCGAAGCCGTCGTCAAAAGCTTCGACAACACCCCCGACCCGCGCGCGAAATTCCTGCTCCAGGAATTGGTGAAGTCGCTGCACGATTATGTGAGCAAGACCGGTCTCACCTTCGAGGAGTGGGAATACGCCATCGATTTCCTGACCCGTACCGGCCAGAAATGCACCGATACCCGCCAGGAGTTCATCCTGCTTTCCGACGTGCTCGGCGTCTCCATGCTGGTCGACGCGGTCAATCACAGGGATCGCGACGGCGCCACCGAGACCACGGTGCTCGGCCCGTTCTATGTCGGCGAGCACAAGGTGACCGCCCACGGCACCGACATCTCGCCGAACAATCTCACCGGTGAGCGGATGTTCGTGCAGAGCCGCGTCACCGATCTCAAGGGCAAGCCGCTCCCCAATGTCCATGTTGACGTCTGGCATGCCGACGATGACGGCTTCTACGATTCCCAGAAGGCGAACTATGATGAAGTCGGCGCCTCGGCGCGGGCGCGCTTCATCACCGACGCCGACGGCCGCTTCTTCTTCCGCACCATTCTGCCGTGCAGCTATCCGATCCCGACCGACGGCCCGGTCGGCGAGATGATCGTCCAGACCAGGCGCCATCCGATGCGTCCGGCGCATGTGCACTTCTTGGTCAACGCAAAAGGTTACGAGCCGCTGATCACCCACGTCTTCATGGATGGCGACAAATATCTGGATTCCGACGTGGTGTTCGGGGTCAAGGACGACCTCGTCGCCAAGGTCGAACCGCGCAATGACCCCACGATGCCCGACGGCACCAAGGCGAACGGGAAGTGGCATCTGATGACCTACGAATTCCACCTCAAGCCGGGCGGCGGCGTCGCGCCCAAGCCGCTGGGGACGAAGGCGGCAGAGCCGGCCTGACCGGGCCAGCCCTGCTAACGCGCGTGCAGCAGGGCAAGCAAGGCGACGACGGTGCAGGCCAGGAGCACCGTCGTCAATTTCCAGAACAGCAGCGGATTGCGCTCGATCAGGGGCGTGGTCCGCGTGGCGAAATAGGCCGGATTCGGAGTCCTGAGCTCGTAGGTGAATTCGAACAGGTCCTCGTGCCGCTTGTTGGGATCGGGATGCAGCGCCTTGCGCAGCGCGCCGTCGATCCAGATCGGGACGGCGCGGTCGTCGTGGCTGGCAGGACGATACCGGAGCTTCCACGCGTCCGATCGTCCCCTGATGCGGGCAATCTGGGCGCCGTAAGGCAGCTCTCCGGTGAGCATCTGGTAGCAAATGGTCGCCAGCGAGAACATGTCCGAGCGCGGCGAGCCGCCTTCGCCAAGGAAGTATTCCGGCGCGGTGTACTGCACCGTCCCGAGGATGTCAGCGTCTGTCGGATCGGGTGACGCCTCGGCCACGCCGGCGACCTTGACCGCGCCAAAGTCGATGATCTTCACGGTGCCGGTCTTGTCGATCAGGACGTTGTCGGGTCTGAGATCCTGGTGCAGCATCTCCATGCGATGGAAGGCGCGTAGGCCTGACGCGATCTGGTCCACGATGCCGCGCACCGTCTCGAGGTCGGGACGCGGATTGTCCAGCATCCATTGCCGCAGCGTCTGTCCTTCGATGAACTCGGTCGCGACGTAGAGATAGTTGCGCCCCTTGGAGCGCGAGCGCGGCTTCAGGACGTGCGGACTGTCGATCCGCCGCGCGATCCACTCCTCCATCAGGAAGCGCTTCAAATAAGCGGGATCGTCGCGGAGATCGATCGAGGGGATCTTCAGCACGACCATCTCGTCGGTCTCGCTGTCGACCGCCAGATAGATATGGCTGCGGCTGGAGGCATGCACTTCGCGCACGATGCGGTACCCGTCGAACAGCGCCCTCGGCTCCGGCAATTGCGGCAGCGGCAGCTCGGCAGTGCCGCCAAAAATGTCCGATGAGCCGGTCTGCGGCACCTGGTCGATGCGCAGGATCTGCACGGTGATGTTGTCGTCGCTGCCGCGCCGATAGGCCTCCTCGACGATGCTCCTCGCCGCGGCGTCGAGATCGCCGGCACACGCATCGAGCGTGCCCGTGACGAAGCGATGATCGACGAACTCGTAAGCGCCATCGGTGGCCAGCACGAAGATGTCGCCCTTTTCGATCTGAAGAGCCTGGTAGTCGATTTCGATCTGCGGGTTGATCCCGAGCGCCCGGCCGAGATAGGTCTGCTCCGACGAGACGATGATGCGATGATCATCGGTGAGCTGTTCGAGGGCCTTGCCGGTAACGCGGTAGATCCGGCAGTCGCCAACGTGAAAGATGTGGGCCATGGTCGATTTGACGACCATCGCGGTGAAGGTACAGACGTAACCCTTGTCCCGATCGTATGCGTACCGGCTGCGTCGCGTTTCGGCGTGCAGCCATGAATTGGTGGCCTCAAGCACACGCCGCGCCGAAGTCTTCACGGTCCAGGATTCGGAGGTGCAGTAATAGTCGGTCAGGAAGCTCTTGACCGCCGACTCGCTCGCCTCCTGGCTCACCGCGCTGCTCGAGATGCCATCGGCCAGGACGACGGCGATCCCCTTCAGGCTCAACAGCGGCTCCGTCGGAATCAGCGCGCCGTGAAAGTCCTGGTTGACCGGCTTGCGCCCCTGGTCGGAGTGCTGCCCGATCGAGATTTGCAAGCCCCGACCCATCCTCGCCACCAACAGAAAGGGAGCCCTACCTTATCAGGCAAAGCTCCCTTGTTGCTCAAACCAATTCGATCAGGCCGCTGCGCGGCTCGACGGGTTGGCTGCCGGCTGGCGCTTCGGCTTGGTCAACACGTGCGTCGCGTAGAGCGTGAGGCCGGTGAAGGCGAGGCCGCCGACCAAGTTGCCCAGCACGGTCGGGATCTCGTTCCAGATGAAATAGTCGAGGATCGAAAACCTGGCGTGGAGCATCAGGCCCGACGGGAACAGGAACATGTTCACGACCGAATGCTCGAAGACCATGTAGAAGAATACCAGGATCGGCATCCACATCGCGATCACCTTGCCGGGCACGGTGGTGGAGATCATGGCGCCGACGACGCCGGTCGAGACCATCCAGTTGCACAGCATGCCCCGGATGAACAGCGTCGCCATGCCGGCGGCGCCATGCGCCGCATAGCCGAGCGTGCGGCCCTCGCCGATATTGCCGATCGCGGCCCCGACCTTGTCCGGGTCCTGGGTGAAGCCGAAGGTCGTGACGAACGCCATCATGAAGGCGACCGTGAGCGCGCCGCCAAAATTGCCGATGAAGACAAGACCCCAGTTGCGCAGCACGCCGCCAATCGTGACGCCCGGGCGCTTGTCGATCAGCGCAAGCGGCGATAGCACGAAGACGCCGGTGAGCAGGTCGAAGCCCAGCAGATAGAGCATGGAGAAGCCGACCGGAAACAGCAGCGCGCCGATGATCGGCTGGCCGGTGTTGACGTTGATGGTGACGGCGAACCAGGCCGCGAGTGCCAGGATGGCGCCGGCCATGTAGGCGCGGATGACCGTATCCCGGGTGGACATGAAGATCTTGGATTCGCCGGCGTCCACCATCTTGGTGACGAATTCCGAGGGTGCGAGATACGACATCAACAGCTCCTTTGCTCATCTGCGCGATCGATCAGGCACGTGCCGGATCGACGCCTCTGCCAGGCAGTGAGCTGCGCGCCCTTGCGAGCGGGACGCGGATCGAAGTGGGGCACCGACATGGGCAAGGGGATAGCGTCACGATGACCGCGGCTTGGCGGACCAGCGAACAGGCTTCCCAGTGGCCTTCGGTGGCTTGATGCTCCGGCTCACTGTCAGTCATCGTTGACTAGGCAGGATGGAAGCAATCGATGTGCCAAGGGATCGGGGGATGTCGCGCATCTACCAGAAGCCGAATTTGCCGGCGGCGGAAGCGGATAGCCCCGCGGAGACCATCGCATTTGTTCTCTCTCCGCGGCGAGTTGACGCGAAAACGGGCTCCTGCCCAAGGCTTGTGCGACGCACAATCAACGGGCGAATCGGCATTCAAGAAATAAGCGACCAGCAAACTTTTGATGCAATTATAGGCGTGACCATTTTTTAATCAAATCGTACAAGCGACTGGTAATATTGATGTTTTATGGGAATTCCAATTTGGCATGCGGCTTGAATTAGAGGTTTCGACGCCATCGACGCCGTCACCGAGCAATCATTCAAATCGTGACACCGCCGAAAACGGGGGGGCTTCCCCGAGCGTGCAACTTTACGCCTCCGCGTGAGGCGGTGTCCCGCTTCCTAGCGAAAGGGACTATTTCCAATGAAGGAAGGCAATCCGACGTGGATTTCTGACTGGCGCCCCGAAGATGAGGCGTTCTGGAATGCGGGCGGCAAGGTCGTCGCCCGGCGTAACCTGATCTGGTCGATCGTCGCCGAGCATATCGGCTTTTCCGTCTGGCTGATTTGGAGCATCGTCGCGACCAAGCTGCCGCAGGCGGGCTTCCACTACTCAACCGACGAGCTGTTCCAGCTCGTGGCGGTGCCGGGACTGATCGGCGCCCTGATGCGCTTTCCCTACACCTTCGCCGTAACAACGTTCGGCGGCCGCAACTGGACGATTTTTAGCGCAGCCGTTCTGTTCATCCCGACGCTGTCTCTCGCCTATTTCGTGAGCCAGCCCGACACGCCGTTCTGGCTGATGCTGCTGATCGCTTCGACCGCCGGTCTCGGTGGCGGCAATTTCGCGTCCAGCATGACCAACATCTCCTTCTTCTTCCCTGACCGGATGAAGGGCTGGGCGCTCGGTCTCAACGCTGCCGGCGGCAACTTCGGCGTCTCCAGCGTGCAGCTGCTGACGCCGATCCTGATGACGCTCGCCGTCATCAACCTGTTCCAGGCAGCGCCGGTCGGCGGCGTCTATCTCCAGAACGCCGGTCTGATGTGGGTGTTGCCGATCGCGATCGCGGTGTTCGGCGCCGTGTTCTTCATGAACAACCTGACCTCGGCGAAGTCGTCGATCAAGAACCAGCTCGCCATCGTCAAGCGCAAGCACACCTGGATCATGGCCTTCATCTACATCGGAACGTTCGGCTCCTTCATCGGCTACTCCGCCGCGTTTCCGCTGCTGATCAAGACCCAGTTTCCGACGGTGACGATCTCGATCGCATTCCTCGGTCCGCTGGTCGGCTCGCTGTCGCGTCCGTTCGGTGGCTGGCTCGCCGACAAGCTCGGCGGGTCCATCATCACCTTCTGGAATTTCATCGCGATGGCGGCGGCGACGATCGGCGTGCTCTACTTCGTCGGGCAGAAGGATTTCATCGGCTTCCTGTCGATGTTCCTGATCCTGTTCTTGACGACGGGCATCGGCAACGGATCGACCTACCGCATGATCCCCTCGATCTTCCGCGAAGAAAACCTGTTCAAGGTGCGCGGCAAGGGCGAGGCGGCACGCGTGCTGGCGCTGAAAACGGCGAGCATCGAGAGCGGTGCAGCTGTCGGCTTCATCGGCGCGATTGGTGCGGTCGGCGGCTATTTGATCCCGAGCAGCTTCGGCAAGTCGATCGCGCTGACCGGCGGTCCGCAGCTCGCGCTGGCCATCTTCCTCGCGTTCTACGCCGTCTGTCTCGCCATGACCTGGTGGTTCTACCTGCGTCGCAGCCCGCAGGGTGAAGGCGCGCCAAGCCTCGCCGAGGCGCGCGTCTGACATCTGGCACGAAAATCACCTCTTCCCGTACGCGGGGAGAGGTTCGCTCTGATGACGTTTGACCCATGAACTTTTTCCGCAACGGCGCGGACGAAGACAGACCGAAACAGACAGGACAACATCATGACTCCTCAGCAGATCGCCCTCGTGCAGCAGAGCTTTTCCAAGGTCGCACCGATTTCAGAGGCAGCCTCCCAGCTGTTCTACGACCGCTTGTTCGAGGTCGCCCCGTCCGTGCGCGCGATGTTTCCGCAGGACATGACCGAGCAGCGCAAGAAGCTGATGGGCATGCTCGCCGCCGTGGTCAGCGGCCTGTCGAATCTCGAAACGATTCTTCCCGCGGCCTCCGCGCTGGCCAAACGTCACGTCGCTTACGGCGCCAAGGCCGAGCACTATCCCGTGGTCGGCGCGACCTTGCTCTGGACCCTGGAGAAGGGCCTTGGCGAGGCCTGGACGCCCGAGCTCGCCACCGCCTGGACCGACGCCTATGGCGTGCTGTCCGGCTACATGATTTCCGAGGCCTACGGCCCACAGGCGCAGGCCGCCGAATAGGAGATGTCTCGTGAGTGAGCCCCTCGTCATCGTCGGTAACGGTATGGCGGCAGCGCGTCTGGTCGATGAACTCGCCAAGACCGCACTCGGCCGCTACGCGGTTGCCGTTATCGGCGATGAACCTCGGCTCGCTTACAACAGAGTGCTGCTCTCCTCCGTGCTGGCCGGCGAGACCGGCTCGCACGAGATCGAACTGCGACCGGCGGACTGGTGGCGCCATCGCGGGGTCACCGTCCGCTACGGCTATCGCGTCACCGAGATCGACACCGGCCGCCGCGAGCTCAAGATCGAGGGCGAGGAGAGCGTTGAATACTCCAAGCTCGTGCTCGCCACAGGATCGACGCCGTTGCGGCTCAACGTGCCGGGCGCTGATCTCTCCGGCGTGCACACCTTCCGTGACAGCCGCGACGTCGATTTGCTGCTGACGCTCGCAGCCGCCAGGAAGCGCGTCGTCGTGGTCGGCGGCGGCCTGCTCGGCCTCGAGGCGGCCTATGGCCTGGCCAAGGCCGGCGCGCCGGTGACACTGCTGCATCTGATGGACCGGCTGATGGAGCGCCAGCTCGATCTGCCGGCCGCCGAGCTGCTCAAGACGCTGGTGGAGCGCAAGGGCATCCGAATCCTGCTCAACGCTTCGACTGCGCGGATTCACGGCGAGGGCCATGTCGAAGCCGTCGAGCTCGCCGACGGCAGCTGCATCGAAGCCGATGCGGTGATCTTCGCCGCCGGCATCAAACCCAACGTGGCGCTCGCCAAGGACGCCGGCATCGCCGTCAACCGCGGCATCGTCGTCAACGACGTGATGCAGACGGCGTTGCCCGATATCTTCGCGCTCGGCGAATGTGCCGAGCATCGCGGCACTTGCTATGGCCTGGTCGAACCCGCCTATGAGCAGGCGCGTGTGCTGGCGCGGCATCTTGCCGGCCGTTCCGCGGCGTATCAGGGCAGCATCGTCTCGACCAATCTGAAGGTGTCCGGCGTCAGCGTGTTCTCCGCCGGCGACTTCACGGGCGGCGACGGCAGCGAGAGCCTCGTTCTCACCGATCGCAGGCGCGGCACCTACAAGAAGCTCGTCATTGCCGACGGCCGGCTCACCGGGGCCGTGTTGATCGGCGATACTGTCGATGCGCTCTGGTATATCGAGCTGATCCGCAATCGCGAGAAGGTCGCTGCGATCCGCACCGACATGATGTTCGGCCGCGCGCTGGCGCTTCCGTCCAGGGCGGCTTGATAAGGCAGTTTGAAATGACGGCAATCGATCCGACGCTCCGCGCTATCAGAACGACGTGTCCCTATTGCGGCGTCGGCTGCGGCGTGCTGGCGACGCCCGACGGCATGGGCGGGGCGGCGATCGCGGGCGACCCCGACCATCCCGCCAATTTTGGCCGGCTCTGCTCCAAGGGCTCCGCGCTCGGGGAAACCGTCGGGCTGGAAAATCGTCTGCTCTATCCGATGATCCGCTGCAAGGGCGTGCTGGAACGCGTCGCCTGGAGCGATGCGCTCGACCATGTCGCTCACCGCATGCAGCACATCGTGGCGCGCGACGGCGCCGACGCGGTCGCGTTCTATCTCTCCGGCCAGCTCCTGACCGAGGATTACTACGTTGCCAACAAGCTCATGAAGGGCTTTGTCGGCACCGCTAACGTCGATACCAATTCGCGGCTGTGCATGTCGTCCTCGGTCGTCGGCCATCGCCGCGCCTTCGGCGCCGATACCGTGCCCGGCTGCTATGAGGATCTCGACCAGGCCGATCTGCTCGTCTTCGTCGGCTCGAACGCCGCCTGGTGCCATCCGGTGCTGTTCCAGCGCATGCTGAAGAACCGTAGGGAGCGCGGCGCGCGCATGATCGTGATCGATCCGCGCCGCACCGACACCGCTGATGACGTCGAGCTGTTTCTCGGCCTCAAGGCCGGCACCGACACCGCGCTGTTCTCCGGCCTGTTCGTCCATCTCGCCGACAACGGCGCGCTCGACCGGGACTACATCGCGCAGAACACCTCAGGCTTCGATGATGCGCTGGCGCGCGCACGCAACATCGCCGGCAGCATCACCGCGACCGCGCTGGCCAC
>Ga0209758_1002068_pt1 | contig 21433 bp, 20 predicted proteins | sample AraplaMF_Col_mMF_FD_184258 | JGI IMG/M metagenome (GOLD analysis project Ga0209758, IMG submission 184258) | Arabidopsis root microbial communities from the University of North Carolina, USA - plate scrape MF_Col_mMF (SPAdes) (version 2) | ecosystem: Host-associated > Plants > Roots > Endosphere...
CACCAGCAGCGCCGCATAAGCGACGCGAAGCTCGTCGTCGCCGAGGCCGCCGGATGCGCCCTCGCCATTCGCCAGCTCGACGACAAAATTCCTGATCGCTTCGAACACCCTGACCTCCGGACGGCCCATCCGTCGTCCGCAATATTGGGGTCCCGGCCCACTGCCCGCAATCGACTGCGGCGTCACGGACCAGCCAGATGGACGTAATTTAATTGACGCCCTTGGTCTTGCGCTCGGCCTGATCGAGCATTTTCAGGTTCGCCGCGATATGCGGATTGCCCGGCGCCTTGGCCCGGGCGGCGAGCAGCGTCGCGCGGGCCCGCCGGTAATCGCTGCGCAGCATGTAGGAGAAGCCGAGATTGTTCATGACCTCCGGCGTCTCGCCGATCAGCCTGATCACCTGCGCATAGGCGCGGTCGGCGAGATCGAAGCGCCGCAGCTGGTCGTAGGCCGCGGCAAGGCCCAACCAGGATTCGGCATCGCGCGGATGCAGCTCGACCGCCTTGCGGAAGTGCCGCTCGGCCAGCCCGTAGCTGCCCTGGCGGTAATACTTCTTGCCGATCGCGAGATCGTCGTTCGGATCGGTGCCGAGCAGCTCCGGTGTCAGCGGCGGCGGCGCCGCGAGGCTGCTGAAGGTTCCCGGTTTATCGTCCGAAGGCTTGTCGATCGAGCCGGTGGTGTCGTTATCGGATTTGGAGCCGGAGATGCTGTCGGACAGCTTGGCGAGCGGGTTCGGCGTGGATGTGGTCTCGCAGCCCGCGAGCCACAACAGACACGCGGCCGCACACGCGACACGACCCACTCTCACACGCATCAAAACACACGCTCCGACGGACCGAAGCTAGGGCACGATGGTTAAGATTTCGCTCTGCCGGGAGAGGGCCGAAGTGGTTCTTTAAGTCTTTGAAATAACTTGGGAACAGGCGGCCGCAACCGAGCCGCTAATAGTTACCGACATACAGCCGCACGACCACCGGCAACAGGATCACGACGAACAGCACCGGGAAGATGCAGATCATCATCGGCACCGCGAGCTTGGCGGGCAGGCTGTAAGCCTTCTCCTCGGCGCGCGACAGCCGCTTGTGGCGCATGTCGTCGGAATAGACCCGCAACGCGTCGGTGATGCTCGAGCCCAGTTCCTCCGACTGCTGGATCAGCGTCGAGAACGAGCGCGCCTCCTCGATGCCAAGCCGGTCGCCGAGATGCTCCAGCGCCTCGCTCATGGTGCGGCCGGCGCGGATCTCGAGGCAGGCCATGTGGATGTTGGCGGTGAGCGACGGATAGGAATCGCCGAGCTCGCGGCCGACGCGGTCGAGCGAGGCTTCCATGCTGAGACCCGCATCGGCGCAGACCACCAGCAAATCCATGAAGTCCGGGAAGCCGGACAGGTGCTCGGCCTTGCGCGTCTTGATGCGCTTGTCGAGGTAGAGGCTCGGCCCGAGATAGCCGACGATGCCGGCAAGGCCGACGCACAGCCAGTATTGTGTCGAGCCCGACTCCAGCGGCAGGAAGAAGAACGCGAGCGTCGCAAGCCCGACCGCAAGCCCGGTGCGGCCCAGGAAGAAATACGCCACCGCCTGGGGATCGTAGATGCCGGCCTGGATCATCCGGCGGCGCAGCACCTTGGTCTCTTCGGTGTTGCCGTCCGCGTAGTGCTTGCTGGTGTAGTCGATGACGCGCTGCGCGGCTTTGAGGCTCGAATGGCGCAGCGAGCGGGAGCCGGCCGGCGCGTTGAAATCGCCGCGGCTGATGGTGGCGGCGCGCCGCTTCACCGAGCCCTGGACGCGGATCACGGCCATCACGCTGAACGCCAGGGTGCCCGCGGCCAGGAACACCAGCACCGCCACCATGGTGGAGTTGCCGTCGGCCATGAACATGTCGATCGCGCCCATCGGTCCGCTTCCTCGTCAGATCTTGAAGTTGACCATGCGGAACATGATGAGGTTGCCGATGCCCATCCAGGCGCCGGCGCAAGCCAGCCCGATCTTGGTCAGGCTTTCGTGCCAGACGCTGGCGTAGAAATCCGGCGAGATGACCTGGATCACCAGGAAGATCGCGATCGGCAGCGACGACAGGATCATCGCCGAGGCGCGGCCTTCCGAAGCGAGCGCGCGGATCTTGCGCCGCATCTTGAAGCGCTGCCGGATCACGCCCGACAGGTTCTCGAGAATCTCGCCGAGATTGCCGCCGGTCGAGCTCTGGATCGCCACCGCGGTGACGAACAGCGGCAGGTCCTCCTGGCCGATGCGGAAGTACAGGTTGCGCATCGCGGTCTCGAGATCGGCGCCATAGGTGATCTCGTCGGCCACCGTGCCGAACTCGCTGCCGACCGGGTCGGGCATCTCGCGCGCCACCATGCTGATGGCGATCGGCACCGGATGGCCTGCTCTGAGACTTCGCACGATGATGTCGAGCGCATCGGGGAACTGGGCGCCGAACTGCTTTCTCCGGCGGCCGCGCTTGAACTTCAGCACCAGCAGCGGCAGCAGCGTGCAGCAGAACAAGCCCGCTCCGAGCGCCTCGAGGAGATCGTCGCGTATCACCATCAGCGCGCCGAACACGATCAGCGCGGACACGCCGGTATAGAGCGCGAACTTGCCGATACCGATGCTCAGCCCCGATTGCAGGATCAGCCGGTTGAGCGAAACCAGCGGCAGCCGGTAGTCGCCGCCCGCGGACAAGCCGCGTTCGCGCCGGAGCTGCACCAGGATCGTCTCGCGATTCGGCTGGTTGTCCAGAAGCTTCAGGCGGCGGTTGATGTTCTTGCGATAGGACCGCGCCGGAAACACCAGCAGATAGATGCCTTCGACGAACAGGCCCGCGGCCAGCGCCACGAGCAGGTAGACCATGTAGACCGGGTTGATGTCGGTCAGCCAGCTCATAGCGGCTTGCTCGGATCGAAGTAGCTGCCGGGAATCTTGATGCCGCGCGCCGCGAGTTCGCCGAGGAAGCGCGGCCGCACGCCGGTCGCGACGAAATGACCTTCGACCGTGCCGTCCTCGGCCGTGCCGGTGCGGACGTATTTGTAGATCTCCTGCATCTGCACGATGTCGCCCTCCATGCCGGTGATCTCGGCCACGGAGGTGACGCGGCGCTTGCCGTCGGCCATGCGCTGCAGCTGCACGATCATGCGCACTGCCGCCGCGATCTGGCCGCGGATCGACGGGATCGTCATCGGCAGGCCGGCCATGCCGACGAGTTGCTCCAAGCGCGAGATCGCCTCGCGCGGATTGTTGGCGTGGATGGTGGCCATCGAGCCTTCGTGGCCGGTGTTCATGGCCTGAAGCATGTCGAAGGCTTCCTCGCCGCGGCACTCGCCGAGGATGATGCGCTCGGGCCGCATACGCAGCGCGTTCTTGACGAGCTCGCGCTGGCGGATTTCGCCCTTGCCTTCGATGTTCGGCGGCCGCGTCTCCATGCGGGCGACATGCGGCTGCTGCAGCTGCAGTTCGGCAGCGTCCTCGATGGTGATCAGGCGCTCCTTCTCGGAGATGAAGGCCGAGAGCGCGTTCAGCATCGTGGTCTTGCCGGAGCCGGTGCCGCCCGAGATGATCGTGGTGATGCGCGACTTCACGGCGGCAGCCAGCAGCTCGGCCATCTGCGGCTTGATCGCGCCGATGTCGACGAGCTTGCTGAGGTTGAACGGCTTCTTGGAGAACTTACGGATCGACACCAGCGGGCCGTCGACGCCGATCGGCCGCACCGCGACGTTGACGCGCGAGCCGTCGAGCAGGCGCGCGTCGCAGAGCGGATGCGATTCGTCGACGCGCCGGCCGACCGCCGAGACGATCTTGTTGATGATTCTCAGAAGGTGCGCCTCGTCCTTGAACCGGCAGGCGATCGGTTCGAGCAGGCCGCCACGCTCCACGAAGGTCGCCTCGTGGCCGTTGATCAGGATGTCGCTGATGCTCGGGTCCTTGAGCAGCGGCTCGAGCGGACCCAGGCCGGTCATCTCGTCGAGGATTTCGGAGACGAACTCGTTGAGCTCATGCTGGTTGAGCGCCAGCCGCTCCTTCACGGTGTACGACGTGACCAGCTGCTGGATATGCGCCCGCATCTCGTCCTCGGGCAGCTTCTCCAGCGCCGACAGGTTGATCTCCTCGATCAGCCGGCGGTGCAGGCGCACTTTCGCATCGAGATACTTGTCGGAATGCAGCGGATTGGCGGGCTCGGCCGGCGCCTTCGCCGGCTCCGGCATCGTCATGAACGACGGCGGCGGCGCTTCCTCATCCTGCGGCGCAGGCTCAGCGGCAGGCAGCAGCGGCGGCGGCGCGATGACCGGCGCAGATTCAGGAGCAAAGCTTCGTCGGGCGGTAAAGCGGCCAACCATGATGACGTCTACCCGTGGTCCTTCGTGTCGCGCCAAAACCTTGATACGCTAAGGGTGGCGCTTATTTCGCAAGCGACATCGACAGTCGCTTCATCAGCCCCTGCGCGTCGCCGGCAGCCGCCTTGGCGGCCTGCTGCGGCAGCATCAGTTTCCTGAGCTGAATCGAGATGTTGTTGCCGGGCTTGACCTCTTCGAGCGGCACGCCGCGATCGATGGCCTCGCGCACCAGGCGGTAGTTGTTCGGCACCGTGCCGGCGAGATCGTCGCCCAGCGCCTGCTCGAGGTCGGATTTCTTGAGGCCCGGATCGAACATGCGCTGCTCGAAGCGGTTGACGATCACCTGCGGCTGCGGCCCGTCGCCGAGCCGCTCGCGGATCGCGCCGACCAGGCCGCGGGCCTGCTTCAGGCTCGGCACCGTCATCTCGCTGACGATGAACAGCTTGTTGGTGCCGAGCAGCACGCTGTCGGTCCAGGAGAACCAGGTGCGCGGCATGTCGATGACGACGTAGTCGAAATGCGACGACACGAGGTCGAGCAGCCGCGTCACCATGTCGGGATCGAACGAGCGCATCTCGGCCGGGCGATTGGGCGCGGCGATCACCTCGAGGCCCGAGGGATGATGCGACAGCATGATTTCCAGGAGCTGGCGGTCGAGCCGCTCGGGCCGGGGCTCGATCTCCTTGAGATCGAGGCGCGGCTCGAGGTCGAGATAATCGGCGCAGGCGCCGTGCTGGAAGTCGAGATCGACCAGGCAGGTGCTCGGCCGCGCGCGCTGGCCGTTGTTGAGCAGCAATAGCGCGGTCTGGATCGCCAGCGTCGTGACGCCGGCGCCGCCCACCGCGGGAATGAAGGTGTAGATCTGCGCCTCGGTGGCGGTGTCCGTGGCGCCCGAGCGCGCCACGCGGGCGCAGGTCCGCACCAGCTCGACCGGCTGCACCGGCTTGATCAGGAAATCCGCGACCCGCATCTGCAGCAGGCTACGCGCCACATCGGCGTCGAAGCGCTGCGCCACCACCACGACCGGCGGCAGCCCGGTGCGCAGCATCAGGCTTTCGAGCGCCTGCATCTCCTCGGGCCGGCTGGCGTCGAGATCGATGATGATGACGGTAAGATCGCCGGTGACGAAATCGACAGCGGTCGAGATCGAGCCGGAGATCACCCGCAGCTCGATCTGTCCGCTGGTGCCGAAGGTCGCGCGCAGCGACTGCTCGAACGCAGGGTCTGCGGTGAGCACCGCCACGCTGGTCCTGTTCGCGGCGCCCGACAATCTGCTCATTCGTTCGTCCGTTTCTTGGTTCTTTTCTTGGTTCTTGGCAGCGGGTCGATCACTTGGTCCCGTTGCTGTTGCTGCCGCTTGCGGGCGCCGACGAGGCCTGGCTGTTGGCGGTGGATTGCGCCTGCTGGGCCGCGGCGCTGTAGGCCGCCGAGCTGGTCGTGGCGTTGACCGGCGGGATCACGCGGCCGGTGCGATATCGCTCGGCCGCGACGGCGGCCTTCTCGCCGTTGTAGGCGATGTTGTTGCGGCCGCTCGCCGCGGGCCACGGATCGATCACCATCGTGGCGCGGTTGGCCGCCATGGCTTCGCCCGAAGCGAGCGAGATCGTCTCGCGGCGGTCGAGGTAGAGGTCGGAGCAGCCGCCGAGAGTCACACCCAGCGTCACGCCGAGCAGTGCGCTGATCACCAGCGGCTTAGTTGCGGACCGAAAGCACACTGGCGCCTCCCTTCGGCAGATCGAGCACATGGCCGGCGAACTCGCGGGCGGCGACCCCCTCGGCCAGGCGGGCCGTCGAACGCGGCACCTCGGTCTTGCCCATCAGGAACAGGTCGACGTCGTTCGGCGGCAAGGTCGAGTCGAGTGGCGTCTTGATGACGTCGCTCGGCCGCGCCGGGCGCACGAGGCGCGGCGTGACGATGATCGCGAGGTCCGTCTCGTTCTTCTGATAGGACGTGCTGCGGAACAGCGCGCCCAGCACCGGCACGTCGCCGAGCCAGGGAAGCTGCTCGATCGCGTTCTGGCCGCTGCTCTGGAGCAGGCCGCCGATCACGAAGCTCTGGCCGTCGCGCAGCTCCACCGTGGTAGAAGCGCGGCGCACGATCAGCGGCGGGACCGAAAGGCCGGCGATCGTCACCGGATGGCTGATGTCGAGCTGGCTGACCTCGGGCTCGATCTTGAGGTTGATCAGCCCGGCGTTCAGCACGGTCGGCGTGAAGGCGAGGCCCACGCCGTAGCGCTTGTAGTCGATCGTGACCTGGCCGAGCGCGCCCGGCACCGGCACCGGGAACTCGCCGCCGGCGAGGAAGCTCGCGGTGTCGCCCGACAGCGCCACGAGGTTCGGCTCGGCCAGCGAGCGGGCCACGCCCTTCTGCTCGAGCGCGTTGATGATCATGTCGATTTCCATGCCGCCGGCGAGCATCTTGCTGACCAGCACGCCGAACGGCGCGGTGCCCGAGAGCACGCCCGCCACCGTGACCGGCGAGATCGTGACCGCCGCCGGCGTGATGTTCGGGCCGCCGACGTTCACGTTCGGCTGGGAAAACAGGCCGCCGCCGGTGTTGGTCACCGGGAGCTGATTGGTCGGCGTGCGATTGCCGATGTTGGCGAGGTTGCGCGAGCCGAACACGTTCCACTGCATGCCGAGATCGCGGCCCGCGGTGCGGTTGGCTTCGACGAAGCGCACCTCCAGCATGACCTGTTGCGGCGACATGACCTGCACCGAATTGATGACGTCCGGGCCGAACTGCTTGACCATGGTGACCGCTTTGTCGACGGTCGGTCCGTCCGGCGCAGTGCCGTTCAGCATCAGCCGGCCGTTGACCGACGTCACCCGGAGCCTGGCGTTGGGAAAGCGGCGCTGAATCTCGGTGTTGACCAGCGAGGTGTCGTAGACCACCTCGACATCGAACACGCCGATCAGCTTCTTGCCTTCGGCATAGGCCGTCACCCGCGTGGTGCCGTTCTTCTTGCCGAGGATGGACAGCGAGCGGTCGGTGAGAGGATTGACATCGGCGACGTCGGGATCGCCGACCTGCAGCTCGACGAAGCTCGTGTCGGTGCGGACGTCCTCGGTCTTGCCGATGTAGACCGAGACGGTTGCGGTGCGCTTGGCCTGGCCGATGACGATCGACCGTTCCGCCATCGCGTCATCGACGCTCATCGCCCCGCAGGCCGCGAGCATCGCGGCTGCGATCAGCGAGCGCCATGTCGACGCTGCACGCAGCATCACTCCTGAGCTAACACTCATAACCCCACCCATGTTCTTCTGCCTTCCCCGTCGTCCCGCTTTCGCCGTCACCGGTCCCCACCGGTGGCAGCGAGATTCATTCCCTCGATTGGCACGCTGTATTCCTCACGGGTCGCTGCGCGGCGCACCGCGACCGTGGTCATCGTCGAATTCTTGCGATCCTTCGCCACCGGCGTGCTCGGTCCGCTGAGATCGCTCAGCGTAATGCGACGCGAATACTGGCTCTGGGCCTCGCCGGCCTTGCGCAACATCAGCGACAGCGTGCCGACGGAGGCTGCGAGCGACAACTTCTGCGCACCGATCACGTCGACCTCGAGCGTCACCGCCTTGACCACCGAGGGCTTGTCGATCCGCTCGTCGGCCATCTGATCGATGCCGAGCACGCGCACGTTCTGCAGCACGACCTCGGACGTTGCGTTCTCCTTGTCGACCTGCCGCGTCAGCGACACGTCGACGTGGTCGCCCGGCAGCACGAAGCCGCCGACACCTTCGACGTCGTTGACACGGACGGTCACAGCCTTGAGCCCGTCGCGGATCATCGCCGACAGCGTCGCGCGCTGGCCCGGACCGGTGATCTTGCTGCTCAGCAACGGCTCGTCCGGCTCGATGGCGCTGAGCGCTACGCGCTTGCCGCCGCCGATGACGTCGCTGATCTTGGCGAATGTGCCGCTGGTCAGCGAGCCCTCGGGCCAGGACACCTCGCGCAGAGCATCCGCGGTCACTTCATTGCCGAAGCGCAAGGGCTTCGCCGCCACCACGACGGTGCGCGTCGCCACCGGCTTCTGCTTGTTGGCCGCCTCGAGGCTGCGCATGCGCTGCTCGGCAGCGCTGTTCAGCCAGGTCTGCGCCACGAATACCGCCAACAGGCCGAACATCACGGCGAAGGCGATCATGACGATGGTGCTTTTGCGCACGGCAGGTTCCCTGAATGACGCCGGATTTCTTGCGTTCTCTTCAGAGGTACTATCGAAGCCGGCGGTATCGGATTGGTGAAGCGAATCCTGCAAATACCGCCATGATGAAGATTGGTTGAAACGCTATCCTTTATGAAAACTGAGAGCGCGAATTTGCATTTGAATCGAATGCGCGCCGCGCGAAGGAATGAGAAACCTTAATCGCAGCCACGGTTTTTCGAGGCCGTTCGCAAGCACGAAAAAACGCTCTGCAAGCTATCCGTAACCATCGCAACCGGTGGGCCGAGGCCCCTGGCACAACGCAAAGTGATAGCGCCAAACATTGAATCGACTCGCCGGCTGCGGCACTATCGCGGCTATGGCTAACGCCGATTAAGTATGCCTATCGAGCCGACAAGACTTGCCTATCGGGCGAACAAGACCGGCCGGGCAAACAAGACAAAGGAAACTCCCAATGAGCAAGCCGTACATCAGCTACATCGATCCGAAGACCATGAAGGACGCTGCGATGCTCGCGGAGCTCGAGCGTTGCCGCACCTACGGCACGCCCCGGCCGGAAAGCCAGGCGATCCGCGCCCATGTGCCTGCGGTGTTCTGGTCGTTCGCCAATTCGTGGCGCGACGTGTTTCACACCGGCGTCGCCGACCATGGCATCAAGGAGCTATGCCGGCTCTATGTGTCGCGCTCGGTGCTGTGCGAGTTCTGCGGCAACCAGCGCTCGATCAAGGCCGCCAATGCCGGCGAGGTGATCGAGGATCACGTCAAGGACCTGATCAACTTCGAGAGCTCGACGCGCTACGACGACAAGCAGAAGGCCGCGCTGTCCTACGCCGAGGCGATCACCTGGGACCTGCCGGTCGACGAAAAATTCTGGGCGCGGCTGCACAAGCACTTCAGCGAGCCGGAGCTGGTCGAGATCGGCTACTTCATCGCGCTGACCATGGGCCAGCAGCGCTGGCTGCGCACGCTCAACATCGAGCACCATCAGATCCTGCCGGGCATCGACGGCTCGATGGCGCCGGGCTTCGAGACCGAAGAGGCGCTGAAGAAGTCGAAGGCGCAGGCGGACTACTGGGCGAAGAGCGCGCCGAAGCCGCAAACGGCGGCGGCGGAGTAGACGATCACGCTGGCGTGCCCGAATATTGAAAGCACGCCCGTGCAACAAGCACACTGTCACCCCCGCGCTTGACGCGGGGGTCCATGACCCAGCTTCGACGGCGGCAGTCTTACGTAAGACTGCCTCAACTGCGCCCGCTCATGGATCGCCGGGTCAAGCCCGGCGATGACACCGCCCTTGTGGCTCGCGGCGCAAGGCAACCGGAAAAGCTTTAAACCCGCGCAAACCCGCGCGGGAATTTCTGCAAGCTCTCGACACCGGTGTCGGTGATGACGATCAGCTGGCCGGTCTGCACGCCGGCCTTGCGATCGGGCGTCACCACATTGGGCTGCACCACGATGGTCTGCCCCGCCTGGAACGGCTCCTCGGGCACCGGCCCGGCCGGACGGCTTTTCGATCCGAGGATCGGCCGCAGATAGCCGCCGCCATAGCCGTGCACCAGATCGTCGATGATGCTGAAGCCCGCATCCTCGATGACGTTCGACGCCGCGATCACCTGCGCGGGCGTCGTGCCGGCCTTCAGCACCTTGAAGATCGCATCGAGCGCCGCGTCGGCCGCGGCATGCAGGTCCCGATAAAGCGGCGTCGGCTCCTCGCCGACCGTGAAGCTCCGCAGCACCTGGCCGCCGTGATCGAAGAACAGTGCGGTGATCTCGGAGACCACCACGTCGCCCTTCCGCACCTTGCGGTTCGACGCGTGCTGCCGCGGCACGCCGATCTGCGAATCGTGCATCGACGTGGTGCCGATGTAATGGATATTGGTGGTGCCGCCATGGGGCACATAGGCGCGCTCGATGGCGTCGCCCAACTGCCGCTCGGTGACGCCCGGCTTGATCGCGTCGCGCAGCGCCGCCATCCCGGCGTCGCTCATCGCGGCGCCGATACGCAGCCAGTCGAGCTCTTCGGCGGACTTCACGGCGCGCAGCCGCGGGTAGACGCGGTTGAGGCTGACGATCTTGCCGAATTTTTCGGCGAGCGCACCGTGCTGCTCGAACGGCATCTGGCCGATCACGGCGACGCGGCCGGATTTTGCGCCGCGTTTTTCCAGAGTCTCGATCACCTTGCGGATCGAAGACTCGCCGCCCCACTCGACGGTCTCGGCGGCTTCCGCAAACCGCCGCGCCAACGGCGCGTGATTGACGTATTGCACGAACAGCGTGTCCGGCAGCCCCGGCGTGAACACGCCCAGCGCCTCATTGGTCACCGGCCAATGCGTCAGCCACTGCACCGCGGAGCCCGCACGGTTGTAGCCGCAGAACACCAGATGATCGGCGCCCGCCTCGGCCATCGCGGCCGCGACCAGGTCGCGGCGGCGCTTCATTTCGCCGGGCGAAAAGCGCGGGATGTCCGCGTCGAGCAGAGCGCGGAGACGGGGCGGAAGATCGAGCATGAAAACCTCGTGTCCCGGGCGCGTGCCCGGGACCGTTACGGAAGCAAGATACGGATGGTCGCTACTTCGACGCCTGCTTCGGCAGCGCGACGATCATGTCGAGCTCGATGCGCGCACCGGGCGACGACAGCTGGTTGATGCACACCGTGGTCGAAGCCGGCAGCCAGTCGCCGAAATAGGCATGCATGGTCTTGTGCATGGCGTCGGCCTCGCGGAAGTCGGTGAGATACTTCGTCACCTTGATGACGTCCTTCCAGCTCGCGCCGACCGAATCGAGGATCGACTTGATCGCGTCCATCGCGTTCCGGGTCTGGTCCTCGATGGAATGCGGATGGATGTGCTCGTGATCCTGATGCGGATGGTTGTGATAGAGCGGCGACGCGGTCGCGCCCGACAGGAACATCAGGTCGCAGGCGCCGACGATCTTGATCGCCGGCGCGTAAGGCATCTTGTGCGCCTGCGACGGATCGGGATGGACGGCTTCGAGCTTGAAGGTGGATTCCGGCTTGGTGTTGACGTTCATGACGCGCCTCCGTGGATTGACAAGCCTGGCAGCAATTATCTTGATCTGAGTTATCTTAATGTCAAGCTGATTTCCGGGCGGCAGCCGGCACCCTGCTCAGCGCCTCGCGGGCGTCCCACGGCTGCCACCACAGCTTCAGGCCAAGCTCGCGGGCGATGATACCGGCGCTGATATAGCCCGAGCCGCCCGAGATCGCGCCGCCCGGATGCGCCGCCGAGCCCGCCATATAGAGCCGCTCGATCGGCGTGCGATAGCCGAAATGGTTGTACATCACCTGCTCGGCGTTGAACGCGCCCATGAAGATGTCGCCGCCGCGCATCTGCGGAAATTCGGCGACATATTCCCGGCCGGTGTAGACGTGCTGGCCGATGATGTTCTTGCGCGTCATGTTCGGCGCGTAACGCGCGAACACCTCGATGATCTTCTCGGCGAACTCCTCCTTGAAGTCTTCGTAGTCCTGCTCGCCGATGTCCGGATTGAGCGGCATCACGTGCCACGCATATTGCGTGTGCTTGCCGGGCGGCGCCTGCGTCGGATCGATCACGCTCAGCGGGCCGCAGCCGAACTGCACCAGCGACGGCACCTTGCCGGCCATGACGTCCTTGTGCGCCGCCATCAGGTCTTCCATCGACTCGGCGCCGAGGCTCCATTTCAGCGTACGACCGATATTCGGATCGAACGCCTCGGACGTCAGCCGCGCCGGCTCGTGCATCGCCAGATGCAGCCCGTAGAGGGACCACTTGGTGTACTGGAAACCGTCGAGCTTCTTCAGGAACGCCGCGGGCATCTGCGCGCGTCCGATCAGCGTCTCGAAGGTCTGGTGCACGTCGAGCGTCGAAGCAACGAACTGCTTCGCCCGCACCGTGCGGCCGTCATGCAGCACAATGCCGCTCGCCTTGCCGCCTTCGATCAGGATCTTGTCGATATTCACCTGCGGCTGATAGCGCCCGCCGGCCGCGATGAAGGTCTCCATCAGCCCGCGCGCCAGATTGAACGAGCCGCCCTGGCAGAGCTGATAGCCGCTTTCCAGATCGAAGGCGCGGATCACCGAGCCCATCGGGCTCGTGCCGGACATCGTGTCGACGAGCCACGTGCCGAACAGCGACACCTTGAACAGGAACAGCAGCTGGACGTGCTCGTTCTCGAACAGCTCCTTGACCACCTCGAACGGCTGCCGGCGCGTGATGGCCAGGAAATCGCGACCGATCGCGCTCTGCGAAAGAAGCGCCTCGCGCTCGGCCTGCGGCAGCGGCTCGGCATAACGCTCGGGCAGGAAGATCGAACGCGTGATTTCTTCCGCGCGGCGATTCCAATCGCGGAAGGTCGCGGCGTCTTTCTTGGAGAAGCGCGCCACGTTTGCCAGCGTCTCTTCCAGGTCGCGGCCGAACACCAGCGCGCTGCCGTCGAGATGCGGCTGGCCGAGCTCGTAGCGCGGCGTGATGTAAGTGACGCGGTCGGCGAGGTTCAGGTCCTTGAACCACGGCGTCTCGCTGATGTGGAAGTGATTGATGGAATGCAGGTTGTGATAGAAGCCCGGCTCGGTGACTTCTTCGGTTGAAAGCCCGCCGCCGTATTTCAGCCGCCGGTCGACCAGCAGAATGTCGAGCCCGCATTTGGCAAGATACGAGCCGAGCACCAGGCCGTGATGGCCCGCGCCGATGATGATCCCATCGTAGCTTCGCTCCAGCGCGCCCGGCATCGTTTCACCCCGTGACGGCCTCGTTCAGGCCTTTCACGTCAGGATGACGGATCGCCAGCGGCGATTCAACGCGTCGAGAGAGATGGGCGCTATGTTACTGCGCCGCGTCCTTGTTCTCTTCACCTTCGCTGCGCAGCGCGTCGGGCTGCGGCATCGCGATGATGTTGTAGCCGGAATCGACGAAGTGGATCTCGCCGGTCACGCCGCCGGAGAGGTCCGACAGCAGATACAAGCCCGCGCCGCCGAGGTCTTCCAGCGACACGCCGCGGCCGAGCGGCGAATGGCGCTGCTGGAACGCGAACATGTAGCGCGCATCGTTGATGCCGGCGCCGGCCAACGTCCGGATCGGGCCCGCGGAGATCGCGTTGACGCGGATTTTCTGCAGACCGTAGTCGACGGCGAGATAGCGCACCGAAGCCTCGAGACCGGCCTTGGCCACGCCCATGACGTTGTAGTTCGGCATCGCCTTGTCGCCGCCGTTATAGGTCAGCGTGATCATGGCGCCGCCGTTCGGCATCATCGCGGCGGCACGCTTGGCGGCCTCGGTGAACGAGAAGCACGAGATCACCATGGTGCGCTGGAAGTTGGCGCGCGTGGTGTCGGCGTAACGGCCCTTCAGCTCGTTCTTGTCGGAGAAGCCGATGGCATGGACCAGGAAGTCCATGGTGCCCCATTGCTTCTTCAGCTCGGCGAACACGCTGTCGACGGAGGCGATGTCCTCGACGTCGCACGGCAAAATGATCTTGCTGCCGACGGATTCGGCGAGCGGCTTGACGCGGCGCCCCAGTGCATCGCCCTGATACGTGAAGGCGATCTCGGCGCCCTGCTCGGACAACGCCTTGGCGATGCCCCATGCGATCGAATGATCGTTGGCGACGCCCATCACCAATCCGCGCTTACCTTGCATCAGCCCCGGCATCGAAACCCTCTTACGCCTTATTGCACCAAGCCAGCCCCGACCCGGCGAAAAACAAAACTCAATCGAACTCACACATCCAGACGCTTGAACACGATCGACGCGTTGGTGCCGCCGAAGCCGAACGAGTTCGACAGCACGACACCCAGCTTGGCATTGTCCTTGCGCTCGCGGACGATCGGCATATCGGCCATCGCCGGATCGAGATTTTCGATGTTGGCGCTCTCGCAGATGAAGCCGTTCTGCATCATCAGCAGCGAGTAGATCGCCTCCTGCACGCCGGCCGCGCCGAGCGAATGGCCGGTCAGCGACTTGGTCGCCGAGATCGGCGGGCATTTCGCGCCGAACATTTCGCGGATCGCCTCGATCTCCTTGACGTCGCCGATCGGCGTCGAGGTGGCGTGCGGATTGATGTAGTCGACCGGCGCCTTGAGGTCGGCGAGCGCGAGCTTCATGCAGCGCAACGCGCCTTCGCCCGACGGCGCCACCATGTCGTGGCCATCCGACGTGGCGCCGTAGCCGCCGAGCTCGGCGTAGATTTTCGCGCCGCGCGCCTTCGCATGCTCGAGTTCTTCGAGCACCAGCACGCCTGCGCCGCCCGCGATCACGAAGCCGTCGCGGTCGACGTCGTAAGCCCGCGAGGCCTTGTCCGGCGTGGCGTTGTACTTGGTCGACATCGCGCCCATGGCGTCGAACAGGTTCGACATCGTCCAGTGCAGCTCCTCGGAGCCGCCGGCGAACATCATGTCCTGCTTGCCCCACTGGATCATCTCGGCCGCATTGCCGATGCAGTGGTTCGACGTCGCGCAGGCCGACGAAATCGAATAGTTCACGCCCCTGATCTTGAACCAGGTGGCGAGCGTCGCCGATGCGGTCGACGACATCGCCTTCGGCACCGCGAACGGACCGATGCGCTTGGGCGCGCCCTTCTCGCGGTTGATGTCGGCCGCCTCGACGATGGTGCTGGTCGACGGACCACCGGAACCCATGATGATGCCGGTGCGCTCGTTGGAGATGTCCTTGTCCTCAACGCCCGCGTCGCGGATCGCCTGTTCCATCGCGACATGATTCCAGGCCGAGCCCTCGGCAAGGAATCTCATCGCGCGGCGATCGACCGATCCGGCCGGATCGAGCGTCGGCATGCCTTGGACCTGACAGCGGAAGCCGTGCTTGGCGAACTCCTCGGCATGCGTGATGCCCGACTTCGCCTCGCGCAGGCTCGCCAACACCTCCTGGGTGTTGTTGCCAATGGACGAGACGATCCCCATCCCGGTGACGACAACGCGTCTCATTTCTGCCTCGCCCGCATCTGCCGCGAAGGCCTTGGCATTCGCCAAAGCCCGCGGATTGATGGAATGGCCCTCAACCTAGGACCGCCGCAGGCGGCCCCGCAAGACCGCCTAATGTTTTCGATACTTAAGCCGGGTTCGGCTTCATCGCATCGGCATCGCGGAACAATCCCACCTTGAGATCGAACGCGCGGTAGATCACCGAGCCGTCCGCCGACAGCCAGCCGTCGGCGATGCCCAGCACCAGCTTGGAGCGCATCACGCGCTTGATTTCCAGGCCGTAGATCACGTTTTTCATGGTCGGCAGCACCTGGCCGGAGAATTTCAGCTCGCCCAGGCCCAGCGCGCGGCCCTTGCCCGACGAACCGCCCCAGCCGAGGAAGAAGCCCAAGAGCTGCCAGAGCGCATCGAGCCCGAGGCAGCCCGGCATCACCGGATCGCCCTTGAAATGGCACGGGAAGAACCACAGGTCGGGTTTCACGTTGAGCACCGCCCGAACCAGACCCTTGCCGTATTCGCCGCCGATCTCGGCGATCTCCGAGATGCGGTCGAACATCAGCATCGGCGGCAGCGGCAATTGCGGGCCCTCGACGAACATCTCGCCGCGGCCACATGCCAAAAGGTCCTCGAATTCAAAGCTGTTGCGCCGGTTTTCCATCATTGTCTCGTGAGTGCCGCCCGTTTAATTGCCCTGTTTATCATGGCAAACGGCGCGGGGACAAAGCCGGTTCACCACAAAATAGGACCGAATCCAAGGTTTGCCATCGACGCAGCAGGCGTTGCCCCAAGCTTTACCCAAGCATTGTCCTCAACGCAGAGGGCCTTGCGCGGCACTTGTTGCGAAACACTTGCACCAAGGGGACCTTCGGCTATATGATTGCAAATGAAACGATTTTAGAACTGTTCTGATCTGTTCGGGCGTAGAAGACATGGCTGAAACGCGTACCACGATCCTTCCTGTGGCCGGCATGCCGGTTGTTCCTGCGGACCTCCGCCGGGACGAACTGAACGGCTGCCCGTGGCACGACGTGAAGTCGATGCTGCGCGATGTTGGGCTGCGGCCGACCCGCCAGCGCATGGCGCTCGGCTGGATCCTGTTCGCCAAGGGCGACCGCCACCTGACCGCGGAAATGCTCTACGAGGAAGCCAGCAAGGCCAAGGTGCCGGTGTCGCTCGCCACCGTCTACAACACGCTGCATCAGTTCACCGAAGCGGGCCTGCTCCGCCAGGTCGCGGTCGATGGCTCGAAGACCTACTTCGATACCAACACCACGGCGCACCACCACTTCTTCGTCGAGGGCGACAACGCGCTCGTCGACATTCCGGGTGCCGAAGAGATCGTCGGCCGGATGCCGCCCGCGCCGGACGGCTACGAGATCGCCCGCATCGACGTGGTGGTCCGCCTGCGCCGCAAGGACAGCCGCCGCTAGACTTTCGCGCATTGCTGTTTCCAACGGCCGGGCCTCGCCCGGCCGTTTTGTTTTGCGTAGCCTTCCGCAAACAACGCGGGCGGGAGGAATGCATCATGGATCAGGCGGCCGTCGACCAAGTCGCCCAGATTTTCCTGCGCGCGCGGCAGACCGGCGAGCGGCTCGATCCGCTGGCCGCAGCGATCGCGCCGAAGAATTTCGCCGAATCCTGCGCCGTGATGGACGCGGTCGACAAGCTCGTCGGGGACGACATCGTCGGCACCAAGATCGCCGCCAAGCCCGGCGCTGAAGTGGTCTACGCGCCGCTCGCGTCAGGCCGCGTGTTCGTCAGTCCGGCGCGCGTGCCGCGCGCGCTCACGCCGAGCCAGTACATGGAATGCGAGATCAGTTTTCGCGTGACGCGTGATCTGCCGCCGCGCGCCGCGGAATATTCCGAGGCCGAGGTGTTCGACGCGCTGGAAGGCTGCGCCGCGTTCGAATTGGTCGACAGCCGCTTCCGCGATCTGAAATCAGCGATGGAGAAAGCGCCGTACGAATTCTATGCCGACCACATCGCCAACGGCGCGATGGTGTTCGGCGCGTTCCGCAAGGATTGGCAGTCGTTCGATTTCACCAAGACCCGCGTCGCGATGTCGCAAGGTGGCCGGACCATCATCGAAAAGATCGGCGGCCATCCGACGGGCAATCCGGGCAAGCCTGCGGTCGTGCTGGCGAACCTGCGGCGCGCAACGACCGGGCTCGCGGCCGGCACCTTCATCGTCACCGGCTCGTTCACCGGCTTCCATCCGGTCGCGCTCGATCAACCGGTGACCGGAGAGTTCGAAGGCTTCGGCAAAATGGAGGCGACGATCGTCGGCTGACGGAGCAATTCCGCTCAGTCCACCTTCTCGTTCGGATAGACGCCCCACAACCGCGTCTGCTGCACGTAGCCCTCGAAGCCGCGGCCGGTGACGAAGCACCAGCCCTCGCCGCTGCAGCGTTTCACGCTGGCGATCACGCCGCGCTCGAGCCGCGCCGTCAACGCACCCTTGTCGTCGGGCTTGTCGTAGAGCGGCACGAGATCGTCGGCCGCCCGGGTGGTCACCATGCCGGTGCGCCGGCCAGAGAGGAGCGAGTGGTAGACCCAGCCCTCGGTGCCCTCGGCATCGCGGATCCGGCGCCAGGTCTCGAATTCGGCGATGATCTCCACGGGGAGGCCTGCCCGCTGGTACAGCCACTTGACCTCGTAGGTCTTGGCCGGACCGATGTGCATATTGACCTTGTCGGACTTCAGGCTGACGAAACGCGGCACGGGAAGGCCGCTGGCGCTGCCGGTCGGAGGCAGCGGGCTCGGCGCTGCGGGCGGAGGCTGGAGCGAAGCCTGCTGCTGCCCGAGGAACTGGGGCTGGGCCTTTGCGACCACGGCTACGGCGCCGATAGCGGCAAAAACGACTACAACCAGGGCACGATGGACGTGTCTCATGCGAAACGCAGCTGAAACTCTAATCAAGAGGGACGCTACCCGGGTGCTTTGTCTTGAAACGCCCATCTGATAGAGAGAAATCCAGCCAGACGGGGCCCGCCCACCGCACCGCGAGGGGCGTCTTAGAGTGTCGTTCACCTCGGTTAAGGAGGTCTGAACGGCGAAAATTTTTCGGATCCGATTAAGGCGCGCTGAAGCATGCCGAAAGCCAAGAAACCGGTGGTGATCGTCACGCGCAAGCTGCCGGACAGCATCGAAACGCGCATGCGCGAGCTGTTCGACACGCGGCTGAACATCGACGACAAGCCGTTGACCCAGAACCAGCTCGGCGAGGCCCTGAAGGCCGCCGACGTGTTGGTCCCGACCGTGACCGACCGGATCGACGCCGCGGTGCTGAAAGACGCTGGTCCCAACCTCAAGCTGATCGCCAATTTCGGCAACGGCGTCGACAACATCGACGTGGCGGCCGCGGTCGCCCGCGGCATCACGGTGACCAACACCCCGGGCGTGCTCACCGAGGACACCGCCGACATGACTATGGCGCTGATCCTCGCCGTGCCGCGCCGCCTCGCCGAAGGCGCCACCGTGCTGAGCGGCTCCGACAAGGACTGGGCCGGCTGGTCACCGACCTGGATGCTCGGCAAGCGCATCTCCGGCAAGCGGCTCGGCATCATCGGCATGGGACGGATCGGCCAGGCCGTGGCGCGCCGCGCCTCGGCCTTCGGCTTGCAGATCCACTATCACAACCGCCGCCGCCTCCCCGCCAAGATCGAGGAGGAGCTGCACGCCACCTACTGGGAGAGCCTCGACCAGATGCTCGCCCGGATGGACATCATCTCGGTCAACTGTCCGCACACGCCGGCGACGTTCCATCTGCTGTCGGCGCGGCGGCTGAAGCTCTTGCGCCCGCAGGCCTATGTGGTCAACACGGCGCGCGGCGAGGTGATCGACGAGAACGCGCTGATCCGCATGATCTCGGCCGACGAGCTTGCCGGTGCGGGCCTCGACGTGTTCGAGCACGAGCCCGCGGTCAATCCCAAGCTCGCGCGGCTCGCCCGTGACGGCAAGGTGGTGCTGCTGCCGCATATGGGCTCGGCGACGATCGAAGGCCGCATCGACATGGGCGAGAAGGTGATCGTCAACATCCGCACCTTCATGGACGGCCACAAGCCGCCGGACCGCGTGCTGCCGTCGATGTTGTGACGGCGGCAAGCCTTGCGGCTCGCACGCGTTGGTTTCGGATTCACTTGTCAAACAGCCCGCGCGTTTCAGCGCATCACGCCCGCTTTGATGCAGACGTGACTCATCGGCCCCGGAAGTCGTAAGGCGCGGGGCGCCACCTTCATTTTCCTTCCTCCCTCCAAAGAGGGAGCGGAGCGCCGTTCGGCGCTACGTCTTGGTCGGGCACCCTTGAGAGGTGCCGCGTGCCTTGCAGCACGCGCGCCTCCCGGCGCTCCACTTGTGGCGTTTCTCCTCTCGGGCCGCTCTTCCGGGAAACCGGACAGACGAAGCTTTCACTTCGCCTCGATCCAGGCGGGCGATCCTGCCCCACCGTTCATCCGGGCCACGTCCAGCCATCTAAGGCAGCCCCGTCTCGCGACGGCGCGGGCGGTGATCCGAGACGACCCGAGACGCTGGCTGCGTCCGCCAGAAACCCGGGCGCCACACCCTGCTCCGCAGCATGATCGCCTCATGAAGCGCCCTCTACTGAGCAAGGCATGCCGGCTATAGGCGGGGACGCACGAGCGCGGAAGATTAATTTCGCAAACGCAAGGTCTATCAACACTGGCTCGTGCGGCTTTGGCAGCGACTTGGGCGGCGTCTTGGGCGGTGCCTTGACCGGAACCGGCACGGCGATAGCGTCGACAATCTCAAGCCGAGTTGGAATTCGATGCGCTTGCTCACAACTGTCCTACTCATCGCGGCAATGCAGGTTACGTTCATGGCAAGCGCTGCAGAAACCGTTGTCGAGGCTCCAGGGCCGGAAGGCCCGCTCGTCGGCACGCTGCTGGCGCCTTCATCGCCAAATCCTCCGGTGGTTCTGATCATACCGGGCTCTGGCCCGACCGATCGCGACGGCAACAATTCGATGGGACTGCGGCCATCCACGTATCGATTGCTGGCAGAAGGCCTGGCAACCCGCGGCATTGCCACGGTCCGGACCGATAAGCGCGGACTATTTGGCAGCCGTGCTGCGATTCCGGATCCGAATGCCGTGACGATCAATGACTCCGCAGCTGATGTTCACACGTGGATATCCTTTATCCGTGAACGCACCGGCGCCGCCTGCGTCTGGGTGTTGGGACACAGCGAGGGCGGTTTGGTCGCACTCGTCGCTGCCCAAAATCCCTTGGACCTCTGCGGACTGATTCTGGTTGCGGCCGCGGGCCGCCCGCTCGGTGAGGTGCTCCGCGAGCAACTGCGATCAAACCCTGCAAACGCGCCGATTCTCGATCAAGCTTTGTCTGCTGTTTCTCAACTCGAAGCGGGACGGCGGGTGGATGCGAGCTCGATGCACCCTGCGCTTCTTCCGCTATTCCGGCCGGAAGTGCAGGACTTCCTCATCAACGAGCTTTCTTTCGATCCCGCGCAACTGATCGCAAACTGCCGAAAGCCCGTTCTCATCGTTCAGGGCGACCGAGACATCCAGGTTGGAATTCCCGATGCGGAGCGCCTGCAGCGCGCTCTTCCCGGTGCAAAGCTCAGTATCCTCTCGAATACCAATCACGTTCTCAAAACCGTAAGCTCCGGCGATCGGGCCGCCAATATCGCGACTTACACGGCTCCCGACCTGCCGCTGGCACTGGACACGATTGACGCGATCGCGAATTTTATCTCCGGCCAATCCCGGTGACGGTCGTAGCGTGGGTTGAGCGGCGCGAAACCCACCGACACGTTCTGGAGAGTGATGGGTTTCGCTCCGCTCAACCCATCCTTCTGTAACGGGCCTTCTGTAACGGGCCTCGATTGGTCAATCCCTTGCGTCGTCGTCTTCGCCGGGGTCTCGCTTCTGTACGGGGTCGGCGCGAGGCCGCCACCTGATGGGGTTTGAAGAGGACAGGCCGACCAATCTACGAACGCGTGGTCGTAGTGCCGACTGGATGGGTTACGGTCTGACCT
>Ga0209758_1002071_pt1 | contig 21410 bp, 16 predicted proteins | sample AraplaMF_Col_mMF_FD_184258 | JGI IMG/M metagenome (GOLD analysis project Ga0209758, IMG submission 184258) | Arabidopsis root microbial communities from the University of North Carolina, USA - plate scrape MF_Col_mMF (SPAdes) (version 2) | ecosystem: Host-associated > Plants > Roots > Endosphere...
GACGCTGGTGTTCATACCCTGGCCGCCCGCCGGCGAGTGGATGTGGGCCGCGTCACCGGCGAGGAAGACCCGCCCCTCGCGGAACCGGTCCGCGAGGGCCGCCCGCGGCCGGAAGTCCGAGGCCCAGCGCACCTCGGTGACGTCCTCGGGGGCGAGATGGGATCGGGCGGCCACGACCTTGCGGATGCCGTCGAGGGACAGGTCGGGCGTCGTGCCCTCCGGAAACCGCGCGACGAGTTGGAAGTCCTCGGTGCCTGCCAGCGGGCAGAGGGCGAGGAACCCCTCGCCGTCGGCACCCGGCGGGAAGATGTGCCAGTTGTCGCGGTCCAGGCCGCCGACGCGCACGTCCGCCACAAGGGTCGGGTTGGGGTCGACGGCCTCGCCGGTCATGCCGATGCCGATCGCCCGGCGCACGGCCGACCGCCCGCCGTCGGCCGCGACGGCGTACCGGGCGCGCACCGGGGCTCCGGAGGCGAGATGCGCGATCACCCCGGCCGGGTGCTGTTCGAGGCCGACGACCTCCCGGCCGAAGGCGACCCGTCCGCCCAGCTCCGCCAGGCGGGCGTGCAGGATCTCCTGGGTCCGCCACTGCGGCACCATCCACGGCTCGTTGTACGGCGCGTCCTCGCTCGCCTCGGCCGGCTCGAACATCCGGTGCTCGCCCGTCCGGTGGCCGTCCTGCCAGATCATCCCGACCGGATAGGGGCCGCCCGCCGTACGGATCGCGTCGAGCACGCCGAGGTCGTCGAGGACCTCCATCGTGCGCGGCTGGATGCCCTTGCCCCGGGAGCCGGGGAAGAGGGTTCCGGCGCGCTCGAGGACCACGGCGTCCACGCCGCGCCGGGCGAGGTCGACCGCGAGCGCGAGCCCGGTGGGCCCGGCGCCGACGACGGCGACCTCGGTGCTCTCGATGTCCATGACTGCCCCCTTAACGTTGTTAAGTTGCGTTGTCCGCAAGCGTTTCCTTAACGGCGTTAAACTGTCAAGCGTGGCTGCGCGGAGAGGTCCGAAACTGGACAGAAGGCAGGTGGCGGAGGCGGCCCTGGGGCTGCTCAACGAGGTGGGGCTCGAGGGCCTGACGCTTCGCGCCATCGCCAAGGAGCTGAACGTGCAGGCGCCCGCCCTGTACTGGCACTTCAAGAACAAGCAGGCGCTGCTGGACGAGATGGCGACGGAGATGCTGCGGCGCATGTCCGACGGTTTCGCCGCGCAGCCGGACGCGCCGGACCTGGCGTGGCGGGATGTGTTCTTCCGGCGGATGAGCGCTCTGCGTGAGCATCTGCTGCGCTATCGGGACGGTGCCAAGGTCTACGCGGGCACACGGTTCACGGACACGTCCTACGCCGAGCCGATGGAGGCGAATCTGCGCCTGCTCACCGGGGCCGGATTCACCCCGGGCGCCGCGGCGCGCGCCTGGTTCACCGCGTACAGCTACACGATCGGCTACGTCATCGAGGAGCAGGCCATGGGGCCCGACCCGGCCTCCGGTGCGGAGGGCTACGACCTCGACGCCCGCGCCGAGCGCCTGGCGGCCCACCCGCTGGCGGCGGAGGCGGGCCGGGAGATGTTCCAAAGACACGGCCAGGGCTTCGAGGCCGGACTCAGGGCGGTGATCGAGGGCATCGGGCTCACCCTTCGGGGAGAGGTGGACGGCACCGGTCGCTGAACGACCTGAGGGGCACCCCGTGGCGGGGTGCCCCTCACGTCGGGCCGGGCGGGCGGCTACGCCAGCGGCTTCGACAACGAGGCGCGCAGCTTCGGCGTCAGCCAGTTCTCGATGTAGCGGTTCAGCAGCCACGCCAGCAGCAGCATCGAGGCGATCGTCAGCAGGAAGGTGGCGTACGACGGGATGTGCAGGCTCCGGTGCAATGTCCTGACGACGACCCAGCCGAGGTGCTCGTGCACCAGGTAGAAGGGGTAGGTCAGTGCGCCCGCGACGGTCAGCCAGCGCCAGTTCGCCCAGTCCAGCCAGCCCAGCGCGATCGCCGCGACCGCCACGAAGCCGAAGGCGACGATCAGCGTGATGCCGAGGGAGGTGCGGTGGGCGAAGGCGTTCGGGTCCGAGGCGTTCCACAGGTCCCGCACCGCGTAGTGCTGCCCGATCAGGAAGTTCACGGCCACGATGCCCCAGGCGTAGGCGTCCTTGCGGTTGCGGTGCACCAGGTACAGGCCGACACCGCCGATGAAGAAGGGCGCGTACTCGGGCATCAGGATCACGTTCAGCAGTGCGTCCTTGGACGACTGGGTGATCGCGGCCGCCAGGGTCCAGCCGGCGCAGAAGAGGATCACGCGCCGGCGGTTGGCGCCCGGCAGCACGATGCACAGCGCGAACAGAGCGTAGAAGCGGACCTCCGCCCACAGCGTCCAGCACACACCGAGGACGCGGTCGACGCCGAGCGGCATCTGGAGCATCGTCATGTTCACCAGCACGTCACTGGGCGACAGTGCCTTGTAGGCGACCGTCGGCAGGGCGAACACGACGGTCACGAGGAGGACCGCCGCCCAGTAGGCGGGCAGCAGCCGTGACGCCCGGGAGGCGAAGAACGAGCGGAGGGGGCGTCCCCAGCCGCTCATGCATATGACGAAGCCGCTGATCACGAAAAAGACCTGGACGCCGAGGCAGCCATAGGAGAACCACGAGTGCAGCACGGGGAACTGCGTCTTCGGGGACGTGCCCCACGCGGCGGTGATCTCGCCGCCGCGTCCCCCGTAGTGGTACAGAGCCACCATCAGCGCGGCCACCAGCCGCAGCCCGTCGAGGGCGCGCAGGCGGCCACCGGACCTCTTCGCCTTCGGCTGTGCGGGCGTGACGCGTCGCTCTTCGGGACGGGCGGCCACGGCGGATTGCTGTTTTGCTGTACTGACGACCGTTTCGGTCACTGATACCCCTTGAAGATCCGCCGCGGGCTCCGTTCTGCTCACTTCTGACCGAATGCGCCCGGGTCAAATGAAAGTCGTCTATCGAGACTCTATGACCTCACCCTGAGCGAATCTGTTCGACGGGATCAGCATTTGCCCGCAAGACCCGAGGGGTTCATCTTCACGTCGTATTGGTTTCTTACTGTTCCCCAACCTTCCCCCCAGGGCTTGGCGATTTCGTACCTTTTTCACACCTTGCAGGAGAACCATGACGAGGGTTGGCAGTAGATGGACACGTCCCCGGCCCGGGGGGCCCGTGTCGGAGCCAGCGGGGTTCGGGGCGCCGACCGCTCAGCCCAAGCCGACCGAACTGGACGACTGCCTGCGTGCCTGCGCCGTGCACAGCGGCAAACTGGTCGGCAGTCTGGACACCCGCCGAACAGCCCTCGCCGAAGCGCTGCGCCAGCTGCTCGCCCTGGTCGCCGCCGGTGAGGACCAGCCCTCGCCCGCGCCCTCCGGTGCGGGCAGCCTGCTGCGCCGTGGTGCCAAGGTCGTCGGCGGCGGCATGAGCAACAAGATGCTCGACGCGCTCCTCGCCGTCGGCAACAAGGCGCTCGACTGCGGCTACGACGACGAGCTGAACCTCACACTGCTGATCAGCGACACGGTTCTGACCCAGCGCAAGAACTCCCGCGCCGGCTGGCGGCTGCGCGGCCGTCTGCTGGAGGCCATCGGGCGTCCGGCCGCCGCGGCCGATGCCTTCGAGCGCTACCTGGAGCTGACGACCGAGGACGGTTACGGCGTCCGGGCCCGGCTCGCCGGCATCAAGGCGGCGAACACGGCCCGCGCCGAACTGCTGACCGTCCTCGCGGGCGCCGTCCCCGACTCCGCCAGGTTCGCCGGCGGCCCCGCCACCGACATGTGGGCCGAAGGTCTCGCCGCGCACGCCCTCGGCGACTGGACCGGCGCCCAGGCACGCCTCGTCGGCGCACTGCTCGCCATGGACAGCGCCGAGGTCCCCGAGCAGGAGATCCAGGAAGCCATCGGGCAGTACCTGGACCTCAGCACCGAGCTGCACACCCGGCCCACCCCCGAACTCATCCAGGCCATCGCGCTGTACGCCGCCGCCCGGCGCAACCGTATGCGCGGCCCCGTCCCGGACCCCATGTTCGGGGGCGTGCAGTGGCTCAGCCTCGGCGAGTTCCGCAACCGGATCGCCGGCAAGTCCATCTGCCTCATCGCCAACTCCGGCAAGGTGGGCGAGTCCTCGATGGGCTCGCAGATCGACGACTACGACCTGGTCGTGCGCTTCAACTCGTACCGGATCGACCCGGCCCACACGGGCAAGCGGACCGACATCCACGTGACGATCCACAAGCACGCCTTCAACTGGGACAAGCCCGTCGACATCCGGCTCGTCTTCGGCGGCAACTCGCCCGACTGGAAGTACTCCGTGCGCAACAAGCTCGTGCCGGGCGCGCAGACGTACGTCGGTGACGAGTCGCTGCGCTGGCCCGTCCGCAACATCGGCGCCCTGACCACCGAGCAGTTCGCCGCGATCCCGACCTCCGGCTTCAACATGCTCTGGCTGCTCGACTACCTCGATGTCAGCCCCACGCTCGACCTGATCGGCTTCGACTTCTACGAGAGCGGCGCGTACCGCATCCCGGAGGCGATGAAGCTGGCCATCACCAACGTGCACGAATACGGCAGCGAGAAGGCGTGGGTCATGGAACGGGCCCAGAGCGTCTCCGGCATGAGGATTTCCCTGCGATGACCACGACACCGATATCCGCGGCGGCCGACTCCCGCCCCACCGCCGGCGACGACTCCGCCCGCGCGCTGACCGGCAAGCGCCGCGTCGCCTTCGCGAGCTTCGTCGACGAGAACTACCTGCCCGGCTTCCTTGTGCTGCTGCGCTCGCTCGCGCTGTCCAACCCGGACGTGTGCGAGGACTTCATCGTCCTGCACGACGATCTGCGCCCGGCATCCGTCGCCGCGATCCGCGCCCTGCACCCGCGGGTGCAGTTCCGCCGTGTCGACGCCGACCACTACGACAGCTACGTCAAGGGCGACCAGGACAACTACCTGGTCCGCAAGGCGTACTTCATCCTCGACGTCTTCCGCATCCGCGACTACGACACCGTGATCACCCTGGACACCGACATGGTGGTCCTCGGCCCGATCACCGAACTGCTCGCGCTGCGCGAGGGCCTGGCCGCCGTCCCGCAGTTCTTCTACGGCGACAAGACCCGCATGCTCAACAGCGGACTCCTCGTCATCCAGAAGGAGTACCTGAGCGACGAGTTCTGCGCGAAGCTCGACGAGATCGGCCGCAGCGGCCGCTACGAGCTCGACAAGCACGACCAGGGCATTCTCAACGCCCTGCTCGACGGCGACTTCGTCGACCTCGACCCCAAGTACAACTACGTCAAGCGGCGCCTGTCCGGCGACCTCCCGGTCCCCGACGAGACCGCGATCCTGCACTTCACCGGCCGCCACAAGCCCTGGCAGGGCGGCGAGTACGGGTACAGCCAGGCGCAGGCACGCTGGGTCGAGTTCGACATCACCGACGCCGAGCTGCACGCCGCCTTCATCGAGAAGGGCGACCCGGCCCACCCCGACCTGCTGATCCACTACGGCACCGCGCACGTCGGGCGGACGGGTGACGTCGACACCGCCCGCCGCGTCGGCCTCGCCCACATCGGCGCCGGCGACTACCAGGCCGCCGTCGACATCCTGGAGCAGGTCCACCTCCCCATCGACGAGGCGTGGCCGCACGAGGTGTACGGCAACGCCCTGATGAGCGTCTCCCGCTACGAGGAGGCCCGCGCCCATCTGCTGCTGGCGACGGCCGCCCCCAACCGGGCCGCCACCGCCTTCTCCCGGCTGGCCCAGATCTCCTGGGTCCACGGCGACGACGCCGGCGCGCAGAAGTACGCCCTCGCCGGGCTCGGTGTCGACCCCACGCACCGGGCGAGCCGCATCTGGCACCAGCGCACCGTCGGCGTCCCGGCCCAGTCCGCCGGCAGCCCCGAGGACCAGCTCGCGCACGTCGCGTTCTACATGGACCGCCAGGGCAACGCCGGGGACAAGCTGCTCCCGGAGAGCGTCCGTCTCGCCTTCGACCCGGACACCGGCGGCCGCCGCTGGCACTCCGTCCACGCCCACCGCCTGTTCGACGAGGCGGCTCTGGAGCGCGTGAACGCCCGCAGGGGCATGGTCATCGGCGGCGGTGGCCTGTTCATCCCGGACACCATGCCGAACGGCAACAGCGCCTGGCAGTGGAACGTCCCGGACGAGCTGCTCAACCGCATCGACGTGCCCATCGCGGTCTACGCCGTCGGCTTCAACGCCTTCGACGGTCAGTCCTACCGGGCGGAGCGGTTCCGCAGTTCGCTGCGGCTGCTGGTGGAGCGCTCGTCCTTCTTCGGCCTGCGCAACCACGGCTCCATCGCCAAGGTCCGCTCGATGCTGCCGGAGCACCTGCACGACAAGGTGCGCTTCCAGCCCTGCCCGACCACGGTCACCCGTCAGCTCGTCGCGAACTGGCAGGACCCGGCGAGCCGTGAGGACACCATCCTCATCAACGCCGCCTACGACCGCGCGGGCCTGCGCTTCGGCCACGACTACGGCTACTTCCTCGCCCAGATGGCCAAGGCCGTCAAGGACCTGGGGAAGCTCGCCGAGGTCAAGTGCGTGGCGCACTCGCTCGACGACGAGAAGCTCGCCTTCGACCTGCGCCGCGAGCACGGCGTGTCGATGCCCGTCATCCCGATGTACGACTTCGAGAACGACGAGATCCGCGACCTGTACGCCCGCACCAAGCTGGTCATCGGCATGCGGGGCCACGCCGGCATGATCCCGTTCGGCTGCGGCACGCCCATCATCAGCCTGATCTCGCACCCGAAGATGACGTACTTCCTCCGCGACATCGACCGGCCCGAGTGGGGCGTCTCGGTGCACGACCGGCATCTCGCCGACCGGCTGGTGGAGCGCTCCCGCGACCTGCTCGCCGACCACGCCAAGACCGTGGCCGACGTGCACGGACGCCAGCAGGAGCTGTGGAAGGTCACCGAGGCCAACGCCGCCGACCTGCGCACGATCCTGGGCGGCTGACCCATGGCGACCGTCCTCAGTGACGCGCCCGCCGCATCGGCACCCCGCGTCCGCCGCTCACCCCTGTGGTGGCCGGTGGTCGCGGTGCCGGCGGCGGCCGCCGTTGTGTACACGGTGCTGACCCGGCGCCCCACCGGTGACATCCGGTACGTCCTCGCCGCCCTGCGTACCGGTGGCGAGGCGGGCTACTCCCCGTCCGAGGTCTTCACCCACCGGCCGTTCTTCTACCGGTGGTTCATCGCGCTTCTCGACGACATCACGTTCGGTGGAGTCGTCGTCCGGGAGACCGTGATGTACGCGGCGGGCACCCTGCTCGCCGCTGCGGCGGCCTACGCCCTCTACCAGGCGCTGCTGCGCCGGCTGACGGGCCGCGAGGCCGCCCTGACCGCCGGCGCCACCGGCCTGCTGATGATCCTGACCCCGCGCACGGACTTCCTCCAGCCGGAGTGGGCCGCTGTCGTGCTCGCCGTGTTCGGTGTGGCGGCGGCGCTCGGCGTGGCCCGCCCCTGGCCGGCGGCACTGATCTCCGCGCTGCCGTTCGGGCTCGCGGTGATGATGAAGTACTCCACCGCCTCGACCGCCGCGTTCGGCATTCTGCTCGTCTACGTCGTCGACCGCGGCCGTGCGATCAGGGTCGCGCTCGTCTCCGTGGTCGGTGCGGTGGTCCTGTTCGCTCTCAGTGTGCTCGCCGGGTCCCACGAGTGGCAGTGGACCCATGACATGCCGCTGATCAACCAGTCGGCGCTCAGCCGCACCGGTATCCACCCCGCACACCTCTTCGCACAGTCGGTGGACTTCCTCGCCGACCGGTCCGTGCTCAGCCCCGTGCTGCTGCTCCTGCCGGGTGCCCTGCTCCTCCTCCTCGCCCGGGTGAGGGGACGTGGACGCCGTGTCGAACTGCTCGTCATCGCCCTGGCCATCGGGTGCGGCTCGCTGGCGGTCGTCATCGTGCAGGGCAACTGGTTCATGTACCACGCCTTCCAGCTGACCGTGGTCGCCGCCGCGATGTGGGGGCTTGCGGTGGGCGGTGGCCGCCGCTCGATCCCGCGCTGCTTCGGTGTCGTGTCGCTGCTGTTCGGGCTGTTGCCCGTGCTGTACGCGCAGGCCCCCAAGGGGGTGCAGCGCCCCGCCACGATCTGGGCACTGGGCCTGGTCGCACTCCTGGCGGCGGCTGTCGATGCGTGGCGCGAATCCCGCGGCGCGGACAGGGTTTCCCGGGGTGTGCTGTCCGCCGCGATCGCCGCTCTGGCGGGGGTGGTGTGTCTGTCCGGCAGCATGTGGCCGGGTTCGCCGCACCTGGTGGCGCACGGCAAGGTGGGTTCGACCAACGCCTCGTTCCTGCGTGGCGTCGAGCGCAAGCAGGACCATGACCGCCGGCTGCGTGAGCAGATCCCCGACGGCGCGCGGGTGCTCTACCTGGCTTTCGGCGACGACGTGTACTTCATCGACCATCCGGCCCAGTGCCGGTACCCGATCTCCACGTTCCTGCAGCGCTCCCGCTTCCTACCGGACGTCGCCGATCTCAAGTCCTTCAAGGAGAACGCCGACTGCGTCGACCACAATCCGGCGCCCTACGCGGTGCTCGACCGGGTCTGGTTCAAGCCCGGAAAGGTCGACCCGGAGCTCCGGAGGCGCATCAGCGCCACCTACGACTGCCCGCCGGCGAACGGCGATCTGAAGATCGTGGTGTGCAAGCGAAAGTCCGGCACCAGCTGACCCGCGCACAACGACTGCGGGGCCCCGGTCGGCACACCGAGGCCCCGTAGCACGAAGAAGACGGGGCCCCGCCAGGCACACGGGGCCCCGTTCTCGTGTCCGCGGTCAGCGCAGTCCGAGTGAGGCGGTCACCTTCCGCGACATCGCCACCGAGTAGCTCTGCCCGCGGTCCTGCGGGTAGATCTGCGCCATCGTCGCCAGCGTGACCTTGCTCATCGGCGTCTCGTGGCCGGGGATCAGCGCCCGGTACTCGGGCGTCACCACCGGCTGGGCGAACCCGGCCTTGGAGAAGTGCCACTTCTGGATCCAGGAGCGGTCGAACTCCGGGTTGATCCGCTGCAGATACGGCACGAACCTGTCCAGCAGCTCGCCGGGCTCGGTGGTGAACCGCCAGTCCTCGCGCTCGACGTAGTTGCCGATGTAGAGGACGTGACGGCCGCCGTAGACGGACGGGTCGATCATCCGGGTGTGCTCGACGACCGCGAGGAAGGGGAAGTCCGGCTCGTTGATGTTGAGCCAGTAGTACGGGATCACGCTGCGGTCCAGCTCCAGTACGAAGCAGGTCGCGCCCAGGTACTGGTTCTTCCACACCGCGTCGTCGGCGGGCAGCCCGGCCGCCTTGGCGAAGGCCGGCTGCGGCGTGGTGACGATCAGGCGGTCGAAGGAGTAGCTGGAGCCGTCGGCGCAGTGCACCACCGCGGGGCCGTCGGCGCCCTCCTGCCGGATGGTCTCGACCGCCTTGCCGAACTCCACCTTGCCGCCGCGCTCGTCGATCCCGTCACGCAGTGCCGCGTAGACACGCTCGAAACCGCCGTCGACATAGCCGAGCTCGAAGGTACGGCAGTGGATGCGCGCCCACAGCCAGGCCATCGAGACCTGCTCGGCGCGGTCGCCGAACTTGCCGCGCAGCAGCGGCTCCCAGACGGCCGAGGTCGCCTTCTTGCCGGCCCACTTGCGCAGCCAGGCCAGCGCCGTGAGGTCGTTGTAGCGCTCGCCGTTGCGGACGGCCTTCAGCACCGCGGACGAGCCCGCGAAGCGGACCGCGTCCACCGGGGAGAACTCCGGGAAACGCACCATGTCGAACGGCGACGTGAAGTCGATCAGCTTGCCGCCGCGGTAGATGCCGGTGGTCGGCTTGTGGAAGCGGAGCGCGTCGCCGAGCCCCAGCTCCTCGATGAGACCGATCATGTCCCGGTCGCTGCGGAAGATGTGGTGGTAGTAGCGCTCCAGGGGGACGCCGCCCACGTCCAGCGACGCGGCGAGACCGCCGAGTTCGCGGGCCGCCTCCAGGATGGTGACCTGGTGGCCGGCGCGTATGGCGTCCCAGCCGGCGGTGAGGCCGGTGGCACCCGCGCCGATGATGCCGAGGTTCATGCGAAGCTCCACTTTCTGTTGAGCACGAACTGGAGTGCCAGGACCAGCGGCAGCGAGCCCGCCTTGACGTAGTTGGCGTCGATACCCAGCGCGTCGGTGAAGACGAGGAAGAGCAGGTCCGTGAGGACGATCCCGGTCAGACCGACGGCGTAGAAGCGCAGAAAGCGCACCACGAGCCGGTCGCGCCGTTCGAAGGTGAACAGTGCGTTCAGGATGAAGTTGTTGGTGATGGCGAGCGTGGTGCTGAGCACGTTGGCGATCTGCTCGTTCATTCCCGCCCAGTTGTGCAGCAGCAGGAAGACGACCATGTCCAGCGCGACGCCGCTGCCACCGATCACGGTGTAACGGACCAGCTGGCGAAGCATCTGCGACCGGCTCTCGGTGACCGCGTCACCCGGGCCGGTCGCAGTTGCCTCCTCGGCCGCGGTCTCAGACGCCACGACGACCGTCCCGCCCGTCCTCGTCGGCGCCGATGACCTCGCGCACCAGGTACAGCGGGCGCCTCTGGGCCTCGCTGTAGATGCGCCCGATGTAACTGCCCAGCACGCCCAGCGACAGCATCTGCGTGCCGCCCAGGAACAGCACCACGACCATGAGCATCGTCCAGCCGGAGACGGTGATGTCGGGCCGGAAGAACTTCATCCCGAGGGCGTACACGATGCCGGCCAGCGACAGCAGCAGCACTACGAAACCGAGCCGGGTGATCAGCTTCAGCGGGGTGGTGGAGAAGCTGGTCACGCCGTCGATCGCGAGGCGGGCCATCTTGCGCAGCGGGTACTTCGTCTCGCCCGCGAACCGCTCGTCGCGGTCGAAGGAGATCTCCTTCTGCCGATAGCCCATCGAGGCGACGATGCCGCGCACGAACCGGCTGCGCTCGCGGTACCTGCGCAGCTCGTCGGCGACCCGGCGGTCCAGCAGCCGGAAGTCGCCGGTGTCCACCGGGATGTCCACGTCGGTCCAGGACCGCAGAAGCCGGTAGAACATGTGCGCGGTGGTCCGCTTGAACGCGGTGTCCTGCCGGGAACGGCGGCGCGCGTGCACGATCTCGGCGCCGTCGCGCCAGGCGTCGACCAGCTCCAGGCTGACCCGGGGCGGGTCCTGCAGATCGGTGTCCATGACGATCACCGCGTCGCCCGTGGCGATGTCCAGGCCGGCCGTGATGGCGATCTGGTGCCCGAAGTTGCGGGCGAAGTCGATCACCCGGACGCGGTCGTCCTTCTGCGCCAGGCCCTGCAGGATGGCGAGCGAGCCGTCGGAGGAGCCGTCGTTGACGTAGACCAGCTCGGCGGCGAGATCCGGGCGGGCGTCGAGCGCGGCCGTCAGCTCGGTGTGGAAGGCGGCGATGCCGTCCTGCTCGTTGTACACCGGAAGCACGTACGAGATGAGCGGCCGCCGGGCCGGCTCCGGCGTCGCGAGCGTGACGTGAGCCGAGGCCTGGGCGGGCGGGCGTATGTCCTGCTGGGTCATCTCAGCCCGCCCGCGGAGGACGGGGTGTTGGGGAAGGCTATTTGCAGCATTCAGGGAAACTATGGAGGCTTTGTTAAACGGAACCCAACACCTCGTGTCTTGGAGCTAACTTCCCCGTTGCTCTTCGGTTTTTCAGGTTTAACCTACGGAGGCGGCGGTCATCGCCGGACCGCTCTGCGGACCAGCCGTCTCAGCCGCGATTCCGGGGCCGCCGGGGAGGGCGCAGGACGGTCCGCCTCGTACGCCTTGCGCAGCTGGGCGAAATGATCGGCGCGGGTCTCGGCGAGATAGGCGTCCGTGGTGAGCGGCTCGGCGATCTTCCAGGCCCGCTCGGACTGCCCGTCGTAATGGGCGACGTACGCCTTGGCCAGCTCCAGTACGGGCCGGAAGGGGACCTTTCCGGTGTGGTCGCGGTCGACGCGCTCCTGCACGGCCGAGATCAGCTCCAGCTTCTCGTCCACCGTGTAGGCGTCCTCGGCGATCCGCCGCAGTACGTCCTCGGGCAGCGGACGGGTCACCTCGAAGGCCAGCGTGGAGCGGATCGGGGGCCCGGCGATCTCGATGTACGGCAGCAGGGCACCCGTGCTGTGGTGCAGCCACGGCAGCCGGGGGCTCGCGAAGTCCTGGTGCAGGACGACGGCCCCGGGCCGCAGCCGCGGCAGGAACCTTTCGGCGACGCACCGGAAGACACGGGCCGTCTTGGCGATGTCGATGTGCAGGAACTCGATCGGGGTGCGGTCGTCCGGGTCCGAGGTCCGCCAGATGTCCCCGGCGTGGATCTCCAGGAAGGGCAGGAACGGCTCGAGCCGGGTTTGGAAGTCGTCCAGGAAGGAGTTGCCGTCCTCGGGCGCGGCCCCGGAGGTGAAGAACTTCTCCGAGGCGAAGGTGCCCTTGCCCACACGGAAGAAGTCGTAGGCGTGCAGCCGCCCCGTCCCCTCGTCGAACCGGGGATTCTCCCGCAGGCCGAGCGCCAGGGCGTACGTCGATCCGCCCCCGCCGGAACCGAGCTCCACGAGCGCGTCCGCGCCGGTGAGGTGATGGCGGCCCAGCAGATACAGGAACTGCAGTTCCCATTCGCTCATCTGGGCGTACGGCAGGGCGTCCGGGAGCTGCACATCGTCGAGGAGGGGAAACAGCCGGGCGAGGTTCGACATGGAAGCACCTCACAGGTCGGAGATGGGAACATCTGCACGGATGTGGCTGCGCGATGTTAGGCCGCCCTTCGGCGGGTCTCCGATTCTGTCCCCGGTTGTTCACCTGGAATTCGTGCGGACGGTGCGCCGGACGGCAGGGCGCTGCATCCGGCGCACCGCTCGTCGCGTCAGCGGCGTACCGCCTTGCGCAGCGCCCTGGCCCGCCGTACGACCCGGCGCGCCGTGGAGCTGCGCGGCAGGAACGACAGACGCTCGGGAATGCCGCCCGGCAGACCGAGGGAGGTCAGCCGGCGGCGCTTGAAGTAGCGCTGGGTCCCCGGGCCGAAGTGCTGGGAAAGGAAGCGTTCCGCCGCGGGGCGCTTGCCCGGGTAGATCTGCGGCTGCATGACGAAGCCGACCGCGGTGACCAATCCGGTCAGCGTCTCCGCGTCGAGGGTGTCGCGCTGCTGCTTGCCGTCCAGCTCCGGAAGCAGCGCGTCGGCAAGGGTGAGGGGGATCCGGTTGCTGTTCTGGAAGGGCGCGAGACGGTCCAGCAGGGGTGCGGTGCCGACCCGGGCGACCGGCAGGTCGTAGAACGCCGACGCGGTGAACAGCGCGGTCGAGAAGCACCCGACCACCAGTGCGGGCCGGGCCTTCTCGAACAGCGTCTCGGCGAGGACGGGCACGTCGAGGACGGTGAGGTCCACCTCGAGCTTGTCGGCCTCGGCCTCCAGCGCACGGCTGAAGCGGGCGGGCGCGGTCGGGTGCGGCTTGAAGACGATCGAGCGATGGCCGCGGGCGACCGCCCCCCGCATCATCCGCACGTGCAGGTCCTCCTCCTCCTGCGGGGAGAGGATGTCCAGGGCCGACAGGTACTGGCCGAGCAGCAGGGCGGAGTTCTCGGGCAGCGGCGGAAGCTCCGCCACGGAGTCGCCGAGGCGGCCGAGCACCTTGAGGAAGGCGCTGGTCGGCAGGATCTGCGGGGTCACGTCGAACTCGGTCAGCAGCAGCGGTGTGAGGCCGGGGACCAGGTCGAGGTGGAGCAGCCGCCGTACGCGGGTGCCGACCAGCGGGTCGATCTTGTTCCGGGTGGGGCCGTAGCTCATCAGCCCGTCGGCGTAGACGTCGATGGGCGCGTCCGTGAACATCTGGGCGATGGTCAGAGCAGGGTTGACCTGGATGGACTCCAGCACCAGCGACACGTGGTCGTCGCCCAGGTCCCACAGCATCCGCAGATAGCGCTCGAACAGCGGGAGGTCGTCGGGGCGTGGTGCCCAGGCTCCCGGGTGGAAGGGCCGGATCGCGTCGTTGTAGGACAGCACCGCGTCGAAGTGCTCACGCAGCGGCGCGAAGCCCGGCATCTCGTCGACGGCGGGTGTGGTCTCCGGCATGGCGGAGTTGTTGCACACCAGCAGCAGGCGGCGGTCCGCCGCGGGGAAGCAGTCGGACTCGATGGCCGCGGCCAGCGTGGCGGCGCCGTACAGCGTCGACGCGCAGAAGATCTGGGTGGTTCGGGACATCAGGCGGCCGCCTTCGCTGTGGTGGCCCGCCGGCGCAGTCGCCGCAGCCGGGAGGAGCGGTGCAGGTCCATGGTGTCGAGGACGTCGGTGAGCAGTTCCTGGGGCATCCGCTTGATCGCCGCGGCGCTCATCGTCCGCAACTGCTTCGCCACACTCGGTTCGAACTTGTCGATCTCCGACAGGTGATGGGCGATGATCGCGCAGTAGGTGCGCACGGCCTTCGGCAGCAGCCGGTCGGCCTGAGGGTCGGCCGCGGTCTCCTCGATCACCTGGTCGAAGGCGCGGATGAAGTCGAGCTGGCGTACGTCACCGATCTGGGTGAGGGAGCCGGCCACGCCCCGGCGGTAGAAGACGCCCATCAGGCTCACCACGGCGAACGACTCCGCCTCGCGGTGCAGCTTCCAGATCCACGGCCGGTCCTCGGCCGTGCGCAGTCCGTCGGTGAAGTGCAGCAGGCCCTTGTCGAGCAGCCGGCGGTGATAGGCGCCGGCCCAGGCGTAGGGGTAGTCGACCGAGGTCGAGCGGTCGGCGGGCAGGATCGCGTCCCGCGGGTTCATCACTTCCGAGCGCCGCCCGTGCGGCGCCCGGAACACGGCACGTGCGCGGGCGGTGGCCTGGATGTGGTCCGTGCGGACGAAGTCGCAGCCCAGCTCCTCGATGGCCGTGACGAGGTCGCCGAGGTAACCCGGAGCGAGCCAGTCGTCACCGTCCAGGAACGTCAGGTACTCGCCCTCCGCCGCATCCAGGCCGGTGTTGCGGGCGGTGGCGAGACCTCCGTTCTCCTCTCGACGGATGAAACGCACGCTCGCGACGTCCGAGAGTTCTTCGACCGCCCGTTCGAGAATGCGTGGCGTGTCGTCTCTCGAATGGTCGTCGACGAGGATGAACTCGAATTCGGGCCTGGCATTGCGGCGCAGGCTTCTGAGGGTGTCCGGGGCGTATTGCTGCACGTTGTAGAACGGCACGATCACAGAAAGCTTTGGCACCTGCGAAAGCGTAGGGCGCTGCCCGACTGGTGAACTTTCCGGTACGGGTACAGGGGGTGAACTCCATGTGTCGGAACGGTGCATGCCGTGCGCTTTCCGGGCTTCCACGAGCCAGTTTGGCTCTCGGTGAGGTGCTGTTAACCTTTTGTTGAATCGCGGTTGGGGTGTACCTAGGAATTGCTTCCTAGCGTCTGGAGCGTGCCAGCAAGTACTACGAAGCTCCCGCGGATTGCCGTACTCGCGGACTCCGACACCCGGTGGAAATGGGGTGCGCTGACCGCGAGCCGCCTCACTGCGGGTCCGTCCATGGAAGCGGGGCAGCAGGCCGACGCGCAAGCCGCGCCGGTCCTGGACGGTTTTCTGCTGCGCGGACGCGCCACTCCCACCGTGCGCCAACTCGGCGAGGTCGGCGTCCAGGCGGACTCCCTGCGCGAGGTCACCGGTGTCGAGTTCCTGCGCGAGATGGCGAAGGAGACCTACGACGTCCTCGTGCTCGCCCTCGTGGGCGGCGGCGTCCAGGCGATGCTGCACGGTCTCGCCCACGCCTGGCAGGGACGCGCACGGCGGCCCGTCGTCGTCACCGGCTACGTCGGTGTCGTCTACGAGAAGCTCGCCGACGGTCTGCTGCTGCGCCACGGCGCGGACCTCGTCCTCGCCAACTCCCGGCAGGACGCGGAGCGCTTCCGCGCGGTGTACCAGGGAGTGGGCGCCGACGCCTCGTCGGTGACCGAGGTCGCGCTGCCCTTCCTGGGCGGGGCGCCGTACGAGAAGAAGGACCCCTACACGGTCGTCTTCGCGGCGCAGCCCTCCGTGCCCGAGAGCCGCAAGGACCGCACGTACCTGCTGGACCGGCTGGTCGAGCACGCGCGTCGGCACCCCGAGCGCGAGGTGCTGCTCAAGCTGCGCTCCAAGCCGGGTGAACACACCACGCACATCGAGGAACTGCCCTACCAGAAGCTGGCCCAGCGGCAGGACCTGCCGGCCAACTTCCGCCTGGTGTACGGGAACATGGGCGAGGTCCTCGACCACACGGACCTGCTGGTCACCATCAGCTCGACGGCCGCCCTGGAGTCCCTGCACCGCCGGATCCCCACCGTCGTCCTCACCGACCTCGGGGTGCGCGAGGGGCTCGGCAACCACCACTTCGTGGGCTCCGGGTGCCTCGCCTCCTGGGACCAGCTCGACGCCGGGCACGAGCCGGCGCCGGATCCGGAATGGGTCGCACGGCAGGGTGTGGCCGCCGGGGATTCCGCCTCCGGGGCAGGGTCGTACGCCACCGCCTTCGACGAGGCGCGGCTGCGCATCGGCACGCTGCTCGCCGCCGATGAACTCCCGCCGCTGCGGCCCTACTACACCCCCGTCACCGCGCCCGGCTATCTGCCCGGCGTCCTCGCACGCCACCACCTCGCCCCGGACGGCAGTCCGCTGCCCGGCGCACCCGCCGCCGACAAGCCGGCCGGCCCGGTACGCCAGATCGTCCGCCGCGCGGCCCGCGGTGCCTACCGCCACGGAGTCCAGCGCGTGGCCCCCGTGATCCGGCGAATGGGCGAGCTGTGAGCGAGCGCATCCCACGCCAAGGACCTCAAGGAGTACAGCCCATGTCCAACCCGGAAGCGGGACAGACGGCGTCGGTTCGCCGTGTGCTCGCGGTGATCCCCGCGCGCGGCGGCTCCAAGGGTGTGCCCGCGAAGAACCTGGCGCCGGTCGGCGGCGTGCCGCTGGTGGCCCGCGCGGTGCGCGAGTGCCTGGCCGCCCGTCTCGTGACCGATGTCGTGGTCTCCACCGACGACGAGGCGATCGCCACCGCCGCCCGTGAGGCCGGTGCCGAGGTCGTGCTGCGCCCGGCCGCGATCGCCGGTGACACCGCCACCTCCGAGGACGCCGTCCTGCACGCCATGGACGCGCACGAGGCGCTGCACGGCTCGCCGGTCGACGTGGTGCTGCTGGTCCAGTGCACGAGCCCGTTCCTCCTGCGCGAGGACGTCGACGGGGTGGCCGCCGCGGTGGTCGAGAAGGGTGCGGACACGGCCCTGACCGTGGCCCCCTTCCACGGCTTCGTCTGGCGCGACGCGGAGGACGAGCCCGCGCCGGTCATCGGCGCGCAGCGCACCGGTGAGCTGGGTGGCGGCACCAAGGTCGCCGCCTCCCGGGTCACCCGCGGCGGCTACGGCATCAACCACGACAAGTCCTTCCGGCCGCGCCGCCAGGACCGCCCGCAGGACCTGCTGGAGACCGGCGCCGCCTACGCCATGGACGCGGCCGGACTGCGCGAGCACCGGCACCGCTTCTTCGGCCGCACCGACCTCGTGCGCACCGACCCGGCTCGCGTGCTGGAGATCGACGACCCGCACGAGCTGGCCCGCGCCCGGGCCCTCGCGCCGCTGTTCGACGCGTCCCGGCCCGGCGCCCTTCCGACCCGCGCCGACATCGACGCGGTCGTACTCGACTTCGACGGCACCCAGACCGACGACAGGGTGCTGATCGACTCCGACGGACGCGAGTTCGTCTCCGTGCACCGCGGGGACGGGCTCGGCATCGCCGCACTGCGCAAGAGCGGCCTGACGATGCTCATCCTGTCCACGGAGCAGAACCCGGTCGTCGCCGCCAGGGCCCGGAAGCTGAAGATCCCGGTCCTGCACGGCATCGACCGGAAGGACCTCGCGCTGAAGCAGTGGTGCGAGGAGCAGGGCATCGCGCCTGAGCGCGTGCTCTACGTCGGCAACGACGTCAACGACCTTCCGTGCTTCGGCCTCGTCGGCTGGCCCGTGGCGGTCGCGAGCGCCCACGACGTCGTGCGCGGCGCCGCACGCGCGGTCACCACCGTACCCGGCGGCGACGGCGCGATCCGAGAGATCGCCAGCTGGATCCTCGGCCCCTCTCTCGACTCCCTCGACAAGTAAGGAATCTCCCTGCCATGAGCACCAACTCCCGTCTGCGTCAGTTCGGTACGCGTACCGCCGGTCCCGGTCACCCCGTGTACATCTGCGGCGAGATCGGCATCAACCACAACGGTGAGCTGGAGAACGCCTTCAAGCTGATCGACGTGGCCGCCGAGGCCGGCTGCGACGCCGTCAAGTTCCAGAAGCGCACCCCGGAGATCTGCACCCCGCGCGACCAGTGGGACATCGAGCGCGACACCCCCTGGGGCCGGATGACCTACATCGACTACCGCCACCGCGTGGAGTTCGGTGAGGACGAGTACCGTCAGATCGACGAGTACTGCAAGGAGAAGGGCATCGCCTGGTTCGCGTCCCCGTGGGACACCGAGGCCGTCGCCTTCCTTGAGAAGTTCGACGTCCCGGCGCACAAGGTGGCCTCCGCCTCCCTGACCGACGACGAGCTGCTCCGCGCCCTGCGCGCCACCGGCCGCACCGTCATCCTGTCCACGGGCATGTCGACCCCGAAGCAGATCCGCCACGCGGTCGAGGTCCTCGGCTCGGACAACATCCTGCTGTGCCACGCCACGTCCACCTACCCGGCGAAGGCCGAGGAGCTGAACCTGCGCGTGATCAACACGCTGCAGAGCGAGTACCCGAACGTCCCGATCGGCTACTCCGGCCACGAGACCGGTCTGCAGACCACCCTCGCCGCGGTCGCGCTCGGGGCGACCTTCGTCGAGCGTCACATCACCCTCGACCGCGCCATGTGGGGCTCCGACCAGGCCGCTTCCGTCGAGCCGCAGGGCCTGCAGCGCCTGGTCCGCGACATCCGCATCATCGAGTCGTCGCTGGGTGACGGTGTGAAGAAGGTCTACGACTCCGAGCTCGGCCCGATGAAGAAGCTGCGCCGTGTCGCGGGTGTGGTCGCGGAGGCGGAGATCGCCGCGGCCGCCGGTGAGCCGGTCCAGGTCTGAGCACATAAGGGGACGGTCGTACGCCGATGAGCCCTCGCGCCGGAACCGCCGGCCACCGCACGCTCGCCTTTGTCGAGAGCCCCGTACAGCTCCTCAACGTGCTGGAGTGGGCCCATGCGCACGCGCTCCGCAGCACGGGGAGCGGTGTGCCCGGACAGGCGGCGGCGATCCCCACACAGGGGGGCAGGCGGTCCATAGCGGGGCGTACGCCGGCGGACGGCCCGGGAACGGCGGGTACCACCGAGGGTGACGTGCTCACCCTCGTGGTGCTGTCCCCCAACGACCCGATGACGCGCGGCCAGCTGCGCCGTATGGCGGAGCTGGCCCGCGACGAGGGTTACGAGGTGCGCTGGGAGGAGGCGCGGGGCGGTGCGACCGCGCCCTTCCAGACGATCGGCGGCCTCCTCCCGCTGCTGCGCCGCGCGCACCGGGTGGTGATGGGGGATCCCTTCTCCCGCTACGTCCAGCTCCTGCTGATGATGAGCCGGGCGCGTGACCTGGTGGTCGTGGACGACGGCACGGCGACGATGGAGTTCGTCACCCAACTCGCCCGCGGCGAGCGCCTGGTGCGCTGGCACCGCAAGGGCGGCAGACGGGGTGTGCGTGAGCTGATGCTCGCGCCGGTGTCGTCGTCGGCGCGCCGCCGACTGACGCCGAGCGGGCGGCGCACGGTGGAGGTCTTCTCGTCGATGCCGATCGAGGAGACCCCGCTCGGGGTCACCGTCACGGCGAACGAGTTCTCCTGGACCCGGGCGCGGTTCGGTCCGCCCCGCATCACCAAGGGCGCGGACCTGGTCGGCACCTCTCTCGTCGAGACGGGCGTGGTGGACAGCCGGCGCTACCTGGACGCGGTCCAGGCCCTGGCCAAGGCGCACGGCGCCCGGCGCTACTTCGCGCACCGCCGGGAGAGCACGGAGAAACTCCACACTCTGGCGGTCGAGACCGGTCTGGAGGTGGTGCGCCCGGACCTCCCCCTGGAGCTGATCGCCCGCCGCGGACCCATCGGCCGGACGGTCCTCAGCTTCCCCTCCACGGTCGTCCACACCCTGCCGCTGGCCCTGGTCGGCACGGAGGTGCGGGTGTCGGTGTGCGACATCGATCCGGCGTGGCTGACGGAGAACGCGTCACCGCGCGCACAGGGCTTTCTGTCGGGTGTCTCGGGGACGGCACGGGACGTGGACCGGCTGGATTCGGGGCCGGCGGACCAGGACGTGGCGGCGGCCGGGCAGGACGTGGCCGCGGGTTAGGACGCCCGTCATCTCGAAATCCACACAACTCGCGCACGGAACAGCCATGTTGCATTCACAGGTTGTCCACATCCCACGCGCTGGACCGCCATGATCCGGCCATTGAATCCCCCCGCGCGGTGCCATCCGGCCACGCGCGGGGAGTTCTGTTTCCACAGTGGGGGGGGTGCCCCTATCTGTTTCGTCAACCTTGGCGGGGCTGGTTCATAGGGGTTGGTGGTGGTTTCCGGGAGTCGGCAGCCACCAGGTGCTCAGCCGGGTCTCCCTGACGATGCCGGCCGGCCGCGTCACCGCGCTCATCGGCCCCTCCGGCTGCGGCAAGTCCACCTTCCTGCGCACCCTGAACCGGATGCACGAACTGATTCCGGCCGCGCAGCTCGCGGGTGAGGTGCTCTTCGACGGCGAGGACATCTACGCCCCCGAGCGACGGCTGACCGACGCCCGGCGCCGTATCGGCATGGTCTTCCAGAAGCCCAACCCGTTCCCCGCCATGTCGATCTACGACAACGTGGTGGCGGGGCTGCGGCTGACGGGAACGCGGGCGACCCGCCGCACGAAGGACGAGCTCGTCGAGGAGTCGCTGACCCGCGCCGGCCTGTGGAAGGAGGTCAGGGACCGCCTGCGCCAGCCGGGTGACGCGCTCTCCGGCGGCCAGCAGCAACGACTGTGCATCGCACGCGCGCTGGCCGTGCGGCCCCGGGTGCTGCTCATGGACGAACCGTGCTCGGCGCTCGACCCCACCTCCACCCGCCGGGTCGAGGAGACGATCCACGAACTCGCCGATCAGGTGACCGTCGTGATCGTCACCCACAACATGCAGCAGGCCGCCCGGGTCTCCCAGCAGTGCGCGTTCTTCCTCGCCGAACAGGGAACCCCCGGCGGGATCGTCGAGCACGGGCCCACGGAGGACATCTTCGGCACCCCGAAGGACCAGCGCACGGCGGACTACGTGGCAGGGCGGTTCGGCTGACGGGCCCGGCGGGCCCCCGCCCGCCGTGTTCCGTGCCGGGCCGCGGGGCAGGACCCCGAATGGCGCAAGGGCCGGCCGGCGATTTCCGGCCGGTGGCCGACGCCGTCAGTCCAGGGGGCCCGGCTTGCGGGCGAGCAGGAACGCGCGCGGCCGGTGCTCGCCCGCG
>Ga0209758_1002072_pt1 | contig 21375 bp, 16 predicted proteins | sample AraplaMF_Col_mMF_FD_184258 | JGI IMG/M metagenome (GOLD analysis project Ga0209758, IMG submission 184258) | Arabidopsis root microbial communities from the University of North Carolina, USA - plate scrape MF_Col_mMF (SPAdes) (version 2) | ecosystem: Host-associated > Plants > Roots > Endosphere...
CTTTTTCGGCGTCGAGACCGATCATGAACCCCGGACAGTCCATCAGGTACACCACCGGAAGATGGAACGTCTCCGCCAGATCGACGAAGCGCACCACCTTCTGGCACGCCTCCGCCGTCCACGAGCCCCCATAATGAAAGGGATCGCTGGCCAGCAGCAGAACCCCCCTGCCCTCGAGCCTGGCGAAACCTGCGATCATCGGGCGGCCGAAATTGGCGCCGATTTCGAAGAACGAGCCCTTGTCGACGACGGCGTCGATGATCGGCCGCATCTTGTAGACCTGACGGCGATTGCGCGGCACCGCCTTGATCAGTGATTCCTCGGCCCGTTCAGGATCGTCATCGCAGGCAAGCGTCGGCGGCAATTCATGAACCGACGACGGCAGATAGGAGAGAAAGCGCCTGGCGCAGGCAAACGCCTCCTCCTCGGTATCGACGGCATGATCGACGGCACCGGCGCGAGTCTGGATATCGGCACCGCCAAGTTCCTGCTTGGTCAGATCCTGGCCCAGCCGCTTCACCACCGGCGGCCCGGCGACGAACATCGCCGAACTTCGTGTCATGACCGAGTAATGGCTGGCCGCCAGCCGCGCGGCGCCAAGGCCTGCGACCGACCCCAATCCCAACCCGACCACCGGCACCCGCGCCATGTTGGCTGTCGTGTAGTGGTACCAGCGCGTGCCGCCGATCCCGCCTGGCAGATTGGCGGCGCCCTTGGTCTCGATGGTCTTGACCGAGCCGCCGCCGCCTGAGCCTTCGATGATCCGGACGATCGGCAGGCGGAAATCGTGGGCCATCTCCTCGGCCATCAGCGGCTTGGCCGAGATCGACGCGTCCGCCGAGCCGCCCCGCACCGTAAAATCATCGCCGACCACAACCACCGTGCGGCCAGCGATGCGGCCGCGGCCGAACACGCAGTTCGCCGGCGTCAACTGTTTGAGTTCGCCGTGCTCGTCATACTCGGCGCTGCCGGAGATCGCGCCGACTTCGTGAAAGCTGTTCCGGTCGACCAGTCTGTCGATCCGTTCGCGAACGGTGAGCCGGCCCTGGTCATGCTGCCGCCGGACCTTCTCAACGCCTCCCATCTCGCGCGCGAACGCTTCGCGCCGCGCGAGGTCGTCGAGCTCCGGCTTCCAATTCATTCTGATCCTCCGGCCTGGAAAACTTGGTGTTGACTGGCGTCCTCAGCGGCTTGTCCGCCACGCGATGGCTGAACACGTCGCCCTCCGCGCCCTCCAGCATGCCGGCAATGACGCCGCTCAATTCCAGAATTCGCGGCGCGACCTCGTCGTGCAACCGCTGCTCGTCGAACATCACGGCCAGAAGGCCGATCGTGACCACGACAAAGGTCTGATACTGCGCCGACCATATTGGCACGGCGACACCGTTGATATGCGGGCTCCACAGCCCGCAAGACGCAACATAGCCGTGCTCGCGCAGAAAGCGGCGATTGTCCTCGATCCGCGGCCGCAACAGCTTTGCCTGATGCGGAATCTCCCGCTCCATCTCGGCCAGCAGAGCTTCGGCGACGTTGACGTCGAGTGCCGCGGTGTAGGCATGACCGGCCGCGGTGCTTGCGATCCCGATCCGGCTGCCGGTCGACGAGTGCAGTCCGAGGGCGTTGGCGGCCCGGGCATATTCGAGATAGACGAGGTGAAAGCGATCCGGAATCACGAACCCGACCGTTCCCGGAAACTGCTCTGCGACATCCTCCAGCCGCAACCTGATCTGACTGCGCAGCTGCAATCCGCGCGTCATCGACGTGCTCATGGCCACCGCGCTTGGCCCGATACGGTATTTCTGATCGCCCGGCAGATAGACCAGCTGCCCCATCCTGGTCAGGGTGTGGGTCAGACGCGACACCGTCGAGCGCGGCAGACCGCAGCGGTTGGAAATTTCAAGATTGCCGAGCCGCGCATCGTGGCCCTCGAAACAGCGCAGCACGTCGAACGCACGTGACACCACCTGAATGACGTCGCCTTCACCGGTGAAATCGCCTGCCAGCAGTCCCGGTTTGCTAAGCCGTTCCGAGCGTCGTCCCATGGCGTGTCCACTTCTTTGAGGATCGGTATTTCGCATAGCGGAATGAAATTCCACTTATGCCAGACGCTACCTCAGGCAATCTGCGGCGGCAACATATGCTGTCCGGCGAAAGCCTGCTCGGCAGCCCGATAGGCTTTTGCCGACACCGTGGTCCGCCTTCTGGTGTTCGGTGCTGCGTTGACGATGACGGGAGCCGGTGTGGCCATTGTTGCTCCGACCGTCCTGATCGCGCTGCTGATGGACGCGAAGCTTCCGGGCTCGGCCCAGCGCCTCACCAGCGGCCGGAGGCCGGGGCCGGACCGCTCGACACTGCACCGCTTCCATGCAAAACTTTGCGCAAATCGGCGGGAGGTTTGCGCGAACACTATTGGACGTCCCGATGAATATCGAACCGCAGCGCAGGCTGGCTGAACCAAATCCCGGCTGGCAAGATCTTGGCTGGCAAGATCTTGGCCGGCAAAATCTTGGCTGGAGCGACTCGAAACCGCCGTTGTTGCGGTTTCTGACCGATTGTCACACGAAATTTCTCGCCGAGACCTCCGGCGCGGTGGCCGATTACATTCCGGAGTTGAGCAAGGCCGCCCCTGATCATTTCGGCATTAGCCTCGCCACCCTCGACGGTCATGTCTATGAGGTCGGCGATACCCGGATTCCCTTTACCATCCAGTCGATCTCCAAAGCGTTCGTATTCGCACTGGCGCTGGATACACTTGGTCCCGAAAAGGTGGAAAGCGTGATCGGCGTCGAGCCGTCGGGCGAACCGTTCAACTCGATCCGCCTCAATGCCGACAACCATCCGTTCAACGCGATGGTCAATTCAGGCGCCATCACCTGTTCCGGGTTGATCTATCAGGCAAAGGGCCGCGAGGCGCTGGAGTTCATTCGCCACACCCTGAGCCGGTTTGCCGGGCGCGAGCTTGCGGTCGACGACGCGGTGTTCGCATCCGAGAGCGCAACCGGCGACCGCAACCGCGCCATCGGCTACCTGCTGCGCAATTCCGCTGTCATCAAGGACGACGTCAATGCGGTGCTGGAGGTATATTTCCGGCAGTGCGCGATCCTGGTGACGGCGCGCGACTGCGCCATCATGGCGGCGACGCTGGCCAATCGCGGGCTCAATCCGATCACCGGCGAACAGGTGCTCAGCCCTTATGCGATCACCCACACCCTATCGGTGATGACCAGTTCCGGCATGTACGATTATGCCGGCGAATGGGTTTACCGGGTCGGCATGCCGGCGAAGAGCGGCGTCGGCGGTGGCATCCTGGCGGCGCTGCCGGCCCAGCTCGGGCTCGGCAGCTATTCGCCCCGGCTGGACCGTCATGGCAACAGCGTTCGCGGCATCAAGGTCTGCGAGACGTTGTCGTCGCATTTCGACCTGCATATGCTCAACCGCAACGGCGATGCGCGCAACAGCGTCATCGCCGACTATGACATCGGCAAGAGCTCGTCGCGGCGAAGCCGCCGGCCCGCCGAACAGACGTTGCTGAACGACCATCATCGCGATGTCCGCATCATCGAGCTGGTCGGTGCGCTGAGTTTTTCCAACGTCGACTTCGTCTCGCGCCAGGTCAGCCGGAAGCCGCGTCCGCAGTTTCTGGTGTTCGATCTGCGCCGGGTTGCCGCCTTGACACGGGCCGGCGCGCGCCTGTTCGCCGAAGGCATTGCGGAGTTGGCGCGCCTCGGGGTGACCACCATCCTGTCCGGCGTGAAGCGCGAATCACCGATGGCAGAAACCATCGGGGAATGGACCGGCGGCTTTTCCCATCTCCGGGATTTCTATCTGCTCGACGAAGCCATCGAGTGGGCCGAGGATCAGATCATCTATCGCTATGGCGGCGCGATCGACTGCCACGATGCCGCCGAACTGTCCGAACAGGCGCTGCTGCAGGACCTGACCACCGAGGAGATCGCCGCCCTGGCGAAAATCGGAACGTCTCGGACCTACCCGGCCGGCGACCGCATCATCGCGGCCGGCGAACCGGCGTCGACATTGTTCTTCCTCAGACACGGCACGGTCAACGTCAAGCTGCGCAGCGGAACGCGGCTGGCAACGCTCACGGCCGGCATGGTGTTCGGTGAAATGGCACTGCTGGAGGCGCGGCGCTCCGCCGACGTCTGGGCGGACTCGGAGATCAGCTGCCTCGAGGTGCCACTCGCCGACTTCAACCGGTTTCGGGAACGGCACCCGCGGGTCGGTGAACAGATCATGCGCAACCTGGCGCTCCTGCTCGCCGAGCGGCTGATCGTGGCCAACAACCGTGTGAACCTCCTGACCTCGAACGACCGCGAGGTCGTCGCCACAGACAGTACGCTGGACGAGACCGGCTTTGCCGACGCGTCGTTTGCGGTGCCGACGTAACCCCTCCACACGTCGTCCCGGCGCAGGCCGGGACCCAGCCCCCCCGGCCTTCGTGATAGGCAAGGCAATACCCACCCTGCAAAAAAGCAACGACACGGCGTCTGGGTCCCGGGTCAAGCCCGGGACGACGCGGGGAAATGCGTTCGCAGGAACTCTACCGCATCAGCCTCTGAACACCACCGCGTCCACCACCACGCAGCCCTTGCTGTCGAGCAGCACCGGATTGAGGTCGAGGCTCATCACCTTCGCATCGGCGTCGCGCATCAACTCGCCGACCTTGACCACGGCGTCGGCAAGCGCATCGACATCCATCGGCGGCTCGCCGCGCACCCCCGCCAGCAGTGGAGCGATCCGCAATTTGCCAAGCGCCTGCTTCACGTCGTCGTGTGAAAACGGCGGCAGCAGCAGCGTGGTGTCGCGAAAGACTTCGACATATTTGCCGCCGTCGCCAACGGCGACAACGGCTCCGAACACCGGATCGCGATGCGCGCCGATCATGATCTCGCGGCGGCCGCCGGCCATCGCGGCGATGATGACGCCGTCGAACCGGGAGCCGTGCTTGCGGATGATTGCTTCCATCTGGGCCCAAACCTCGCCAGCCTCCTCGCGCGTCTTGACGCCGAGCCTGACCAGGCCAAGTTCCGACTTGTGCGCGATATCCGCCGAGCAGCCTTTCACCACCACCGGGCCGCCGATCGATTCGAATGCAGCCACCGCCTCGGCGCGCGAACGGCACAGTCGATGCTTCACCACCTTGATGCCGCGCGCCGCCAGCAGCGCGAGACTGTCCGCCTCGTTCAGCATTGTGGTGGCACCCGACGTCTGCAGCAGCGGCTCGGGTTTGCCGCGCGCGGCCTTGCGCTCAAACATCCGCGCCATCAATTCGCGATGTGCCAGAAACTGATGCAGCGCGGTCACCGCCTCGACTTCGGTCGGAAACACGGAAATGCCCTGCGCGGCGAACTCGCCGGCGACGCTGGCCTGGGTCGCCGCCACCACCAGCGGCTTGCCGGTCGCCTTGCCGAAGGCTGCGGAATCGCGCGCAAAAGCTTCGACGTCATAGCCGGGACCGGCCACCGGCACGCCGATCACAAAGGCGTCCGCCGCGGGATCCTGGGCGATCACTGGCAGGATGTCACCGAACAGATTGCTGTTCGACAACAGCGCGGCGGTGAGGTCGATGGGATTGGTGGTGGTGGCAAAGCTCGGCAGGATGCCCTTGAGCTTCCGGTCGGTCTCCGGCGCCAGCTTGGCCATCGGCATGCCGACGGCGGTCGCGGCATCCGCCGTCATGACGCAGACCGCGCCGGAATTACTGATGGCGACCAGCCGCCGTCCGCGCGGCTTCCAGCCCTTGAGGTAAAGCTCGGTGGCCTCGACCAGGCCGCGCATGTCCGGCGCCCGCCAGATGCCGTGATGCTCGAAAAATGCATCGACCACGCGGTCCTCGTTGGCGAGCGCACCGGTGTGGGACTGTGCCGCCTGCCGGCCGGCTTCGGAGCGGCCGGATTTCAGCGCAATGATCGGAAGATCGCGGTCCAGCGCGACGGCCGCGAGTTCCTCCAGGTATTTCTTCTCCGGGATGCTCTCGAGATAAAGCAGCATCAGTTTTACTTCGGGGTCCTCGGCTACCGCGATGGCCAGTTCGCCGACGGTGATGTCGGCGTCATTGCCGGTGGCATGGCTATGGCGGACGCCGATGCCGCGCGGATTGAGGAAGCCGACCGGGACCGTCGAGAGCGCGCCACTCTGGCTCAGCATCGCGACGTGGCCCTCGACGCGATCGAACTCCATGAACATGGTGGAGAAGCTGGCGATGGCGCCGGTGCCGAAATTGGCCAGTCCTTGCGAGTTCGGCCCAACGATGCGCATGCCGGCCTGATGCGCCGCGGCCACCATCCGCTGCTCCTTGGCCTTGCCGGCGACGGCATCGACCTCGCCAAAACCCGATGCCATCACCACGGCGACCTTGACCCCGCGCGCCGCGCAGTCCTCCACCGCGCCAATGGCGCTGTCTCCGGCGACGGCAACGATCACCATCTCCGGCGCCTCGGGAAGATCGGCCAGGCTCGGATAGCATTTGTGGCCCTGAATCTCCTTGCGGGTCGGATTGACCGGAAAAATTCTACCCTTGAAGCCGAATTTTTCCAGGTAGTGCACCGGACGGCCGCCGACCTTGTTGGGATTCTCCGAGGCACCGATGATGGCGACCGACCGCGGATCGAGGGCAGCCTTGAGACGGCTCATGAACATGTCCTTTCGAAAGCTGCGGTGAGGCCTGCGCCAAGCGCGTCGAAATCGCCTGCCGGCGTTCTGATGTCATGCGCCGGCACGGGAGCAAAAGCGATCAAGATCCGGCGCTCATCAGGTCGCGCAGCGCGGTTTTCAGCACCTTGCCGTAGTTGTTCTTGGGCAGGGCGTCGAGATAGACGTAGCGCTTCGGCCGCTTGAAGCGGGCGATGGCATTGAGGCAATGGGCGTCAAGCCTGGCATCATCGGCGGTGGCGCCGTCTTCCAGCACCACGCAGGCGACGACTGTTTCGCCCCATTCCGGATCAGCCACGCCGATCACCGACACCTCGCGGACCTCGGCGTGGGTCAGCAGCGCTTCCTCGACCTCGCGCGGATAGATATTGGTGCCGCCGGATATGATGACATCCTTGGAGCGGTCTGACAGCGTCAGAAAACCGTCCTCGTCGAGCCGCCCGACGTCGCCGGTGCGCAGCCAGCCGTCCTTCAGCGTCTCGGCATTGGCCTTGGGATTGTTCCAGTAGCCGAGCATGACGGCCGGGCCTTTGGCTTCGATCTCTCCGGTCTCGCCCGCCGGCAATGGCTTGCCATCACTGCCGGTGATCCGCACCGACATCACGCTTTGTGCAAAGCCTACCGAGGCCAGCCGCTCGAGATAGCGCGGATGACCGGTCATGGCGTGCCATTGCCGCGGCAACGCCGTGATGGTCATCGGCGATTCACCCTGGCCATAGATCTGGACGAAGCGCTGTCCCATCACGGCCATCGCCTCCCGGATATCGGCTGTGTACATCGGGCCGCCGCCATAAACGATGGTGCGCAGCCCCTCACCGCTCTCCCCGCGACGCTTGGCAGCATCGACCAGGCGCCGCACCATGGTGGGCGCGGCGAACATCGCGACACTGCCGAGCTGTTTGCCGAGCGTCAGCACCTCTTCGGGATCGAAGCCGCCGGAGACCGGAACGACGTGACGCGCGCCCATGCGAACGTGGATGAAGTTGTAGAGCCCGGCGCCGTGCGAGATCGGCGCGGCATAAAGCGCGGCATCAGCCGAGGTGACGGAATCGACATCGGCCTGATAGCACAGCGACATCGCCACCAGATTGCCATGGCTCAGCATCACGCCCTTCGGACGGCCCGTGGTGCCCGAGGTGTAGAATAGCCAGGCCAGATCGTCGCTCTCGCGCGGCAGAGGCGCCGCCGTCCCCTCGCCGCCCTGAAGCCGCCGGTAGTCATCGCTGTCGATCGAAAGCATTTGCATCTGCGCCGGCAGATCGCCGCCGGCTTCGGTCAGCGCGGCGGCCGTATCACCGGACACAAAGGCCAGCTTGGCGCCGGCATTGTCGCAAATCCATGCCGCTTCGCGGCCATGCAGTTTGGCGTTGATCGGAATGGCAACCGCCCCGACCCACCAGATGCCATAAAGGCATTCGAGGTACTGCGTGCAGTTGGTCATGAACAGGGCGACGCGGTCGCCGGGGCGGATGCCATGATCGCGGCAAAGCCCGGCGCCGATCGCCGCCGCCCGGCGGGCAAAGCTCGAATAGTCGGCCTCGACCGTGACACCGCTGAGCAGCGCCGGCGCGTCCGGACGCAGCCGCGCACTCGCCGCCAACCACTGCGCCAGGTTCATCGGAGCCGTCTCACCGATGCCAGGGGTTACTTCGCAGGCTCGAGCAGCGAGACGTAATTGGCGACCGCCGCACCGCCCATATTGAAGACGCCCGCGAGCCTGGCGTCCTTGATCTGCATGCCCTCGGGCGCCTGCCCCAGCAGTTGCATCGCGCTCAGCACATGCATCGACACGCCGGTGGCGCCGATCGGATGGCCCTTGGCCTTCAGTCCACCGGACGGATTGATCGGCAGTTTGCCGTCCTTCTGGGTCCAGCCTTCCTTGATGGCGCGCGCGCCCTGCCCCTTGGCCGTCAGCCCCATGGCTTCGTATTCGATCAACTCGGCAATGGTGAAGCAGTCGTGGGTTTCCACAAACGACAAATCGGAGAGCTCGACACCGGCGTTCTGCAGCGCGCGCTGCCACGCCACGGTGCAACCCTCGAAATCCAGGATGTTGCGTTTTGACATCGGCAGGAAATCCTGCGCGTGAGCGGTGGCCTTGATGTTGACTGCCTTGCCCATCGATCTGGCGGTCTCGGAATCCGTCAGCACCAGCGCCGCCGCGCCGTCCGACACCAGCGAGCAATCGGTGCGCTTCAGCGGTCCGGCGACGAACGGGTTCTTGTCCCCCTCGGCGCGGCAGAACGCGTAGCCGAGATCCTTGCGCAGCTGGGCGTAGGGATTGGCGACGCCGTTGTGATGGTTCTTGGCCGCAATCATCGCCAGCGCGTCGGACTGGTCGCCGTATTTTTGGAAATAGGCCTGCGCGATCTTGCCGAAGACGCCGGCAAAGCCCGCCGGGGTGTCGCCGTCCTCCGGCAAATAAGAGGCGCGCAGCAGGTTGCGGCCGATCTCCGGAGCGGGCGTCTTGGTCATCTGCTCGACGCCGACCACCAGCACGATCCGCGCCGCTTTCGCGGCAATCGCCCGGACCGCCTGATGCACCGCCGCCGATCCGGTCGCGCAAGCGTTCTCGACGCGCGTCGCCGGTTTGAAGCGCAATTTTGGATCGGCTTGCAGCACTAGGGATGCGGTGAAATCCTGTGGCGAGAAACCGGCATTGAAATGCCCAAGCACGATTTCATCAACGTCGCCGGCCGAGATGCCGGCATCGGCCATCGCGTCGATGGCGACGCGGACCACCAGGCTTTCGACGGTTTCGCCCTCGAGCTTACCGAACGGCGTGTGCGCCCATCCGACGATGCTGGCTGTCATGATTGTTCTCCCTGTCAAGGCGTCATATTGGGGCGACGTATAGCCTATCGGCCGGCGGACTTCACTTGGCTTCGAGGCTTTTCATGGTCCGATTACAGATGGCGGTTATGCCGGACCAGTTGCCGGACCGGATGTCCGCAGCCGGGCAAAGCCAGGAACCGCCGACCACCACGACGTTCGGCTCCGCCAGCCAGGCCGCCGCGTTGCCTTCGCCAACGCCCCCTGTCGGGCAGAAGCGGGCCTGCGGAAACGGACCGCCCAGTGCCCGCAGCGCGCCGATGCCGCCGGATTGTTCCGCAGGAAAGAATTTGACCAGGCTGAATCCGCGGGCCAATGCCTGCATCAGCTCCGACGCGGTCGCGACACCCGGCATGAACGGCAGATCCCCCGCCGCGGCCGCATCGAGCAGCTCCGGCGTGGCGCCCGGGCTGACCACGAAACGCGCGCCGACGGATTTGGCGCGCACCAGATCCGCGCCGTTCAAAACTGTGCCTATCCCGACGATGGCTTCCGGGACCTGCGCGATCATCGCCTTGGCGGCATCGACCGCGACCGGGGTGCGCAACGTCATCTCCAGGACGCGCACGCCTCCCGCCACCAGTGCACGGGCCAGCGGCACCGCGTCTTCCACCCGCTCGATGGTGAGCACCGGGATCACCCGCGCCTTGCCCAACAGCTCGGTAAATTCTTCGGTCCTTGATGTCGTGCTCATGCGGATGCCTCGCGCGGTTCCGTCGGTCCGGTCAGGATATGGGGCGGCATCGCGTCGATGGGAATGATCGCCCCGGAATGGCAGACCACCGCACCGGCAAGCCGGTGGCCCGCCCGCGCCGCCACCGCCGGATCGGCGCCGCCAAGCCGCGCTGCGAGGTAGGCCGCGGCAAAACTGTCGCCGGCGGCGGTGGTGTCGACAACCGTGCCCGGGACCGGACCGGCCTTGACGACCTCCGACACGCCCGCGCATCGAACGATGCTGCCGGGCTCGGCAAGCTTCATGACCGCCTCGCCGGACGATATGCGTGCCAGCAACTGGTCGCTGCTTTGGCCGGGATAGAGCGCCAGCATGTCCTCGGTCGAGGCCAGCACGATATCGGCGGCATCGAAGGCCTCCTGGAAGGAGCGCCGCGCAATGTCGAGATCGGGCCAACCCCGGCTGCGGAAATTGGTATCGAACGCAATGCGGACGGCGTTTTGGCGTACCCGAGCCAGCGCCCCGAGCAGCCGCCGCCGGCCGCCCTCGTCGTACAGCGACAATGTGATCGCCGAGAGGTAGACGAGGTTGTAGCCGGCCAGCGCGTCGAGAATGTCCTCGGTCTGCGGCAGGCTCATCAGGCTGCGCACCGCCGAGCTGTCGCGCCAGTGGTAGAACCGGCGCTCGCCGGCCTCGTCGGTCTGGATCATGTAAAGACCGGGCAGCTTGCCAGGCAGCCTCACCACCAGCCCGGTACCGACGCGCTCTGCCGCCCAGCCCGCGACCATCTCGTCGCTCAGCGGATCGTCGCCAAGCGCGGTGACATAGTCCACCGGCATGCCGAGGCGCGCCAGATAGACGGCGGTGTTCAGCGTATCGCCGCCATATCCGCGCGAAAACCGGCCGTCCGTGGTTTGCCGCAACTCGATCATGCACTCGCCGATGGAGGCGACCCGTATCATGGACGTCGGCGGCGGCTGTTATTGAGCAATGTTTCCACCGAGCTCATCCTCGATATGAATCCGGATGATGTCGTCGAACGTTTGTTCGACCGTGGTGAAGCCGAGTTGACGCGCCCGCTTGGCCTCGAAATTGCGCGGCCAGCCGTTGACGATGCCCATGATGAAGGCGTCCGGCTCGCGCTTGATGCGCGCTGCCACCTTGTCCCCCGCCACTCGCTTCAAGGCCGCGATCTGCTCGCCAACGGTGGCCGAGAGGCCGGGCATGGTGAGGTTGCGGCGTGCGCCGGCCACCGCGCTATCCATGGTGGCGGCGTGGAGCAGGAAGCCCACCGTCGAGCGCGGCGAGGCGTGCCAGTGCCGGACGTCCTCGGACACCGGCAGCACCGCTTCCTTGCCGGCAAGCGGCTCGCGCAGAATGTTGGAAAAGAACCCGGACGCCGCCTTGTTGGGCAGACCGGGCCGGATGCAGACCGTCGGCAGCCGGATGCCGATGCCGTCCATGAATCCGCGGCGCGAATAATCCGCCAGCAGCAATTCGCCGATCGCCTTCTGGGTGCCGTAGCTCAACAGCGGGGTGTGGAAGAACTCGTCGCCGATCGCCTCGGGAAACGGTGCGCCGAACACGGCAATCGACGACGTGAACACGACGCGCGGCTTGTAGCCGCCGCCAACCAGGCGGATCGCATCAAACAGCATCCGGCTGCCGTCGAGATTGATCCGGTACCCCTTCTCGAAGTCGAGCTCGGCCTCGCCGGAGACGATCGCCGCCAGATGGAAGATCACGTCGGGACGGGTCGCGATCAGCGCGGGCGCCGTGGCCGGATCGGAAAAGTCGCTGGTGATGACCTCGATCGGGATCGATGTATTCGGCTTGTTCGCCGCGACCACGTCCTGCAGCGTCATCCGACTGATCTCACGGTCGCCAAGCCGGCCGTCGCGCAGCAACCGCTCCGTCAATTTGCGGCCGACCATGCCGGCCGCGCCGAGAACCAGAATATGCAAGACCCAACTCCTTGTTGTTCTTATTGCCGTTGAAACTCAGCAGCCGGGCTTGTGCCGCTACTCTTTGACCGCGCCGGTCATCGCCGACACGTAGTGCTCGACGAAGAACGCATAGAGGATGACCAGCGGCAACGAGCCGACCAGCGCGCCGGCCATTAGCGATCCCCATTTGTAGATGTCGCCGTCGACGAACTCGTTGACGATCGCGACCGGAACGGTCTTGTTCGCGGTCGACTGCAGGAAGGTCAGTGCATAGATGAACTCGTTCCAGCACAACGTGAAGGAAAAAATGAACGCCGAGATCAGCCCAGGCACGGCCAGCGGCACCACGATCTTGGTCAGGATCTGCCAGCGCGAGGCGCCGTCGATCAGCGCGCATTCCTCCAGCTCGAACGGGATGGTCTTGAAATACCCCATCAACAGCCAGGTCGAGAACGGGATCAACAACGTCGGATAGACCAGAATCAGCGAGAGCGGCGAATCGAACAGCCCGTAGGCCTGAATCACCGATGCCAGCGGAATGAACAGGATCGACGGCGGCACCAGATAGGCCATGAAGATCAGGGCGCCGACCGCCTCGGCGCCCCTGAAGCGCAGCCGGACGATCGCATAGGCCGCCAGCACACTCGCAATGATTGACAGCGTCGTGGCCGCGGCCGCGACATACATCGTGTTCCACAGCCAGCGCGGATAATCGGTCTCGAACAGTAATTTGCTGATGTGCTTGAAGGTCGGATGGATCACCCAGAACGGGTTGAACTTCTCCATGTCGATCAACTGCTCGTCCGGCTTGATCGCGGTCAGCGCCATCCAGTAGAATGGGAAAAGCAGCACCACCAGGATGATGAACAGCGGCAGATACAGCGTCACCAGCCGTCGCGGCAGCGACTCGAGGTAGCTCATGCCCTCGCTGTCGTCGTCCTTGGCGGCGGTCGCGGCGACTGCAAGCCGTCCATCGGTTACGGAATCAGTCATGATCTGAGCCTTGCTGCCACTTGCGGCGCTGCATGCCGAACCAGGAAATCGCGATGGCCGCCAGCAGGAATGGTATCATCGCGGTGGCGACCGCGGCGCCCTCGCCGAGCCGGCCGCTGATGATGCCGCGCTGATAGCTCAGCGTCGCCATCAGGTGGGTCGAATTGACCGGCCCACCGCGGGTCAGCGCCCAGATCAGCTGGAAATCCGTGAAGGTGAACAGCACCGAGAAGGTCATCACCACCGCAATGATCGGCGTCAGCAGAGGATAGGTGATAAAGCGGAAACGCTGCCAGTTGGTGGCGCCGTCCAGCGTTGCCGCCTCGTAGAGCGAGGGCGATACGGTCTGCAGGCCGGCCAGCAGCGTGATTGCGACGAACGGAACGCCGCGCCAGATGTTGGCAAAGATCACGCTTCCCCGCGCCCAGTTCGGATCGCCCAGAAAATTGATGTAGCCGTTGATCAGCCCGAGCTTGGTCAGTGACCAGGAAATGATCGAGAATTGCGAGTCGTAGATCCACCAGAATGCGATCGCCGACAATACCGTCGGCACGATGAATGGAATCAGGACGGCCGCGCGGATCATCGCCTTGAACGGCATATGGCGATTGAGCAGCAGCGCGAGATAGAGGCCGATGGCGAACTTGATGGCGCTGGCGACGAGGGTGTAGAGCAGCGTGTTGAAGATCGACAGCCAGAAAACCGAATCGTCCCAAAGCCACTGATAGTTTTCCGCGCCGATGAAGATTCCGCCGCGGCCGATACGCGCATCGGTGAAGCTGAGCCAGACGCCGAGGAACAGCGGATAGGCCAGGAACAGAATCAGGAAAGCCGCGGCCGGCAGCATGAACCACATCGCCAGCCAGTTGTGATTGGTGCGCAGCCGCTGCCACGGCGACGCGACGCTCATCACCCTGGTCCGCTCCGGAATCGATACCGAGCTCATCGTAGCCTACTCATGCTGTGCATCTCCGAAGCGGCAGGTGGGACGCCAGCGCACCGATTCCGTGCGCCGGCGCCCCGTTTCGATCAGGTGCGATAGATCCGCTTCAACTGGCGCTCGGCGGACGCCATCGACCCCTTCACGTCCTCGCGACCGGTGCAGTAATTCGCGAACATGTCGACCAGGATGAAGTCGGCGATCGCGGCCGCCGCGTTCTCTCCGAGCGTGCCGAGGCCGGCGGGTGTCCGCGCCCGCTTCGCCACGTCGCGGTACGGCGTGGTCTTCGGATCGGCGGTCCAGATCGGGTTCTTGTCGTAAGCGAGCAGGAAGTGCGACAGGTAACCCTGCGCCGCCTCGATCCAGGGATCGAACTGCGGAGCCTCCAGCATGAAGGCGGTGAACGCCTTGCAGGCCTGGGGATACTTGGTGAAGTTGAAGATCAGCATCGGGAACGACAGATGCAGTTCGGCCGGCTTGCCGAACGGTCCGACCGGCAGGTAGGCGTGGTTCATGTCCTCGGCGATCGCCGGGTTTTCCTTCTTGGCCGAAACGTAGATCGATATGCCGTTGTTGGTGCAATAGAGCTGGCCGGCGAGGAACGCCTTGTTGTTCGAGCTGTCGTTCCAGGACACCGTGCCGGGAATGAAGGTGGCGTAGAGCTGCTTGATGTATTCCAGCGACGCGGCGGTTTCCGGCGAGTTGATGATCACCTTGTCCTTTTCGTCGACCATGTTGCCGCCGAACGCCCACAGCGCCCAGTGCAGCCAGCCATTGGCGTCGCCCGAGGCATGGCCGAGCGCCATGCCGCCCGGGGTGCCGTTCTTGTTCAGGCCCTTGAACAACTCGAGCATCGCCGCGGTGTCCTTGGGGAACTCCTTGAAGCCGGCCTTTTCGCAGGCTGCGATGCGATAGTTGAGCAGGCCGCCGGTGGCGGCGATCGGGATGCCGACCCACTTGCCATCCCGGGTCTCGCAGTAATCCTTGGCCGACTGGGTCCAGCCGCCATACTTGCCGCCGAGATAATCGGCGACGTCCTTGACGTCGAGTACCTTGTTGCCGAGCAGATGGGGCAGCGAATAGAGGCCCCACACCATGTCGAGGCCCTGCCCGGTGTTGGCGGCGACCGATGCCTTGGGCTGGATGTCGTCATACGACTCGTTGGAAACGGTAATGGTGACGCCGGTCGCCTTCTGGAAGGCGTCGACGATCTTCATGAAGGCGACGTCTTCGGCTTCGACGAAGCGCTTCCAGCGCAACAGGTTGATCTTGGCGCCGGCTTCCGGCTTCCACTTCGCATCCTGCGCCCAGGCCTTGGCGTAGCCCAGCAATTGATCGGCGGACATCGTCGCCGCGGCGGCCAGCGTCAGGGCGCTGCCCTTGAGCAGCGTACGCCGATCGGGGGTGAAATTCGTCATCTTCGGTGTTCTCCCTTGGTTTATTGGTTGTTTGCGTGGGTTGGTGAATTGCGTCCGGCAATCACAAGCGCTTGCCGGTGTCCTTGTCGAACAGATGCGCCGCGCTCGGCCGCGGCCTCAGGTGAATCCGGTCGCCCGGCTCCACCTTGCGGCGGTCGCGGAAGATCGCGATGATGTCCTGGGTGCCGATCCGCGCCACGATCTGGGTTTCCGAGCCGGTCGGCTCGACCACGACGATCTCGGCCTCGATCCCGTCATCGGCAAATTCCAGATGCTCGGGACGAATGCCATAGATCACGGGCCGTCCGTCCGAGGCGGCCGGCGCGGTGGCGACCGGCAGCTTGCTGCCGTTGGCGGTCTCGACGCACGGCTGGCCGCCGTTCATGCTGAGCTTGCCATCGAGGAAGTTCATGGCCGGAGAGCCGATGAAGCCGGCGACGAATTTATTGTCGGGATGGTCGTACAGATCGAGCGGCGTGCCCATCTGCTCGACGATGCCGTCCTGCATCACCACGATCTTGTCGGCCATGGTCATGGCCTCGATCTGGTCGTGGGTGACGTAGACCGTCGTGGTCTTCAGCCGCTGGTGCAGTTCCTTGATCTCGGCGCGCATCGCCACGCGCAGCTTGGCGTCGAGATTGGACAGCGGCTCGTCGAACAGGAACACCTGCGGATCGCGCACGATGGCGCGGCCCATGGCGACGCGCTGGCGCTGGCCGCCGGAGAGCTGGCGCGGATAGCGCTCGAGCAGCTTCCGCAAATCCAGAATGTCCGCGGCCTTGTTGACCTTTTCGCTGATCTCGGCGGAATTGGCGCCGCGCAGCTTCAGCGAAAAGCCCATGTTGTCCGCGACCGTCATGTGCGGATAGAGCGCATAATTCTGGAACACCATGGCGATGTCGCGCTCTTTCGGCTGGACATCGTTGACCACGCGATCGCCGATCGAGATGGTGCCGGAGGTGATCTTCTCGAGCCCGGCCAGCATGCGCAGCAAGGTCGACTTGCCGCAGCCCGAAGGCCCGACAAGGACCACGAACGCCCCATCCTCGATCGGGACGCTCACGCCGTGCAGCACCTCAAAACCACCAAACGACTTCCGCACGTCGTGAATCTGCACAGACGCCATATTTTCCCTCCTGAACGCCGGTCGGCGACTGCCGTGGCCACCTTGTTGTTGGCTGGGGTCATACCAGAATTTTTTGATAATGTCGTTGGATCAAAGTCGTAGCAAGCCCACCCCCGACCACCGTTGCGGACCGGCGGTTGACATGCCAAGATTCAGCGCGAATACAACATTACGCACAAAAACAAGGCGTGTGCGGTGCGGGAGAAACAATGAACAAGCCGATCAGCGGTATCAAACGCAAACTCCGTTCCAGCGAGTGGTTCAATAACCCGCATAACCCGGGAATGACCGCGCTCTACCTCGAACGCTACCTCAATTACGGGCTGACCCGCCATGAGCTGCAGTCCGGCAAGCCGATTATCGGCATTGCTCAGACCGGCAACGACCTTTCCCCTTGCAACCGCCACCATATCGAACTGGCCCACCGGGTCCGGGAAGGCATCCGCGCCGCCGGCGGCATCGCCATGGAATTTCCGGTGCATCCGATCCAGGAAACCGGCAAACGGCCGACCGCCGCGCTGGACCGCAACCTCGCTTATCTCGGCCTGGTCGAACTCTTGTTCGGCTATCCGCTGGACGGGGTGGTGCTGACCACCGGCTGCGACAAGACGACGCCCGCCTGCCTGATGGCGGCAGCCACGGTCAACCTGCCGGCGATCGTGCTCTCCGGTGGCCCAATGCTGAACGGCTGGCACAAGGGGCAGCGGACCGGCTCCGGCACCGTGGTCTGGAAGGCGCGCGAGGAACTTGCCGCGGGTGAGATCGACTACGAGGAGTTCATGAACATCGTGGCGTCTTCCGCCCCGTCGGTCGGCCACTGCAACACCATGGGCACCGCCTCCACCATGAATTCGCTGGCCGAGGCCCTTGGCATGTCGCTGCCCGGCTGCGCCGCGATCCCCGCTCCTTACCGCGAGCGCGGCCAGATCGCATACGAGACCGGCACCAGGATCGTCGAAATGGTCTGGGAGGACCTCAAGCCCTCAGACATCCTGACCCGCAAGGCATTCGAGAACTGCATAACCGTCAATTCGGCGATCGGCGGCTCGACCAACGCGCCGATCCATATCAACGCGCTGGCCCGCCATATCGGCGTCGAACTGTCGATCGACGACTGGCAGACGCACGGCCACGCGATACCGCTGCTGGTGAACATGCAGCCGGCCGGTTTCTATCTCGGCGAGGAATTCCATCGCGCCGGCGGCGTGCCCTCGGTGGTGCGCGAACTGATGGCGCACAAGCGGATTCACGAAGATGTCATGACGGTCAACGGCCGCAGCATGGGCGACAATTGCCGCGAAGCGCCAAAACCCGACGGCGACGTGATCTGGAGTTACGACAAACCGCTGGTGAAGGATGCCGGCTTCCTGGTGCTGCGCGGCAATCTGTTCGATTCCGCCATCATGAAGACCAGCGTGATCTCCAAGGAATTCCGCGACCGCTATCTGGTCAACCCGAAGGATCTCAATGCCTTCGAGGGCCGTGCCATCGTCTTCGAGGGTCCGGAGGATTATCACCACCGGATCGACGACGCCACGCTCAACATCGACGAGCATTGCATCCTGTTCGTGCGCGGCACGGGGCCGATCGGCTATCCCGGCGGCGCCGAGGTGGTGAACATGCAGCCGCCGGCCGCGCTCATCAAACGCGGCATCCTGTCCCTGCCCTGCATCGGCGACGGCCGCCAGTCCGGTACCTCAGGCTCGCCATCGATCCTCAACGCCACGCCGGAAGCGGCGGCCAATGGCGGCCTCGCCATTCTGCAGACCGGCGACAAGGTTCGCATCGACCTCAACAAAGGCAGCGCCAACATCCTGATTTCCGATGAGGAGCTCAAGAAGCGGCACGCCAAGCTCAAGGCCGACGGCGGCTTCAAATATCCGGCCAACCAGACGCCATGGCAGGAGCTCTATCGCTCGACGGTCGGCCAACAGGCCACCGGCGCCTGCATGGAGTTCGCGACCCGCTATCACGACATCGCGGGCACCGTCGGCGTCGCGCGGGACAATCACTAGCACTTCGCCAGTTCCGTCATTGCGAGCGCAGCGAAGCAATCCAGAGCTCCGCGGAAGAACTGGATTGCTTCGTCGCAAGCGCTGCTCGCAATGACGTGGAGAATCCGCGCATCCGCGTTGAAATCTAACGTCGAGGAGATCTGAATGTCGAACCGCCTCAAGGGCAAACGCGCCGTGGTCACCGCGGCGGCCGCGGGCATCGGACGCGCCTGCGCGATTTCATTTGCCCGCGAGGGCGCCACGGTGATCGCCACCGATATCGATGAAAAGGGCATCGCCACACTTGCCCAGGAAGGTGTCGCCGAGACGCGGCGGCTCGATGTCCGCAACACCGCCGACGTCAACGCCTTCGCCAAGCAGGTCGGCAAGGTCGATATCCTGCTCAACGCGGCCGGCTTCGTCCACAACGGGACCATCCTGGACTGTTCGGAGGAAGACTGGGACTTCTCGTTCGACCTCAACGTCAAGTCCATGCACCGGACCATCAGGGCGTTGCTGCCGGCGATGCTGGCCGGCGGCGGTGGCAGCATCGTCAATATCTCGTCATGCGCCGCATTGCGGCCGCCCGCCAACCGCTACGTCTACAGCGCGTCGAAAGCGGCGGTTTCGCTGCTGACGCGCGCGGTCGCACTCGATTTCATTACCCAGGGCATCCGCTGCAACAGCATCTGTCCCGGCACGGTGGAAACGCCGTCGATGATCTCACGGGCGGCGGCAGTTGGCCCGGACGGTCGCGAAAAGTTCGTCGCCCGCCAGAAGATGGGCCGGCTGGGCACCGCGCAGGAAATTGCCGACATGGCCGTTTATCTCGCCAGCGACGAAAGCGCCTTCACGACCGGCGTCGACCTTGTCGTCGATGGCGGATACATGCTCTGACACGCCCCCGATCCCGAGGTCTCCATCATGAACAAGATCGATCTGAACGGCCGTTGCGCCGTGGTCACCGGCGGTGCTCAGGGATTCGGGCGGGCGATCACCGAACGTTTCGTCGCATCGGGCGCCAAGGTCGCGATCTGGGATCATGACAAGGCCCTTGCCGAAAGGACCGCCAAGGAAATTGGACCGGACGTCATCGCGGTCGCGGTCGACGTCTCCGATCTGGCCGCGGCGGAGAAGGCCAGGGACGCCACCCTCGCCGCGTTCGGCAAGATCGACATCCTGGTCAACAATGCCGGTATCGCCGGGGTCAACAAGACGGTGTGGGACACCGATCTCGACGAATGGCGCAAGGTGCTGCGGATCAATCTCGACGGGCCGTTCATCTGCTGCAAGGCCGTCGTGCCGACCATGATCAAGCAGAACTACGGCCGCATCGTCAACATCGCCTCGATCGCCGGCAAGGAAGGCAATCCGAACGCGGCGCACTATTCAGCGTCAAAAGCCGGGCTGATCGCCCTGACGAAATCGCTGGGCAAGGAGCTCGCCGGTTACGAGATTGCCGTCAACGCGGTGACCCCCGCGGCGGCAAAGACCGCCATTTTCGATCAGCTGACCCAGCAGCATATCGACTTCATGCTGTCGAAGATTCCCAAGGGCCGCTTCGTGCTGGTGGAAGAACTGGCAGCCATGGCTGCGTGGCTGGCATCCGAGGACTGTGCCTTTTCGACCGGCGCGGTGTTCGACATTTCCGGCGGCCGCGCGACCTATTAGGGCCGCCGGAGCCGCCCGAACTCAGTTCAGCGGCAGCCAGAGAATTTCGCACGGCCCGTTGCAGTGGGCGCAATGCGCCGGCTGGTCGAAGGTATTGGCCAATTCCCATTCCTGCGATTCGTTGCTCCACTGCACGGTGGCCTGGGCAATGATGTCATCGGACTGGCAGCTGGCACAGACCGGCGTCGCCCGGCTCGAGCGCGCCGACTGGATCGCACGCCGGTTGACGCCCTGCCCCGGCTCCGGATTCAGGCTGAATGGATTGCGAAGCGAATCGTAGCTCATCGTATCCCCGTCGAAAAATATGGAGATCCGGGAGTTGCGACTTCCGCGATCTCTCGTGTTTCCGCGGCAAACGGCATGGCCGTCGTCACGCCCTGCCCCCGCAGTGACGCATTATGTCTGCAAGCTGATCCCAGCGTAGCAATATTTGTGAGCCGATACGGCACGCGGTTGTTGATAATTTCCGGCTGCGACGTTCCGGCCACAATCGACGGGCGCTCGCCCCGTAGATTCCCCGGGACGCGCCGCTGCACCGCAACAAGATCACCCGACGGAAATCCGGTGGCTGAAACTTCGCTTTTCACCCGGTGCCAGATGCATCAGCCCCGGCTTGTCGGCAAACTCACCGTCGAAATCGGCCGGGCTGGCGAAGCCGTACCACGGCTCGAGGCAGACGAAAGGCGCGCCGCCGGCTTTCGACCACACGCCCAGGTCGCAAAATCCCCGCCAGGAAAATTCGAGTCCCGCATGATCCGGCGATGCGTAGCGAAGCGAACGGCTCGCCAGGCGCTCGAAGATGACGGCGTCTTCCACGAACAAGGATTCCGACAGGGCAAGCGTCCTCCCCTCGACCGGCGTCGGATAGACCTGCGGACGCACTAGGCCGTCGGTCACCCGCCGGATCGGCGCCGTTTCCGGCGCCGAAAAAACCAGCGTGTGCGATGCCTTGTCCGCGCCGGGCACAAGCGGCCAGTTGAATGCCGGATGCCCGCCGATCGACGCCGGCATCACCTCGTCGCCCCGGTTTGTGACCTCGTAAACGATGCTCAAATGCCGGTCATCCACCGTGAAGGTGACATCCAGCGCAAACGCGAACGGATATTGCGCGCG
>Ga0209758_1002083_pt1 | contig 21266 bp, 17 predicted proteins | sample AraplaMF_Col_mMF_FD_184258 | JGI IMG/M metagenome (GOLD analysis project Ga0209758, IMG submission 184258) | Arabidopsis root microbial communities from the University of North Carolina, USA - plate scrape MF_Col_mMF (SPAdes) (version 2) | ecosystem: Host-associated > Plants > Roots > Endosphere...
TGGCGGATGGAGGCCGAGGGCGGCCCGGTCCGCAAGCTGATGAGCGACATCAAGGCGGTCGACTGGCTGACGTTGGACGACGCGCTTGCGCGTCTGTCGCGCGAATATGAGCGTGCGTTCCTCACCCAGGTCGGTCCGATCGCAATCGCGGCGGCGGGGCTCGTGCCTGCGACGGCGACGGAGCCGACGCCCACGCCGGTGGCCGATGATATCGATGCCGCCTTGCAGACGTTGACGCCAGCCGAAGCCGCCTCGGTCGACGAACTCAGGCATGGCCTGTTGCAGAAGGTGCGAGCCTGGTTGCGCGGCGAGGCGTGAGGTTTTCCGCTCGTCTCTCACCACGCCGTCATTGCGAGCGCAGCGAAGAGGCACGCTGACGCTGCACCTCTCCCCCTGTGGGCCCCTTGTGCGAGAGGGTGGCTCGCCGCGTAAGGCGAGACGAGCGAGGGGTGTCTCTCCGCGCTGGAATCTCTTCATCAGAGCTTGCTGAAGCAACTCCTCATCCGGCGCTTCGCGCCACCTTCTCCCACAAGGGGAGACGGAAGAAAGCGAACTACCGCTGCTTCTTGTCCTTCGGAGCCGGCGCTGGTCTGCGCGGCACGGCGGGGCGTTGGACGCCGGGCAGGCGCTGCTGCACGCCGCCTTGTTGCGGCCGGACGACCGGCTGCGGGCCGGGCTGCAATCCGGTGCGCGGCGCTTGCGGCTGTGGCGTCGTGCCTGGTTGGGGCGTGACCGCGCCTGGCCGCTGCGGAGGTTGTCCGCTGCGTGGTGGCTGGGTCTGCGGCGTAGCGCCGGGCTGTGTGCCTTGTCCGGTGCGTGGCTGGCCTGCCGGCTGTCTTTGACCCTGACGCTGGCCGGGTTGCTGCGGACCATGTTGCTGGGGAGCTTGTTGCTGCGGAGCTTGGCCCGCGCGCGGGGTGCCCGGTTGAGCGGCGCCGCCTTGCCGGCCCGGCGTCTGCGCGCCAGGTGGCTGCTGGCCTGGACGGTTGTTCTGGCCCGGCTGACCGTTCGGCCGCTGAGGCTGCTGGTTCGGCGGCGTCGCCGGATGCAATTGCTGTTGCTGCGGCGGCTGCGCCGGGCGTGGAATGCGGCTGAGCGCACCTGGATTGTTACGGCGGAAGTCGCGCTGCTCGGTGACGATCTGGCGGCCGGTGGTCTGCGCCGCATGCACCTGACTGACGAAGCCGCGGTCGCGCGCAATCTGCTGCGGTGGAATCGTGATCGGCACGGCCGCAAAGCGCATGCCGCCTGGGCCGGCCGCGCCCGGCCGGATCGCAAAGCCGCTCGCGGCCCGCGTGAGTGAACCGAGCCGCGAGCCGCTGGTGCGATCGTTGACTTCGATATGGCCGACCCGGCCGTCGGCGTCGGGATAGAGCTTGATGTTGACGTTGTTGGCGCCGGTCGCGGCGGCGTTCTCGGGCACGTCGACGACGCCGGTGGTGCCGCGAATGCCGAGCGTCGCGGTCGGTGTTGCGATCTTCATGTCGCCGGTCTTCGCCACGGCCGCGGCAACGAAGGCGACGGTGCCCTTGCCGATGTCGAAGATCGCAGAATTCTGCTTGCCGCCGCCCTCGTAGACGTAGTTGTCGATCGTGATCTTGGAGCTGGCGGAGAGATTGAACGTGGTGGCGTCGTTGAAGGTGATGCCGAGCGAGGAGTTCGAGGACGTCTGTACGACGTCGTTGAGGTAGATGTCGTCGCGCACCTTCAGCGGATAGGAATTCTTGTCGCGGATCACGGTCGCGATTCCCGTCACGGTCGCGACGTTGCCGATCGGCTCCACAGCGGCGGGTTGGGCATCGATGGCCGGCGCGGGCGAGGCCGATGGCGCCGGGGAGGGCGCCGGCGTCGGCTGCGCTTGCGGCTGAGCTTGTATTTGGGCTTGTCCTTGGGCTTGTATTTGGGCTTGCGCGAGCTCGACTGTATCGGATGCGCACGCGCTGTTCGCGCCCGCCAGCGGCAGCGCCAGCAGCGGCAAAGCGAACACGATGCGGCGCCAAGCCACCATCAAATCCACGAATGAGGTCCCGGTGAGAAACGCGAGGCGAGGTCGGCCGATATCAGCCTGAGATGGCTGAATGGCGGATGAACATCTGTCGCACGGGACGGGCGGACGTTCAAACGCCACGTCCCGGCATCTAGGACGTGGCAGTGACGCCTTGCCGGTCATTCCGGGGCGCGACGAAGTCGCGAGCCCGGAATCTCGAAGTTATAATGCGAGTCTTTGGCGCGAGATCCCGGGTTCGATGCTTCGCATCGCCCCCATTGCGCAATTGCGCAATAGGGATGGCGCGCTTCGCGCGTCAGCTCACCCGCTTCCAGGTCTGGCCGCCGCAGAACAGGCCACCGAAGGCGCAGCCCTGCACGCGCATCGCGTTCGGAGCTTTCATGGCGATGGTCGAATCGTAGTTGCGGCCGGAGTTGGGGTCGTGGATGCGACCGCTCCACTTGGCGCCGTCGGGCTTCATGTTGATCAGGATCCGCTCATTGGTCTTCTCGGCATAGCCGCAGAGATTGGGGCCGCACTGTTCGACGCGAACATTGCCTTTGTTCTCCTCAGTCGCCCAGACGCCGATCGGCGTGTTCGCGACCTGCACAGGCGCGACAGGCGCCGGAGCGGGCGGCGTATAGGCGGGCGCTGCGCCATCAGGCGTGGGCGGGACAACAGGAGCAGGAGCTGCAACCGGCGCCGGCGGCACGGTCGTGTCCACGGGCGGTGCGGCAGCAACGACATTTGCCGGAGCGGGGGCGGCGGTCGGCGCTGCCGGAGCAGGGGCGGGCACCGGCGCCTGCGCCACGGGCTGCTGCTGCACCGGAGCCGGCGCGGGCTGTGCCGTCGTCGCAGGTGGCGTGGTGTCGTCGTTCTTGGATCCGCCAAGGCCGTTGAGATTGATGTTGTTCAGCTTGATCGGCTTGTCCGACAGGCCGGGCGCCACGATGGTGACGCAATCGAGCGAGGCGCAATGGCGTGGCGTCTCGATGCGGATGCGCTGGCCCTCGATCTGGAACGAGAGCGCATTGCCGGCATGTGCGGCGGCGGTTGAGGCCAGGAAGAGCGCGGTGGCGGCGATGCTGAGCTTGTTCATGACAATCTCCGAAATGGCGTGGGGTCCCGAGCTGGACTGATGTCGGTCGCGGACCGGAATGTGGTTCGACCCTATGCCGACGCTATCGGGCCTTCTGTGATGAACCTCACAACGGCTGCCGGGGGTGCGCATGGTTAAAGAACGCTGAAATCCACGTGTTGAAGAGTCTTTAAGTAAATTCACCGAACGTGCGTGCATGACGCGCGGAGTTCGTTTGTATCTCGTCGGCTCCATCGTCCTTGTTTCGCTTGCGGGTTGCGGACGCGGCTGGTTCCAGGCCGAACGTGAACCGTGGCGGGCCGAGGCCGAAGCGGCGTGCCTGAAATCGGGCGCCGTGAAAGAGAGCGCCGACATCGTCCGGATCGACCCGATCTCCGGCCCCGGCATGTGCGGCGCGGAGTTTCCGCTGAAGGTCGCTGCCCTCGGTGAAGCCTCGAGCAGCTATGGCTTTGCCGACGAGGAGCTGCGCCCGCCCGGCAATGTTGGCAATCAGCCGCGCTGGCCGGTGAGCCAGCCGCAATCGAACTATCCGGCACCCGGCTATCCGCAGCGGTCGAACTACCCTGAAAGCGCGGTGCGCCAGCCCGCCGGCTACGGCGCCTCGTCAGGCCCGGTGTCGCTCAATGCGCCCGGCGTGGCGCCGCAGGAAGACGAGATCGACCTGCCGCCCGAAGGCACGGATGCCGCGGGTGCGGCGCGTTACATGAACGCGCCGAGTTATCCGGCGCGGCCGGCGCCGTATTCGCAGGCTCCGTCTTCGCAGGCGCCTGCGCAACAGCCGCTGCCGCGGCTGGGCCCCGCGCAGGGCAATCCCGTCACCGCCGTTGGTCCCGTCGCGATCAAGCCGATTGCGACGCTTGCTTGTCCAATCGTCTCAGAACTCGACCGCTGGCTGGCCGATAGCGTGCAGCCATCGGCGATGCGCTGGTTCGGCGCCCGCGTGGTCGAGATCAAGCAGATCTCCGCCTATTCCTGCCGCGGCATGAACGGCAATCCGCACGCCCATATCTCCGAGCACGCCTTCGGCAACGCGCTCGACGTCGCCGCCTTCACGCTCGCCGACGGGCGTCGCATCACCGTGAAGGATGGCTGGCACGGCATGCCGGAAGAGCAGGGATTCCTGCGCGACGTCCAGTCGGGCGCCTGCGCGCATTTCACCACCGTGCTCGCGCCGGGCTCGAACGTCTATCACTACGATCACATCCATGTCGACCTGATGCGCCGCGCCAGCCGTCGACTGATCTGCCAGCCGGCTGCAGTTTCGGGCGAAGAGGTTGCCGCACGCGCCCAGCGGCGCAATCCCTATGCGAGCTCGCGCGATCCCTACGTGACCGGCTCGCTCGGTACGCACAAGAGCAAGCGCGACAAGATCAACGAGGAAGACGAATTCTCGGACGACTAGGTCGCGATCGGGACTCTTTCAGCGGCGGAGCCCTGCGAGTTACAGCATCATTTCGCGGCCGACTTCGACGACGGCGGCGCGAGCCCCATGCAGCGTTGCACTTCGGCCGGGACATTGTAGGTCCGCATGATATGGCGGCTGTTGCGCAGGCCCGTCGCCTCGCGTTGGACCACGAACATCCAGAGCGCCTGGCCGGCTTCCATCACCAGCTTGCGCCTTGCCGATTGCAACGAGGCCGGCGTTTCCGACAATGCATGGGCGGCGTCGAATTCGCGTAATTGCGCCAGCGCCTGTTCGAGCGTGCGGCCCATGCGTCCAAGCGCTGAGGCCTGTTCCTGGACGATCTCGTAGTGGAGGATATCGACCGGCGGGCGAAGATCACGGGGCATGGCGCTCATATAATGGTGCGCATCCCGCCTGTGCAACGCGCGGCAGGCCGCCGTTACTTTGCCTGGTAGGCGGCGAGGAACATCCGGGTCGCGCTGTCGACGACTTCCGTCATGCGCTCTTCCGACGGCGGCGGTGCGGCCTGGAAGACGAACGGCAGGAACAGCGAGGCCTTGCACAGTTCCATGAACTGCGAGGCGGCGAGGTCGCAATCGTCGATCTCGAGATCGCCCGAGGCGACATGGGCTTTGAGATATTCGGACAGCCGGTTGATGGTCTTGTCCAGCACGCGCAGATAATAGCGGCGGCCGACATCGGGCATGCGCTCGGCGATGGCCATCACCGTGCGGATCGCCGATCCGCCGCCGGGCCGGCAGAGCAGGTGAATGTAGGCCTGGCCAAAGTCCTTCAGCGTGGTCTCGGCGTCGCGCGCGGGGTCGAAATTGAACACGACCTGGCCATGAAAGAGCGCTTCCTCCTCGAGGATGGCTTCGAACAGTGCACTCTTGTCGGCGAAGTAGACGTAGAGCGTGCCCTTGGAAACGCCGGCCGCGCGCGCGATCTCGCCCATGCTGGCGCCGTCAAAACCCAGATCCATGAACACCTTACGTGCGCCGGCCAGAATCTGGCGGCGTTTGGAGCTGTCCTCCTCCTGGAGGATTTGCAGATGTTCGCGACCGGCTACAACCATTGGTTCAGCGTCTCGGAAGGTTTTCAGATCGGGCTCGCAGCATGAAACCCAAATAAAGGATTCGGACCAGTAGGGTTCGCCCGGGAACATTAGGTATATTGACCGAACCGTTCGGTCAATGATATTTGGGATGGCGAGCGGGAAAGCGGCTGTGTGACGGCTGCCCCGGATCGCTTTTTTTGTTGGGGGGCCTTTATGGCCGTATCGAGAGACCAGGCAGCGCGCGTCCTTCGCCAGGAAGCTGCAGAGACGTCGGCGGATCGCGAAGCTGCGACGGGGACACAAGCCGTCCTCGCCGAACAGCTGCGTTCTCATGTGGCCGAAGAGACCAAGCGACGCACCAGCGAGGCGCCGGAGAAGCGCGTGACCGACCAGCCGGCCCCAACTGCAGCCGCGCCCGCCGCCGCGCCAAAATCCGGCAAGCGCAAATTCGTCATGATGGGCATCGGCCTCGTGCTGGCGCTCGCGGCGGCAGGCTATGCCGGCTATTACACCCTGGTCGGCCGCTTCTTCGTCTCCACCGACGATGCCTATGTCCGCGCCAACAACACCATGCTCGGCGCGCGCGTGGCTGGCCACATCTCGTCGATCCTCGCTCGAGACAATACGCCGGTGCACGCCGGCGACATCATCCTGCGCATCGACGACGGCGACTACAAGATCGCGGTCGACGCGGCCGCGACCCGGATCGGGACCCAGCAGGCCACCATCGATCGGATCGGCCGCCAGATCGCGGCGCTCGACAGCCAGGTCGCGCAGGCCAAGGCGCAGCTCGTCTCGGCCGAAGCCGGCCTCAAGCGCGCCGATCTCGATTATGAGCGCCAGCAGGAGCTGAGCAGCAAGGGCTTTGCCTCCCGCGCCACGTTCGAAACGTCGGAGGCCGGGCGTGACCAGGGCGCAGCCGCGGTCAAGGCCGCGCAGGCGGCCTACGACGTCGCCGTCAGCAATGTCGACGTTGCCAAGGCGCAGCAGGCCGAAGCGCAGGCGCAGCTCGCCGAGCTCAAGACCACGCTCGCCAAGGCCGAGCGCGATCTCTCCTTCACCGCCGTGCGCGCGCCGGTCGACGGCATCTTCTCCAACCGCCTTGTCAACTCCGGCGACTTCGTCGCGGTCGGTCAGCGGCTTGGCAATGTCGTGCCGCTCGATGAGGTCTATATCGACGCCAATTTCAAGGAAACCCAGCTCAAGCGCATCCGCCCCGGCCAGCCGGTGACGATCAAGGTCGATGCCTACGGCATGCGCAAGTTCTCCGGCGTGGTCGACAGCATCGCGGCAGGCGCCGGCTCGGTGTTCACGCTGCTGCCGCCCGACAACGCCACCGGCAATTTCACCAAGATCGTGCAGCGCGTGCCGGTGCGCATCCGCGTGCCGAAGGCGGTTGCGAAGCAGAACCTGCTCCGCGCCGGCATGTCGGTCTACGCCACCGTCGACACCAACAAGGGCGCCGCCGACGCCGACAGCGAGATCGATCTCGACGATCCCACCATGATCCATCCGCAGTAGGATGCGGTGACATGAGCAGCGGCGCGACCTCTCATGCAGGTGCGCTCCCTCTCCCGCTTGCGGGAGAGGGCTGGGGAGAGGGTGTCTCCTCCAGGGAGACTCCCCAAGAGGAGAAAGCCCTCACCCGGACCGCATCTTCGATGCGATCCGACCTCTCCCGCAAGCGGGAGAGGTGTACCCAACTCGCAGCTTGCTCCAACCAGAGCTGACACCATGGCCGCCGCCACGACTGCTTCACCTGCCATGATGGCATCAGCCCCCTCGGAGCGCATCGCGCCGAAGCGGCTGTTTGCCTTCATCATCATGGTGTTCGGGATGTTCATGTCGATCCTGGACATCCAGATCGTCTCGGCCTCCTTGAGCGAAATCCAGGCCGGCCTGTCGGCGAGTTCGAGCGAGGTTTCCTGGGTCCAGACCGCCTATCTGATCGCCGAAGTGATCGCGATCCCGCTGTCCGGCTTCCTGTCACGTGCTTTCGGCACGCGACTGCTGTTCGCGATCTCGGCGGCCGGCTTCACCGCCTCGAGCCTGCTCTGCGGCTTCGCCACCACCATCGAGGAGATGATCCTCTGGCGCGCACTGCAGGGCTTTCTCGGTGCCGGCATGATCCCGACCGTGTTCGCCTCGGCCTATACCGTGTTTCCGCGCTCCAAATTCCACATCGTCGGTCCCATCATCGGACTTGTTGCGACGCTCGCGCCGACCATTGGTCCGACGGTCGGCGGCTACATCACCGATTTGATGTCGTGGAACTGGCTGTTCTTCATCAACGTCGTGCCCGGCATCGGCATCACCCTGGGCGTGCTGGCGCTGGTCGATTTCGACGAGCCGCATTTCGAACTGCTCGACCGCTTCGACTGGTGGGGCCTGATCTTCATGGCGGGCTTCCTCGGCACGCTCGAATACGTGCTGGAGGAAGGTCCGCAATATGAATGGCTGCAGGACACCTCCGTGGCGATCTGCGCCTGGGTCTGCGCCGTCTCGGCGATCGCGTTCTTCGTGCGCGTGTTCACGGCCGCCGAGCCGATCGTCAATCTGCGCACGTTCACCAACCGCAATTTCGCCGTCGGCTCCACGCTGCAGTTCTGCATCGGTATCGGTCTCTATGGACTGACCTACATCTATCCGCGCTATCTCGCCGAGGTGCGCGGCTACAGCGCGCTGATGATCGGCGAGACCATGTTCGTCTCCGGGATCACCATGTTCCTGGTCGCGCCGCTGGTCGGCCGGCTGATGGCGAGCCTCGACATGCGCTACATGATCGCGTTCGGCCTCGTCGTGTTCGCGATCGGCTCCTACCAGATGACCTGGATCACGCGCGACTACGATTTCTACGAGCTGCTCGTGCCGCAGATCCTGCGCGGCATCGGCATGATGTTCGCGATGGTGCCGACCAACAACATCGCCCTCGGCACGCTGCCGCCCGAGAGGGTGAAGAATGCCTCGGGTCTGTTCAACCTGATGCGCAATCTCGGCGGCGCGGTCGGTCTTGCCGTCATCAACACCGTGCTCAACGACCGCACCGATCTGCACATCACGCGCCTGCAGGAGCGCGTGACCTGGGGCAACGCGACCGCGACCGAAACCCTGACCATGCTGACCCAGAAGTTCCAGGGGCTCGGCGACTCCACGCTGATGGCAATGAAGCAGCTCAGCCAGATCGTGCACCGCCAGGCCGTGGTGATGAGTTTCGGCGATGCCTTCTTCGTGCTGACGCTGTTCTATCTCGGCCTCAGCCTGCTGGTCACGCTGCTCAACAGACCGGCGTCGCCATTCGGCGGCGGCGGCGACGCGCATTGACGCTACCTACCCCACACGCGGTGTCATCGCTCGGCTTGACCGGGTGATCCAGTACTCCGAGACGGTTGTTGTTGATCCGATAAGCCGCGGCGTACTGGATGGCCTGGTCGAGCAGGGGCATGACAGCGGAGATTGAGGCGACGGCGAGGCATATGAACCCGCACTAAAATGCAACACTCGTGCGTGATCTCGCGCGAGGCCCGTTGCAAATCGCAGGCGATACATCTATAAGGCGCACCTCATTCAACCGAACCGGGGAGGGATTTGCATGATTTCGTCGCATTCGCAGATCGCACGCCCGCGCTCGGTTTTCTGGCTCGGTATGTGCTCGGCCCTTTAGAGGCCATTTCCGCCAGCTTCGATTGGGCCAGGCTTTCGACCAAACGCCCCGATCGCTCCGCTTCCCAAGTCAACCTCAGTTCTAAGTGACGCCGTCTCGGCCCTTGTGGCCGGCTTGCGTCCATCGATGGAGCCGGCTCGCGCCGTCAGCGGCCGGATGATGTCATGACCGCCCTGTCAAAAAAACCCGCGGCGATCCGCGTGGTCCTGCCCTTCGTGTTCCGGCACTGGCTGAAGCAGCCAGCGCGGACGCTCGCTATTGCTCTCGGTCTACTGGGTGCAACCGCCGCCGACCTGTTCATGCCGGTGTTCTCAGGACATCTGGTCGACGCGCTGACGCAGGGCCCATCCAGCATCGAGGCGCGCCACGCCGCGCTGGTGGCGCTCGGCGGCATCGTCGTGCTGGGCGCGGCCTCGATGGTGCTGCGCCTGACCGGGCTGCAGGTGATCGTGCCGTTCACGCTGAAGATCATGTCCGACGTGGCGCAGGACGCGTTCCTGCGCGTGCAGCGCTTCTCGACCGACTGGCACGCCAACTCTTTCGCCGGCTCGACCGTGCGCAAGATCACGCGGGGCATGTGGGCGCTCGATCTGCTCAACGACACGCTTCTGCTGGCGCTATTGCCATCGCTGGTCGTGCTGATCGGATCGATGATCCTGCTCGGCGTGCACTGGGCCTCGCTCGGCGCGGTGATCGCGCTCGGCGCGCTTGTCTATGTCACGATGACGGTGCTGTTCTCGACGCGCTATATCGCGCCGGCCGCGCGTGTCTCCAATGCCTGGGACACCAAGGTGGGCGGCACGCTGGCGGATGCGCTGACCTGCAATGCGGTGGTGAAGTCGTTCGGCGCGGAAGCGCGGGAAGATGCGCGGTTGGCTCGTGTCATCAAGCGCTGGCGTGTGCGGGTGCGGCGGACCTGGTTTCGCTACAACTACACGGCCATGGCGCAGCTCTCGCTGCTGCTGTGCCTGCGGGGGTCCGTGATCGGCGGCTCGGTGCTGCTGTGGATGTACGGGCATGCCTCGCCCGGCGACGTCACCTATGTGTTGACGAGCTATTACGTGATCCACGCTTACTTGCGCGACGTTGGCATGCACATCAACAACCTCCAGCGCTCGGTCAACGACATGGAGGAGCTTGTGGCGATCCATGACGAGCCGATCGGCATTGCCGATGCCGCTGACGCGCGGCCGATCGCAATCGAGGGCGGCGAGATCGTGTTCGACGACGTCACGTTCCACTATGGCGGTCATCGCGCGCCGCTGTATGACGGGTTGTCGATCAGGATCCGCGCGGGCGAACGCGTCGGCCTCGTCGGCCGCTCCGGCTCCGGCAAGACGACTTTCGTCAAGCTGGTGCAGCGGCTCTACGACGTCACCGGCGGTCGCGTGCTGATCGACGGGCAGGATATCTCGAAGGCCACGCAGCAATCGCTGCGCAGCCAGATCGCGATCGTGCAGCAGGAGCCGATCCTGTTTCACCGCTCGCTTGCCGAGAACATCGCCTATGGCCGGCCCGGCGCCAGCCTGGAAGCGATCGAGCAGGCCGCGCGGCTGGCGAATGCGCACGACTTCATCCTGCGCCTGCCGAAAGGCTATGGCACCCTGGTCGGCGAGCGCGGCGTGAAGCTGTCGGGCGGCGAGCGGCAGCGCGTGGCGCTGGCGCGCGCCTTCCTGGCGGATGCGCCGGTGCTGATCCTGGACGAGGCGACCTCGAGCCTGGACTCGGAGTCGGAAGCCCTGATCCAGCAGGCGATGGAACGGCTGATGAAAGGCCGCACCTCGATCGTGATCGCGCACCGGCTGTCGACGGTGCGCAGCCTCGATCGCATCCTGGTGTTCGACCGCGGCGAGATCGTCGAGCAGGGCACGCATGCCGTGCTCGCGGGCAAGCCAGGCGGCACCTATCGCAGCCTGTTCGAGCGCCAGGTGGTGGAGCTTGGGCAGATCGCAGCGGCGGAATGAGCGTGGAATGGCGCGTGGCTGACGGCGATCGTCGGCCAGGACCGCCGGAGGATGGAATGAGATGAAAGACCTCACGCACGGCTCCGTCGTGAGCCATATTCTGAGCATGGCGCCACCGATCGTGGTCGGCATGATCACGATCATGATCTGCCAGCTGGTCGACTTGTACTTCGTCTCGGGCCTGGGCGAGGCGGCGATCGCGGGTGTTGCTGCGGCCGGCAATGCGGGCTTTCTCGTCAATGCGCTGATGCAGGTGCTCGGCGTCGGCACGGTGGCGCTGATGTCACACGCGGTCGGCCGTAAGGATCGCGACGATGCCAATCTCGTCTTCAACCAGTCGGTCGTCCTGTCCGTGCTGTTCGGCTTGCTGACATTGGCCGCGGGTCTTGCGCTTTCGCGCCCCTATATGCGCGCGATTGCGGCGGACCAAGCCACGATCGAGGCCGGCACGACCTATTTGCTTTGGTTCATGCCGGCGCTCGCGTTGCAATTCGCGACGCAGGTGATGGCGTCCGCATTGCGGGCCACCGGCATCGTGCGGCCGAGCATGCTGGTGCAGGCGCTCGCCGTGGCCATCAACATCGCGCTGGCACCGGTGCTGATCACGGGGTGGGGCACCGGACATGCGCTTGGTGTCGCCGGAGCGGGCCTTGCAAGCTCCATCGCGGTTGGCGTCGGCGTGCTGATGCTGCTGGTCTATTTCCGCAGGCTGGAGCGTTACGTCGCGTTTCATCCGGCGCAATGGCGTCCGCAGCTTCGGCAGTGGAAGAGAATCCTCAATGTCGGGCTGCCCGCCGGCGGCGAGTTCGTGATGGTCTTCGTCGTCATGGCGGTGGGCTATTACGTGCTGAGCGTATTCGGCCCGGCGGCGCAGGCGGGATTCGGCATCGGCACGCGGCTGCTGGGTCTGATCCAGATGCCGGCACTCGCCATCGCGCTTGCCGCAGGGCCAATCGCCGGCCAGAATTTCGGCGCCGGCAATGGCGCGCGTGTGCGGGAGACTTTTGTCAAGGCATCGCTCATGGCGACAGCCGTGATGACGGCTTTTCTGATCGTCGCGCAGTTCGCGCCTGGTCTGCTGCTTGCAGGGTTCTCGAGCGATCGGGAGACGATGGCGGTTGCGTCACTTTTTCTGCGCATCGTCTCATTCAACATGGTGGCGCAGGGGCTGATTTTTGTCTGCTCCAGCATGTTCCAGGGACTGGGCAATACCAAGCCGGTGTTGTGGACCTCGGCAATGCGGGTCTTGACCTATTCCTTGCCGTCGATCTGGCTCTCGACGTGGCCGGGCTTCCGGATGGAGCACGTCTGGTACTTGTCGATCGTCACCAACGCGCTGCAGGGCGCCCTGAGCGTGTCGCTGTTGCTGCGCGAATTCGGGAAGCGGCTTGCGCCGTCAGCCCACCAGAAAATAAGGGAGCCGACAGATACTGAGCCTGTCGCATCGCCGCTGCGCGAGCCCGCGTAGCGAGGCTCCCTTGGCTTGGTTCTCCACCCACGGCTCCGGCACGTCTGCCGCGCCGTGGGAAAGCAAGACTAGTGCGCGCCGAGACTGTTCCAGACCAGGGTAGCGCCAGACAGGAATAGCAAGCCGAGCACGACGTCGCCAAAGTGCTTGTCGCTGAGTGCGTGATAGACCCGCGCGCCGGCCCATGCGCCGATCAAGGTACCCGGGAATGCGACCATCGCGAGCCAGACCACCTTGAAGGCGACCAGGCCCGAGACCGTCTGCAACACCAGCGCGGTGGCGAGCACCGTGAAATTGAACAGCTGGAAGATGCCGCGCCGCTCGTGCTTGTTCCAGCCGCGGATGTTGGCCCAGAGGATCGGCAGCGGGCCCGACAACCCGGCGAGGCCGCCCAGAATGCCGCCGGCAAACCCGATCGCGCCGTCGGCGATGCGGCCGCCGAACTTGATGGCGAGGGGCCTCTTGTTGAGGTACAGCGCGGTCGGGAAGATCAGCAGCAGCACGCCGACGCTGAGCTTGAACACTTTGGGATCGGCGGAGGCGACCAGCATGGTCCCGAGCGGCACGCCGATCAGTCCGCCGATCAGGAACGGCCATACCAGCGAGAGGTCAAAGCTCTTCCACATCGACGGCAGCGTGGAGGTCTGCGCGATCACCGAGCAGATCAGCACCAGGGGCACCGCGAGCGAGGGCGGCAGCACGTAGAGCCAGATGCCGAGCGCCATCAGCGCCGTGCCGAACCCTGCGAGCCCCGAGACGAATCCGCCGGCCAGTGCGCCGAACAGAATCAGGGCATAGGAGGACGTTTCCACCAGTGAATTCCCGTCGTGACCTGCGATTCCGAAGCCGTGATCGCCTCACGGCGCATAGCACAAATGCGGCATGAAACGTCAATTTCAAAATTGCTAGACGATCTGCCTGGTATCAGCAGGCCTGTGGAGCGCGCCGACGAGGATGCGCAACGCTTCGCTCAATTCGGAGCGGTTGCGCGCTGCGCCGAGCGAGACGCGCGCCGCGTGCGGCGGTTGCCCGTCGACCGCGAAGGCCTCGCCGGCAACGATCGCGAGCCCGTTGCGCAAGAGGTCTGCCGCGAGATCCGGCCGCCCCGCGGGCAAGTGCAGCCACAAATGATGCGCCGCCGGCTTCGCCTCAAATTGAAATGCCGTCAATGCACGTTGCGCCAATTGCTGGCGGCCGATCGCCTCGTTACGGATCGCGGTGATGATGCGATCGGCGACGCCGCTCTCGAGCCAATGCGTCACCAGCGCGACCATCAGCGGCGCCGGCATCTGCACGGTCGCCTGCAACAAGCTCCTCATCTCCTGTTGTGTTGCGCTGTCGGGCGTCAGCAGATAGGCGACGCGCAGCGCCGGCGCGATGCATTTTGACAGCGTGGTCGCCAGATATGTCCGCTCCGGGATGAGGTTGGCGATCGGCGAGGCCGAGCGGTCGAGCAGCCCGTAGGCATCGTCCTCGATCAGAACAGTATCGGTATCGCGGATGATCTTGGCGATTGCGTTGCGCCGCTCGGGGGCAAGCGTCGCCGTGGTCGGATTGTGCAGCGTCGGAATGAGATAGACGGCCCTGGGCTTGTGCGTGCGACAGGCTTTCGCCAGCGCATCGGGCAGGATGCCGCCGTCATCCATCGACACACCGACAAGCTTGATACCGAGCTGCGCCGCCGCGGCCTTGATACCTGGGAAAGTGACGACTTCCGTCAGCACCGCGTCTCCCGGCCGCGCAAGGTGCGCGAGCAGGTTGAACAGGATCGTCTGCGCGCCGGGAAAGACCACAAGCTTGTCGGCCTGCGCGTGCGGAACACGTGCCCGCATCCAGTGCGCGGCGACCTCGCGCTCATGCGCGCTGCCGCCGGGCGGCTGGTAATTGAGAAATGCGGTCAGGCCGGATTGCGCGCGTATGGCGTCGAGGCCGGCGATGATGCGCTCCTCGAGCCGCGCTTCGAGCGGATGCGGCGGCACGTTCATCGACAGGTCGATCGCAATGGGATGCGGCAGGTCGACCGCGCGGCGCGCGCTGGTCTCCGACACGAACGATCCCTGGCCGACGCGGGCTTCCATGATGCCGCGACGCCGCGCCTCGGTGTAGGCCCGTGTCACCGTGGTGAGGTCAATGCCGAGCGCCTTGGCGAGCGCGCGCTGCGTCGGCAATTGCTGTCCTCGCACCAGCCGGCCGGCAGCGATGTCGGCCTCCATGGCGTCGACGATGCGCTGGTAGCGCGGCCCTGACAGCTCCGAGATTGTAGGGGTCCACTCCATGCAATTAGACCCTTATCCTTTGAATGTATGGAAGCAAAATATTATTGTATGGACCATCAAAACGGAAGAGGTGTGGTCATGGCGACCGGTTCAGTCTCTCTGGCAAGGGCGATGTGGCGCGGCTTTCGCGGCAAGTGCCCGAACTGTGGCGAAGGCCATCTGTTCGGCCGCTTCCTGAAAGTGGCGGCCGCTTGCGATCGTTGCGGCGAGGAGCTGTTTCACCAGCGCGCCGATGACTTCCCGGCCTATCTCGTGATGGTCGTGGTCGGCCATCTCGTGGTGCCGGCGATCCTCGCGGTCGAGACCGCTTATGCACCGCCGGTGTGGCTGCAACTCGCGGTGTGGCTGCCGGTGACGCTGTTTGCCTCGCTCGCGCTGCTGCAACCGACCAAGGGCGCCATCGTTGGCCTGCAATGGCAGATCGGCATGCATGGGTTCGAGGCCAGCAAGCTGCGGCGCGAAGCCGGTCAGCTTGCGCCAGTGCTGGTGAAGACACCGCGCGCTGCCTGAGGCAGCTGGCGGCGTTTACATCGCGCAGGCCATCGCTACACTCCATCGCATCAAAACAAGAACGATGGAAACGCCGATGGCCACTCGCGCAAAAACCTTCCTGCTTTGTCATGGCGCGTGGTCCGGCGGATGGGCCTGGAAGAAGATGCATCCGCTGATGGTCCAGGCCGGCCACCGGCTGATCGCGCCGACCTACACCGGGCTCGGCGAGCGATCGCATCTCGCAAGTCCGGCGATTGAGCTCGAAACGCATATCCAGGACATCCTCAACGTCATCCGGTTCGAGGATCTCAGCGACGTCGTGCTGCTCGGCCACAGTTACGGCGGCATGGTCGCGACAGGCGTTACCGATCGCGCGCGTGAGCGCATCACGCAGCTAATCTATCTCGACGCCTTCGTGCCGCACGACGGCCAGTCGCTGTTTGATCTCAACGAAGGTGGCCGTGAGCCGATGCGCAAGGCAGCTGCCGCAGGTGACGGCTATCGCATCCCGCCGAACCCGCCGCCGCCGGATACGCCGCAGGCCGATCTCGCCTGGCTCGATGCGCGTCGCATCAACATGCCGCTCAAGTGTTTTGAAACGAAGCTGAAGCTTCAGCACGGCGAACCGGCGATCCCGCGGAGCTACATCTACTGCAAACGCATTCCGCCCGGCGATGTGTTCGGCCAGTTTGCACGACGCGCGAAGAGCGAGGAGGGCTGGCGCTATTTCGAGCTCGACGCGAGTCACGCGCCGAACGTGACGGCGCCGGAGGCTTTGATGGGCGTGTTGCAGGAGATCGTCGGTTAAGTCTCGCCGTCATTCCGGGGCGTGCGCAGCACGAGCCCGGAGTTCATTCATCCACAAACTCTGCGGGCCGATGGATTCCGGGCTCTCGCTTCGCGAGCCCCGGAATGACGGTCCAAATTGGTGAGGGGTCCGATGCGGTTGGCATCGAACCCCTCGTCGCAAGGCATCAGCCGGCCTGTAAGCCGGGTTCTGTAGGGCACCGCCCGCTTGCGCAAGCGATACGTGACGGCCATTCCTCTGGGACCATGTTCGCACATGGCCTCGAGCAACCTACCCGGACGGCGGGCCTGACATCGCCCCGCGGCGTTATCGCTTTCGCGAACAGCCCGCTTAAGCCGTCCCTATTCGGTTTTGCTCCCGGTGGGGTTTACCATGCCGGCTCCGTTGCCGGAGCCGCGGTGCGCTCTTACCGCACCTTTTCACCCTTACTTCCTCCGAGGAGGGAGCGGTTCGTTCTCTGTGGCACTTTCCCTGGGGTCGCCCCCGCCGGACGTTATCCGGCACCGCATGTCAAGGGAGCCCGGACTTTCCTCCCCGGCGGCCTTTCGACACTTGCAGGGGCGGCCGTCCGGCCGACTGACGGCCTAGGCAATGAGCATTTGTGATGGTTTCGTCAAGGCAATATCCCGCGCAACCCGGCCTCGAAATAATTTATCCTGAAGATGTCGTTTGGCGGGTGACCCGTTCGACTGGATGTCGGTGATCCCACCGAACAACAGGAGCCAGGCAATGCAATATCTGTTGATGATCTACCAGAACGAGGCCGAGTACGCGAAGATCGACACGGGAACCAGCCAGAAAATGTCGGCGGAGTATGAGGCTTTCACGCAATCCATCGTCCGGAATGGCAATTTCAAGGCCGGCGACCGGCTGCGGCCGACCACGACCGCGACGACGGTGCGCGTGCGCGATGGCAAGACGCTGACGACCGACGGTCCATTTGCGGAGACGCGCGAACAACTCGGCGGCTACTATCTCATTGAGGCCAAGGATCTCAATGCGGCGATCGAGATCGCGGCCCGCATTCCCAGCGCGCGCATCGGGTCGATCGAGGTGCGGCCGATCTGGGTCTATGACAAGTGACGGCTGAGCCGCGCATCGACGCATGACGCCGACCGACATCGACAAGGTCTTTCGCGACGAGGCGGGGCGGGCGCTGGCCACCCTGATCCGCCTCGTCGGCGATTTCGATCTCGCCGAGGACGCGCTCCAGGACGCGTTCGCGGTTGCGCTGGAGCGCTGGTCGGTTTGCGAACTGCCCGGCAATCCGCGCGCCTGGCTGGTCAATGTTGCGCGCAACAAGGCGATCGATCGTGTCCGCCGCCAGGCCGCCTTCCGCGGCAAGCAGCAGGCGCTGCTGCACGAGCTCGAGCTCAACGCCCAAGCGCCGGCCGAGCCGCCGGCGATGCTCGACGACGACATGCTGCGGTTGATCTTCACCTGCTGCCATCCGGCGTTCGCGTCCGAAGTCCAGGTCGCGCTGACGCTGCGCACGGTCTGCGGCCTCTCCACGGCCCAGGTCGCGCGCGCGTTCCTGGTCAGTGAAGACGCGATGGGACAGCGCCTCGTTCGCGCCAAGCAGAAGATCAGGCTTGCCGGCATTCCCTATGAAGTGCCCGAGCCCGACGCGCTGGCGCCGCGGCTCGACGGCGTGCTCGCCGTGATCTATCTCGTTTTCACCGAAGGCTATGTCGCAACCTCGGGCGCGGACCTGATGCGGCCCGATCTCGCGGCCGAAGCGATCAGGCTCGCGCGCTTGCTCGACCGTCTGATGCCCGATCGCGCCGCGATCAAGGGGCTGCTGGCCCTGATGTTGCTGCACGATGCGCGCCGCGCCGGCCGCGAAACTGCAGCCGGTGACATCGTGCTGCTGGAAGAACAGGACCGCTCACTCTGGGATCGCGCGCAGATCGAGGAAGGCTCGCGTCTCGTCGATGACGCGCTGCGCATGCCGGGGCGGCCGCAGCCTTATGTGGTGCAGGCCGCCATTGCCGCGCTGCATGCCCGCGCACCGAGCTATGGTCAAACCGACTGGCCGCAGATTGCTGGGCTTTATGAAGTCCTGGTGCGCATCAATCCGTCGCCGGTGATCGAGCTCAACCATGCCGCCGCGATCTCGATGGTTGACGGCCCGGCGCGCGCCCTCGACCTCGTCGACGCGACCGCCGCACGCGGTGGGCTCGATGGTTACGAGCTGCTGCCCGCCGTGCGCGCGGATCTGTTGCGGCGGCTCGGGCGGAAGCAGGAAGCACGCGATGCCTATGCTGCCGCGACGGCGGCGACGCAGTTGGAGCCGTTACGACGATTGTATGCGCGGCGGGTGAGGGAGATGGGCGACTAGTCGCTCAAACCCGGCCTCGTGCCCCGGACGCAGCGCAGCGCCGCCTTTGGCGGTGCGCCGCAGAGCCGGGGCCCAGCTTCCCGCAGCGGATTCGTGTCGCAACTGGGTCCGGCTCTGCAACGCAACGCGAAGGGCGTTGCATTGCGTCCGGGACACGAGACTTGGCAAATGACGGAGTGTGTGGTGCCCGCCGTCACTTCGACGCGACGGCGGTGTCGTCCGCCGGCAGGCTCGCCAGGAGCGCCTGCAAGGTCGTCAGCGTCGAGTGATCGGCAACGCCGTCCAGCCGCGCGGGACGGAAGTGACGCTGGAAGGCGGTCACGACTTCCATGGTCGATGCGTCGTATTTGCCCGTGAGCGGCACCCCATAGCCATAGCGGGCCAGCGCCTGCTGCAGGCTCAGCACCGCGTCGCTGATGGTGCCGAGCATCAGGGTTTCGCCGCGCATGACCGGGGCTGGCGTTACCCAGTGACCGACGCCGGAATTGGCGAGGGAATGCCAGGGAAATTTCTCGCCGGGATCTTTCTTGCGCGCGGGCGCGACGTCGGAATGGCCGAGCACGCGTTGTGGCACGATCTTGCGGCGGAGGATGATGCCGCGGCATAGCGCGATCACCGCCGCGATCTGCCGCAGCGGATACTCCGGATAGCCCCAATCGTGGCCGCGGTTGATGATCTCGATTCCGATCGAGCAGGAATTGATGTCGTCCTCGCCGGCCCAGGAGGAGACGCCGGCGTGCCAGGCGCGCCGCGCTTCCGGCACGCACTGCACGATTCGGCCGTCCTCCAGCACGACGTAATGAGCCGAGACTTCGGTACCAGCCGTGCACAGCCGGGCCAGCGCGCCCTCGACGTCGGGCATGCCGGTGTAGTGCAGCACGATCATGTCGGGTTGCCGGCCCTTACTGCGCTCGCCATGATTGGGAGAGGGGATGACGTCCGAGACGATCGACGAATCCGGCTCGAACGTCCGCATGGCCGCCGCTGCCTTTGGAATCGGCAGAGCGCGCTGACGCTTCGAATCAGTTCCAGACGGCGTGGACGGACCGGACGGCATAAACAACTCAGAATCGGACGATGAGGGGGCCAAGCCCTTCTCTTTACTATTCCTTTACCCTCCACTCCGTGCAACCGCGCGGTGCGGTTAACGCGTGCATTTTGGGTCAGTGTGTGGATGAGGCATCACCGCCCAAGGGCCGCCCAAGAAATCGCCCAAGAAACCGTCCAAGGACCTTTTCAAGATGTAACGAGCCGATCAACGCTTTCTTAACGCTAAGCGCCGTTACTGAGAAGTGAAGAGCCGACCCGCGTCCGGAGGCGGCCAAAAGCGTTTTTGGCTCGAAATCCCATGGTTGCCCGACATATTCCACTGGGAGCACCGGGTTTGCCGCCTGGGACGACCGGGCTCGGCGTGCATGCTGGACTGGGGCTTTGTCGTGGAACCGCCGCGACGCGGAATTATTCGAGGCGTGATGGGCTGCTTCGCCCCAAAATTGACCTGCCTGCTCTCCTGCGCACGCGGGCGGCAGGCATGAGCGACGCGCCCCACATCCCCGTGCTGGGCCGCGAGGCGGTCGCGCACCTCGCGCCGCGCGACGGCGGCATCTATGTCGATGCCACCTTCGGGGCCGGCGGCTACAGCCGCGCCATCCTCGACATATCAGGAACCTGCGTGATCGCGATCGATCGCGACAGCACCGCGATCGCCGGCGGCGCCGAGCTGGTCGCGGGCGCCGGCGGCCGGCTGACGCTGGTCGAGGATCGTTTCTCGAATCTCGCCGAGGTCTGCGCTTCGCAAGGTGTCGACGCGGTCGACGGCGTCGTGATGGACGTCGGGGTGTCGTCGATGCAGCTCGACCAGGCCGGGCGCGGTTTTTCGTTCCGCCTCGATGGTCCGCTCGACATGCGGATGGGGCAGACCGGCCCGACCGCGGCCGATGTCGTCGCGCGCGCCTCGGAAAGCGATCTGGCCGATATCATCTATCTGTTCGGCGAGGAGCGGCAGTCGCGCCGCATCGCCCGCGCCATCGTCGCCGACCGGCAGGAGACGCCGTTCACCACCACGCGCGCGCTCGCCGATCTCGTCGGTCGGGTGGTGCGCTCGAAGCCGGGCGACATTCATCCGGCGACACGAACGTTCCAGGCGCTCCGCATCTTGGTCAACGAAGAGCTCGAGGAGCTCCAGACCGCGCTGTCTGCCGCCGAGCGCGTGCTCAAGCCCGGCGGGCGTCTCGTGGTGGTCTCGTTCCACTCGCTGGAAGACCGCATTGTCAAGAATTTCCTCGCCGAGCGGTCCAGGACCGGCGGCGGCTCGCGACATCTGCCTGAAGTGGCGCAAACGGCGCCGAGCTTCCAGCTTCTGACGCGGCGACCCGTGATCGCAGGCGAAGAGGAAGTAGCGCACAATCCCCGCGCACGTTCCGCAAAGCTCCGCGCCGCCGAGCGCACCGCTGCTCCGGCGCATGCCGACAACGCGCGCTCGTCCTGGCCAAGACTCTCCGACGTGATGAGGGGCGGCTAGCACATGCGCTTCATTCACCTTCTCGTCATCGGTGCGCTGATTTTCGCGGCCGCCTATGTCTACCGGATCAAGATGGATTCCACCGCCCGCGTCGAAAAAGTGCTGCGGCTGCACGCCGAGATCCGCGAGCAGCGCGATGCGATCGCGCAGCTGCGCTCCGAATGGGCCAAGCTCGATGCGCCGTTGC
>Ga0209758_1002086_pt1 | contig 21262 bp, 22 predicted proteins | sample AraplaMF_Col_mMF_FD_184258 | JGI IMG/M metagenome (GOLD analysis project Ga0209758, IMG submission 184258) | Arabidopsis root microbial communities from the University of North Carolina, USA - plate scrape MF_Col_mMF (SPAdes) (version 2) | ecosystem: Host-associated > Plants > Roots > Endosphere...
TGTTTATTTCAGAGATCTCTATATATTTGCAGCCCGTTTAACACGGAACGGATCGGTAGTTCAGTCGGTTAGAATGCCGCCCTGTCACGGCGGAGGTCGCGGGTTCGAGTCCCGTCCGGTCCGCCTCTCTCGGAGTTAAGAGCTCCAAAAGACTGATACATTTTTAAGCAAAAGCCTGTAAGTCACAAACTTACAGGCTTTTCTGTTGGTACTTCCAAGCCAATATTCTTGCTCCTTACAAATATTTATATCAATTCAAACTAAAGCAATTTAATCTGCAAGGGTACCTATTCGGGTACCTATATATAGGATGTAAATTGGTACCCTCGCCTGCCAGAGGCTGTGTTGAAAAGTTTTAAACCATTTAAAAATTTAAAACTCGTGGGTACATGAAAGTTAATGAAAAGCTGGCCGTTCTTTTTCTTCTTGAACATTCCAAAGTAGACAAGCAGGGCAAAGTCCCGATCTATGTCAGAATTACAGTAGAAGCCTCGCCGCGGGCTGAAATGTCGCTCGGTAAAAAGATTTACCCAAATCAGTGGGACCAGGAAAATGAGCGAGCAATTGTAAACTCGAAAGACAAGAATCTCACTGTAGTCAATACCAAGATAAATCAGTACAGGGCGAAGCTTGAGACGGATTTTTTTGTGCTTTCCTCCCAGTCATCCATTGTTACCTCTCAAATGCTTAAGAGATATTTTAAAGGTATAGAGGAAAAGGCACCACCAGGTGATGAAAACGAGCCATCAACCGAGGACCAGCCACAGGCTCCCGACGTATACCTGCAGATCGATGATTATATTACAGTAAAAACTGGCAAGGTAAGCCCATCCACAATCACTGTTTATAAGAATGTGAAAGACCATTTAAAGGCTTTTGAGGAATTTCGCGGACAACCTATAGCTTTTAATTCCTTCGATTTTAATTTTTACGATTCTTATGTAGACTTTCTCACGTTTAATTATGTTCAGTCACGTTTTAAGATTCCAGTAATAGGCTTGAAGGTCAATACAATTGGCAAGACAATTAAGCAATTAAAAATATTCATTCAAGATCGCATCCGTCGCAAAATCATTCCTCCCATTGATCTCACAGATTATAAAGTGCCGGATGAAGAATCTGATGCAATCTATTTGAAGCTCGATGAAATTGCCCGCATTTACCACACAGACCTTACCCCCTACCCGGATTTAGTTAGCGACCGCAACTGGTTTGTAGTAGCCTGCCTAACGGGTCTCCGCTTTTCTGATTTTTCAACCATTGACCCTAATGATCTACGTAACGGGCTATTGTATAAAAAACAGAATAAATCTGACCACTGGGTAATTATTCCCCTACAAAAAGAAGCCCAGGAACTTCTTGACGATATATTTAGAAACGAGGTTCAGATCTCTAACAATCCAGCGTTCAACAAAAACATCAAAACAATTGGAAAACTCGCAGGAATCAATAATCTCATAACGTTTACCTATAAAAAGGGAAACGAAGATATAAAAGCTACCAAAGCCAAATGTGATTGGATCACTTCTCATACCGCCCGTCGATCTTTTTGCACCAATGAATTTTTAGCCGGTACACCCGTTAAGTTGATAATGCAGATCAGTGGTCACAAGCGGGAAAAAGATTTCTACCGATATATTCGTATAACACCGGAAGAGGCGGCAGAAACAATCAAAAAAATCTGGATGGAAAGAAACAACATGCAGGCATTCTCTGACAACCTGAAAAATGCTTCTTAACCAAATAATTAAATTAATACCGTTCAAATCTGCCCAAAAATAAATTAAACATAGGGTTGGCGGGTCTCGTGCGATATATTCGTCCTTCCCCATGCGTGAAGAATTAAGGAGATAATTAAGTTTTTATGAATTTAGAAATTGCAAATAGTAAAGAATATCGGGATTGGCTCCAGGAAATAAAAACGCAGTTGAAGTTGTCTCAAACGAAGGCTGCGTTGCAGGTGAATCAGGCGCTGATCCAATTTTATTGGGAATTGGGTAACAAGATTTTGGAAAAGCAGGAGAAGTCCAACTGGGGAGACTTATTGATCAAACAGCTCTCTAGCGATCTAATGCGGGAATTCCCTAATATGAAGGGTTTTTCTCGGTCAAATTTGTTCTATATAAGGAAATGGGTTGCATTTTATCAACAATCGGAAATAGTCCAACGACCCGTTGGACTATTACAAAAAGCTGAAAATCAATCCATTGATTGGGAAATCATCCCCCAGCTAGTAGGCCTGATTCCCTGGGGGCAAAATTTGGAGATTATTACTAAATGCAAAACAGTCATCGAGGCAGTATTTTATTTAAAAGCTACGATTAAACACAACTGGTCAAGACCCGTTTTGGTTACACAAATAAAGAGTAAGCTATATGAGCGTACCGGTACAGCTATTAATAATTTTGCGGACACATTGCCACTCCCGCAATCAGACTTGGCAAATGAAATCCTGAAAAATCCATACAATTTTGAATTTCTATCATTAAGTAATGAAGTGCGTGAAAAGAAACTGGAAGATGGTCTGGTAGGTGAAATTCAGAAATTTTTATTGGAATTGGGACAAGGGTTTGCTTTCATAGGCAGGCAATATCATTTAAAAGTAGGGCAATCCGATTTTTATCTTGATCTATTATTTTATCACGTTAAGTTGAAAGCGTATTGTGTTGTGGAACTAAAAAGTGTTCCTTTTCAACCCGAATTTGCTGGCAAATTAAATTTTTATTTGAACGCGATAGATGCACGATTGAAGGACACAAGCGATAATCAAACTATAGGTATATTATTATGTACGATACCCGATAGCGCAGTAGTTGAATACTCCTTAAAAAATATTGGTAATCCTTTAGGTGTGGCACAATATAAGGTTACATATCTTGCACCAGATAGCTTAAGGGACCAGTTACCCTCAGCTGAAGATTTCGCCGCTAAACTCACCCACAATAGTAATTTTTAGTTCCACCACATCAGCAAACGATTTGGCCGGATTGCATTTTCTCTTTAACTTAAATGCTAGCAAATTATTTGACAATTTGTAAACCTCATTTTATGAAGAATCAATATTTCCATTGTTTATCAGTGATGATTTTATTAGCATTGTTATCTACCACGTTACACGCTCAGAATGATATATTAACAAAAAAGTCTACTCCTTTTGATTCTCTACAAATCACCGACGTAACCCTCACGGGTAACCAATTAAAACGTTCAGTAACTCTGAACATCAAGTTCAAAAATCTTTATTCTGAGAAAGCTACGCTCCATTTGAAATTTGGTGAATTTGATGAATTTGGCATAGCAGATGATAAGGGAAGTAAATATAAAGTTCATACTAGGGAAGATTTGAGCGGTACTGCAAATATTAACAAGGGCTTTAAAAATATAGGGCTCGTAACATTCGGTTCTAAAAAATTAGACTACTTCACATATTTAAGGCAGGATCTTAATAATGGCGAAGAAAAGACTTTAACGGTTGTGATAAGTGGAATCGATCCGAAGGTTCAGCAATTTAGTGATGTTCATATTCAATCGAGGTTATTATTCAGTGGCATTATCAAAAAAGACGGACTTTATCATATTGAGAATACCAAAATTAATTGGCAAAAAACCAACGACTGAAAAACCAAAAATGCCTAGACGTTTGCTACAAATTTTGCCAAACCTGTTCTGTAATCAAGTCTGCCAATTCTTGTAATAAATCTTCAAGATGTCCACTCTGGTCAGGAGTAATATCTCCAGACTCGGTTTGTGCGAACGCATGTATGTCTATAAATAAGGTATCGATTATATCCCTCAATTCGGAAATGATAATATTTCTAAGCTCTGTTCTACCCATAATTAGGCATAATTTGTATTTCATAATTAACTTTCCATCCAATCAGGAAATGGTGGTCCAAGAGGGACAATGATTTTGGATCATCCAAGTTAATAGCAGTGAGTGGTGGCGACATGTTCAAATCATTCCAGAGGATTTATGAAGGGCCGACCCTTTTTGCAAAGCGCCTACAGGAAGTATCCAGTTATCGGCAAACAGGCAGCCTATCTTCCTCGCTAATCGCCTGAATGGCGATATCAGGAAATTGAAAAACGGAGTCAAATGGACTCCCTTTTTTATAAAATCTATAAAAAAGGGATACTCCTTTCTTAATTGTTTTGTTAAATGACCTAATGAACAGATTATGTAATGCTAGTACCGATCTCTATACGGTACCCCATAGCCCATTTGTAGCAATCGTTTGGCAGCAGTTTTAAAATCGCTATCACATTCAAGGACAGCATAGATGGCATGGGGCCTATATCCTATGTACGGGGTGAATTCGGTATTTGGAGTAAAGACGGTAAATAGCCCGAGTTCCTGGTGGAAATCGCCTGAGGTGTCATGATCAGTATCTCCTGGCCGGCGGAAGAAAATTTGTGGTCCTTTCGTCCTAACTACTTTCCAGCCGTGATGTTCAAGTAAATGAATAAAATCACCTCTGGCGTCATAGTCATTAAGGGGACTCAACTCGGGTAGATCTTGGTAGTAGTAGGTACGGTCTGTCTTTTTAACGTTACCTAATTTGTTAAAGCTTTGAGCAATTGTAATTAATTGATTTCGTTTTATTGGACTTATCAAAGGAATTTCTTCGATTACTCCCTGAACAAATTTGTAACCTGGTGATGGACTAATAATCCCGTAACTATCCTCTCCTAGTTTCTCAATAAGCGTTTTAGCCTTTGAGTTTGGGTTTAACTTCAGTTCTTCCTCTGAACATGGGCGTTTTGCAAGTACTGTGTGTCTGCCAACTTCATTGCATCTGTAGAAGAAGTGATAACCGCTATTTCTGGTAGAAGCTATTACAAGGCTGGAAAATAAGTGCGGATTGTGACTCTTTATTTCTGAGCTAAACCTCTCATATAAGGTTCCATCATTCTTTCCATCTAAATCAATTATCTCCAGGTTACCACTTACCTTGCCACATACAATAGCGATTCCCCAAGCGTCGGGACTTCCAAAGTCACCATCAATTCCGAAGTCAGAGATGATTTTCTTTTGATAGCATTTCCAATACGTAAGGCTTTTTTTATTCTCTCTAACAGCAATAACTGAAAAACCCAACGATTTATAATAGTATGCAGCGTCAAGTAGCTCATTCATTAAAAGATATTTTAGCTTGTTGATACCCATATCTGGCTTTGCGCAAGCATGGAGTAACATTGACATATTATGCTACCTTGTTGGTCTTTCGTTTGGCTATAATTTGAGGTGTTTTCTTTGTTATAGTTTTTTTCACCGGAATTTTTGCAGCCGCAATTGTTTCTTTTTTCATTTCTTTCAAGGTGCCGATGGCTCTATTGCTATTAGCGGTTCGTTTTTCTGCAATTGCATTCTGTTCGCTTTCGTATTGTTGAATGGGTATTGTGCCTAAACCTTCTGCCATTAATCGAACTGCCAATCCACCAGCGGAAGTGGGCAAATTAAAGCTATGATTTTGCATGGTTATTTGGCGAACAAGATAGGCTATCTGGTTTTTCGATAGGCTTATCAAAGCTTTGTGAAATTTCTCTTTGTCTTTGGGATACCAAAGGTCAGCAGATTTGATTAACTTCCGCGCTTTCTCACGATTTGACCAATTAAGTGATTGGATGAGCAGAAAGTTTACAAGTGCAGTGTCTGTTGGCGAAACTTTTTGAGGAATCTTTTCAAGTACCTTTTCGGACCTAATAGTTTCAGTTATTCTTTTATATACTTTTTCCTGATCAAGTTCCTTCCCTCGGCGCTGACGAGTTTCCAATCGAGTAATTTCCTGATCTAAATCCTCAACACTTACCTTTCCATCCGTAAATGTTTTTTTTACAGGTTTGGTTGATTTCTTGGGCGTTAGTTCGATATAGAGATACTTACCTACATTGGTATCATTGGAAGCATAAGCAACAAAAGCTTTCCTAAATTTTCCGGCCTGGACATTTTTTTCAAATACTTCTTTTCTAAAAGCATATGTTTCTTCTTCCTTTTTGAATTCTGGTTTTATTTTTGCAATACTTTTATTTAATTTCTTTTGTTGTTGTTCAAATACCTCCCATACTGGCTTTGTGGGCTCCAAAACAAATTTACACTCGTCTCCATGTCCAATCTTGTACACTTCTACTCCCTCCTCTTTTAATTTTTTCACCATGTCTGGCATTGAATAGGAATCATACACGACTACTAATGTGGGGTCTTGTTTCACCTTCTCAATCTCCCGTTTCATATGGATCTGAATCTTGTTATTGTAACAACTAATATTATGGCATCGGGGGTGCTTTTCCTGCTCGGGAAATAAGGAATTCAAAGATGAGTTAAACGGGCAAGATGTACAAGGGCCGGATTTTTTATCTAATTCACCATCATTCGTATCAAAGCAGGCGTTAAATAAGTCTCCTTTGTACCTGTGGAAAAGGTATTCGTTAATATCTATTTGCGGCTGCTCGCATTTTTCATCCTCTTTAGATACGTGACTATCATATATGCTTTTCTGAATTTCAGGCGGTAATACACATATTTTGAGGGCGACCGTAACTGAAATTCCGTTTTTCAAAAAAATTACCTGCCAATCAGGAATGAGTTCATTTAACTTCAATTGTTGTCGAACAAAATATTCAGATTTTCCAACTCGTACTGATATCTCCCGAACATCCATGCTGCGATCTTCCGCAAGACGCTTAAAGCCTATAGCTTGTTGCATAGGATGTAGATCTCGCCGCTGTAGGTTTTCAACGATCTGCATTTCTAATGCTTCGCCGTTTGTGACATTCTCATATATAATTGCCGGTATTGTTTTCATGGCCAATAGACGAGCACCTTGGTACCGCCTCTCACCGAAAATGATTTGATATCCCTTCTCGATGGGTTTCAAAGCAATAGGTTGAAGTATCCGGCCACCAGCCCCTTTAATAGAATTGGCCATATCTTGAATATCATCTAACGTTTTTCTTGGTTGAGCTGGATCCGAACAAATTTGTTCCATTGGAATATCCAATACCTGTTTGCCCCCGGTAATAGCTAGAGGGTTCTGAGCTGTTTCCATTATTAATTATTTTTTAATTAAGATTAAAGTGATTAAGATATGAGGTGACTAAGGAGTAATTTGATTGTGGTAATTATTAAAGACTTTTTAATGAGCCGTTGATTGGCGAGGTATGATAACTCCCTAATAAGGGAAGAGGGAGCGTTGTTGTGAAATGTCTGAACGCTTAAGGAGTTCCAAATTAGGTTTTTCTGTGTTTTCCTCTTCGCTTCTAAGTCTTTGCTTCAAAATCTCTCTGCGTTTATTATAGATGTGACGCCTTAAATCATCAAGTTTCGATTGAAGCCAATCGGTTAGCTCGCGCGGCGCCTTTACTTCATCCCAGTGATTTTCACCGAACCATTCCTGGCAGGTTTTACAGCCCACATGAGTATAAATATCCGCCCATTCGGAGTGCATGGGAGCTTCAAGAGTGCGAGTGTATATGTACACTACACATTCTGCGTAGGTGGCTAATTGCTCTCCTTTCATTAGCGCGGTCATCCGTGATAAGGGTATGATATCTAATATTCGTTTAGGAATGGTATCAGCCCATGACTCGCTAAATGTTAATACAGGAGAATTTAAGCTATCAATTATATCGAAAATATAATTGTTTTCACTTTTTTGTGAGGGCTTTGGATTTTTCGGAACGGCTTCTATTTCAAAAAGGTTTTGTTGACAGACATGTACTGTATGTTTTGGCATGGTACTACAGGTCTTTAATCATTTAGAGATCTGCGGTTGAAGCTGCAAAGGCATATTCAGACCCCAAAAAATCAGTAATCTTGCCCAATAGTTCTTTTGCGTTTTCTGCTGTTTCCATCCGTTTGTTGTCACTAGCTCTTAGGTAATCTGGGCTTACAATTAGTCCTTTCATTTCTTCGATCACCTCATTAATCTCCTGATTGTCTGTAAAGTTCAGGCGTGGCAAAAGGTTGATTAAATCGGAAATATTGGTCACCAGCGTATCCCGGAAAACAGCCTCTTTATCAGATAGCCTTTCGTACATATGTCTAATGGCATCCGCAATTCTTTGCCAAATATGTTTTGTCGCATCGTTAATCCGGAGATAAATATTCTGTTCAATGTCGTTGCGCAGCCTTTCAATTTCAGTTTGGTTTACAGAAATCCTGAAATCGTCAAGATTAGCAATTGGCATAAACGTTGTTTCCATGCTAAATTTTTTCGGGAGTTTTTGCAGGGTGGGATAATCTGCCTCATTAAACATACCATTTAATCGGCTTTTTGCTTCCTCTTTTATATGAGGATAAGAATAAATGAACTTTTCAACAGCGGTCTCAAACTGAAATTTGAACTCTCTTTGTTTATTTATGTACTCAAAGTAATTAGCTGAAGGTAGAAGGCGATCTCCGTTATCACCCCACGGCAAAGTGTTTTCGTAGTGGAATGTCCTTGCACTGCTGGAAATTCTTTTCACATCTTCAAGAGCAGTTTTTGCAACCAAAATTTTATTAAATCGTCCCGCATTCGTTGCATTATGCGCCTGTTCCACTTCTCTGGTGATTTTTTTATCAGTTTTAGAAGCAGACCATAAAGAAACGGTAAAATTTACTATGAGAGCTTTTTCTGATAGATTTTTCATTGCGTTAATTTTTATGGTAATTAAAAGTGATTACTTTACTTCAATCACGTCTCCAAAGGGAGGAGCAAACCGGTAATGACCATATTTAGCCCATATGACAGGATAGTCGGGAGGACTGGGAAAGCTTGAGCAACAGCCATCAGTTAGATAAACAACTGCAGAGGGCTCTAGTCCGTTCTCATGTATGTACACAAACCCGGGAACAAAATCAGTTCCTTTTCCGCCCAAAGGCAGAAGTTGTAATGGCTCTTCAGGATCGAGGAATTGAATAGACCTTACATCTTCATCAACATAAATTATTGTAAGGGAAATTTTAAATACACTTAATATCTCCTGAACTTCGGCAGCAAATTGGCTTACCATTTCATCGTCAATACTTGCCGATGTATCAATTATCAAAATGACCGTCCCAGGTTCCTCTTTATGCAATGCAGGCAGGTATAAGCCAGTATGCAAGTATCTATTATTGGGCTTTGTCCAGCTAAAATCATTTTTACTTAATTCCGATAAGTAGAGAGACAGAGCATCTCTCCAATCGATTTTGGCCTTAAGAGTTTCCTCAATAATACGTTTTATGTAGTCCGGGCATTTGTCTTGAGCCTGGGCTATCATTAAAGCTTGTATTACTGCTTGTTGCATATCAAGCTCTAGCCCTTGTAATTCTTCTTCGTTTGCTGCTGGATCATCTATGCTTCCGCATCCACCAGGGTCTTCTTTTCCATCGGATTCATTCTCATTATCACTACCCAGCATGGCGTATATTTCTTCGGCACTCCTACCGTCATACTTTGCATCGTATAACGCACCAGCTGGCAAGGTGAATTTATCCTTTAACAACAAGCCATTAATTGCATAATCAGCCGCTCGATTCCAGTTAGATTTGTCTCGTTTGCCTCTTCTGGTATGGTGACAATTGGCTAAGTGCAAAGTTTCGTGCGATAAAACGCCTACTAATTCATCATGTGACAGATTCTCAAAAAATCTTGCATTATATCGGAGCGTTTTTCCATCGGTTACGCAGGTTTCGCAATTATTGTCCTCTATGCATTCAACTCGAAAAAGTAAGGCAGAATAAAATGGATGACTTAGTAGTAGGCTTATCTTAGCCTTTTTTATTTTTTCTACTGCAGACATAAGCGGATTTTTACAACAGTTCGCTACTGATATTTGCTGCCCATCTTGAAAATGCGGCTGTTTCCTCTAAAGATTTATCTCTTGCTGTGGCCATTTTCATACAACACACGCTCAATTCAGGCTCCAGTCGCTCTAAATACTCGCATATTGATGAAATGTTGGTATCGGTCATGCGCCGGGCTAAGGCTACTGTAAAAGCATATGTTGTATCCAGTGTTGGAGGAATTTTGGCGGACTTTGGGTTCATTAATATTGAATCAACTGTTGGCAGAGTCTTAAATAGTTCTAGAAAGGCAATGTACTGTCTGGCAAAAACTTCACCCGCTGTACCCTTGCAAGAATCATAGAACAGGTTTGTTGGGCAATTACAATTTTGTTTTCTTCCTACTGCAGCAATAGTCCGGGGAGAGGAGGAATTTGAAATATCAATGGTTGTCTGATGTATCAGTAATAAATCGGGCTGAAAATTTACGAAGGTAATTAATTCATGCGGCATACCATTATCGTATGCCCACTTTGACCAGTCCTTTAAATTCGGCGTTAATTCCTGAATATCGAATCGGCTTTTTACTGGCTCAATAATGCCTGTGACACCTGCTTTATCTTGTTTCCTATTTGTTGCCGCTAAGAATATGATCTTGTCAGATACTTTGTGTCCATTAATTCTTCTGGCCAGAATTAATTGCATACATGCAGCCTGTACACTGGTTGCGGCTTGTCCTAAATCGTCTAAAAAGAACACGGTTGGCTCGTCTGCCTTAATTAGTTTGTCAAGATCACCATATGGCAAAAAGTCGGCAACAGATCCATCTTGGCTGGGAAATGGCAATCCCTTATAGTCGGTGGGATCAGCTACAACGGGATGAGATATAATTAACTTAACATCGGCTTTAGTACAAGCCTGTTCCACAATATCACTTTTACCTATACCAGGTGCCCCTGTAATAAGCACGGGGAAATTATTCTTAATAGAGAAAGCTAAGTATTCTGATAAATCAGACGGCTTCATAATTGTTATTTTGGGTTCAATGACTCTGTTAGCTGTCGCTTGAAAAAGTATTAGAGTAGAAGAATTTAAAATGGAAATCAGCAGTCTCGATATATCAAATTTCCTTTGTAATAAATCTCATGGACGTTGATTTCACCTTTTTCTGGCTGGATGTCGCCATCAATTGCATAGCACCCAAGTTCTGGCTGTTCAGGATAAACAAAAACATCATACAGGTTTGCATATTTAAGGAAGACTCCTACTGTTACATCATTAACTGGATGCTCGGCCTCTCCATCACACCAATAGCAAAGTTTACTTATCTGTAAACTGATGTCTGATCCCTCATCGGGAAATAAATTTTGTGGAATTACCTTGATGAAATTTTGTGTTGTTAATGTTTCTAAGTTCATGATGATTAATTTTGAAATTGATTTGTATTTACTCTGAGCTTAATTATGTTGTCTTCGTCCCGAATGTTTCTATGAGCTTGAGCAAAAAGATGGCACCGACATAGCGGCGCCCGCCCGAAATATTTCCAAACCCTAAAGAGGGCCCAAAAAAGGTGCGCATCGTTCTTGCGCACCTTTTTTGAGGGGTAAAACAAACCGGGGGCGCACATCGTTCTTGTGCGCCCCCGGTTTGTTTTCGTGTTGGGTTTGGAAATTTTTGGGCAGCCGCTACTTTCGCCATTCTTTTTGCCCAAGCTCTTAGAAACCTAAAACATTATCTGGCAATTTTCTTAGAACTACGTAAATCCAGGTCTACAACCTCTTCATTTGAATGATCAATTAATTTAGCTATTCTCTTATTTTGATCCAGCTGTTTATTCTTTAAGGCCTTCACATCTATCAAGCGGTTATGTTTGTCGAGAACCTTAATGCTTTGAGATTGGGGCGCAGCTACTAAAAAATAGGCTTCCGGCTCACCATTTATTTTAAGTGTAACTTCTTTAGTGGTGCCGGTCTTTAGTGCTTTTAAGAGGTTATTAAATTGTACCTTACTCATTTCCTGCAAAGGAAGCTTACTTAGTGCAACCTTGATATCAAAATCCTTCGTTTGAATAGGATGCATACTGTTAACTTTATCCTGTATATACCACTTGCCATTATCCTCTTTATAAACAGCTTTACCAGCAACCAAGTGAGCTGTCTCATTGGCCATGAATACAATATCTGACCGATGTTTGAACGAAAACCATACTTGTTGTTCACTTGGGCTATTTGATTGACCCTGTTTAGGTTTGTTTGCAACATCCCACTTTTCAAATTCATATGCCCCACTTCCCGGGATGTTTTTAAAGTGTAGTATAAAATCCGTATCTGGATGTCTTATATCTGCATAACGAATATGAAACTGGGGTAGTCCCTGGGCAACCATTTTTTGCAGTAACGGGGATATGTCCTGTGTAAAGCCGGATTGCTTTATTGCTATGTTGAGTTGATTTGTATTTTGCTCTATAGCAATTCTGTTTCGAAACTGATCAACTGCATTATTATTTTTGCTGACGGCTTTATGATTTCCGGCAAGTAAGTTTCGCAACCAACGTGATGGACTTCCATACAGTAAGTAGTTCAGAAAATTAGGATTACTACTAACCGTTAGCTTTTGTATTTCGCTTTTTAAGTATTGACGAGTTTCCCGTTCGTCGCGGCTTAGATTTTTATTGAAATGCCTAACCAGATCCTTATAGTACTGCATTTTAAGTTCCAATGAATACTGATCCCTGGAGCTCCCTTCTGGGTTGCCTATCCTGTATATGATTTCCTGTTCAACATACAAGGTTATAGCATTCGAAATGCGGTTAGAATCTGTTGGCATATGAATAATTTATATGCTTTTTGCTCGAAGAATATCTCTATTTTTTATAGTAATTGAAATATTGCGGCTTCCATTCTTTTCCTGCATCTCAAACATTAATTCCTTGTTATCCGGGATTGTTGTTTTAGGAATGGCCAAAATCCAATCCTTCCCGCTGTCACCTTCAACATCAGGCAATTCATCCATATAAATTGCTTGCATAGGTAGTCGTTGTACAGATGAGCGTTGCGCTACTTTCTTATCTTGCATATACATATTAACCCAGACTGCTTCGTATGCGAGGCGGGACGAATTTTTGAATCCAAACTTTACAAGTAGAATGTTATTGTGGATGTAAAGACCTTCAATATGCACCTTCATATGAAATTTACGTTTCTTCCGGCGCAAGAAATTCGCCTCAGTTCTAACTTTCTCAACTATTACAGCTAATTCCTTTTCGTTAATATCGTTGGGTGGACGTTTCAGTATTGATTTTAAAGTGGATGAATCAGCTGCTGCACTTCTAAGGTCATAAGAATAAAATTCAGGAGCTGAAGCGTAAGTAACTTGAAAGACATAGAATCTGCCATCGCCTGTAAATACATGTAAACTGGTAGTTTCAATATTGGGGTCAGTAGCTTTGACTTTTAAAATATTTGCCATACCAGGGACTTTTTCAGCTCGCAATTCGGAAATACCGCAGTCAGCATCCAGGATCGAATAGGGAAATGCGATAATTGTAGTGGCTTTGTCAGTTACCTGAATCTTATATGGTAAAACATTCCTTAAGTGCGGAAGGGTAAAATTTTGTGCATTAGCTGTTAAGTTAGATATGACACAATGCACAAAAAAATATAATACAATCTTTTTCATCTTAATTATTTAAGTGGGTAAAAATTAGTTATTGAAGAAATATCTGGTGACCAGCCTTTATAGTAACCTTTATTACTTTAACCTTTTTTCGTAATAAGGAGCTGAGGCTTTGTATTCCAGCATTGGTTGCTTGTGCGGCAACGCTACCATCAAAACCAGACATTGATAACGTTTGTATTGTCCGATCTATGCCTTCTTTAGTGGCATCCCTGGTAACGGCGCCAGGTATATTAATACCAGCTATCCCGTCATTATCATAGGCGGTGAGTTTAACCGGGTATAGCACATTATTATAGACCACTCTATCAATCTTAATCAGTAATCTTTCATCTGAAATATCACAAGTCCCATAAACAAAACTACCAGATGGTATTTCCAACTGACCAACGTACACATTTTCTATTAGCCGTAACTTGACGGTAGAACCGCTCTGGATAGTTTGTGTTTCGTGTACCACAGCTCTGATTGCACTTTGCTTTTTTGATAAAAGCACACTGGATTTATCCAGTCCGAAGAAAACAGCATTATTACCGGATTTTCTATTTTCCGGATCTAAACCAATACGACAAGTTGCATTCGAACTATCAGAATTGGGCTCTAAAGCGTGCATATTTCCTTTTGGATTTTGAATTTGCATGATTTTGTTGAGCATTACATCTAACCGATTTAATTCAGGATCACTTGCAGTATCAGAATGTACACTTTTTATGAGCTGATCTAACCGGTCAATCTGTGGGGAAGCATCTGCAAGCGCAGATCTTTCATTTCCACCCATATTTGTTCCAGGGGAACTATTCAATTCCTTTAAAATATTGTCTAATTGCTCGTTTACTCTTTTTTCCTGCTGTGCAATATTCTTATGTGTTGATCGATCGACGTAAACAGGCGGTTCGTGTGTGGAAAGGCTATCATCAGATTTGAAAAAACGTTTTACTGCCGGATTGTTTTCTTCTCTTTGTTTATTGATGGAATCCTGCAGGGATTGCATATAAATTTCTAGTTTATTTTTATCCTTTTCTTCTACTGCTGGGTTTGGGAGCTGCGTATTGAGTTTACTAATGGAATCTTGATGAGGGTTATCATTTTTCTGTTTACTCAGCATTCCCTTAAATAGGTAAAGGATCAAAATACAGGAGAAGACACACAGCGGGCCCAGAACTAATACCTTTCGGTATTTCTTTAAGTCAACTTTCATATTTTTTGATTTTAATTCTTCGTTTCTTGGAGGGTAGATAATGTAGTTTACTCGGGTTTACTTTTTTGCAGGCTATCTTGCTTCTTTTGCAATTCTCTATACTGGTTTATGAGATCAATATCTAAGCTATCTGGTAAGCTAATATCTAATGGTGTGGAAAATTTTTGATGGGACGGTAGTTGCTGTCTTTCAATTCCAACAGTGTTTAGTTGATATAGTTTGGATACATGAATTGACACGATAAGGACGCAAAAAATAGCAAGTATCATTATTTTTCGCTTAGGCTTGATCTTCTTTTCCTGTTTCCTTAAATAATTTGACATTTTAACCCGCAGCTTATAAAAGGTTTTTGAAACAAAACGAGACCACTGAGGAGATGCACTTTTCATCCGTCTTTTATTAAATATGCTAAACATTCTAATTACCCGTTTTATGTCTTTATGTCTTTATTCTCTATTATTTTCCACTGCTCAATCATAAGGCCATGTGGATTATTATCGCTGGGTATTATGATGTTAATATTTCCTTCAGTAATTATAGACCGAATTGTAATATTTTTACCACGTCTTATTTTTATTTTCCCCGAATAACGAAATGTCCAGGGAGTGCTATTTAGGTTAATTTGAAGGTCGTCACACTCAATATCCTGGCTCACGTTAGCCGATATTAAGGAGGTGAAATATGCATCTTCTATAAGGTTATCATACTCTTTTTTTGCTGATTCGTCAGCTAAATAGAAGGACTTGGTAATATTCTTCTTGATATAGTCCTCGTCCGGTTGTAGTGTAAAAAAGTAATGATGGAAAGTTTGCACATGATCTTTGACTTCAATTGCCCAGTACTTGCCTCTTTCTTCACCCAAAGCCTGAAATATCTTTCCGTTGGCAATAACAAATACTTGTTTTTCCTTTTCTTTTATCAATTTGTGAGTGAAGTAAACATTAGAAGCGGAAAATATTGTGCTGCCTACCACCGCGGCTATCGCTACTGTACGTGATAACCTGAATGCAGAATCTATATTTCTGAATTGCTGAAACATATTTTAACTATTTCCGGTTAACTTATTATAGTTATATCCGCCTTCATTCAGATAAGGCTCAGAGTTTGCGGCATCAGCCATAGAAGATGAGTATTTATCGTTTCCGTATGTTGAGCTGCTCATACTTCCGGCGCCGGCGGAAGATGCAGTCCCTCCGCCACCAGATCCGCCAACTGCTCCTCCAGCTGCATAGGTAGCAGCCGACATAACGGTGCTGGTTGTTTTAGAGACTATTGTATTTGCGCCTGCTGCATGCACGATGTAGTTTGCTATGCTGGGGACACATAGATAACCGACTATGGCGATAACGAGGAATATGAGATAGGCTAAATCGGTCTGTCCGAAAGATGTAAATTCGCCTTGCTGCAAAGCCGAAAGATCCATTTTTAGCATTTCTCCCTGTATTTTCCCAATCATTGCAGCCAATAGATTTGCAATAGGTAACCACAAATAGATATTTACATACCTGGCAATCCAGATTGGTAGAATATGCTGAAACCCATCATACATAGATAAGGCCAGGACAAATGGGCCCAGGATGCCCAGAATTAAAAGAATGAACGTTCGCATAGCATCTATACATAGCGAGGCGGCGAAATAGAGAAGTTGCAGGAGAAATGAAAAGAATAATTTGCTGATAACATTAAGTGTATTAGTGACTAGCGACATTGAAAACGAGAGGGCCCTTCCAAGTGTTAGTCCTTTTGGCGTTGCTTCTTCCTGTTCATATTTTTTTAAATCCCCCTGGTCCCCATGCAAGCCTCCGGCCAAATCTTGCCATTCCGAATTGTTTTTAATAGCCTGCTCCCGATGTTCAAGCATTACGGCTACAGGATCATTGAATTTCTTTACCATGCTTTGTGTGACAATGACGGTAGGTGATAGTACTCCCTCCAGTATCGCTAAAACAGATGGATATAAAGAAATTACTATGGCAATACAAAAAGGTCGAAGAAGTGAAAAAAAATCGATTGGCTCAGCTGCTGCTAGGTGCTTCCAGACACGCACGCCGATATACCATAGTGCCCCAAATGCACCGATAGCTTGCGCTATAACTAATGGTTCTTCAGCCAGGGTTATCATCTCTACTCGCAGATTTTCAAGTACGTCCTGAAACTTTTTGAGTTCACCGCCTAATACCTGGCTATATGCAATAACAGGGAATCCTCCAACTAACAATAAACTACACCACACTGTTTTCATCCACTTCATATCCTAATTATTTTATTCCATGTAATTTTTCAAGTGATTGGTATTCACGCAATAACTTGCTTCGTTGTGCGCCCAGAAGGGTGGTTCTTTCATTAAAATCTCCCAGAAAGGCTAGCTTTTCTTTCATGTCACCATATATTCTATCAATAGCTTCCAGCCTCTCTGCATCATTCATTCTTAATTTACCAGCAGTTATGACCATAAGCAATTCTTCAAGATTTTTTACAGACCGGTCAAAGAGGCCAGAATAAACGTTTTCAATGTATTGGATCTCACTTTCGCTGAATACTTCACTGTTTTTAAATTCTGAAAATGCATTTTTGTATTGTCTGACAAGCTCTTGCTGCATGGAAACAATGTCTGCCAGGTGCCTATATTTTCTGACGGTCGGACTAACCTGTAGTAGGCCATCCAGAAAAGTCTTATGTAAACTGAAATTGCCTTGTGACAAATCCTTTATCGTGTTATAACCTGTTGAGAGTATTTTGTAGCCCTTATACATTTGGTTCAGTATTGACTTTAGTTGGCTAAGCTTTTCAATGTTCAATATCAGTTGTTGGATCTCGAAAGATTGTGCTTTTAATGATATATTCGGAGCCGCCAGGAACATTACCAGCATTACAATAAATGTCTTCATGTTGATTTACTTTTCAATTACAGGAAATCTCTGCTGCAGATATTTAAGCTCCAGCATGCCTTTTCGTCGTTGAGCGGTTAGCAACATACAGTCCTCGTAAACTTGTACAACCCAGTCTTTCATTTCGGACACTGATGGAAAAATTTTATTAATACGCTCCATTCTGTTATTATCGGTCATTTGGAAAAAATCGACAGCTAATACATCTTTCAAGGATTTTACATTAAATTCCAGAACGGCCAGCATATTATTAAGTTGTGTATTGATATACCCTGCATTATCATTAAGGATCATTTCATTGTCAGCTAACAAGTCATTTATTTTGCGGACATAGCTATTAATTAATAAAATCGCTTCCTTTATTCCTGCAATCTTGGAGTCATTAGATATGATGGGCCTAACCTGGTATAGGTCATTAAAAAATAGTTCATGAAGCTTGAAGTCTTCATTTTTAATTCTTCCGATAAGGCTCAGGCCTTTGTTTACTATATTGTATCCCTTTTTTGTGTAGGTTAAATAAATTTGCAGCTTCAATATTTGTTGAACCAGGTACTTCTTCTGAGTTGCATTCTGTCTGAACCACTCTGCGAATGTTTGTGCATGGCATTGCGTGAAACAGACTATCAGGATAATCGCAATTAATATTGCCTTCAATGCTTTCATCTAATAACTACTTTAATCTTTTTCTTAATCTTGCTGAGGGGATGGCATGGTTTGCAATAGTTCGGGCCTTTTGGGATTTATTCTCATTCTTAAGAAAGGTAAACATCCTATCTGCAGATGGTATTTGCATGTTGTTTGTAGCTATAAAAACCCTCTTAGTATTTCCAACGCGGCCATACACGGATTTAAGTTGCAAGTGTAAGCTTACCGGATCGTAACGATAATGTAGTCTGTATACCATAGTTTGGGCTTCCGCCGTTCTGCTATACTTACCGCTAATGGTAAAATTTCGAGGTTGATCAGTTTTGTTACACTCTATCTTACGTACAACATCATTCAGTCGGTTTTCAATTAAAGGATTGAGATAGCTATTTTCGTGAAGTGATCTTAATTCCTTCAGAATAATACTTTTTATCAGGTCGTTTCGTTCTTCATTTAATGCATTATTGACAGTGAAACTCAACTGCCTAACTCGCTTGTACATTTCCTGGGAAGACCATAGATCGCTTCCTTTTTCTATTGCAATGCTTATCGGAATATCATTCAAGGTCGCTTGCACTTCCTTAAGGGATATTTGACTTAAAAATGCATCGTACTCATAAGAGAAAGTGAATAATACTTTATCCTGTTTCTCATTAAAATAACCGAACAGATGCAGCTGAAATACTTCGTTATCAAGTAGCACATTATCAGCTTGCAGAATATCTTGGACAGCCAACTTTAGATGCTCTTTATAGCTCCCTTCTGCTTCTTCGTTATTAAGCTGCTTTTCTGTATAACCATTCCACTTTAGTAAAAGCACCTGTTCATTAATAATATCGTCTAGCTCCTTCATGGAAGTTATTGCAAGCCATATAATTTCTTAACTGCTTCTATTTCTTTTCTGGACTTGGCTCTTTGCATACTTAAAAGTTGGTTTCTCTGATTAAATTCTCGCAAATCAGCTAAGTGTGCATCCAGGTTATTTATTGTTATGTCAATTATTCTAAGTCGATCAGCATCTGACATTTGAACGGTAAATGACTTCATTATATTCAGTACATCATCCACGTTATTTATACTGGCATTAACTATTCCTGTATAAACGCCATACATGTACTGAATTTCATCTTCGGAAAAGTTCTTGTCTTGACCAACCAGGGAGTAGGCGAGCTTATATTCCTCGAATAGCTGTTTTTCTTTTTTAACTATATCGCTGAACTGCCTATAGTAATAAAGTGCTGTTTTTATTGTCCAGAGTTCGTCGAAGTAATCTTTGTATATTTGTTTTTGCTTTTCAGTCCAACTGGCAATTTCCTCTAACTTTAGTTTTGACAACGTATTCTCAATTTGCTTTTGAGCATTTTGCAGATCAATGGTTCGGTTTTGAATACGTTGAACCTGTAAATCGATTGCCCGGATCACCTTCTTGGCTACAGCTTTGATTGCTTCGATAATAATTAATTGCGAGTGCCCTTTAGACGGGGCGCAAATGGTTACTACAAAAATCAGGACTACCGTTTTGAGAAATCTTTTTGCCATACTTCACACATTTATTGGGCTACTCCTACCCGGGCGATCTAATTGTTTGTTTTGCTGTCCTGGATTAACATTGAAATACCTTTCCTCATATCGCCGAATTTCTTAGTATATTCCTGCACCAGTACTTTCTCGCGTTCTTCTGTGGTATAGCAATAGTATTCTTCACGCGAAACCTCTACTCCATACACTTTGCTTATTGGTCCCAGGCAAATCCATACGTCTTTATAGATCCTTCCAGGCGTTTTTCCTTTATTCATGCTTAATATCTCCGCTTTCTGCTTTTCGGTTATGCCCAGAAGCTCCTGAATTTGCTGAAACTTGTTCTGATATTTGGATTGATCTAACAGCACTTTACAATCGCTGTTGTTTATAATTGCCTGCTTAACGATCTGGGAACTAATAATATCTTCTACCTCCTGGGTGACGACTACAGCTTCTCCAAAGAACTTTCTCACGGTTTTAAATAAATACTTAATATATTCCGCAAATCCTTCCTTCATTAATGCTTTCCATGCCTCTTCTATAAGAATTACCTTCCGTATCCCCTTCAGTTTTCTCATCTTGGAGATGAATATCTGCATGATAATGAGTGTTACGACCGGAAAAAGTTTACTATCCTTTATGTTATCTAACTCAAAGACAATAAACCTTTGTTGTAGAACATCGAGATTTTCAGTGGCATTGAGTAGATAGTCAAATTCACCACCTTGGTAAAACGGCCTTAACACATAGATGAAGTTGTCAATATCGAAGTCCTTCTCCTTTACCCCTTCGTCGGCAAGCCGCTTCACATAATGATCTCTAATGAAATCATAAAAGCTGTTGAAGCAAGGAAAAATATCTTGGTGTTTGTCTAAATAATCAAAATAAGCAGTGAGCCCGTTGGATAGTGCCACATATTCGCTTCGTTTGAATGCTTCATTATCGTTTTTCCAAATGGCGAGCAATAAGGTTTTAATACTTTCTTTGCGTTCAGTATCTAGTATATCGCCTGGTTCTAAGTAAAACGGATTAAATTTTATTGGATTTTTCTCTTCATAGGTAAAGTAGTAGCCATTAACAAGCGAGCATAAACCACTATAGCTATGGCCTACATCAACTACGACAAGATGCGCGCCTTGCTCATAATAACTGCGGCAAAAATGGTTTGTCCAAAAACTTTTTCCAGATCCTGATGGTCCTAAAACGAAACGATTTCTTGCCGTTATCCATCCCTGCTTGAGTGGCAAATCACTCAAATCGACCCATACTGGAATGCCGGTAAGGCGATCCGTTAGCCTGATTCCAACAGGTGAAATGGAGCTCCGGTAATTTGTTTCCTGGTTGAAAAAGCATGTTGCTTGCTCAGCAAAGGTGTCAAACGTTTCATGTTGAGGAAGATAACCTCCGGCACCGGGGAAGCCGGCAAAGAAAAGTTGTGGGGCTATTACCGTTTCTTGTTTTGCCCGCGCATCCATTTGAGCAAGAGCTGAAGAAATTTCGTTGCGTATTTCCTTAATTTGATTTCTGTTTTCCGTCCAGGCTAGGATATTAAAATGAGCTTTTACTGGTAATCTTTGCTCAGAGATC
>Ga0209758_1002091_pt1 | contig 21224 bp, 21 predicted proteins | sample AraplaMF_Col_mMF_FD_184258 | JGI IMG/M metagenome (GOLD analysis project Ga0209758, IMG submission 184258) | Arabidopsis root microbial communities from the University of North Carolina, USA - plate scrape MF_Col_mMF (SPAdes) (version 2) | ecosystem: Host-associated > Plants > Roots > Endosphere...
CGGGTCGAACTTCCTGCCAAGGCCACGGGCGAGCTGACCTTCGTGCATGACGTTCGCCTCCCCGGCATGCTGCACGGCCGCGTCGTCCGCCCGCCCTATGCCGGCGTCGATGCCGGCCCGTTCGTCGGCACCAGCCTCATCGCGGTCGACGAATCTTCCGTGCGCGACATCCCGGGTCTCGTCGCCGTCGTTCGCATCGGCGATTTCGTCGGCGTCGTCGCCGAGCGCGAGGAGAACGCGATCCGCGCGGCCGATCAGCTCAAGGTGAGCTGGAATCCCACTCCGGCGCTGACCGATCTCGCCGATGTCGAGAGGGCGCTACGCGCCAATCCGTCCACGCCCCGCACACTGATCGACAAGGGCGACGTCGACGCCGCGATATCAGGCGCGGCCAAGCCGATGCAGCGCACTTACATCTGGCCGTATCAGATGCACGCCTCGATCGGCCCGTCCTGCGCCGTCGCCGATTTCCAGGATGGCAATGTCCGCGTCTGGTCCGGCACGCAGAACCCGCACGTGCTGCGCAGTGATCTCGCCCTGCTGATCGAGCGCCCCGAGAGCGAGGTCGAGATCATCCGTCTCGAAGCCGCCGGCTGCTACGGCCGCAATTGCGCCGATGACGTCAGCGCGGATGCGCTTCTGCTGTCACGAGCGGTCGGCCGGCCAGTGCGGGTCCAGCTGACGCGCGAGCAGGAGCACGCCTGGGAACCCAAAGGCACCGCGCAGCTCATTGACGTCAACGGCGGCCTGAATGCCGACGGCGGCATCGCCGGTTACGATCTCGCCACGCGCTATCCTTCGAACGCAGCACCAACGCTGGCGCTGCTCCTCACGGGGCGCATCTCGCCCGAACCCGTGGTACTCCAAATGGGCGACCGCACCGCGATCCCACCCTACGATTACGACCACATGCGCGTGGTCGCACACGACATGCCACCGATCGTGCGCGCATCCTGGTTTCGCGGCGTCTCGGCGCTGCCGAACACCTTTGCGCACGAATCCTATATCGACGAGGCGGCAACCGAGGCCGGCGTCGATCCCATCGAATATCGCCTGCGCTATCTGAAGGACCAGCGCGCCGTCGATCTCGTCAATGCGGTGGCCGAGCGCGCGGGCTGGACACCGCGGCCGGTTCGTGAAGAAAAGGACGGCGACATCGTGCACGGCCGCGGCTTTGCCTATGCGCTCTATGTCCACAGCAAGTTTCCGGGCTATGGCGCGGCGTGGTCGGCCTGGGTCGCCGACGTCTCCGTCAACAAGACCACCGGCGATGTCAGCGTTACGCGGGTGGTCGCCGGGCAAGACTCCGGCCTGATGATCAATCCCGACGGCGTGCGCCACCAGATCCAGGGCAACGTCATCCAGTCCACCAGCCGGGCGCTGATGGAGGAAGTCTCGTTCGAGCGCGGCGCGGTGGCAGCGCGCGAATGGGGCGCCTATCCGATCATCCCCTTCCCCGAGGTGCCCAAGATCGACGTCTTGATGCTGCCGCGCCAGGACCAGCCGCCGCTCGGCGTCGGCGAGTCCGCCTCTGTCCCCAGCGCAGCAGCCATCGCAAATGCGATCTTCGACGCCACGGGCGTGCGCTTCCGCGAGCCGCCGTTCACGCCGGAGCGCATTCTCAGGGGATTGCACGGTGAAACATCGCCTGTGCCACAAGTCCTGCCCGCCCCCGCTGCGCGGCCGTCCCGCATCTGGGAAAATCCATTCGCCAAGCACGCCGGCATTTTCGCTGCGATCGCGGCCGTCTGCACTGCAGCGATCGGCATCGGCGCTACGCTTCTGCCGGGCCGAGCGATTGCGCCGATCGCCCGGCCCGACGCGTCGGTCTATTCGGCCGCGACCATCGCGCGCGGCCAGCAGCTCGCAGCGCTCGGCAATTGCGCGGAGTGCCACACCACGATCAACGGCATGCTCAACGCCGGCGGCCGTGCGCTGGAAACGCCGTTCGGCACGATCTATTCGACCAACATCACACCTGATGTCGAAACCGGCATTGGCGCCTGGTCGTATCCCGCCTTCGAGCGCGCGATGCGCGACGGCCTGCATCGCGACGGGCGGCAGCTCTATCCCGCCTTTCCCTACCCGCATTTTGCCAAGACCAACGATGCCGACATGCAGGCGCTCTATGCCTACCTGATGGCGCAGCCCGCGGTGCGCGCGACGGCGCAAGCGAACAAGCTCACCTTCCCCTTCAATCTCCGCCCGCTCCTTGCCGGGTGGAACGCGCTCTTCCACCGGACCAACGAATTCAAGCCCGATCCTGCCAAATCCGAGCAATGGAATCGCGGCGCGTATCTCGTCGAAGGTCTCGGCCATTGCAGCGGCTGCCACTCGCCGCGCAACGCGCTCGGCGCCGAGCAGCGCCAGGCCTATCTCGCCGGCGGATTCGCCGAGGGCTGGGAAGCGCCACCACTGACGTCACTCTCGCACGCGCCGATCCCCTGGAGCGAGGACGAGCTGTTCGCCTATTTGCGCACCGGCCATTCGCGCTATCACGGCGTCGCGGCCGGCCCGATGGCGCCTGTTGTCCGGGACCTCAAGGCCCTCCCCGATCAGGACATCCGCGCGATGGCGGTCTATCTCGGCTCGTTCAATGACGGTGTAGCAAACGCGCCCGCTTTGGCCGCGAAACTCGAGAGCGCAACGCAAGTCACCGTCGCCTCCTCCACCGGTGCGCGAATTTACCAGGGCGCCTGCGCCGTCTGTCATGAGGTCGGCGGCCTGCCGCTGTTCGGCAGCCGGCCCTCGCTGGCGCTCAACAGCAATTTGCACAGCGCGACCGCGGACAATCTCGTGCAGGTGATCCTTCACGGCATCACCGAGCCCGCATCGAGCGACCTGGGCTACATGCCCGCGTTTGGGAATAGCATAAGCGACGCGCAGGTCGAAGAGCTCGTCACCTTCCTGCGTAAGCAGTTCGCGCCCGAGAAGCCCGCATGGTCAGGTGTTCGCGAGACGATCGCGCGCGTGCGGACGTCCACTCACTAGGTCGCCGATCGCGTCGTTGCCACGATCGGCAAGCAGCATTGACCCAGATCTTGGATGCGGCTGCTTTAGTCTGGAAGACGCGGAATCGGTTCATCAGGCTGGGCAAATTATCCGAGTTGCCGGGCGCATTGGGAAGGATCAGAATTGACGCTTTCCGAACGCGCGAAGAGGCTTGACGAGCAACACGACCGATCCCTGTCACCGGGGGGCCCGGCTCTGCAAAACGCTGAGCGACTCAACCAGCCTGCCTGTTTCAAGCGCGCTCACGACAGGAGACGCTGCCATGACGATCAGAGGGCTTATTGCAGCAGTTCTCACAGGTGGAATTGCGCTGGCGACGACCTACACCAGTGCGAAAGCTGCCGGAGATCAGATTACCATCCTTTACGACGCCTTCGGTACAGACGCCACGATGACAAAGGACTGGGGCTTCTCAGCCTTTGTTGAAGTCGCCGGAAAGCGAATCCTGTTCGATACCGGGGATAACGCCGATATTTTCGCCGCCAACGTAAAAGCGAAGGGCATTGATCTGACCAAGCTCGACTTTGTTGTGCTTTCGCACCGGCATTCGGATCACATGGCTGGATTGAGCTACGTCTTGAGCATCAATCCGACAGTAAAAATCTACGCGCCAAAGGAAGGCTTTGGCATCTACGGCTCGTCCCTTCCGTCCAGCTTCTATCGCAAGGATGACTCGCTCCCGCCTGAAATGCGATACTTTGGCGGCAAGCCACCTGAGGTGATGAAGTTCGGAGCGGCATGGGCCAATGCGCACTTCGAATTGATCGATCAGACAACCGAAATTGCTCCCGGGATCACGCTGATCTCGTTGATCTCGGATGCGCCCGGGACAAAAGAACTCAAAGAGCTGTCGCTCGCAATCAACACCGCAAACGGAACGGTTCTTGTGGTTGGCTGTTCACATCCTGGGATCGAGAGGATCGTTGAGGCGGCAACTGCGATCAATCCCAAGATCCATCTGATTGCTGGCGGCTTTCACCTGGTCGCGTCGCCCGACGACGTGATCACCAAGGCTGTGGCCGCGCTGAAGGACCGAAAAACATTGCGCCGGGACACTGCACGGGTGAGCCGACTTTCGCAGCTCTGAAGAAAGCCTTTGGCGATAGATATATATACGCCGGACTCGGCACGTCTATTTCAATTGGACCAGGTTCGGATGTGAGACGTGGAGAGATGCCTGCTCGCGAGGAACTCATCATCTATCGAAGATTGGCCGCAAGCGAGGACTGATTTCTCACGGGAGCTTGCGTCCCCCGCAAAGGGCTGCCGGTCAGGGGAGCTTAGGAATCAAGTCACCCCTTGACCAATGAGTCCAGTTCTGGATCAACCGTGCTTCATCTCCACCGGCGGGGTGCCGTGGGTGTGGAAGGACTCGATCGTCTTCAAGCCCCAGGCCTGGCCCTTCTTGCGTTCCTCTTCCGTCCACACGATCGGCTTCCAGTCCGGCGCAAGGATGAGGCGCGCGCCGGCATTGGCGACTTCGACGCGGTTGCCGCCGGGCTCATAGACATAAAGAAAGAACGTCTGCTGGATCGCGTGCTTGTGCGGTCCGGTCTCGATGTGCACCCCGTTCTCCAGGAAGATATCGGCGGCGCGCAAAATCTCCTCGCGGCTGTCGAGCGCGTAGGTAACGTGGTGGAAGCGGCCCGCCACGCCGGAATGATCGAGCGAATAGGCGAAGTCGTAGCTCTTGTTCGACATGGTCAGCCACATCGCCGCTTCCCGGCCGTCGTTGAGCACGATCTGCTCGGTGAGGCGGCAGCCGAGGTAATTCTCGAAGAACTCACGGTTGGCCTTGATGTCGACCGCGAGGCAGATGAGGTGGTCGAGCCGGCGCACGTTGACGCCGCGCGCGGGAAAGCGCTGCGCCTGGTTCTTCAGCGCCGGCTTCAGCTCCGGCGGCGCCTGATACCATTCGGTCTCATAATAGAGCTCGACGATGTGTCCGTCGGGATCGCGGCAGCGGAATGTCGGTCCCTGCCCCATGTCGCCGTCGATCCAGCCGATGTCGAAGCCCGAGCCCTTCAGCGCGGCAACGCGGCGCTCCAGCGCCTGCTGGCTGCGCGCGCGCAGCGCCATATGCTCCATGCCTGAGGTCTTCGAGGCCGTCAGCTTGAGCGAATAGCGCTCGTAATCGTCCCAGCCGCGCAAATAGACCGACTCGCCCTTCTGCCCGCTCACCGTCATGCCCATGACGTCGACGAAGAATTTCAGGCTCTCGTCCGGCTTCGGCGTCAGCAGTTCCATGTGGCCGAGATGGGCGAGATCGAAAATCGGTTCGGGCTGCATGGTCTTCTCCTGAGCGACGATCGTGAACGCGCGATCGGGCGCGGAGCGTATGGTTCCCGACCACGTCCGACGGCATTCGGTCTATTTGTACTAATGTACAAATGATTAGGTCCCGTCAACAAATCAACACGTGCCGGTCCACGAGGAAGGTCCGGGCCCGCGACACAAATCTTGCACCGAATGCAGCGTGGACTGCCCGGATGGTAAAATCTTCCTTAACCAGAACGAAGGCCCGAAGGCTGCGAAAATCGGCATTTTCGGGCTATTTCCGCGCACAAATATGCATTGGGAATAAAGCTCATGACCGAATTGTCGCGGATTTAACAAAGCGGCCGCCTCTGCGGTTTAACCGTTTGTCCAGCCACGGCTGCGCATAGTCGGAGAAACAGTCTGACTTTTCAGGTTCATCCATCGTGACATCCTTTGGACGCGTGATTTCGGTACGCGGATCGCTCGCGCGGGTCGGACTTCTGGCGGAAAGCCAGATGCCGATCTCGGAGGTACGGGCGACAGTCGGTCGCTTCGTCAGCATCCGCTGCGCCAGCTCGGTCATCGTCGCCATGATCACGGAGGTGTCCTGCGAGAATTTGTCGAGCAGCGACAATTACATCGCGATCGCCTCGGTTGACCTGCTCGGCGAGATCCTCAATGCGGCCGACAAGGCCAAATTCCAGCGCGGCGTAACCAATTATCCGACCATCGGCGACGCGGTGGATCTGATCACCAGCCAGGAGCTGCGCACCATCTACGCGCCGACCGGGTCGGATCAAATCAATGTCGGCTTCCTCCAGCAGGACCGCTCCGTCGTCGCCTATGTCGACGTCGAGGAGATGCTGTCGAAGCACTTTGCGGTGCTCGGATCGACCGGCGTCGGCAAATCCACCGGCGTGTCGCTGCTGCTTAACGAGATCCTCAAAGCACGCCCGAACCTGCGCATCTTCCTGCTCGACGTTCACAACGAATACGGCCGCTGCTTCGGCGACCGCGCCCTGGTGCTCAACCCGCGAAACCTGAAGCTGCCGTTCTGGCTGTTCAATTTCGAGGAAATCGTCGATGTGCTGTTCGGCGGCCGCGCCGGCGTGCCCGAGGAGCTCGACATCCTCGCGGAAGTCATCCCGCTCGCCAAGGGCGTCTATACGCAGTACCAGAACGCCGACCGCATTGGTCTGAAGCGCATCGATCCCAAGCAGATCGGCTACACCGTCGACACGCCGGTGCCTTATCGCCTGGTCGATCTGATGTCGCTGATCGACGAGCGCATGGGGAAGCTGGAAAACCGCTCCTCGCGCATCATCTATCACAAGCTGATCTCGCGCATTGAAGCGGTGCGCAACGATCCGCGCTACGCCTTCATGTTCGACAACGCCAATGTCGGCGGCGATACCATGGCCGAGGTGATCAGCCATCTGTTTCGCCTGCCTGCCAACGGCAAGCCGATGACGGTGATGCAGCTCGCCGGCTTCCCGGCCGAGGTCATCGATTCCGTCGTCTCCGTCCTCTGCCGCATGGCCTTCGACTTCGGCTTGTGGAGCGACGGCGTCTCGCCGCTGCTGTTCGTCTGCGAAGAGGCGCACCGCTACGCCTCCGCCGACCGCAACATCGGCTTCGGCCCGACCCGCAAGGCGGTCTCGCGCATCGCCAAGGAAGGCCGCAAATACGGCGTCTATCTCGGCCTCATCACCCAGCGCCCGGCCGAGCTCGACGCCACCATCATCTCCCAGTGCAACACGCTGTTCACGATGCGTCTTGCCAACGACCGCGACCAGGCGTTGCTGCGCGCCGCGGTGTCGGATGCGGCCGCGAACCTGTTGTCCTTCGTGCCATCACTCGGCACCCGCGAAGTCTTGGCCTTCGGCGAAGGCGTCGCGCTGCCGACGCGACTGCGCTTCAAGGAAGTGCCGCCGCACCAACTGCCGCGCGGCGAAGCCACCATTTCGAGCGTGCCGTCGGTCACCGCCGGTCACGACATGCATTTCGTCAGCGCCGTACTCGAGCGCTGGCGCGGTGCCACCTCGCAACGGGACGTGCCGAACGACCCGGTGTTCTCCGCGCCGCCTACCAAGACGCTCGCGCCAGCCGAGACGCCGATGCTGCAGCCTTCGATGGGGCTCGATCCGGATCGCTTCTCCTTACTGAAGAAGCCGCTGCGGTAAAGCGCTCCCGTGTCCCGGACGCGCTGCAGCGTGAAACGCTGCTGCGCAGAGCTTGCGACGCCTCTGGAGCCTATCGTCCGCATGGACTATGTTTCCCGCCCCAGCCGGAAACCATGCCCATGACAAAGCCCACGCCACGCTTCCAAGCTCCCGCAATCGACACGCTCCCTGAGGACATCCGCACGCGCCTTCTCGCCGTGCAGGAAAAGAGCGGTTTCGTGCCCAACGTATTCCTGACGCTGGCCTACCGGCCCGACGAGTTCCGCGCCTTCTTCGCCTATCACGACGCGCTGATGGAGAAGGACAGCGGGCTCACCAAGGCCGAGCGCGAGATGATTGTGGTGGCGACCTCGGCGGCGAACCAGTGCCAGTATTGCGTAATCGCCCATGGCGCGATCCTGCGCATCCGCGCCAAGAACCCGCTGATTGCCGACCAGGTCGCGACCAACTACCGCAAGGCCGACATCACGCCCCGGCAGAAGGCGATGCTTGATTTCGCGATGAAGATCTCTGCCGACGCGCAGCGCAGTTCCGAGGAGGATTTCGCGGCCCTCAGCCCCCACGGCTTCAGCGACGACGACATCTGGGATATCGCCGCGATCTCGGCCTTTTTCGGGCTGTCAAACCGGCTGGCGAATTTCACCGGCATGCGGCCGAATGATGAATTCTACCTGATGGGGCGACTGCCGAAAGCATGATGGATCTCGACTGGCCCGAGACCCTGATCCGCCTCGGCGTTGCGACGCTTGCCGGCGGCGCAATTGGTCTCAATCGCGACCTGCACGGCAAGCCGATCGGGCTCAAGACACTTGGCATCGTCGGCCTCTCCACCGCAACAGTGGTGCTGCTGGCGCTGCAACTTGGGGAGCCCGGCAAGATCGCCGATGCGACGAGCCGGGTGATCCAGGGCATTCTGACCGGCATCGGTTTCCTCGGCGCCGGCGTCATCGTCCACGAGAGCGAGCAGTTTCGCGTCCGGGGACTGACCAGTGCGGCTTGCACCTTTCTTGCCGCTTGCCTCGGTGTCGTCTGCGGCGCCGGACATTGGAAGATCGTTGCTGTCGCGATTGCGCTCGCTTTCGCGTTGCTCACGATCGGACATCGGATCGAGCGCCGCCTGCATCGCATGCTCGGTGGGACGGATGAGGCGCACGAGGCCGAAATTCGCGAGCGGAACGGCCGGCGCTGACGGCGGTCATCCCAAACGGTATCCCTGCTCTTAGACCTGACGACGCCAATCGCCTGGCATGTGGACTAAAGTTTTCGCTCGATTGTCCGCCTGAACCGCTGATAATCGGGTCCGAAACGTTCGCGATTGCCGCTGGCGCGGCAGTCGCTCGGACCAGAGAGTAAAACGATGGATACCCGTGCGCACCAAGCCGGCGAGGTGACGTTCGATTTCCGCGAATTGTCGGCGCGCGACAAATACAAGCTGCTGATCGGTACGGTCGTGCCACGGCCCATCGCGCTGGTGACGACGATAGATCCCGAGGGGCGGATCAACGCGGCGCCGTTCAGCTTCTTCAATTGCCTGTCGGCGGATCCGCCGATCCTGGCACTCGGCGTCGAGAATCATCCGGACATGCGGTTCAAGGACACCGGTCTCAACATCCGCCTGACCGAGGTCTTCACCGTCAACATCGTCTCGCATGCGATCGCCGAAGCCATGCATGTCTGCGCCGTGCCGTTCTCACCGGAGCATGACGAGTTGCAGGCTGCCGGCCTGACCGCGATGGCGGGCAAGACCGTGGCCTCGCCCTGGATCAAGGAAGCGCCTGCTGCGTTCGAATGCCGCCGTCACCTGACGCTGGAGCTCGGCAAGTCGCGCCAGATCATCATGGGCGAGATCCTTTTCGCGCACTACCACGCCGACGTCGTCGACGCCGAACGCTTGCACATCGACCCTGCCAGGCTCGATACCATCGCAAGGCTTGGTGGCAGCACCTGCTCGACCATTCGCGATCGTTTCGACATGGAGACGCCGACGCTGGACGACTATTGGAATCAGCGGCAGTCGTAGACAGCTGGCCCAGGCTTCCAACACTCAGGACGTATGCCCGTCGAAATCGCCCTCGACGGGCGTTTTCTTGGCGCGCTGCGGCGTCATTCTGGTGGCGTCCGGCCGGCCTGGAACACCGCGCGGCCCGAGCTGCTCGCGTTGGAGATCGTCTTCGGAAAACGACGGCTCGACCCCGTTGGGTTCGGTCCGCCGCGTGGCATGAATATCGTCTCGTCCGCTCATTGTGATCTCCTCTCGGCCTTGCGGATACACCGTTCCAGCCAGGCCCTGACGTCGACCTCGACTCGGTATCGTGGCATCGCTCATGCCCTGGAGCAGACGGTCCCGGCTCTCACGCTTACGTGCCGGGACCGCCGCTGAAGGAGCGACCAGCCAGCCGGGTAGACGGCCGGTCGCACTGGAAACGACGTCATCGCAGCATCTGCGTTCCTATTTTGATCGGCATCGGTTTGACGACCGGCACTTGGGGGCGCATGCGCCAGGATAGAGACTCTTCGCCGATGAGGCTCCGCTTGCTCGGCCGCAACGATCCATTGGAACGATCGCGCGTCGACCGCGCTCATGCGATCGTTCGGGGCTGATCGCCGGCCAGTTCTTGGACCTCGAGCCTGATCGAGATCTTCAGGCAGGGCGTCTGTTCGTCCTCGCGCACGTCTACGACGACTTGATCGGCGCTGCCGGCCATGAACGCCTCGCGGGCGATGGACGCACCGGTCAACATGGCTTCCTTGCGGGCCCCCTCCACATTCGCAAAGTTCTGTCCGTCCTCGTCCTTGATGAGGCGGCTATCCTCGTGGATATCGAAATGGAATCGTGGCATCGGGCGCCTCAAAGGGTTGGCGACTGATGCAGGTAACGACCGTCGAAATCCGCTAGTTCCTGAAATTTCTGCTCGTCGAGGACGGTGACTCGACCGCGACTGAACTCGACGACCCCTTCCTGCCGCACTTGCTTGATCACACGATTGGCGTGCACCGCGGTGATCCCCAGGGCTTCGCCGATCTGCTCCTGCGTCAGTGGCATCTCGAAGCTGTCGCCGTCCACGCGGCCGATGAGCCTGAGGCGTTCGCGCAGCTCGATCATGACGTGGGCGAGCCGCGCCGGCGCAGGGCGCTGGCCGACATTGACGATCCATTCGCGGAACATCGCGGAGTCGATCAGCGTATCGCGCCAGAACATCTCGGCGACGCGGGGGCTGCGGCGATGCAGCTTCCGCAGATTGTCATGGCTGATGAAGCCAAGAGTTGCGGGGGTCAGCGTGGTGAGGTCATGGTCCATCACGTGCAGGAACAGGCTCATCAAATCTGGAATTTCGCCGGGGATCTGGAGTGAAAGGATCTGCCGCCTGCCGCTCGCGATCGTCTTGGAACGCGCACAAAAACCATCCACGATCAGGCAACACTCGCTCGCGCGCTCGCCGTCGCGCACAACCGCCCTCTCGGAGGGGTACTGCCGTACCGAGATCGGAAGGGCTTCGATCTCCTTGACGTCTTCGTCCGCGATCGCGGACGAGACGCGCAGGCGTTGGATGAGCGCCGCGCGGATCGTGTCGCTGGGCACCTCAGTGAGCTCCGATGGCGTGAAATGAAGCCTGATGCAATTTCCGGACGCCACAGCGCCGTCATGACGAAACCCGCAATCGTCCCGCCCGGTTCCAACAAAAGTTAAGGACGGAGTTTGTCCGCACATGGTTGGCTTGGCTCGGGGAGCGAAAGGCCACATCATGACGAAGAAGCGCAATCGCACGCGACCGGCCCTGTCCCTCCAGGAACGCCTGACGAAGTTCACGCAACAGGCGCGCGCCGCCGCTCAAAACCTCCCGGCAGGCGCCGAGCGACACGCGTTGTTGCAAAAGGTCCGCGACGGCGAAGCCGCCGCGGAGATGGAGCGCCTGTTATCCTCGCCGGAGCTGCACGATCCAAAATGATCCGCGCCCTGGCGCGACGTGCGATGTCGCTAGTGGTTGACCATCAGCGGAAGCGCCGGAGCAAAGCGCTCGGCAAATGTCAGAGTCCTGGCCTGTTGAACCGCAGCAAACGAGGCCGAGATTCCGACCGAAGCGACCGCGAGCAAGGCAACGACGAAAGCCAGACGGCGCATGTGAGCCTCCTGTGTGAGCTCGACTACCACAATTAAGTGGGCTGGCTCTGTTTCAGGACGGTTTCGTCGGCACGGAAAATGATTTCGCTCAAGCGCCTGTGATCAGCTCGCGCGCGGGCGCCTCAATCGTCCGACGCCGGGCCGCACCAGCCGGGCAGATAGATCGCGTCCTTGCTCTTGGCCGCCGCCAAGGCCTTTTCCAGCGCCTTGTCGAAATTGGCGTCCACGGCCTTGCGCGTCAGCTTGCGGCGCAGAAAATCGGCCCACAAGAATTCGGAGAACGGCGTGGTGTCCTTGGCGAAACCGCCCATGCGGCGAAGCTCTCCGGCGAGACTGCGGAAGGGATCGTCCTTGAGGTCGGCGACCGATTTCGGCAGGTCGCGGAACGGACGACGCTCGCCCTTGCTATCGTAAGGATAGACCCAGCGCTTGTTATCCATCACGCCCCAGAACGCGTCGCGCTCGACCATCCGGAGATCGCCGACCACGGTGACCAGCACCTGCTTGATCCCCTCGTCGTGCAGCGCGCGGCCGAGATGGTGGTGGTCGATGACGTAATAGCGATCGTCGGGTCCGGCCACGACAGGGATCATATGGGTGCCGAGCAGGTCGGACTGCTTCTTCTTGCCATGCTCGCGCCAGCGCTTGCGCTTCTCCTTGACCTCGCGCATGCCGACCGTCATTTGCGTCGGCCGGAGCGACAGGATCGACACCGGATGCACTCTCGGCTCGCGCGCGTTGGTGGTCATGATCGAACGGCCTTTCGTCTGGTGGCAGTTTGGGTCCGGGTTCCCGATTATGCCATGGACGTTGCGGCCGCAACATGGATGCGGGTTGGGAGCGCCGGTCCGGCTGGTGTTGCGGCGCAACCCGCGCGCCCACGGCGTCGGAATCACTACCCGTTCCCAGCAGCATGCAGGGACGACGATGCGGACGCACAAGGACAAGATTTTCTGCAACCGAGGCGGCGCTTATGCTATCTAAAAATCGCTGCTTCGGAGTAATCCCCGTCCATGAAATCCCAGCGGCCCATAACCTCGGACGACGAGCACCGGGTGCTCCAGTTCAGGCCGCGAACGACGCCCTCCCCTGTGATCCACCAGGGCGGCGGTATCGTGCAGAAGTTGCATGCAGCAGCGCCCGAACCGCTCGATTTGTCGCGCTATGAACAGCCCCGCGATGAGCCGGACGACTTCCGCCATCGCATGCTCGCCAATATCGCCGCGCTCGCCTTTACCATCGCGCTGACCGCGATCGGTATCTGGCTCGCGGTCAGCATCGCCGATTTGCGCCGGACCCAGGATTGCGTGCTGATGGGCCGGCGGGACTGCGTCAAGATCACGACGCCGCATATCTAGGTCAAGCACGCCGCGGAAGCCTCCCTGCGGGGGCTACCCTGCCTGAAGCCCCTGGGGCAGCATCCCCAACCCTGTCCCCGGGTCCTGTCCGGCTCCATTGAACTCAGGGCGGCGCTCCGATATACGGGCTTCCGACCCGTCCAGAGGGGGGTTGAGGGCGTCATCAGGGGCGCGATGCCCACCCACCGTGCTACTCCTGGATACCTGAAAAATACCTGCAATATATCAAAGGCTTAGTGATGTCCTCCACATTCGATCAGGTCGCTACGATCATCGCTGAAACCTGCGACATCCCGCGCGACACGATCACGCCGGATAGCCATGCCATCGATGACCTCGGCATCGACAGCCTCGATTTTCTGGACATCGCGTTCGCGATCGACAAGCAGTTCGGTATCAAGCTGCCGCTGGAAAAGTGGACCCAGGAAGTCAACGACGGCAAGGCGACCACCGAGCAGTATTTCGTCCTGAAGAACCTGTGCGCGCGCATCGACGAGCTGGTTGCCGCCAAGGGCGCGAGCGCCTAATCGGGCGGTCATGCAACTCGAATATTTCCACATGATCGATCGGATCGTCGACCTCAACGTCGACGAGAAGAAGATCATCGTCGAGGCCCAGGTCCCCCAGGAGAGCACCGTCTTCGAGGGGCATTTCCCGGGCTATCCGCTGATGCCCGGCGTGCTGCTGATCGAATCGATGGCGCAGGCCTCGGGTTTTCTGCTGCTTGGGGTCTTGAAGTTCGAGCGTATGCCTATCCTCGCCGCAGTGAAGGAAGCCAAGGTGCGCGGCTCGGTGTTTCCGGGCGAGCTCATGACCCTCGAGGCGAGCCTCGTCCATGAGGGCTCGGGCTATGCGATGACCGAGGCGAAGATCCGCGTCGGCGGCAAGCTACGCGCGAATTCGACGCTCACCTTCACGCTGATCCCCTTCCCGAATTCCGACATGCGCGGATACATGAACGCTGTCGCCCAGCGCGTCGGCTTTCCGCAACAGGCCGTCTCGCCATGACTGACACTGCTTCGAAGCCCGGCCAGACGGAAGTCTGGATCACCGGCATTGGTCTTGCCACCTCGCTCGGCGAAGGTCTCGACGCCAACTGGGCCGCACTTCAGGAGAAGCGCGTCAATGTCGACGAGAAGGGCTTTGCGCCCTTCATCGTGCATCCGCTGATGCCTGTGACCTTCGACAGCCAGATCCCGAAGAAGGGCGATCAGCGCCAAATGGAAGCCTGGCAGCGCATTGGCACCTATGCCGCGGGCCTGGCGCTCGACTCCGCCGGCATCAAGGGCAACAAAGACATCCTGTCGAAGATCGACATGGTCGTGGCCGCCGGCGGCGGCGAGCGCGACCTCAACGTCGACACCGGCGTGCTCACTGCCGAAGCCAAGGGAGCGAACGCGCCCGGCTTCCTCAACGAACGGCTGATGAGCGATCTGCGCCCCACGCTGTTCCTCGCCCAGCTCTCCAATCTTCTCGCCGGCAACATCGCGATCGTGCACGGCCTCGGCGGCACCTCGCGCACCTTCATGGGCGAAGAGGTCGCGGGTGCGGACGCGGCCCGCATTGCGCTTGCACGCATCGCTTCGGGCGAGAGCGACATTGCGCTGGTCGGCGGCTCGCATAATGGCGAGCGCAAGGACCTCATGGTTCTCTACGAATTCGGCGACTTCAACCTCAAGGACAAGTTCGCGCCCGTCTGGGCGCGCAAGGACCATTCCGGCTTCGCGCTCGGCTCGGCAGGCGCGTTCCTGGTGCTGGAATCGAAGGCGCATGCACAGGCGCGCGGCGCAAAACCGTTTGCAAAGCTGTCGAGCGTGGTCGCCGACCTCGCCCGCCGCAAGCAGCCCGGCGACATGGCCGCGACACTCGAGAAGCTCTGGGCCAAGCTGCCCAGGCGCGAAGGCAAGGGCGCGATCATCACGGGCGCGACCGGCGCCGAGCCCGCGACGAGCGAAGAGCGCGGCTTCCTGAAAGGCCACGCCGACTACCCGGTGCGCGCGACCGGTACGATGTTCGGGCACACCATGGAAACGCAATTCCCGCTCGGGATTGCGCTCGCCGCATTGGCAATCTCGCGCGGCGCGCTGTTCCCGCCGAACGATTCCACGGGGACCGAGATTGAAATGCAGGGGGCGCCCACCCAGATTGTGGTGGTGGGCGCGGGACACTGGCGCGGCGAAGGCATGGCGCTGGTCGAGGCCGTAAGCTGAAGCGCGTCGCGCTCTGGCGAGTGATGCTCTAGCTCTATCGGGGGACACATGACTGCACCACGCGACAAACTCGGGCGTCCCGTTGTCGTCGTCACCGGCATGGGCATCATGACCTCGCTCGGCGCCGGCAAGGCTGACAATTGGGCGAAGCTCGTTGCAGGCGAGTCCGGCATCCGCACCATCACGCGCTTTCCGATCGACGGCCTGAAGACCACGATGGCCGGCACGGTCGATTTCGTCAGCGTCGATCCGTTCTCCTCGACCGGCCTGTCCGAACGCATGGCCGAGCTGGTCACACAGGAAGCCCTGGAGCAGGCTGGCATCGGCGCCAAGGGCGATTTTCCGGGGCCACTCTTCCTTGCGGTTGCGCCGGTCGAAGTCGAATGGCCGCAGCGTCGCGAGCTCGGCCGCGCCGTCGGCAAGCCCGACTTCACCTACGACGATCTGTTGCGCATTTCCGGCGGCGGCAAGTACACCGCCTATCACCACCGCTTCATGTTCGGCTCGGTCGCAGCGCACCTCGCCGAGACCTTCGGCACCAAGGGCTCCCCGATCTCGCTGTCGACGGCCTGCGCGTCCGGCGCGACGTCGATCCAGCTCGGCGTCGAGGCGATCCGCCGCGGCGAGACCGATGCCGCGCTGTGCGTCGCGACGGACGGCACGGTGAACCCGGAAGCCCTGGTGCGCTTCTCGCTGCTCTCGGCGTTGTCGACCCAGAACGATCCGCCGCAGGCGGCCTCCCGCCCCTTCTCCAAGAACCGCGACGGTTTTGTCATGGCCGAAGGCGCCGGCGCGCTGGTGCTGGAGAGCTATGAGGCCGCCACCGCGCGCGGCGCCAAGATCCTCGGCGTGATTGCCGGCTGCGGCGAACTCACCGATTCCTTCCATCGCACGCGTTCGTCTCCTGATGGCAAGCCGATCATCGGTTGCATGAACAAGACCCTGGCCGATGCCGGCATGACCCCGGACCAGATCGACCACATCAACGCGCACGGCACTGCGACGCCCGAGAACGACAAGATGGAGTTCAACACGACCTCGGCCGTGTTCGGCGAACTCGCACAGAAGATTCCGGTCACCTCCAACAAGTCGATGGTCGGCCACACCATCTCGGCCGCCGGCGCGGTCGAGGCGATCTTTTCGCTGCTGACGCTCGAGCATCAGCGCATTCCTCCGACGATCAACTACGAGACGCCGGATCCGACGATCCTGTTCAACGTCGTCGGCAACAAGGCACGCGATGCCCGTGTCACCGCCGTGATGTCGAACTCGTTCGGCTTCGGCGGCCAGAATGCCTCGCTGATCCTGACACGCGAACCGGCCTGACCTAACGCAAGATGGCGCTGATTCCCATCAGCACGAAGATTCGCGCGCGCAATGCAGCCAAGGAGGCTGCAAAGTCGATCAGCGGAGGCCTCATCGGCGCTGCCACCGTCGGCATGCTGCGCACCACGCGCTATTTCGATCCGGTCAAGACCTCGGACTTTTTCGCGCGCGTCACCAAGACGATCGGCCCGCGCCTGCGCGAGCATCGCATCGGCCGCGCCAATCTCGCGGCCGCCTTTCCCGAGAAATCGCCGGAAGAGATCGAAGAGATCCTGATGGGTGTATGGGACAATCTCGGCCGCGTCGGCGCCGAGTTCGCCCACATGGATCACGTCTGGGACTACGACCGTGCGCATCCGGAGCGCAGCCGGATCGAGCTGCTCAAGGACAGCATCGAACGGTTCGATCGCATCCGTGACGACGGCAAGCCAGCGTTGATCTTTGCCGCTCATCTCGCCAATTGGGAGTTGCCGGCCCTCGCAGCCGTCGCACATGGACTGGACACGGCGATCCTCTATCGCCGCCCGAACATCGCCTCCGCCGACCGCATCATCCAGGAGATGCGTCAGGTCAATATGGGCACGCTGATCCCCGCGGGTCGCGACGCGCCGTTGCGGCTTGCGCAGGCGCTCAAGGACGGCAAGCACGTCGCGATGCTGATCGACCAATATCTGACCGGCGGCGTCGAGGTCACCTTCTTCGGCCGCAAGACCCGCGCCAATCCGATGCTGGCGCGCCTGCTCCGCCAGGTCGAATGCCCGATCCACGGCGTCCGCATCATCCGCCTGCCCGGCTTCCGCTTCCGTGCCGAACTGACCGACGAGATCCCGCCGGTGCGCGATGCCGACGGCAAGATCGACATCCAGGGCACGACGCAGGCGGTCACCAATGTGGTGGAAGGCTGGGTGCGCGAGCATCCCGAGCAGTGGCTGTGGCTGCACCGCAGGTGGCGCTAACGGGGTAGTTCCGTCGCCCTCTACCGCCCCGTCTTCACCTTGGTCCAGAGCCGATTGATGATGCGCTGCGTTGCGGGATCGCGGGCGGTGATGACGAACAGCTTTGCGAGCGTCGCCTCATCCGGATAGATGTTCTTGTCGTTGAGGATTTTCGGATCGATCAGCTTCTGGCTGGCGAGGTTGCCGTTGGCGTAGGACAGGAAGTCCGAGTTCTTGGCGGCAACGTCCGGGCGGTAGAGATAGTTGATCAGCTCGTAGGCTTCGTTGACGTTCTTGGCGTCCGCGGGGATCGCGAGATTGTCGAAGAACATCTGCGCGCCCTCCTTCGGAATGGCGTAGCCGATCTCGATGCCGCTGCTGTTGTCTTTCTTGGCTTCCGCCGCACGGGCGCGGGCCTGCATGATGTCGCCGGACCAGCCGACCACGAAGCAGATCTCGCCGGTCGCGAGCGCGCTTAAGTATTCGGATGAGTGAAACTTGCGCACGAAGGGGCGGACCTTGGCGACGATTTCGGCGGCCTTCTCGAGATCGGCCTGCTTGGTCGAGTTCGGATCGAGCCCGAGATAGTTCAGCGCCGCCGGGAAGATGTCGTCGGCGGAGTCCAGCATGTGGACGCCGCAGTCTTTGAACTTGGCGAGGTTCTCCGGCTTGAAGACGATGTCCCAGCTGTCGATCTTGGCGTCGGCGCCCAGGATCTGCTTCACCTTGGCGACGTTGTAGCCGATGCCCGTCGTGCCCCACATGTAGTTCGCGGCATAGAGGTTGCCGGGATCGTAGGTGGCCAGATTCTTGGTCACCATCGGCCAGGCATTGGCGAGGTTCGGCAGCTTCGACTTGTCGAGCTTCTGGAAGATGTTCGCCTTGATCTGGCGCTGCAGGAAATAGGCCGTGGGCACCACGACGTCATAGCCGGACTTGCCGGCCATCAGCCGCGTCTCCAGCGTCTCGTTCGCATCGAAGGTGTCGTAGACCACCTTGATGCCGGTTTCCTTAGTGAAGGCCTCGAGGACGTCGGGCGCCATGTAGTTCGACCAGTTGTAGAAGTTGACGACCCGCTCCTCGGCCCCCGCGGGGACAGAGAGCAACGTCAGCGCGGCGGCAACAAGAAAGAGGCGAAATCCCGAGCGGCCGACGATCGTCATATCTGTCTACCTCTTGCGTCCACGCACCGCGTCCGACAGCCGCTCCAGCGCAGTGTCGAGCGTCTCGTCCTTCTTGGCAAAGCAGAAGCGCACCACCGAGGTCACCGGGTCCTGTTCGTAGAACGCCGACACCGGGATCGCCGCGACCTTGTAGTCTTTCACGATCCGCCAGCAGAACTCGGTGTCGCTCTCGTTGAGCCCCAGCGGCGACAGGTCGACGGTGAGGAAGTAGGTGCCCTGCGACTTCAGCACGGGGAAGCCGAGGCTCTCCAGCCCCCTGGTCAGGCGGTCCCGGCTCCGTGTCAGATCCTTGCGCATCGACAGGAAGTAGTCGTCGGACTTGCCGAGGCCGTAGGCGACGGCGGCCTGCAGGTTCGGCGCGGTGGTGAAGGTCAGGAACTGGTGCACCTTGGCGGCGACGCGGAGCAGCGGCGGCGCGGCGCAGACAAAGCCGATCTTCCATCCCGTGAGCGAAAAGATCTTGCCGGCCGAGCCGACCTTGATGGTGCGCTCGCGCATGCCCGGAATGGTGATCAGCGGGATGTGCTTGTGCTCGTCGAAGGTGACGTGCTCCCAGACCTCGTCGCAGATCGCGATGACGTCGAACTCCTGGCAGTAGCGGGCGAGCAGCTCGAGGTCCTCGCGCGGATAGACCACGGCGCTAGGATTCAGGGGATTGTTGAACAGCACCGCCTTGGTCTTTGAATTGAACACGCTTTTCAGCATGTCCTCATTCAGCCGCCAGTGCGGCGGCTCGAGCCGGACGAGGCGCGGGATGCCGCCGGCCTGGCGGATGATGGGCAGGTAGGAATCGTAAACCGGCTGGAAGCAGACCACCTCGTCGCCGGGCTGCACCACCGCGAGGATCGCCGAGGTCAGCGCCTCGGTACCGCCGGACGTGACCATCACCTCGCTCATCGGATCGAGCTTGAGGCCATGCCAGTGGCCGTAATGGGTCGCGATCGCCTGGCGCAGTTCCGGCAGGCCCATCATCGAGGGGTACTGGTTGTACCCGTTGAGCGAGGCCTCGGCCGCGGCGCGGCGGATGTCCTCCGGACCCGGATCGTCGGGAAAGCCCTGGCCGAGATTGATCGCGGCATTGTCGCGCGCCGCTTGGGACATCGCCTCGAAGATGGTGACGGGAAGGTCGGCGAAGACCTTGTTCAGCGAGGAGCTCTTGGTCGTCATCGCGTGGTCAGCCGCCGACCTTGCTGGGAAGCCCCGCGGCCTTCCAGCCGAGCATGCCGCCGGCCAGATGCTTGTTGTAGGGCAAACCCGCCGCCTGCGCCGCGAGCGAGGCCGTCACCGAGCGCTTGCCGGAACGGCAGGCGAACACGACCTCTTTGCCCTGGGGATCGGGGATCGCCTTGGGATCGAAGGTCGAGAGCGGAACGACGACGCCGTAAGGGTAAGCCTCGGCTTCGACCTCGTTCGGCTCGCGGACGTCGACGAGCAGATAGCGGCCCTCCGTGACACCCTTTGAGACCTCGTCCGGGGTCAGATCCTGTACTTGATTTGCCACATCATCCTCCAACGTCGCGGGGTCGCTTCCGGGGCGATCCCGGCGGCCGGCAACCTCGCCTCTCGGCATGCGAAAATCAAGCGCTACAAAGGCTTGAGCTGCCTTGCGCAAGTTAAAGCTAAATCGCAGCGACTTGAAGTGCGGCTTCGGTTTGCCAGCCTAGATCGTGACTTGCGTGCCCACCTCGACCACGCGGCCGGACGGGATCTGGAAATAGTCGGTGGCGTCGTTGGCGGAGCGGCTGAGCGAGATGAACAGCCGGTCCTGCCAGCGCGGCATGCCGGAATGGGCGGCGGGTTTCAGCGCTCTGCGCGACAGGAAGAACGAAGTCGACATGATGTCGAACTGCCAGCCGAGCTTGCGGGCGATGGCGAGCGCCTTCGGCACGTTGGGCGATTCCATGAAGCCGAACTTCAGCGTCACCTTGGAGAAAGTCGGGCTGATCGCCTCCAGCCTCACACGCTCGGCCGGATCGATCCGCGGGGTCTGGGCGGTCTCGATGGTGAGAATGACATTCTTCTCGTGAAGCACCTTGTAGTGTTTCAGACTGTGCATCAGCGCGGTCGGCGCGCTGAGCGGATCCGAGGTCAGGAACACGGCCGTGCCGGGCACCCGCTGCGGCGGCCGCTTCTCCAGCATCGCCACCAGGTCAGCAAGCGGGAATTCGAGCTTGCGCGACTTCTCGAACAGAAGCCGGCTGCCGCGCCGCCACGTGTACATCAGCAACATCACGATGCCGCCGAGCGCCAGCGGCACCCAGCCACCCTCGAACACCTTGAGCAGGTTGGCAGCCAGGAAGGTCAAGTCGAGGAACAGGAACGGCACGATCAGGGCTGCGGCGGCAACCGGCGACCACCGCCAGACCTTCCAGATCACGACAAAGCCCATCATCGCCGTGACCACCATGGTGCCGGTGACGGAGATACCGTAGGCGGAGGCCAGGGCGCTGGAGGAGCGGAACAACAGCACCAGCAACACCACCGCGACCAGCAGCAGCTGGTTGATGCGCGGGATGAAGATCTGGCCGGAATGGGCTTCCGACGTATGGCGGATTTCAAAGCGCGGCAGCAGTCCGAGCTGGATCGCCTGCCGCGTCAGCGAATAGGCGCCGGTGATGACGGCCTGGCTGGCGATCA
>Ga0209758_1002096_pt1 | contig 21183 bp, 12 predicted proteins | sample AraplaMF_Col_mMF_FD_184258 | JGI IMG/M metagenome (GOLD analysis project Ga0209758, IMG submission 184258) | Arabidopsis root microbial communities from the University of North Carolina, USA - plate scrape MF_Col_mMF (SPAdes) (version 2) | ecosystem: Host-associated > Plants > Roots > Endosphere...
CGGTCAATGCCGCCCGGGCGTCGCTCGGCGGTGAATGGGGACGGATGTCGGCCACCGACCGCGGCCGCATCCTGCACCGGATCGGAGAGGCGGTGCTGCGCAACGCGGATCTGCTGGCGCAACTGGAAGCGCGCGACGTCGGCAAGCCGCTCAAGCAGGCGCGTGCCGACGTGGAAGCGCTGGCGCGCTACTTCGAATTCTATGGCGCCGCGGCCGACAAGGTTCATGGCGACACCATTCCCTACCGGTCCGGCTTCACCGCGCTGACGATCTACGAGCCGCATGGCGTGACGGCGCATATCGTGCCCTGGAACTATCCGATGCAGATCATCGGACGCAGCCTCGGCGCGGCGCTGGCGATGGGCAATGCCGCGGTGGTGAAGCCCGCGGAAGAAGCCTGCCTGACCCTGCTGGAATTCACCCGCATCGCCGAGGAGGCCGGATTGCCGGCCGGCGCACTCAACCTGGTGACGGGCACGGGCGAAGAGGCCGGCGCGGCGTTGTCGGCTCACCCCGGCATCAACCACATATCATTCACCGGGTCGCTGGCGACGGGCGCCCTGGTGCAGGCGGCGGCGGCGCAGCATGCCGTGCCGGTCACGCTCGAGCTCGGCGGAAAATCGGCCCAGGTGGTGTTTGCCGATGCGGACCTCGATCGCGCGCTGCCGTTCCTGGTGATGGCCGGCATCCAGAATGCCGGACAAACCTGCTCGGCATCGTCGCGGATCCTGATCGAGCAGCCGATCTACGAAGACGTGGTGGCGCGGATGGCGGAGGCCTATCGGAAGCTGAAGGTCGGGCCGGCGCTGAGCGACCTCGATGTCGGACCGGTGGTCTCGCACCGGCAGAAGAGCATCGTCGAGAGTTATATCGCGCTGGCCGAAAGCGGCGGCGCGCGTGTTGCGGCGCAGGGCGCGATCGGGTCCGACGCGCCGGCCGGGGGCGCCTATGTCAGGCCGACCCTGATCCGCGATGTGCCTTCGACGCACCGCCTTGCCCAGGAGGAAATCTTCGGCCCGGTTCAGGTGACCATGCCGTTTGCCTGCGAAGCGCAGGCCATCGACCTGGCAAACGGCACGCCGTTCGGCCTGGTGTGCGGAATCTGGACCGGCGACGGCGGCCGGCAGCTTCGCCTGGCGCGCGCGATTCAATCGGGTCAGGTCTTCATCAACAATTATGGCGCCGGCGGCGGCATCGAACTGCCGTTCGGCGGCGTGAAACGCTCGGGCCATGGCCGCGAGAAGGGATTCGAGGCGCTCTACGGCTTTGCCACGACCAAGACGATTTCGATTTATCACGGCGGGTAGCGAGGGGCTGAAAGGCCGAATTGGATACATTGCAGACATGCGCGCCGATTGGAACGCCTCGCGACCTCGATCGTATTGACCCAACTCCTCAGCTCCCTGGCGTTCGATCACCGGGGATTGCTGGGCACGCCCCAACATTCGATTACATGGGTACGGTTGCTCGGAGCCGACTGTCTGATCGCCGGCGCCGCCTTGATCCGCTTGCAAACTGACCGGCGTTCCGCGTGACCACGAGGGAGTTGTGCCCATGGTCAGACGGAATTCGGTTTGCTGTCGCGCCGGTCGTGGCGCCGAAGCGCCAGCACTACGACGCCAAGCAGGATGATCAGCGCTCCCACCCAATAGGGTGCGTCCAGGGCGATTGGCGACAACACGGCGGCGAGCAACGGTCCCAGCATGCGCGCCATCGATTGCTGTGCCTGGTTGGCACCCTGCACGAGCCCCTGTGCATTGTCCGGCGCGGCGTTGGCGATGATCGCGCTCATCGCCGGCTGGAACAGCCCGTCGCCAAGCGTGAATACGAACAAGGCGACCGTAAGAAGTTCGATGCGCGGCGCAAAGATCAGCGCAGCGATGAGCGCAAAGCCGACGGCATTGATAGCGAGGCCGAGCCTGGTCAGCGCCTCCGCGCCGAGACGCGGCATCAGCGCCCGGGTCAGCACGCCCTGACTGACGACGTCCATGACGCCGACGCCGAACAATGCCCACCCGATGCTCCCGGGGCCGAAATCGAAGACCTCCTTCAGGTAGACGGCAAAATTGCTCTGCAGCATCGCGCCGGCGAAAAAGAACGCGAACGCCGCAAAAAACGGAACGCGCAACGGCCGCTGACGAAGAACGCCGGCGATCTGACCGAGCGGGTTCATCTGGCGCCAATTCAAATCGCGTTTGCCGGCATCGACCGCGACGCTTTCGGGAAGCACGGCGTACACCCACACGGCATTGAGAGGCATGAGGACCGCAGCCGTAAAGAATGGCGCGGTCGGTGCCACCGCACCCAACGCGCCTCCGGCGACGGGACCGAGCATGAAGCCCAAACCGGCGACCGCGCCGAGCATCCCGAATATCCGCCCGCGATCGGCCGGGGCGCTGGTGTCGGCGACATAGGCGTACACCGTGCTGATATTTCCGGCGGTGAGGCCGTCGACGATGCGTCCGAGGAACAGAACCCACAGCGCGCCGCCAATGCCGAAGACGAGATAGCCCACCGTCGAGCCGAGCAGCGAGACGACCATGACAGGACGCCTGCCATGGCGGTCACTCAGCGCGCCAAGGACAGGTGCCGCGCAGAACGAGCAGAGCGCGTACACCGAGACGATCAGTCCGACGAACAATCCGATCAGGTCCGGTCGCACGTATTGTCCGACCAGGAAGGGAACCACCGGCAGGATGATGGTGAACCCCGCGACGTTCAGAAACACCGATACGGCGAGAACGACGGTACGGTTGGCGAGCAACGAACGCCGGCGGTCCGACGGATGAATTTGATCTTGCATGACCGACTCCGAGTTTTCGATTCACCCGGAGCAGCGTGTCGGCTGACAACCACACGGACGAACCAGCGACACAGCCAGAGCTGCACCGGGATCGTCGGGGGTTCTCAGGTCCGCTGAGCGTCAGCGGCGCAAGGAGCAGAGCCTCCAAAGCGGAGGGGCGTGGGCCTACCGATAACCGCGCCTGCCTTTTTCGACGCGGTTCCTATAGCGGCACAGCCGGACGGGCGCAAGCTACGGCGAGGGTTCTCCCGGTTTGAAAAGCAACTGAATTGGCGGAATAAGAAAAATTTGCTGGCGCGCCGCTCAAGACAAAAATGCGAACCTTATGTAATTGAAGTTGCGATATAATTCCCGAAACTACGCGACGTGGAGGGTGAGGATTCCCTTTCGAGGTCGGCTGTCAGAGCGCCACCGTCTTTCCCGGCGCCAACCAAACCGACGCTATCGACTATCCATGAGGCGGCGGTTTGGCACTCCGCCCTCAATTGCCCCGCTTGACCAGTGGGCATTCGCTGTCAGCCAACGAGGCGTAGACGTCGCTGCTTGGAACCTTTTCGAGCACGTTATAGTACTCCCAGGGCGCCCTGAACTCGGACGGCTTCTTCACCTGCACAAGGTAGAAGTCGTGCACGAGCTTGCCGTCCTCGCGCAACCTCGCGCCGCGTGCGTAGAAATCATCGACGGGCGTCGAGCGCATCTTCTCCAGCACCGGATCCGTTGCATCCGTGCCCGCGGCAGCAACCGCTTTCAGATAGTGGCTGACGCCGGAATAGACCGCGGCTTGCGGCGCCGTGGGCATGGCGTTGCGAAGCTTGAAGAAGCGTTGGCCGAAGGCCCTGCTCTCGTCATCCAACGCCCAGTACCATGCCGTCAGCGTGGTCAGGCCCTCGGCGGTGTTCGCGCCCATGGCATGAACGTCGGTGTCGAACATCAGTTCGGCCACGGGCTTCTGGCTGCCCGTGTTCATGCCGAACTCGTTCCACTGTTTCATCAGGTTGACCAGCTGGTCGCCGGCATTGGCGAAGGCGATCGCCTTCGCGCCGGACGCCTTCGCCTGCAGGATGAAAGAGCTGTAGTCCGCGTTGCCGATCGGGTGATACACCGCGCCGAGCGACTTGCCGCCCACCGCCGCCAGCACGCGCTGCGACTCCGACACCATGTTCTTGCCGAAGGCATAATCGGCGGCGATGAAGAACCAAGTGTCGTAGCCTTGGCTGACCAGGGTGCGGATCGGTCCCGACACCAGATTGTAGGAATCGTGGAGCCAGGCCAAGCCGTTTCGCGAGCATTGCTTGCCGGTCAGTTCGGTGGTCGCGACAGCCGAATATACCGCGATCTTGTTCTTGTCGCGCGCCAGCGACTGGATCGCCAGGCCGACGGCCGAGTTCGACACGTCGGCGACCACGTCGACACCGTCGACGTCGAACCATTTGCGGACGATGCCGACGCCAATATCGGGCTTGTTCTGGTGGTCAGCGGCCAGAATCTCGACCTTGATCGACGGCACTGATTTCTGGAAGTCTTCCACTGCCATCTTTGCTGCCGTGACGGAGCCCGATCCCGACAGATCGGACAACGGCCCGGTCTGATCATTGATGATGCCGATGCGGACGACGCCACCGGAGAGTTCGGTGGCGCGCGCGGTCGGAAAAGAAGCGATCAAGGTCCCAACGACGAGAAGGGTAGCGATGCAGCCGTGCCAGATCATGCGAACACCTTTCCAACTCTGAGTGGCGTTGAGCCTTTTCTCCCTGTGGCGAACGGGCTTAAGCCGCCGTCGCCCTTGCCTTGAGCTTTGAAACCGCCTTCTGCACCGCGTCTGCGCGCTTTTGCAGCCAGGGCTCGGCGTCACGGCGCATACGGGAAATCAATTCCGGCGGCGCATTGTGCACGGTGATGTCGAACGGCGGCTGCGGCTGATATTCCAGCATCAGCTGAAGGTTCTTTGCAATTTCTTCGCCGCACAGTTCGGCCGCGACCTGAAAGCCGAAATCGATACCGGCGGTGACGCCGCCGCCGGAAATGCGGTTACGGTCGACCACGACGCGCTCGTCGACGGCGATCGCGCCGAAGGCGGCAAGCTGGTCGCTCATCAGCCAATGGCAGGCCGACCTGTATCCGTCGATCAGGCCTGCGGCGCCGAGGATCAGGCAGCCGGCGCAAACCGACGTGATGTAACGCGCCGATCCACCCTTGTCGCGAACGAAGGCAATCACCTCGTCATCATCCATGGTGGCGACCTGCCCCGGGCCGCCGCCGACGCAGAACACGTCGAGGTCCGGACAATCGGCGAAGGTCGTGGTCGGCAGCAGGGGCAGACCGACGTCGCTAACCACGGGCTCGATGCGCTTCCACAGCAGGTGCATGCGAACGTTCGGCAGGCGGGCAAACACCTCGAAGGGTCCGGTGACGTCCAGTTGCGTCATCCCGGGATAGTACAGAATTCCGATCTCGATCCGTTTGCCGGACATGTCGCCCTCCACCGTTGAACAAACCAATGTTGACAGCGGCGGCCGTCTGCCGAAATGTCATATTACACGCAATTCCTGCCAGGCCTTCCCCTGACAAAGGCGCTGCCAATGGCCCGTTCCGCCGCCCGCCGTGTGGTCTTCGTCCTGTTCGACGATTGCCTGCTGCTCGACTTCGCCGGACCGATGCAGGCCTTCGAGTTGGCCTGCGAAACATCGGAGGTGGGGCGTGCGCCCTATGTCTGGCAGATCTGCTCTCTGAAAGGCGGGCCGGTCAAAACCTCGTCCGGCCTGGAGGTGATGACGTCAGCGCTCGCCGATTGCGACCGCAGGAATATCGACACCCTCATCGTAGGCGGCGGCCCCGGCGTTCATCGGGCCGCAGCAGAAGCCGCGCTGGTCGATTGGTTTCGCCTCGCAGCGCCGAAGGCAAGGCGCGTCTGCTCGGTCTGCACTGGTACATTCGTACTGGCTGCGGCCGGGTTGCTGCGCGGGCGTCGCGCCGTCACCCACTGGGGCTCCTGTGACCTGCTGCGCGCAAAATATCCCGACGTTTCGGTTGAGGTGGATCCGGTCTTTGTGCATGACCGCGGCATCTGGACATCCGCGGGCGTGACGGCCGGCATCGATCTGGCGCTCACGCTGCTGGAAGACGATCTCGGCCATCGCGAGGCCATGCGCATCGCGCGCCGCCTCGTCGTCTTCCTCAAGCGGCCCGGCGGGCAGGCGCAATTCAGCGTGCCGCTGTCCATGCAGGCTTCGGAAGATCGGGCGTTCGAAAAAATTTCGAGCTGGATGCAGGACAATCTCGGCCGCGATCTGCGCGTCGAAAGTCTCGCCGAACGAGCGGGCATGAGCCCCCGCACCTTCGCGCGCGTCTTTCGCCAGAAGACCGGCCGCACCCCCGCCAAGGCGGTGGAAGAGCTTCGCGTCGAGGCCGCCCGCCGCGCGCTGGAAGAATCCGCCTCTCCCGTCAAGGAAATCGCCGCCCGCGCGGGCTTTCAAAGCGAGGAGCATCTGCGCCGTGCGTTCCGCCGCCGCCTCAACGTGCTGCCACATGATTATCGGGTTCGGTTCTACCAGGGGCAGAGGCAATAAGCGGAGGGCGGGTGAGCCTGAGCTTTGCGCGATTAGCGAATGCCTGGCTCGGCGCTCGCGTACGGCTGCGGAGGGTTGAATATTTCCGGACACCAATGGCGGCGAGCAAATTTTCCGCGAATGCTCCAGCCCCCGGTGAGACATCGCGCGGAGGCTAGTCTGCAAATTTCGGCGGCAAATTCCCCAGGCGTTCGCCGCTGTTCACCGGCGTCTTATTCAACGAACGCAGGTGGTGGCAACCCAAGTGCCTGAGTTTGCTTGGCGCTCCCTAGGGGAATCGAACCCCTGTTTCAGCCTTGAGAGTTTGGCAGCTCGCACGCCGGCGAACGTTGGCGAACGCCGATAACCGATGACATTTCAATTGCTTAGTTCGTTCACGTTCGGTACTATGCGCCTCAGTTTTCGACCGTCTCTTGAAGAAAACTTGAAGAAGAAGAGAAACGTTTTGTCTCGCTCAGCTCGGCATTCTTCACTCGAAACGCGAACCGCTCGTGCGCGATTGGCGGCACGCCGAACCCCCTACTTCGCAAAGATCGCAAAGGGCTTGCGGCTCGGCTACTACCGCGGCGCAATCGCTGGGTCATGGGTTGCGAGTCTGTATCGTGGCGCTCAGGGCTACGAGAACAAAGCACTCGGTGCAGCTGATGACACGACGGATGCCGATTCTGTCACCGTGTTCGATTTCTGGCAAGCGCAAGATGCAGCGAAAAAATGGGCCGAGCAACAACGTCTGATCGCCGCTGGCGTTGTTCGTAAGGGCCCTTATAAGGTGGCAGACGCTATCCGAGACTACCTCGCTGATGCCGCCGCTGAAAAGAAGCCAGAGGCAGTTCGGGGCGCGAAATATGTTTTCGATGCCTGGGTGTTGCCTACGCTCGGATCGACCGAAGTTGAAAGCCTGACGACCGACCAGCTCATTCGCTGGCGCAACAAGATCGCGACTGCGCCGAAGCGAGTTCGATCGAAAAGGACAGCAACTGAGCCTGCTACGCGCGCAACGCCCGATGATGATGACGCGCGGCGGGCTCGCAAAGCGACAACAAACCGCATTCTCGCTACGCTGAAGGCAGCGCTGAACAGGGCGTTCTACGCTGATCGCGTATCGTCAGACAGCGCATGGAGAAAAATCAAACCCTTCAAAAAGGTCGATGAAGCGGTTGTTCGTTACCTCAGTATTCCCGAGATACGACGACTGGTGCATGCGTGTTCCGACGATTTCCGATGCTTAGTTGAGGCCGCTCTCTATACAGGATGCCGCTATGCCGAACTAACGCGTCTTCGGTTCGAAGACTTCAATGAGGACAGCGGGACAATCGCCGTGCGGCTCAGCAAAGGAAAAATTCGGCACGTCGTCCTGACGGAAGAAGGAAAGATTGCCTTCTTGCTTTGGACAGCAGGCCTTAGGCCCGGCGAGCGAATCTTTCTCAGGAGCGACAAGAAAAGCTGGGGCACATCTCATCAACGGCGGCCCCTCGACGATGCTAGCACCCGAGCAGAGATTACGCCGACCGTGAATTTCCATATTTTACGGCACACGCACGCTTCTTATCTTGCGATGGCCGGCGTTCCAATGGCGGTAATCGCACGACAACTTGGTCATGCGGATACCAGGATGACCGAAAAGCACTACGCTCACCTCGCGCCAAACTACGTGGCTCAGACCATTCGTGAGAGCTTTCCTACCCTTGGGATTGCAAACGCCCCGCAAGTCATTCAGCTATCAATTCGGTCCGGCTAATCCATCGCAGGTTCCCTGACAGTCTCACGTGCACTCTCGAATCTGTCACCAGCGCATACCGACTGCATCCGCCGAAACCTTGTTGGAACCGATGCTCGACAAGGCCGGCGCGCTGTGCGCTGAGCGGGAACGGCATAAAGCCCAGCAACCGCAGCCGAAGAAGGGCAAGGTTCTTGGAGGTCAGAAGTGGTGAACCGGCCCTTCCAATGGCTCGACAGCCCGACCCTGGATCAGGGTCCTGGAAGCGGCATGCTCCGCACGGAGGCCATTGCCGATCATCGTGGCGATCGATCAGTATGCGGAAGCGGCGCTCGGCAGCCGCGAGTTCTTCTGGAACAAACTCCGGATCGAGGCGAGAACACCCCTTAGGGCGATCAAGGGATTGCTCCCCAGCTCCATCTTCCTTGTGGGGCGATCGAAAGTCGCGATCACTCTGGCCCCTGAGTATGTTCTGACGGACGGCCAGGCCAAGCCGCTATTATTGATCGTCAAATATCCGGATCAGGCAGCTGTACACGAGCGGATTTAACGACGTTCGCCGCAAGCAGCCCGTCAAGTTCGACGGCCCATCGGTTCTGCCTTGGCCGCGGCTTCACTTGACGATCATACTCGAATCAGGTCTCTCTCGACCTCAGAACCTTCCGGACCGTGTTCCGTGACACCTTCAGGTCAGGGGCGATTTCCTTAGTCGTTTTGCCCCTCACGAAGTGCTGCGCCAAATGCGCGCAATCGTCTCCACGACCTGCATCCTCAACAGCCAGCGCAACCTACCAACAGGGGGTCAATTTTGAACGCCAATCCCCCGGCGTAGGGGCAATATTTCAGGCCGAGACACAAGCTATAACACTGTTGTATGATTTCCAGGTATCCGGGCGCGTGCAACGGTAGCACCTCGCGGCCTTAATTCGGAGCAAGGATGCTGGGTGTCCAGAGACGTCGAAATCGCGGTCATCGACGATGACGAGTCGTTCCGAATAGCGCTGGTCGAATCGCTATCTTCCCTCGGTTACCGGTCCCACGGATTCGCTTCCGCCGAGAGCTACCTGCAGACCGCCAAGAGCAAATCGTTCAACTGTGTCATTACCGACGTTCACATGCACGGCATGAGCGGGCTCGACCTGACGAAACGCCTTTCTGGCACGGGCTCGGCTCCGCCTGTCGTGCTGATCACCGCTCGCTCCGAAGCCAATCTAGAGGCTAAGGCCGCCGCCGCCGGCGCCCGCTGCCTGCTTAGGAAACCCTTTGAAATAAACGATCTAATCGGATGCATTGAAGCCGTAGTCAAAGCGTAAAAGCGCGGTTTCGCAGTGACGTGAGGCCCACGGGTGAAAATCGGCCGAGACAATGCCCATCGACTTTACACAAAGCCTTGATATCGTTGATAGCTTGCCTCACTGACGATCTCGCGGGCGCAATCTCAATTTGTTGTCCACGGCTCCTTCAAAGACAATCTGAAGGTTCAGCCGGTTTGGATTCACAAGATTCCGGCGGCTGATCACGGCGAGACGTGTTGAGGAAAAGAGGACTGAGGTCTGTGAGCAGGCTCGACTATCGCGCGTCGGAAGACGATGACGGCATCCAGCCATTGTCTGCCGAAGGCGATGGTCTGTTACGCAGGATTCCCCGTCGCGCGCGAAATGCCGATCAGTCGGCGTTAACCACTGAGCTCGCTGCACACCAGCATCCATCAACCACAAGTTCAGACCGGCTGATCCACGAGTATGAGCTGGCGGAGTACCTCGAGCCGGACTGGGCGACGAAGCCGATCGAGCTTGTAAATTACGAAGGCGAGATAGTCCTTCTGCTCGGCGACCCCGGGGGCGAACTCCTTAGCCAGCACCTCGGCGCGCCGATGCCGATCGGCAAGTTTCTCAAATTCGCTGGTGGCGCCGCCCTGGCGGTCAGCAAGATGCATCAGCGTGGTCTGATTCATAAGGACCTCAAACCCACCAACATCTTGGTGAATACCCGCGATGGCAAAGTCCGGCTGACCGGCTTCGGAATAGCTTCCCGCATTCCGCGCGAGCGGCAACCACCCGAGCCTCCCGAGTTCATCGCAGGCACGCTTGCCTATATGGCTCCCGAGCAAACGGGCCGGATGAATCGATCAATCGATTCGCGCAGCGATCTTTACGCGCTCGGTATTACGCTTTACGAAATGTTGACGGGGCAACTTCCTTTCAGCGCTGCGGACGCGATGGAATGGATACATTGCCACATCGCTAGACGACCGTCTCCTCCCGCCGACCAGAGATCGGGCATCCCGCCTGTGATCTCCGCCATCATCATGAAGCTGCTCGAGAAGGCGACGGAGGACCGTTATCAGACGGCTGTCGGCTTGGCGCGAGATCTCCAGCGCTGCCTCGCGGATTGGGAACAAAGGCAACAGATCGACGAGTTTCCGCTCGGCCAGCATGATGTTTCCGATCGGCTTCTGATCCCCGAAAAGCTCTACGGGCGTAAGCGAGACATCGACACGCTGCTCGCCGCTTTCGATCGCGTCCTGGCGACCGGCGCACCGGAACTGGTGTTGGTTTCGGGATATTCCGGCATCGGAAAATCAAGTGCAGTCAATGAACTGCACAAGGTATTGGTACCGCCGCGCGGGCTGTTCGCGTCCGGCAAATTCGACCAGTACAAGCGCGACGTCCCCTACGCCACGCTGGCCCAAGCCTTCCAAGGTCTCGTCCGCCAGCTTCTGGTTCAGCCCGAGGCCGAGTTGAGCAAATGGCGCAATAGCCTCCTGGAGGCACTGGGGCCAAACGGTCTACTCATTGTCGATCTCGTGCCGGAATTGAAGCTGATCATCGGAGCGCAGCCGCCTGTTCCCGAACTGCCACCTCAGCAGGCTAGGGCGCGATTCCATCTGGTCTTTCGCCAGTTCATCGGCGTATTCGCCTGTGCTGAGCACCCGCTCGCGCTGTTTTTGGACGATCTGCAATGGCTGGACGCCGCCACGCTCGATCTGGTCGAGAGCCTGCTGGTACAACCCGACCTGCGCTACCTCCTATTGATTGGCGCCTATCGCGACAACGAGGTCGACGCGGCGCACCCGCTGATACGCAAGCTGGACCTGATCCGCCAGGACGGTGCGACGACCCGACAAGTCACTCTTGGTCCTCTAGCGAGAGCGGACCTCAATCAGCTCGTCATGGATTGCTTGCACTGCGACTCCCGGCGAGTGGCACCTTTGGCCCAGCTGGTCCACGAGAAGACGGGCGGCAATCCCTTTTTTTCCATTCAATTCATCTCGGAGCTCGTCGATGACGCTCTGCTCATATTCGATCATGCCAATGGGCAGTGGCAATGGGATCTGAGTCGAATTGATGCCAAGGGGTACACGGACAACGTCGTAGACCTCATGGTCGGAAAACTGAACCGGTTGCCCATCGAGACCCTGGAGACCTTGCAACTACTCGCCTGCATCGGTACCAGCGCGGACGTGGCGCTTCTGTCGATGGCTCGGGGTATCGCCGAGGACCAGATACATGCCGTGTTGTGGGAGGCCCGGCGCGCTGAACTGGTAACCCGATCGGAAACATCATACAGATTTGTTCATGACCGTATTCAAGAAGCCGCGTACTCGCTGGTCCCCTCAGAGAAGCGTGCGGAGATCCATCTCGAGCTGGGACGACTGCTGAACGCGCACACGCCTCCGGACACGCGGGAAGATGCGATCTTCGAGATTGTTTCCCAGTTTGATCGCGGTGTAGCATTGATCGTTTCAAGCGGCGAACGCGAGCAACTCGCCGAGCTCAACCTGGTTGCGGGCCGACGCGCAAAGGCCTCCGGCGCCTACATGTCGGCGCTCCAATATCTCGTTTCCGGTGCGAGGCTTCTGACTGACGATTGTTGGGAACGCCGGCACGATCTCATCTTCCAGATGGAGTTGCAGCGCGCACAATGCGAGTTTTTGACGCGTGATTTCCAAGCCGCAGATGAGCGGCTGAAGATCTTGTCATCCCGCGCCGCGACCGAGGTCGAACGATCCGCAGTCACCTGTTTGCGCGTTGACTTGTACACGGCGCTCGACCGCCCAGATCACGCGGTCGCCGTCTGCCTCGCCTACCTCCGAACGTATGGCGTCGAATGGTCACCCCATCCGACCAATGAGGAGACGCGGCAGGAATACGAGCTTGTATGGTCGAACCTCGGCGGAAGGGAGATCGAGGAGCTGATTGACCTGCCTTTTATGTGCGACCCGGCCTCGCTTGCGATGATGGACGTACTGACCAAGGTGGCAGCGCCGGCGATCTTCACGGACGCAAACCTTTTCGCGCTCGTAATCTACCGGATCGTCAATATAAGCCTCCAGAACGGCAATAGCGATGGGTCTTGCTTTGCCTACGTATCCTTTGCTCTGACGCCCTACGCGCGCTTCGGCGACGCCGCAAACGGATTTCGATTCGGACACCTCGGCTATGAACTGGTCGAACGACGCGGACTAAGGCGTTTTCAAGCCAGAACCTACCTAGCCTATGGAAAAATGTTGCCATGGACCCAACATGTGCGAGCGTCCTACGAGATCGCAAATCGCACGATCGATGCTGCGCTCAAGGTTGGCGACGTCACTTACGCGACGTACAGCCTAAATTTGCGCAATGCGTACCGGCTTGCAGCCGGAGATCCGCTCGCCGAGGTTCAACGCGACGCCGAAGGCGGCATCGAGTTCCAGCGCAAGGCTGGGGTTGGGCTATCCGTCGTTGCTGTCGCCGCACAATTGAGCCTGATTCGAACGCTGCGCGGCCTTGCGCCAAAATTCGGCTCTTTGGACGGCGCCGAATTTGAGGAAGTCTCGTTCGAGCAGCAGCTGGCCAGTGACCCGAGCATGGCCGCTTCCGAATGCTGGTATTGGGTCCGGAAGCTGCAGGCCCGCTTCCTCGCCGGAGATCATGTCGCTGCCGTAGAGGCCGCATCCCGAGCGCAAGCACTGCTCTGGAGCTCTGCGGCGTTCTTTGAGGAGGCGGAATATCACTTCTACGCTGCGCTGGCCCACGCGGCATGTTGCAAATCCGCATCTTCTCCGCATATGGACGCCCTGGCGGCGCACCACCGGCAACTCGCAGCTTGGGCGGTGACTTGCCCGGCGAATTTCAACAACCGGGTCGACCTTGTCCGTGCAGAAATCGCCCGAATCGAAGGCCATGAACTGTTAGCCATGCGCCTGTACGAGCGTGCGATCAAGTCCGCGCACGCAAACGGATTCGCCAACAATGAGGGGATCGCCAACGAGCTGGCGGCGCAGTTCCACGCCGCACAGAGCCTCGAGACGAGTGCGAGAGCCTATCTGCGCGAGGCACAGTTGTGCTACCAGCGCTGGGGGGCGGACGGCAAGGTTTGTCAGCTCGAAATGATGCATCCCTGGCTGCGCCAGCACGATCCGGTGCAAGCCGTGGACAAGACCATCGCGGCTTGGACCGAACATCTCGACTTCGCGACCGTCGTCAAGGTCTCGCAGACCTTGTCCAGCGAGATGATCCTGGAGAAACTGATCGACGCTCTGATGCGCCTTGCGATCGAGCACGCGGGTGCTGAACGCGGCGTCTTGATGCTGTTGCGCGAGCGTGAACTGCACCAAGAGGCGGAAGCGATCACTGCCGGCGGCGGCATCATCGTTCGCCGCCCTGTCGAGCCTGCAGCCGCCCTGCCCGACACGATCATTCAATATGTAATGCGTACCCGCGAAATCGTCATCGTTGATGACGCCTTGGCCCATCCGATCTATTCCGCGGATACATACGTGCTGGGGCGTAAGGCAAAATCCGTCCTGTGCCTGCCGCTGGTCAACGACTCCAAGGTCAGCGGCGTGCTCTATCTTGAGAACAATCTGGCCGGCCGCGTCTTCACCCCGAATCGGATCGCGGTGCTGAAGCTGCTGACAATGCAGGCAGCGATATCGCTCGAAAATACCTATCTCTACACCCACCTTACGCAGGCCGAGAAGGCGCTGTCGATCAGCGAACGGAACCTTCAGCTCACGATCGACACCATACCGGCACTGGTTTGGTCGACCCGAACCGATGGCTCTGTCGATTTCGTCAACGAGCACTACTGCGAGTATGTCGGGCTCCGCCCCGAGCAATTCCTGCAATTGGGATGGACGGTAGCGGTGCATCCAGACGATCTGGAGCAGCTCAAGACGGTTTGGACCGGACTGATCTCATCTGGCACAGGAGGCGAATCGGAAGCCCGGTTTCGACGCGCGGATGGCGAATATCGCTGGTTTCTGACGCGCGTGAGCCCGTTGCGCGATGGAAACGGACAGATCGTGCGCTGGTATGGCGTCAACACCGATATCGAAGATCGGAAGCGGGCAGAGATCCATCTCACGAGGGAGAAGCAGATCCTTGAGATGATTGCGTCGAGGCATCCGCTGCGCGAGGTCCTAGCCGAGCTGTGCAGATTTTTTACCGGCTTCGCGCAGGATTGCGCCTGCGGCATCTATCCGATCGATACGAGCGGCAAGGCTTTCCAATACGGCGTGGCTCCTTCGCTTCCTGACAGTTATACCGCTCCGATCGCAGGTGTATCGGTCAACACAGACGATTCGCCGCGCGGCCGGTCCATCAGCGAAAAGGTCCAGATCGTTACTGAAGATATCCAATCCGACGTTCGCTGGATGATCGCTCCGTGCCGCACGCACGTCCTGCAGCACGGGCTGCGCGCCGTCTGGAGCACGCCGATTTTCTCGCGAAAAGGCGCAGTTATCGGGACGGTCTGCGTCTACCAGCAGAAGGTGGGCGGCCCCTCGGCCCACCATCAGGAAATCATCTCCCACGTCGCACATCTTGCGAGCATTGCAATCGAGCGTTCGCAGGCCGAAGCAGCGCTCAGACGAAGCGAAACCTTTTTGACCGAGGGCCAACGCATCAGCCTGACCGGCTCGTTCCTGTGGCGACTCGATACCGACGAAGTAACCTTCTCGGACGAGCTCAGGCGCATCTTTGAGTTTGGATCAGAGACCGACGTTACCCTGCAGATGGTCGGCGAACGCGTTCATCCGGATGATATTCCGATCCTGATCGAAAGGCAGGACCAGGTCCGCTCCGGCGAACACGATTCCGAGTATGACGTCCGCCTTCAGATGCCCGATGGCCGTATCAAGCACACTCGGGTGTTCGCTCGGGTGATCAAGCACGAGGATGGCCGCATGGAATGCGTCGGAGCAGTCCAGGATGTGACACGGCGGCGGCGGGCTGAAGAGGCTCATGAAAGGGTTCGGTCGGAATTGGCGCATGTCAGCCGTGTGGTCAGTCTGGGAACACTGACCGCCTCGATCGCACACGAAGTGAATCAGCCGCTTGCATCGATCGTAACCAATGGAGAGACGGGACTGCGCTGGCTGGGAAGGCCTCAACCCGAGATCGAGAAGCTCCGTTTTTGTCTACAGCGCGTGCTCGACGACGCCCGGAGAGCTGCGCGCATCATCGACCGCATCCGCGGCATCGCAAGCCGTGGTACCAGCGCGAGGTCCGAGATTGCGCTCTCCGACATTGTCAGGGAGTCAACAGCATTTCTGCAGCACGAATTCCAAATGCGGAACGTGCTGGTCTCGCTTGACCTGGCGCCCGATCTCCCGATCGTAGTCGCCGACCGCACTCAGCTTCAGCAAGTGATCGTAAATCTTGCGATCAACGCCGTACAGGCGTTGGCCAAGGCCGAAGCTGCCGAAAGGACGATTGCTATACGAACGCGGCGAGTCGACACCGAGACGGTGTGCTGCATTGTCGAGGACAGCGGCCCCGGTATCGATCCGGAGCACCTGCCGCGCCTGTTCGACAGCTTCTTCACGACCAAGGAAACCGGCATGGGAATGGGCCTACCGATCGCGCAGTCGATCATCGAGGCCCATAATGGACGGATTAGGGCTGACCCCAAATCCTCGCTCGGCGGCGCGAGATTTGTGTTCGAATTACCGACCGCCTTCGCCTCCGAGGATTAGGTCAGTAATTCGTTTCGGCGAGACTAGCGGGACGCTCGATATGGCGCAGCGTCTTTGCCCTGGATCGTGTGGCAGCTCGCGGCCGCAGTGAGCTTCCACCTATACGTTTGTATGATCATTCTCATCCAAAGGACGGATGGCAACCCTACTCCGGGATGTTCAGGATTGGCTGACGAGATCTCCCTAAGCCATCACCTCATCACCAGGCCTTCTGCCAGCACAATGAGCATTTCTGCGTCCCAGCCTGACGACGATATTTCTTTCATTTCGACCGCCGAGGTTACGTCACGCGAGTTGCGGCTTTGTGTGGCGCTGATCGCGATTTCCGTTGTCGTATTCGTCGGCTGCGCGCCTTTTGTACGCATCCAATTACCGCCTTCGGTCGCATTCGTTTCGGCATATAACTCCATATCGGCGCTTGCCGCCCTCGCTACCGCGATCATTCTGTTCGGGCAGTTTGCGATGCTGCGCTCATGGGCAATGTTGCTCTTGGCAAGCGGTTATCTGTTTGCATCGCTGCTCAGCGTCGTTCAACTCCTGACGTTTCCCGGCGTGTTCTCAGCAGACGGACTCCTAGGAGCGGGCCCTCAGACGGCGTTGTGGCTTTGCATATTCTGGCATGGCGGGTTTCCGCTCACTGTGATCATCTATGCCTTATTCCATGATGAGCGCCGCGGAACGATACCCGCATCGTATCCAGCGACCGCAACCGCGGTGGTGGTCGTCGCCGTTGCCGTCCTCGCATGCTGGATCGCCGCGACTTGGGGTACTGAGCATGAACACTTTCTGCCCTCTCTTCTCAATCAGGCAGGCTTTACGCCGGCACAAAGAATTATCAACCTAACCGACATCGTCCTGTCCTTTGTAGCGTTTGCGTTACTGACGCGGGCCGTTCGGAAGCGGCTCCTGAATGCGTGGCTTTTCGTTGTGATGGGATATTGGCTCTGCGATATAAGCTTGAGCTCATACCTGAACCTCAATCGCTACGACTTTGGCTTTTATGCCGGGCGGGTCTATGGCGCACTGGCCACCAGCTTCGTGCTCGCAGTACTGTTGGCCGAACATTCCCGCCTGTATCGTCAGTTAGCCCTTACCGCACTCCACTCCAGGGAACGCGCGGTGCAGCTTTCCAACGCAAATCGAACGCTGCAAAACGAAATTGTCTACCGGCAACATGCGGAAGAAGAGCTACGCCGCGTGCAAGCAGAGCTGGCTAGGGTGAGCCAGGTCACTGCTATGGGAGAATTAACATGCTCTCTCGCGGACGAAGTCAATCATCCGATCGGCGCGGTGATGCTCAATGCGGAGACATGTCTGCGCTGGCTTTCCGGCGCCATACCTGATGTAGAAAAGGCCCGAAATGTCATTAGCGCAATTATGAGGGACGGCCTGCGTGCATCGGAGATTGTCGGCCGCATAAGGCAGCTTTTTGAGAGAACCGTTCCGGTGCGCGAGCCGGTCAATGTGAACGAACTCATCCGAGGGATGATCGTCCTTTTAGACGCCGAAGCTGCTCGATTTTCCGTCCTGGTCCGGATGGAGCTGATGGAAACCTGTTTCCGCGTTGAAGGCGATCCAACGCGATTGCGACAGGTGCTGATGAACCTCTCGATCAACGGCATCGAAGCAATGAGTGCGACAGAAGGACCACGCGAACTGACGATCACGTCAACGTCTACAGAAGACGAGTACATCATTGTATGCATCAGCGATACCGGCGTGGGCTTGCCACCGCTTCCAGAAAATCAAATCTTCAAGACCTTCTTCACCACCAAGCTCAACAGTATAGGCCTTGGTCTTTCGATCAGCCGCACGATAGTTGAAGAGCATGGTGGCCAGTTATGGGGGGCAAACAATTCATCGCATGGGGCGAAGTTCTGCATGTCCCTCCCGATCTCTAAGTCCGCGCAATGACCGCGAGCCGACAATGACGCTTCTTTTCCGAGCGGGGCTTGTTAACGATCGCCGCTTGGTTATGTGACGAGCAGGTATGCTTCGTCGGAGGATGTCTTGCGGGCGGAAAGCGATCAAACGGTTGGGTGAAGAACGACATTAACATGGATGGCAAAAGTGGTCCGGAGTTTATGCAGCGGCTGGGGATCGAAGTCTGCAATCCTTATAACCGGGGGTCACGACGAGCGTGGCAGTAAGAGCAGTCCCGGCGGTGCATGAGCGGGTGGTCCGATCGTGGAATTGTATCCGCCTGACTTTGCACACACGACTGGGCGACGAATGCAGTGTCGACGCCGCATGTCGACCACTGTGTCGCGTGGCAGAGCGATATTCCAGTGGGTTCATCTTTCCGTAGTTGACACTGTTGTTTCTTTGCGGGGCACCCGTGAGGGCTGGCTCATCGTCTGAGTGCGAGGACCAGCGGGCGCCGTTGGGCCGAAGTCCTGGCGCCTCCGAAGAAAATGGCGGAAGCCGCCGACATAATCCTGCATGCGGCGAAAGGCCATGACGCAGGAGTTCCGCGAGAAAATTTCGGGTTAGAGGGGACTATCGCGCCCTCCCGACGGATTGCCAAGGATGGATTACTCCCTCTATAGGGCGAGCCGACTGCCCCCCTCATCATACGATCGGCTGAGTTAGATACCGAAAAGTACGATAGCGAGCTCCGGACCACAGGTTTTTCATGGCAGCGTGGAATCCAACGTCGATAGGGGCTCATATCATATGAGAACGGTCAAAAGCTTCGTGGCAACGCCGATCCGACTCGATCATGAGACGAAAGCGCCGGCTTCATTTGAACTACAGCTAACGCTGGCGGGCATGCTCGGTCATGATCTCCGGCAATCTCTACAAGTCCTTCAGGGAACGTATGCGCTGATGCGTTCACGCCCGGAGGAGTTGCCACAGAAGGCTTGGCTTGAGCGGGGCGAGCGAGCCGTAGCGAAACTCACCGAGCAACTCAATTGTCTCGTGGCTGCGTTTTCTCTCGCCGAACGCACCAACGCGCTGGAGATGTCGCCCGTTGCTCTTGAGCCGCTGTTCTGGAGGCTGCGGCACGAAAATGAGGATGCAGCCCTTCAAAGGGGCATTGACCTTCGGACTGCTTCAACGAGCGCTTCCGTGGCGAGCAATCCGGTCCTCCTAGGCTCCGTCCTGCGCAATCTCCTGATTAATTCAATCAAGTATACTGAACCTGGAGGGCGCATTCTGATTGGCTGCCGCCGCAAAGGGGTGGATATCAGGATTGACGTCTACGACACGGGCATCGGCATTCCGGGGGGCAAATTGCCCCGAATCTTCGACTCGTTCACGCGCCTCACGCCCGAGCGGGGCGACGGTCTGGGTATCGGGCTCTCTATCGTCCGTCGTGCGCTCGAGGTGCTCGGACATAGGATCGAAGTTCGATCGGTTGTCGGGGAAGGATCGCTATTCTCGATCTGCGCGCCCGCTGCGGCCTCGAAGGGAACCTAACAGTCAGGATTCGACTTATTTGGCGGACTGGCGCGCACCAGCTAACCTATACCAAGGTGTGATCCCCGCTAGGGCGACGTTCGTGGTAGACGTTTCCGCAAAAATACGGTATGTGTCAAAACGCATGCGGACCGCGGATAACCAGCAGCCCCTTGTACACGTCGTTGATGACGACGCTTCCATTCGGAGCGCGTTGGAAGGTCTCTTCGATTCGGTCGGGCTTCAGACTGAGACCTATGCCACGGCCGAAGCTTTCCTCTCCGCAAATCTTACGGACAGACCTGGGTGCATCGTCCTCGATGTCCGACTGCCTGGCGTGAATGGCATCGAATTCCAGAGCCGCCTCACTCAGATCGGCGTGGGAATTCCCGTGGTGATGATGACGGGATTCGGGGACATTCCGATGTCCGTTCATGCCATGAAGCACGGTGCGGTAGATTTCCTTCCCAAACCGTTTCGCGATCAGGACATGCTCGATGCTGTCATGGCTGCCATTGCTCGTGATCGCCAGAGGCGCACGGTCGAAAACGATATTTCGCTGTTGAGAGAGCGTTTCGAAAGGCTGTCGCCGCGAGAACAAGAAGTCATGCTGCACGTGACAGCCGGCAAGATGAACAAGCAAGTTGCCGGCGATCTTGGAATCAGCGAGATCACTGTCAAGATCCATCGCGGAGCCGCCATGCACAAGATGGGCGCGCGAACCTATGCCGAACTGGTTCGAATGGCCGACATCCTCAAGCCAAGACGTCCGAAACTTGACCGATAGCCGCTGCCGCGCCAGTCCGCCCCCCGACGATACGAACATCCCGTTCGCCGCTGTTATCAAGGGCCTTCAGCGTCTCCTGGTAGGCGGGACTATTGTGGGCGGCGATCGCCTGTTCGACGCTGTCGAGCTCCGCCACCGTCGTGCGCTGAGCAATCCCTTGCTCACACACCTAATGGAAACGATCGCAGGACACGCAACCATCTTTCCGTATGCGGCCAGCGCAGCCGGATCGGAAACGGAGCGATAAAATTTGATCCATATCCTTTTGTCGTTTTGCCTCTCCCCTCGTGTCGGCTCAAATAGCGCTCAGACACCAGGCAGAACCGTCCACTTTGCAGCTTCCAACCGGGACGCACAAAGCGATTCTGCTGTCGGGCGCCTTACCGTCAATACACCCGCTCCTTCGGCGGGATACTGGCTACATCGTTTGACAGCGGCCGCAAATGCACTGGCCGGTAGTCGAGCTGAACGCAGAAGTCATCGTCAAGCCACGAGAGCGTGTGCCTGAGCCAGTTCTCATCGTCCCGATTCGGAAAGTCCTCGCGTGCGTGGGCGCCGCGGCTTTCGGTGCGCCCTATCGCCGAACGCAGACTGACGTTGGCCTGCGCGAGCATGTTGTCGAGCTCGAGCGCCTCGGTGAGATCAGTGTTGAACATCATCGAACGGTCGATGACCGCGAGGTCGTCGCGCATCATGGCAAGCACCTCATCAAGCTTCGCCACGCCTTCGTCAAGTAGCGGTCCGGTCCGAAACACCGCACAATACTTCTCCATGGTCCGCTGCATCTCAAGGCGATGTCGCCGGTGCGGGACTTCCCCTTTGAGCAGCGGATGCAATCCAGCCGCGCGATCGCCCTGTCGGTCGCGGCATGTGGTACGAGCGGATGCCCTTCGCCCCGGCGCAGCATCTCGGTTGCGCGGAGCGCCGCCGCGCGCCCGAACACGA
>Ga0209758_1002101_pt1 | contig 21151 bp, 15 predicted proteins | sample AraplaMF_Col_mMF_FD_184258 | JGI IMG/M metagenome (GOLD analysis project Ga0209758, IMG submission 184258) | Arabidopsis root microbial communities from the University of North Carolina, USA - plate scrape MF_Col_mMF (SPAdes) (version 2) | ecosystem: Host-associated > Plants > Roots > Endosphere...
CCCCTACGCCGGATAGCTCTCCCATGGCCGACGACGCCACGACGACCGCCCGCGACTACCGCGAAACCGTCTTCCTTCCCGACACCCCGTTCCCGATGCGCGGCGGCCTGCCCAAGAAGGAGCCCGAGATTCTGGAGGGCTGGGCGGCCCTGTCGGACAAGGGCCTGTACGGCGCGGTTCGCGCCCGCCGTCAGGCCGACGGCGCCCCGCTCTTCGTGCTGCACGACGGCCCGCCCTACGCCAACGGCGCCATCCACATCGGCCACGCCCTGAACAAGACGCTGAAGGACTTCGTGGTCCGCAGCCGCTTCGCCCTGGGCTACGACGTCGACTACGTGCCCGGCTGGGACTGCCACGGCCTGCCGATCGAGTGGAAGATCGAGGAGGAGTTCCGCGCCAAGGGCCGCCGCAAGGACGAGGTGCCGGCCGCCGAGTTCCGCAAGCGCTGCCGCGAATACGCCGCCGGCTGGATCGAGGCCCAGAAGGTCGAGTTCCAGCGCCTGGGCGTGCTGGGCGACTGGTGGAACCGCTACGCCACCATGGACTATGCGTCCGAGGCGACCATCGTCGAGGAGTTCCACAAGTTCGCCGCCGGCGGCCAGCTCTATCGCGGCTCCAAGCCGGTGATGTGGAGCCCGGTCGAGCGCACGGCTTTGGCGGATGCGGAGATCGAGTACCACGATCACGTGAGCCCGACGGTGTGGGTGAAGTTCCCGGTCAAGGCCTATGACGAGGACCGCTACGCCGTGTCGGGCAATGAAGCGGGCGACAACGTCTTCCGCCTGCCGCCCAACGACGCCAGCGTGGTGATCTGGACCACCACCCCGTGGACCATCCCGGCCAACCGGGCGATCTCGTTCGGACCCAAGGTCGAATACGGCCTCTACGAGGTCGAGGCCCTGGAGGAGAACCTGGAGTTCGCCCCGTGGTCCAAGGTCGGCGACCGCCTGATCGTCGCCGACAAGCTGGCCGAGGACGTGCGCAAGGCCGCCAAGGTCGCCCAATGGCGTCGTGCCGAGCCGGTCGATCCCACGGGCCTGATCTGCGCCCACCCCCTGGCCCAGTTCGATGAAGGCTACGGCTTCGACGTCCCCCTGCTGGCCGGCGAGCACGTGACCGACGACGCCGGCACCGGCTTCGTCCACACCGCCCCGGGCCACGGCGCCGACGACTACCTGGTCTGGCTGAAGAGCGGCCACGCCCTCGACTCCATCCCCGACACCGTCGACCCGGACGGCGCCTATTTCGCGCACGTGCCGCTGTTCGCCGGGCTGAAGGTCATCGAGACCGAGGGCAAGAAGGCCGGCAAGTTCGGTCCGGCCAACGGCGCGGTGATGGACAAGCTGATCGAGGCCGGCAACCTCTTGGCGCGCGGCCGCGTCGAGCACAGCTATCCGCACAGCTGGCGCTCCAAGGCCCCGGTGATCTTCCGCAACACCCCGCAGTGGTTCATCCGCATGGACCAGCCGGTCCCCGCCCTGGGCGGCAAGACCCTGCGCGAGACCGCCGTCCAGGCCATCGCCGACACCGCCTTCCACCCCGACGCCGGCCGCAACCGCATCGGGTCGATGGTCGAGACGCGCCCGGACTGGCTGATCAGCCGCCAGCGCGCCTGGGGCACGCCCCTGGCCATGTTCGTCGACAAGGACACCGGCGTCCCGCTGATGGACGCGGCGGTCAACCGCCGCATCCTCGACATCATCCGCGAAGGCGGCAGCGACGCCTGGTTCGAGCGCCCCGACGCCGACTTCCTGGGCGAGCACGATCCGGCCCAGTACGAGAAGGTCGTCGACATCCTCGACGTCTGGTTCGACAGCGGCGCGACCCACGCCTTCACCCTGGAAGGCCGCAACGACAGCCGCTCGCCGGCCGACCTCTACCTGGAAGGCTCCGACCAGCACCGCGGCTGGTTCCAGTCGTCGCTGCTGGAGAGCTGCGGCACGCGCGGCCGCGCGCCGTACAAGGGCGTCCTGACCCACGGGTTCACCCAGGACGAGAACGGCGAGAAGATGTCCAAGTCCAAGGGCAACACCGTCGAGCCCCAGACCATCACCAAGGAGAGCGGCGCCGAGATCCTGCGGCTGTGGGCGGCGATGGTCGACTATTCCGAGGACCAGCGGATCGGCAAGACCATCCTGGCCACCACCACCGACGCCTATCGCAAGCTGCGCAACACCACCCGCTACCTGCTGGGCGCCCTGGCCGGCTTCGACGAGGCCGAGCGGGTGACCGACTACGCCGACTTCCCGCCGCTGGAGAAGTACATCCTGCACCGGCTGTGGGAGCTGGACGCCCAGGTGAAGGCCGCCTACGAGGCCTATCGCTTCAGCGACGTGATCCGGCCACTGATCGACTTCTGCCAGGGCGACCTGTCGGCCCTGTTCTTCGACATCCGCAAGGACAGCCTCTATTGCGACGCGCCCACCGCCCTGCGCCGCCGGGCCTATCGCACGGTGCTGGACTACGTGTTCGAGCGCCTGACGGTGTGGCTGTCGCCCCTGACCAGCTTCACCATGGAAGAGGCCTGGACGACGCGCTTCCCCGACGCTGGCTCGAACGTGCTGCGGGTGATGCCGGAGACGCCGGCGGCCTGGCGCAACGACGCCGAGGCGGCGCGCTGGGCCAAGGTCGAGGCCGTGACCTCGGTGGTCACCGCCGCCCTGGAGGTCGAGCGCCGCGACAAGCGCATCGGCTCGGCCCTGGAGGCGGCGCCGATGGTGCACGTCGCCGACGCCGGCCTGCTGGCGGCCTTCGACGGCGTCGACGCGGCCGAGGTGTTCCGCACCAGCCAGGCGACCCTGGTCGCCGGCGAAGCGCCCGGCGCCTTCGCCCTGGACGAGGTCAAGGGCGTGGCGGTCGAGGTCCCGCTGGCGCAAGGCAAGAAATGCGCCCGCTCGTGGCGCATCCTGCCGGAGGTCGGGACCGACCCGCGCTATCCGGAGCTGAGCCTGCGCGACGCAGAAGCCGTGGCGTGGTGGGATGCAAATCACGCGGTTTGAGATCACCCTCTCCCGGAGGGAGAGGGTGGGACCCGCGCCGCCAGGCGTGGGAGGGTGAGGGGTTAAGGCGCCGGACGGCGTGCCGGCGCGCCGGCGGACGGCGTAACCCCTCACCTTCCCACCGCTGCGCGGCGGGCCCCTTCCTCTCCCTCTGGGAGAGGACCCAAGGAAAAGTGAAGAATGCTCAAGATCACCCGCCTCGGCTGGACCGCCTATGTCATCGCGATCGTCACCGTCGTGCTGGACCAGATCAGCAAGGCCTGGATCCTGTCGACCCTGGGGACGGCGCCCGGGGCCAGCCAGGCCGTGGCCGGGCCGTTCTACCTGACCCTGGTGCACAATTTCGGCATGAGCTTTGGCCTGTTCCGCGGCTCCGAGCTCAGCCGCTGGCTGCTGACGGCCTTCTCGGCCGCCGTGGTCGTGGGCCTGGCGGTCTGGGCGCGCAAGGCGGTCAAGCCGCTGGTGGCGGCGGGGATCGGCCTGATCATCGGCGGGGCGTTCGGCAACAACCTGATCGACCGCATCCGCTACGGCTATGTCGTCGACTTTATCGACGTCTCGCGGATGCACTTCCCGTGGGTGTTCAACGTCGCCGACTCGGCCATCACGGTCGGGGTCTGCCTGCTGCTGCTGGACAGCTTCCTGGGCGAGGAGAAGAAGCTGGCCAATCCCGACGGCCACGGCCTCTGACGCGACACAAGCGCCCTAACGTAGCCACGATCTCAAGGAAGATTGGCGCCCGGCCCCGGATGTCGTATCGAGGGCGTCCGAAATTTGGCCTACCCGGGGGCGGGCCGCTGGAGCATGGGTTTCATGAGTTTCTATCGGGTTGCGACCCTGGGCGCTTTGGTCGCCGTGGCCGCCACCGGCCTGGCCGGCTGTCAGTCGACCTCCAAGGCCCTGGGGATGAGCAAGGTGGTCCCGGACGAATTCCGCGTCGTCACCAAGGCCCCGCTGGTGGTGCCGCCCGACTACAGCCTGCGCCCGCCGGCCCCCGGCGAGCCGCGCCCGCAGGAACTGCAGCCTGAAAGCGCCGCCCGCCAGGCCCTGATCGGCCAGAGCAACGCCGCCGGCCGCTCGGACGGCGAGAAGCTGCTGGTCGCCAAGGCCGGCGTCGACAAGGCCGACCCGCTGATCCGCTTCGTCGTCGACGACGAGAACGGCGACCTGGCCCACAAGGACGAGAGCTTCGCCAGCAAGGTGATGTTCTGGAAGAAGGGCGACAAGACCGCCGCCCCGACCGCCGCCGAAACCGGCGCCACCGAGTCGGTCACCGTCGACGCCGCCGCCGAGGAGGCCCGCCTCAAGGCCCTGACCGGCAACGGCACGATCATCATCACCCGCGAGAAGCAGGGCAAGATCAAGCTGCCGGGCCTGTAGGGCTTGGAGCGCTGAAACCTGGAAAGGCCCGGCGGCGAAAGCTTCCGGGCTTTTTCATGGGTCGCAGCCCCCCTCACTCCGGCGTCGTCACCGTGAACCCTCGGGCCCGCATCTGGTCCAGCACGCCGCCGCGCGCCACCAGGCCGCGGATCCCGTAGATCGCCACCGCGTGGCCCGGCGTCCGCATCGCCGCGCTCAGGGCCTCGACCTCGTCGCTCGTTCCCTTGCGTTCCAGGTCGGCCATGCCGGGAAGGGCCAGCAGGCAGCGCTGGAAGTTCCGCGGCCCGCCGATCGCGCCGCGCACGTCGCCCTGGGCCCAGGCCCGCGCCGCCTGCCGCACCGCGCCGACCCCGGCGTCGACCTCGTCCAGCACGCCCTCCAGGCAGATCAGCCCCGCCTCGCGCGAATGCTCGCGCACCGCCGTCTTGATCAGCGGCATGACCTTGTAGGTGGCGGCCGTCCGGACCTTGACCCGGTGCTTGCGGGCCAGGCGCTGGATCGTGCGCTCCGGCTCGTTCGGCTCCAGCTGGACCGACTTGCGATAGTCGCCGGCCATCATGATCCCCGCGCCCAGCGGGCTCCAGCCGTCGTAGGCGTCGGCGGGCTTGCGCAGGGTCGCCCGGGCCCGCGCCAGCTTGGGCGCCAGGTCGCCGACGGCCGCGTCCAGCGGAACGTCGGACTTGAGCCGCTTGCGCAGGGCCAGGGCGGCCGGCAGGTCGCCGAGCCCGGCCTTGCCCTCCGGCGGCAGGATCACCGCGAAGGCCCCGTCCAGCCGGCGCTCCAGCACGCCGGTGTCCCAGCCCTGGCCGCGCGGCAGGGCCTGCAGCACGCCCAGCATGTAGAGCGTCGTGTCGCCGTCGGTGATCTTCCACCAGGCCGGCCCGGGCAGGTGGGCGCTGACCACCAGGGCCTCGACGACATTGGCCTCTGGATCGTCGAGCGGCGGCGGGACGGTCTGGGCGCGGGCGACGGGAGCGGCGGCCAGGGCGAGGGCGGCCAGGGCGAGGGCGGCCAGGGCGAGGGCGGCCAGGGCGAGGGCGGCCAGGGCGAGGGCGACAAGGGCCGCCGAAACCGAACGCATCAAGGAACGCCTCCGTCACGCCGCTTCGCGATGCGAATACGCATCGCGACGCAGGGGGCGTCCAGCGAAATCACGCCCCCGGCGTCTCCACCGTGAACCCCTTGGCCCGCAGTTGCTCCAGCACGCCGCCCTCGGCCAGCAGGGAGCGCAGCTCGATCACCGCCACCGCCTTGCCGGGGGTCTTCAGGGCCGAGGCGATGGCCTTGACCGCGCGGGTCTGGCCGTCGCGCAGCTCGCGGCCGATCGACGGAGTCGAGGCCAGGCAGCGCGAGAAGCCGCGGTCGGCCGAGACCACCTCGCGCACCTCGCCCCGGGCCCAGCGCTCGGCCGTCGTCCTGATCCCGCCCTGGCCGCTCTCGGCCTGGCGCAGGCCGGCGTCCAGGCACAGCTCCTGCAGCGGCTGCGGCGCCGAGCCCAGGGTCTTGATGGCGTCGATCAGGCTGTAGTCGGGCAGGTCCTGGATGCGCGGCCGCTTTTCGAGGGTCTTGTCCTTGGCGATCTGGCGGATCTTGTCGGTCACCCCGCCCAGGCTGATCGACACGCCGCCGTCCTGCGAATTGGCGACGACGAAGCCGGCGAAGGCGGGCTTCACCTCGTCCATGTCGTCGGGCTTCTTCTTCATCACCGCCAGGCGGGCCTCGAACCGGGCGCGCAGGGCCGGCGGCAGGGTGTCGCGCATCGGCCGGTCGCTGAGGAAGTAGCGCTTGCCGCCCATCACCAGCATCAGCAGGCGCGGCACGCTGACCTCGCCCTCCTGGCCCATGATCAGCACGTTGGCCCCGTCGATCCGCCGCCGGAACACCGAATCGTCGACCTTCAGGTCGCCTGGGACCATGGCCGGCACGCCCAGCACATAGACCGTGGTGTCGGCGTCGCTGACCTTCCACCAGGCCGGCCCCGGCAGGCGGGCGTTGACCACCAGCGCCTCGACCAGGTTGGCCTCCGGATCGACCTTGCGCAGGTCGATCGGGCCGGAGGCGTCGACCGCCTGCTGGGCCAGGGCCGACGAGGCGGCGAACAGGCCAAGCAGGGCGGCGCAGGCGGCAAGGCGGCGTCTGATCACTATGTACGGTCCTCGAAGGGTGGCGGAATCGATCTAAGGTGATCGGCTTCCACACTTGGAAGGGCCCAAGCTGGGCCGGTCAAATTACCATGCTGCAATGCAGCCCTTGGGCGGGCCTCCGCCCGGGGCCGCGCCGAAAGTCCGCCCGCCATGCCGATCCGCCGCCTGCCGCCCGAGACCGTCAACCGCATCGCCGCCGGCGAGGTGGTCGAGCGGCCGGCCAGCGCCATCAAGGAGCTGGTCGACAACGCCATCGACGCCGGCGCCACGCGGATCGAGGTCGAGGCCCACGGCGGCGGCCTGACCCGCATCCTGGTGGCCGACGACGGCTGCGGCCTCAGCGCCGAGGAGCTGCCCGTGGCCATCGAGCGCCACGCCACCTCCAAGCTGGCCCCCGACGCCGACGGCCTGTGGGACCTGCTGCGCATCCACACCATGGGCTTCCGGGGCGAGGCCCTGCCGTCGATCGGCTCGGTGGCGCGGCTGTCGATCGCCTCCCGCGCCAAGGGCGCCAAGGACGCCTGGTCGATCCTGGTCGAGGGCGGCAGCGTCGGCGACGTCGCCCCCGCCGCCTTCGCCGGCGACCACGGGGCGCGGATCGAGGTGCGCGACCTGTTCTACGCCACCCCGGCCCGGCTGAAGTTCATGAAGTCCGAGCGCGCCGAGGCCCTGGCCATCACCGAGGAGCTCAAGCGCCAGGCCATGGCCCACGAGTCGGTGGGCTTCAGCCTCGACATCGACGGCCGCCGGGTGATCCGCCTGCCGCCCGAGCATCCGGGGCCGCAGGGGCGCCTGGCCCGGCTGTCGGCGGTGCTGGGCCGCGACTTCCAGGACAACGCCATCGAGATCGACCAGACCCGCGACGGCGTGCGCCTGACGGGCTTTGCGGGCCTGCCGACCTACAACCGCGGCAACGCCGCCCACCAGTACCTGTTCGTCAACGGCCGGCCGGTGCGCGACCGGCTGCTGCAGGGCGCCCTGCGCGCCGCCTATGCCGACTTCCTCGCCAGGGACCGCCACCCGACGGCGGCCCTGTACATCTCGCTCGACACCGCCGAGGTCGACGTCAACGTCCACCCGGCCAAGGCCGAGGTGCGGTTCCGCGACCCGGCCCTGGTGCGCGGCCTGATCGTCGGGGCCCTGCGCCACGCCCTGGCGGCGGCCGGCCACCGGGCCTCGACCACCACGGCGGCGTCGGCGCTGGACGCCATCCGGGCGCAGAACACGGTCCCGCCCTATCCCGGCTACCAGCCCAATACCTACCAAGGGGGCCCCTCCCCCGCCGGCTTCTCGGCCTGGCGGGACGGCGGCTGGACGCGGCCCGCGCCCCAGGCGCTGCCGGGCCTGTCGGACGTCTCGGCCCGCTACGAGGCCGCGCCCGAACAGGCCTACGCCACCCGCGCCGAGGCCTTCGGGGGCGGCGGCGTGGCCGAGGCGGTGCGCGAGGCGGCCTACGGCGGCTACGACGCTCCGCCCAGCATCGCCTACCCAGGGGGCGCCTATCCCGGCGGCGGCCAGGACCATGGCCCCGCCCCGGCCTTCGATCCCGTCGACTTCCCGCTCGGCGCGGCCCGGGCCCAGGTGCACGAGACCTATATCGTCGCCCAGACCCGCGACGGCGTGGTCATCGTCGACCAGCACGCCGCCCACGAGCGGCTGGTCTACGAGCGGATGAAGGGCGAGATGGCGGCCGGTGGCGTCGCCCGCCAGGCCCTGCTGCTGCCCGAGGTGGTCGAGCTGGACCCCGCCGAGGCCGAACGCGTCGTCGCCCGCTCAGAGGAGCTGGCGGCCCTGGGCCTGGTCCTCGAGAGCTTCGGCCCCGGGGCGGTGCTGGTCCGCGAGACCCCGGCCCTGCTGGGCAAGACCGACGCCGCGGGCCTGGTCCGCGACATCGCCGACGACCTGGCCGAGAACGGCGCGGCCCTGGCCCTGAAGGAGCGGCTGGAGGAGGTCTGCTCCACCATGGCCTGCCACGGGAGCGTGCGGGCGGGGCGGCGTTTGAATGGCGCCGAGATGAACGCCCTGCTGCGGGAGATGGAAGCCACGCCGCACTCGGGCCAGTGCAACCACGGGCGGCCGACCTATGTGGAGCTGAAGCTGGCGGATATCGAGCGGTTGTTTGGGCGGAGGTAGGGGTACCGTCACATCGAAAGGCGATGCCCTCATCCACATTCTGGTGCAGGCTAGAAATGACAAAGGGCCGCTTTCGCGGCCCCATTTCACGGAAACGGCTGGCTTGTCATCACCCTTGCCGCCCCCGGCTGCCCCGAGAGGCAGTCTCGCAAGTCCCCGAGGGGAACATTAGATATATACAGGTTTAGGCGGCCAAAATCAAGTTTTGGATAAAGCACCTTCCTACGCCTCGCCTCGCCGAATCAACGCGGCGAAACCAAGGGCCTTCACCACAGCCCAACAAATGGCATCGAAATCAGGCTTCGGAAGATCGGGTGTCACGTACTGCCCTCGACCAACTTTGTACCGATCCAGGCGATCAAGAGAGACGGTTGCTAGCATATCGCACTTCGCCCAACAGACGATTTGCTCTTTGCCGGGCAAGGGGTTGGCATTCAGTTCGTGGTGATGATCTTCGAGAGCGTCGGGGGCCGTTGTCGATAACGGAACGACCGTCACAAGCCTTCGGTTCTTTCGATTCCTCGCCACCACCACGACGGGCCGAACCTTGACCATTTCGGGCACAACGTAGCCTCTGAAGTCGCACATGACGACTTGGCCAGGACGGGGTTGATAGAGGAGAGGCATTTTTGCGGCTTCTCTAAATCGGGCTCGAAGCCGGGCTAGAACGGGATTTCGTCATCAAGATCAGCGGAGAAACTTTCACGGGGCGTGCCGGCAACGGGCGCGACGGGTTTTTTGGCAATAGGCCATTCGGGCGGAACGATCCTCGCCGCCGAAAGATCGGCTTGCATGGCCTCCCCAGCCGCCCAGTAGTTAGTTTGCCGCTCGTTACGCCAGAGATCGAGATACGTGTCCATTTTAGGCCAAAGAAGATCAACGAAGGCCTGGCGAGGAGTCGTGGCGCGATCGGAATAGTAAAAGAACGGCCAATGAATTTTTGCAAACGACAGAAGTTCGTCTTCTTCAAAATTAGTAGGGTAATGGGTATCAGAAATTAGCCTAAGCGTACGAACTCCCTCGCTCGCATCCCAAAATGAGGACCAAGTCTTTTCGTTATTGTACTCGCCGACACCGATATCCCCAGCCACTTTTGTAACCGCCCGTTCAACGACGGTAGTGATGCTTTGGCCCTGAACTCGCGCCAAAAAGTCGAGCATGAACTTGGTTTTGGGATCCAATCGAAGCGACAGCGTCTCGGTTTTGGCGCGCTTAGCGGCGGGGGGCATGTACGTCTAGGTCCAAATCGAGGACGCAATATCGCGCCTCACGCAATCTAAATGACGCCCTGATGCTTCATTGTCAATACATTATGTTCGACAAATGTTCTAATACGAACTCGTAGGTTTGCCGTCCACGGCCCGCCGCGACAATCACCCCGCGCCTTTCCAGAAATTCGTCCGCCCAAGACGCCACCTCGCCGCTGCGGACGGCGGTGGCGGGCGTCGTGAAATCAAACGGCCCAGACGATCTGCCCGTAACATCCTTCGGACGTGACCTTGAGGCGTAGGAACGTCGGTTCCGATCCGGACGCCGGTCTGACGGGGCTGCCCGGATTGAGCGCCGAGCCCCGGGCGCCGAACCGGGCCTCGTCGGGCCTGTTCGTGCCGGCGTGCAGCAGGATGTCCACCGCACCCCCGAACAGCCGGTCGCAAGCCGCCGACGCGCGCCGGGCTTCGACGAAGGGGTCCACCTTCGCCGCCAGGCCCGCGGCCTTGGCGTCGTGGACGCAGCCGATGCGGTAACCCTCGCCGCTCAGCACCAGGGCCGCCCGGCGCGTGCGCAGGTCCTCGGCGTCGTCCCGGCCCCGGACGCCGAGCACGGGAGCGATCTCCTGGAGTTGGTCGAGCGCGGCCCGGTCGCCCATGTCGCCCAGCGTGACAATCAGATCGACGCCCTGCAGCCGGGGCAGGAGCGCGGACGGAAACCGTTCGCCTTCGTGAACATGGCATCCGGCCAGCACCGCGAGGTTGGTTCCGCCGAGCGGCAAGCTCCAAACCGAATCCGCCACCGCTTCCCCCAAGGGCTCCCATCCGCCCCGCCGGGCGCCACCCCGCCTTAAACCCTTGGTGGATGGGAGCTCTGGGGACTGACCGAGTCAAGGACGGCGCTGCGCGCCGCCGCGCCGCCGCGCCGCGGCCGCCGGAGGCGGTCCTTGACTCGGTCAGTCCCCAGAGCACGCTGGCAGCCAAGGTTTCAAGGCGAGGCCTCGCCGCTGCGGGGCGCAGGGCGGAGGGGCTGGGCGTCGACCCTCTCTCTTGGAGAGAGGGAGGGGCCCGCCGCGAAGCGGTGGGAGGGTGAGAGGTTTCACCCTGTCCGGTTTCACACCGACGCCCTGCCGGCGCGCCGTCCGACGTTTTACCCCCTCACCCTCCCAAGCTTCGCTTGGGCCCCTCCCTCTCCCTCCGGGAGAGGGTTTCGAGGGCATCCACGCTCGGCGCATGGCGAACAAAGCCACGCGATTTCAACGCCCTGAATTTTTTCGACCCGATTTGATCCTCACCCCCTCCAACCCCGCCCATACTGGTCCTCGCCCTGTCGCGGGGGAGGATCAGTATGGCGGGCGGCGGAGCGCGCCGATTCCGAAACTGCGCCGCGCGCCTCCACGTTGATCCCGAAACCCCCGTCCCGGAGCCTTCGCCATGCAACTCCATCGCGGCCGCCTGATCGACCACGTCCACCTGCGCACCCAGGACCTGCCGGCCATGAAGCGGTTCTACAAGGCCGTGCTCGAGGCGATCGGCGTGCCCCTCGTCGAGGGCGGCATCCCCGGGGCCGGCGACCATTTCTACGCCGACGAGCTGTGGATCGACATCGGCGAGCCCGCCAGCCACGTGCACCTGGCCTTCCAGGCCCCCGACCAGGCGACCGTCCGGCGCTTCCACGCCGCCGCCCTGGCCAACGGCGGGCGCGACAACGGCGGGCCGGGCCCGCGCGACTACCACCCCGGCTACTACGCCGCCTTCGCCTACGACCCGGACGGCAACAACATCGAGGCGGTCTACCACGGCCCGGCCGACCGCTCGGCCGACAGCGTGGTGATCACCTGGGACGACGGGACGGAGGGGTGAGCGCTGGAGCGTGACGCCCGGCCGACATCAACAGTTGTCATCCCGGAAAGCGCGCAGCGCTTGTCCGGGATGACAACGGGTTTTGGTCCCCTACCGCCCCGCCTCGAAGACCTCGAACTCGCGCTCCAGCCGCCATTGCGCCGCGGCCTTGCGGCTGGTCGAGAGGAAGCCGTCGCAGGCCGGGCCGGCCTTGGCGCAGGCGGCGACCGGCCGGCCCGGCGCGGTCCACAGGCTGGGGCCGGGCAGGAAGCTGTAGTCCAGGCTGGCGCGGGCCGCGGCCTTCAGGTCGGCATAGCCCAGCCCCTGCTCGGTGACCGCCCGCAGGTACTCGTTGGTCAGGTCGATGCGCGAGACGCCCTCGTCGTCGGTGGACAGCACGAACGGCACCCCGGCCTTGCGGTAGAGGGCCAGCGGGTGGTCGGCGCCCTTGACGCCCAGGATGACGTCGTTGCTGGTCAGGTTGATCTCGACGGCCACCTTGTCGCGGGCCATCCGGGCCAGCAGGGCCTGGGCGTCGTCCTCGTAGGCGATGTCGACGCCGTGGCCGATGCGGCGGGCGCCCGCCACCTCGACCGCCTCGCGGATGTGGAAGCGCAGGTCGCGCGGCGTGACCAGGCCCAGGGTCAGCTCGCCGGCGTGCAGCGACAGCTTCACGTCCGGATAGCGCTCGTGCAGGAACCGCAGCATCCGCATGTGCAGGGCGTAGTCGGCCAGCGAGGTCGGGTCGTCCTCGGGCGCGACGATGTTGACGCCGACGAAGCGCGGATCGGCCTGGGCCAGGGCGAAGGCCGCCGTCAGCTGGGCGAACACCACCGAGGGCGACTGGATGCGCACGGCGAACGCCTGGTAGCCCAGCACGACGGCGCAGGGGCCGGTGCGCGGCTTCTGGGCCAGGCAGCCCTGGCGGCGGTCGGCCTCGGCCTCGGCGGCGTCGAACTCCTGGCGGGCCTTGGCGGTCATGGCCGGGACGGCCGGCTCCAGGGCGGCCAGGGCCTTGGCCATGTCGCCGTCCCACGGCGCGCCGCGGACCCGGTCGACCAGGTCGTACATCGCCGAGGGGTTCACCGAGGTCTCGACATAGGCGACATGGTCGCCGGCCGCATAGTCGCGGACCACGGCCAGCAGGCCCGGCAGGTTGCCGTCGGTGACGGTTCCGAACCGGCCGAAGGTCGAGAAAAACTGGTCGTGGCCGGACGCCAGGGCCCCGTCGGCGCCGGGATGGTAGTTGCGCATCGACAGCGAATTGATCGCCCGGCCGTAGAGGGCCGGGTTGGCCTTGGCCAGGCCCCGGGCCGGGACCTTGCCCGGCGCGTCGCACGGACCGGCGGCGATGGCCGGCAGCGGGCCGGTGGTCACGCACAGGCCGTCGGCGTCGGCCCAGGCCAGGAAGTCCTCGGCATAGGCCGCGCCCGACAGGTGGTTGTGCAGGTCGCCGCCCTTGGGCATGGCCCGCAGGAACAGCCGCAGCTGCGCGCGGTTGCCGGCCACGGCGGCGAAGCGGGCGGCCGTGCGGGCCTCGGGGGACGGGGACCGGGCGGGCGACGCGGCCTGCGCCGTCCCGGCCAGCAGCAGGACGCCCAGGGCCGCGCCCGCCCATCGTTTCACGCCGATCATCGTCTCGCCCCGCCCATGCTTCCCGCTGGCGCCAGGGTGCGTTGCGTCGCCCGCCGAATCCAGCCCCCAAAAGCGCGGTCCTTGCGGGAGCGCCGGGCTCATCGCCCGCGCTTCAACGCCCGGGCGATCCTGGCCGACGACGGCCGGCCAGCGGCGCCCTTCCTCGGATCCAGCACGATCACCAGGACGTCGCCCTGCGCCTTGACCTCCGCCTTGTCGCCCAGGGCCAGGACCACGCGGGACCACCGGGCCAGCAGGTCCCGCCGCCCCGAGCGGTCGAGATCCTCGAACGCCTCGGCGAGGACCGCGGCCGCGTCGGCGATCGACGCGGCCGTGTCGGCCGTGGCCTCGTCCACCGAGCTGACGGTCATCGGGTGCTGGGCGGCCCGGGTGGCGCGGTGACCCGACACGACCAGGGCGCGGAGCAGGGCCACGAACGACAGGGGACGGCGGGCCGACAGCGACTCGCCGGGCCCGACCAGCATCACGGCCTGGCCGTTCGGCGCCCGGCGCGTGAACAGGGTGAGGCCGCCCAGCTTGCTGGCCCTGAGCATGGTTTCCCCGACATCGGTCTTGAACACGGTGTCGCCCCGCGGCGCGGGATGTCCCTCGAGCGCCCAGACCTCGTCGCGGTTCTGGAACCGGAGCAGGGCCTTGGGGCCCGTCCGGTCCAGCACGAAGACGTCTCCGCCCTCGCTCTGGAAGTGTCCGCTGGGGGCGAAGACGGACCGGGAGCGCAGGCCGATCCGGGCCTCCAGGCGTTCTTTCAAGCTGTTGGCCTTCAAGGCGCCGGCCTTCAGGGCGCCGGCCCTCGCGTCCGGCGGCCACGCCGCGGGCAGCAGCATCGCCGAGGCCGCGATCAACCCCGCCCGACGACGGTCCAGGCGCCGAGACGTCATCGAAAGGCGGCCGAGCTGTGCAAGAGGTGATCCCGTCGGGCCGCCCGGCCCCGCCGCCGGCCAGCGCCCGGAACAGCCCGAAGCCGCGCCAAGGGCGTCACGAGATCGCCCGCCAATCTCGACGCGGCAAGCTTGACGGTTATCGCGGCGAAAGAATGACCGCCCGGATCGGCGGACCCAGGCGCCGGTCAGGCGACGGACGACACGGATCCGGCCTCCGGCGTCACCGACCAGTCGTGCAGCGGCAGGTTCAGCCAGGGCAGCTGGGCGGCGCCGACCGGCTGCTCCAGCAGGTCGGTCACCGCCTCGCCGGTCACGAACGGCACGCCCAGCTCGATGCAGTGGTTCAGCTCGCGGCGGGTGCGGATGTCGGCCACGCCTTGCCAGACCTGCTTGCGGCGATAGGCCGGGGCCTCGCGCACGAAGCGGCTGACCGCGGCCATCCGGGTCGGCTCGTCGCCGGGGGGCAGGACCAGGGTGACGCTGCTGGCCAGGTCCGCCGGCAGCTCGTCGATCTGGAAGGCCGGATCGGTGACCCGCAGGTCCAGCCGGCCGAAGAACGGGTCCAGGAACCGCTTGATCTGCGACAGGGCCGAGAACGAGGGGGCGCGCGGCGTGTCATAGACGCCGACGGCCAGGCGCGGCCGCGCCGCGCGCGGCAGCGCTTCCAGGTGCGGCAGCAGGTCCGCCCGGGCCCGCGGCTTGACCAGGGTCGAGAAGCTGATCGGGAAGAACATCACCCCCACCGACACGGCGGCCAGGGCCTCGGTCGCCCCGCCCAGGATCAGGACGTCCTCCTCGGGACGGTTGACCTCGACGGGGGGCGGGGTCAGGCCGAAGGCGGACGCCACCTGGGCCTGGCGCCAGACCGCGACGCTGCCGATGAAGGTCTGGCGGGGGCCATGATAGACGCCGCGATAGCCGACCCGGGCCGGCGGGCCGGCGGGCTCCGCGTCGTCCTCGGCCGCCAGGGCCGCCAGCTCCTCCATGGTCGGCGCGCCGCAGACCGGCCCGCCCTTGGGGACGACCGAGGTGACCTCGGTCGGGGTGATCCGGCAGACGCGCCCGGCGAACGGGCTGTCCTCCTCGCCGTCCAGCAGGGCGTTCAGCTGGGCGCCGTTAATGCCGGCGAAGCGCATGACGTCGGTCTGGTCGCCCTCGAACATCAGCAGGGCGATGTCGCCGTCGCCCTTGTCGCCGAACAGCTTGAACTGCAGGTCGCGGGCCAGGGCCTGCAGTTCGCGGGCGTCCAGCGTGGTGGCGCGCGGGTCGGCCAGGACGAACGAGAACGGCGCGACCAGGCCGTAACGGCGGGGCCACAGCCAGGTCGTCTCCAGATAGGCGCCCGCCACCTTGCCGACGAGGCCGGCCATGGTGTCGTTGTCGGCGAACCGCAGTTCGTCGCCCACGAAGACCTTCAAGCACGCGATCGCTGTCATGCCCCCACACTACGCGGGGAAGGTTATCGGAATCGACTCACGCGCGAAAAATTCGGCCGCGACCCACTGTCGCGGCCCTCCAAGGTTGAGCTTCAGGCCACCTTCAGCGGCAGGCCCTGGGCCGGGGCCGCGCCGATCGGGCTGGCCATCAGGTCGCTGATCGCCGGGCCGGAGACGAAGCGCAGGCCGGCCGCGCGGCAGGCTTCCAGCTCCTTGAGATCGCGCAGGCCCGCGACGCCCTGCCGGACGCCCTTGGCCCGATACGCGCCCTGGGCCGCGGCGAACTGGCCGATCGCCTCGACGCGGGCCCGCAGGTCGTCCTCGGGCAGCGACAAGGTGATGCTGGTGGCCAGCTCGCCCGGCAGCGTGCCGACCGGGAAGTTCGGCTCGGTGATGTTCAGGTCGATGAAGGCGAAGTGCGGCTGCAGGAACGCCCGGATCTGACCCAGCAGGCCCAGCGAGGGCTCGCGCGGGGTGTCGTAGACGGTCGCGCCCAGGCGGGCCTGCATGTCCAGCGGATAGCGCGACAGCCGGCGCTTGTAGGCCTCCTGCGAGGCCGGGTTGGTCAGGTTCCAGAAGCTGAACGGCACGAACAGCATGCCCGCGTCGCCGGCCCCCTTCTGGAAGGAAGGATGGGCGAACGCGGCCTGGGCGTCGTTCAGGCAGGTCAGGTCGCGGGTCAGCAGGGCCGCGTCCTCGGTGGGACGCGGGGCCAGCAGGTCGGATCGCAGGCCGATCGCCGCCCCGACGAAGGACTCCGACGGCGGATGATAGAGGCCCCACCAGCCGGTGGCCGGCGGGGCGGGCGGCTTGGGCTTGTCGGGAACCGGCGCGGGGCGGGGGGCGGCGAGGCGGCTCGCGGCGGGCGGCGGGGCGGCCGGTGGGGCGGGACGCGCGGCCGGAGCCTTGCCGGCGCCCGAGGCGGCTTCGGCGGCGGAGACGATCGGCGCGCTCGGAACCGGCGCCGTCCGGCTCAGGGCCGCCTGCAGCGTCTCCTCGACCACGGCCTCGCTGGGCGCGCTGGGCACGGCGCGGATTTCCGCGGCGGTGATCACCTGGACGTGGCCGGGCGGGCCGGCATAGCCCCTGCCGGCGATCAGGCTGGCCAGGGAGGCCTGGGACAGGCTGGCGAACTGCAGGACGGCGGTCTCGTCGCCCTCGAAGGTCAGCAGGCAGACCTGACCGGCTTCGCGGCCCGGGAACAGGCCGGCTTCAAGCTCGACCGCCAGGGTCTGCATCTCGACGGGGTCCAGGCTTTCGGCCTTGGTGTCGGCCAGCACGAAGGCCAGGGGCGCGACGGCGCCGTAGCGGCGCGGGGCCTTCCAGCGGTGCTTCAGATACAGGTCCGCGGCGGCTTGCACCTGGGCGGCCGGGAGGCTCCGACCCGCCTCGGCGGTCCCGGCGACCAGAATTCTCAAGCACGCAATAGCCGTCATGGGGCCGGAAACTACGCGCGAAAGCTTGGCGAAATCTTTACGAGGGCATGGATAACGCCATCTTTACCTCAAAGATCAGCGTTCTTCGCAAAACCGCGACAATTGGCGGCGTTCAGGCAGCGGCTTGGGATGCTGCTTTCTTGTTCCTTCTGAGGGCGACGCCCAAGAGCGCCCAAACCGTTGTCATCCCGAAGGCGCGGCCGGGCCGCCTCCCTGGCGTTCACCCCCTCTAGGCGAACGTCTCCTGCAGCCGGAAATCCAGCCGCTGCCGGACGCCCGGCCAGTCGGCGTCGGTGATCGAGAACACCGCGGTGTCGCGCACGTGGCCGGTCCAGGTGATCTTGTGGTTGCGCAGCACGCCGTCCTTGTCGGCGCCCAGCTTTTCGACGGCGGCCTGGCTACGGGCGTTGCGCACGTCGACCATGAACTCGACCCGGATCGCCCCGGAGTCGAAGGCGTGCTTGAGCAGCAGCAGCTTGGATTCCGGATTGACCGGGCCCGAGCGGGCCTCGGGATGCAGGAAGGTCGAGCCGACCTCCAGGCCCCGGTGCAGCTTGCGGATGTTCAGGTAGCTGGAGGTGCCGACCACCTTGTTGTCCTTCAGCCGGCGGATGGCGAAGCCGATCCGCTCGCCGCGCTCGGTCTCGCCCTTCAGCGCGCCCCACCAGTCGGCGAAGCCCTCGCCGCAGCCGTTGGTGGACATGATCTCCCAGCTCTCGGGGTCGCAGTCGATCGCGCCCTTCAGCTCGGCGCGGAGCTCTGGCGTGATCGGTTCCAGCCGCACGTAGCGGCCTTCGAGGGGGCGAATCTGGATGTTCATGGACGGCAGAATGCCCCGGCCCGCCGGTCCCGTGCAAGCGGGGGCGCGGCCGGTCACGCCCCGGTTTTCCGTCGAGACGGCCCCTTTTCGCCGAGACGACGGCGGAGGGAACGCGGGACGACGCACGCTGCTGACACGTCCTGACACGCCAAGGCGCAAGTTTCGGGCGGCGGCCGCGCGCGCGACCGCCTAACGACGACTCGTGGCCGCTCAAGGCCGCGACGCCCAGGGGAGAAGGCCATGACCACGACCGCGCTGAGGGCCCACCTGGGGCTGGGCTTGCTGCTGGCCGGAGCCGCCCTGGCCGCGCCCGCGGCCGCCCAGGACGCCGCGCCCATCCGGCAGTCGCTGGACGACGCCTGGTGGACCGGGCCGATCCTGGCCACCGGCGCCGCGACCCTGCCCAAGGGCCGGGCCCTGATCGAGCCCTATCTCTACGACGCCAAGCCCTATGGCGTGATCGACGGCAAGGGCCGGCGCCGTCCCACGCCGGACGCCGACAGCTTCGGCTCGCAGACCTACCTGCTGTACGGCGTCACCGACACCTTCACCGCCGGCCTGATCCCCCGCTTCGGCTATCGCCGCACCAAGGCCGGCTCCAGCTCGGGCGTGCAGCTGGGCGACCTGACCGTCCAGGGCCAGTATCGCCTGACCCGGTGGAAGGACGGCGGCCGCACGCCGACGATCTCGCTGATGCTGCAGGAGACCCTGCCGACCGGCCGCCACGACCGGCTCGACGCCCGGCCCAACGACGGCTTCGGAAGCGGGGCCTACGCCACGACGGTGGGCCTCAATTCCCAGACCTATTTCTGGACGCCGAACGGCCGGATCCTGCGCACCCGCCTGAACCTGGCCTATACGCGCTCGGGTCATGCCGAGGTCGAGGGCGTGAGCGTCTACGGCACGCCGGCCGGCTTCGCGGGCCGCGCCAAGCCGGGCGACGCGTTCAATGTCGACCTGGCCTTCGAATACAGCCTGACCCGGCGATGGGTGGCGGCGATCGACCTGGCCTACCAGCGCGACGCGGCGACCAAGGTGTCGGGCGTCGACGGCGCGGGCGCGGCCTACACCCGCCGCGGGCCGATCAGCCAGGCCCTGATCCTGGCGCCCGCCGTCGAGTACAATTTCAGCCCCGTCCTAGGCGTGATCGCCGGCGCCCGCATCATCCCGGCCGGCCGCAACACCACCGCCTCGGTGACCCCGGTGATCGCGGTGAACTACGTGCTGTAGGACGGACCTCGCCCGATCTCGCCATTCGCATGATAGAGGTTGCGCTTCCAGCGCCCGAGCCTCCTCAATGACGAACGCCTCCGAGCCCGCCGCCTCGCCCTTCGCCATCTTCGGCGTCCTGGCGCCGATCTTCGACGAGGGACGCTACCTCACCTTTCTCAACCTCAGCCACCAGCCGGAAGACGACGTCGCCGTCCTGAAGACGATCGTCCAAGCCGCCGCGCCAAGCCTGGAGGCGGACATCATGACCATGCTCGCTCCCACCGAGGGTTGGCGGCCGCAGGTGGTCGGCGCCAGCGCGGCGATCGCGCTCGGCTCCGTCTCCGCGCCCGTGATCGAGGCGCTGTGGGCGGCGCTGGACCAGCCCAGTTGGGCGGCGCCGCAGTTGGTCGCGGCCGCCTTTCTGCTCGATCCCGATTTCGACGCCCGGGCCCGATCCAGGATCGAGGGCCTGTGTTTCACCGATCCCATCGACCAACGTCGCGAATACCCCGACAGCCCCGTTCGCAGCGGCCCCAATAGCAAGCAACTGGCGGCGATGATCGCGCTTGCCCGCCGCCGCGAGGACTCGGCCTGGCTGGACGCCTTCGTCGCCCGCCCCGGAACCCAGGCGGTGCTGGCCAACGATCGCGGCGAAGGCGGCCGGATCGCCGACGCCTGGCTGAACCGCGCCAAGCGATTGCTGTCGCCCTCCGCCTGACGCCGTCCAGGACGGGGCCTCGCCCAACCCCGCTTGCCGTCCGCGCCCCTTCGGTGCTAGAACCATTTCAAACAAGCGTTTGACAGCACAGAACGGGATCGGGCACGCCATGGACTTCGAAATCTCCGCCACCCAGCGCAGCTTCCTCGACCGGGTCACCGCCTTCATGGAAGAGCACGTCGTCCCGGCGATCCCGGTCTACGAGGCCGAGATGAACGTGCTCGGGGCCGAGCGCTGGAAGGTCGTCCAGGTCGTCGAGGAGCTGAAGGCCAAGGCCAAGGCCGCGGGCCTGTGGAACTTCTTCATGCCGCCGCACAGCGGCCAGACCCATGTCGACGACACGTTCCAGTTCGAGGGCGTCCAGCTGACCAACCTCGAATACAGCCTGATCGCCGAACAGCTGGGCAAGGTCGGCTTCGCGTCCGAGGTCTTCAACTGCTCGGCGCCCGACACCGGCAACATGGAAGTGCTGATGCGCTACGGCACGCTGGCGCAGAAGGAGCGCTGGCTGCGCCCGCTGATGAACGGCGAGATCCGCAGCGCCTTCCTGATGACCGAGCCGGCGGTGGCCAGCTCGGACGCCACCAATATCGAGACCCGCATCGAGCGCGACGGCGACCACTATGTGATCAACGGCCGCAAGTGGTGGAGCTCGGGCGTCGGCGACCCGCGCTGCAAGGTCGCCATCGTCATGGGCAAGACCGATCCGGACAACGCCAGCCGCCACCAGCAGCAGAGCCAGGTGCTGGTGCCGATGGACAGCCCCGGCATCGAGATCGTCCGCATGCTGCCGGTGTTCGGCTATGACGACGCCCCGCACGGCCATGCCGAGGTGATCCTCAAGGACGTGCGCGTGCCGGTCGAGGACGCCCTGCTGCTGGGCGAGGGCCGCGGCTTCGAGATCGCCCAGGGTCGCCTGGGTCCCGGCCGCATCCACCACTGCATGCGCACCATCGGCACGGCCGAGGTGGCGCTGGAGAAGATGGTCAGGCGGTTGATGAGCCGAAAGGCGTTCGGCAAGTACATCTCAGACCACTCGGTCTGGGAGGAGCGCGTCGCCGAGGCCCGCATCAACATCGAGATGTGCCGCCTGCTGTGCCTGAAGGCCGCCGACATGATGGACAAGGCCGGCAACAAGTCGGCCCGGCTGGAGATCGCGATGATCAAGGTGGCTGCCCCGCGCCTGGCCTTGAAGATCATCGACGACGCCATCCAGGCCCACGGCGGCGGCGGCGTGACCACCGACTTCGGCCTGGCCAAGGCCTATGCCGGCATCCGCACCCTGC